>Ga0247780_1000463_pt1 | contig 38296 bp, 45 predicted proteins | sample UWRJL079202R5_FD_179927 | JGI IMG/M metagenome (GOLD analysis project Ga0247780, IMG submission 179927) | Plant litter microbial communities from Arlington Agricultural Research Station in Wisconsin, United States - UWRJ-L079-202R-5 | ecosystem: Environmental > Terrestrial > Plant litter >...
CGGAAACTTTTACAGCAGTACATCCAATACAATTACCCCATCCACCTCATTTCCCCCCTCCCCCCAGGCGGCTCAGTATAAATCACGTCCTTCCCGCACTAGGCTCAATTTTCTCTCGCCCAAAACCTTCGTGACGGTACGTCCAACTGCACGTCACCCCCTCTAGGAGATCCAGCTAAGGGGCAGTAAGCAGGTCGCTCCGTTCGGTGCACGGATTCAAGCTACACTTCCGCAGCGCAGAGAGTCATTTGGCCCGTGGTCCTTGGTCCCCCCGGGAGCCGACTTACATCACTATCGCTCTGCTCGCTCAGGATCACCCTGGTTCCCTTGGTATCTCCGAGTTGCGCGCTAGTTCTGCTGGCCTAAGCAGAATTGCAGCGTCGTCTGCAGCGTCGACCTCGCGCCAGGCCAGCTCGCAGAACAAGCAAGGTCCAGCCCTCCTGATTCGACTTGGACTATTTTAGTCTGGCCCCCTCTCCCCACTAAATTTCGATACCCTCTCCCCTCTGGTTGCGCTTGGCTGTCGTGGATCTGAGGGTCAAAGTCGGTTAATCCTTGCTGCGCGGCCATCGATCTCCCCCATCACGGGCATTGTGTGCTGGACGAGTCTCCATTTAACTCCATCCACCTCCCTGGACGGCCAAACCCGGCCTCGCGCTACTTTCTGCCGCCATCGCGTACACTACGCCAGCCGCTGCAAGTCTTGGTTCCCTGGGTACATGACCTGCTGTTGTCCCCCTCGCCCACGCGCCTCCGAGGGACAGGCACACGTCTGCAACACGCACCACTCACCAGACGAGGCACACCGTCGCGAACCGAACCTGCGCTGAACCGGAACCTGGCTTAATGATCTAATTCTCCGGTCGCCCGACTACCCTCCCGACCACTCTCCTCCGCGACGCCCGGGCAGAGCTGTAGTAGTATGTTGCTGGGGCCGACATCGACGCAGATCCATCCCTCGTACATCGCCAGCCAGTCGGCCTCACTGCCCCATTCCAGCTCGCAGCCGCACCAGCAGCAGCAGCAGCACCAGCAGCACCAGCAACACCAGCCGCCGCCGCCGCCTGGAAAGGAAGGTTCGGAAGCGCCCGCCAGCACGCTTCTGTCACCTCCCGGCAGCTCTATGGAACGCAGTGCCCCCGAGTACTCGCAGTCAGGTTTGCCTTCGCCCTATCCCAGCAACTTCGGCGACTCCCAGTCTGAGGCCTCATCTGCAGATCACGCATCTGCTGCGCCCTACGCGACCCAGCAGGAAGTGCGGTCCGCAAACTACTCAACGTCGGCCACTCCCACGTCGGATTATAGCGTGTACCCGCCCTCGGCGCGCTCCACCGCCTCCTTCCCGGAGCACATCCAGCGTCCGTATCATCCAGCCAGCAACCACAGCGGCAGCAGCGGGAGTATGGCGCAAACACCAACAAGTCCGTCCGTGCCTTTGCCAGATGGGCGCAACCATCAGAGCCAAGTCAGATCTGACAGCGAACTGCCTATAGATCCATCCATTGCACAGCCGAGCCCGACATACGGCGGTCACCCCCAATATTCCCCCTACGGCGCACCCACTTCTCAAGATATGTCGCACCAGTATACCCACCCCGCTAGTGCCGGTTTGTATGCACAGCCACGCCCCGACTGGGCGGGCTATGGACAACAGCCCGGCGGTCCCATCACGCCTGGCCATCACGTATTTCCCCAGACACCGGCTTCCACGGCTCCTCAAGCACGCCCAAGCCAGGTAGGTTTTTGCATTGCCCCGTTTCGCAACTTCCGTCTGCCGAGGCTGTCGTTGGCAATACACCATTAGCGTCAGTGGCGCATCAGCGTGGAGTTTTGGGGGCGTTGGATTATAGTTAAGGGAGTTTCCGATCACTCTGGCTGGCAATATCCGACAACCTTTGCAAATACTCGGCTGTAGACGGGAAATCAAGCATGGCGCTTGTCTTGATGAGAGGCTTGCGCGGCTTGCGGACATTTGGCTAACTTTGTATTACTCAGGTTTATTCATTTGTCCCCATTCCTGGCGCCCAGCAGCACAAGAGACCGAGAAGAAGATATGAAGAAATTGAGCGCATGTACAAGTGCGGTTGGAACGGGTGCGAGAAGGCATATGGCACGTTGAACCACCTGAACGCCCATGTGACCATGCAGGCTCACGGGCAAAAACGAACTCCTGAAGGTAAGACAATATTCTCCCCCCCCCTTTTTTTTTCCTCCTGGCGACGAAGACGCGTTTTGCCCCATGTTCCATCCTAAGTTTATTTATACCCTTGGTTACCGGGTAAACGAGGGCACCCCTTTTTCCTAGTTCACTAAGCTAGCGCCTACGGCACGTACATCATGCATTGATTGCGAGTTGGTGTTGGCGCCATCGCGCGGGCTAGCGAGCTAGGGCGAACCAGTCTCCCGGGATAATCAACGCGGCTGCTAATTCCTCGGACAAAATCGCTAACAATGGCTGCGCTCAGAATTCAAAGAGATCCGCAAGGAATGGAAGGCCCGAAAGAAGGAGGAAGAACAGGCTCGGAAGGCCGAAGATGAGCGCCAGCGACAGGCTGCGGCCACAGCCGCCGCCCAAAACGGCGGTGCTGACCCGCAAACCGGTGCTGATGGCACCCAGCCCCCCGCAAGCTACGCAGGCTCTAGAACGGTCCAGCTCCCTCCGATCGGATACCAGCCGAACCAATATCCTGCACCTCCCTCCGGTGGAATGCCGCCATCTATCTCGGAGTACGGGGGTAATCACGTATACCCTTATGCCACCCCAGCATCTCCTTATGGCCAGCCTGGCCAGCAAATGTATAGCCAACGTAGGTCGGAGTTTGTTTCTTCGTCCCGTCACCCATAGATTTTCGGTTCTCTGACTGAGGCTCACAGATAATGGAGGCCCAGCCAACCACTGATCACGACATTGCAACGACGAAGTCTTTTTTAATCATAGCATGGCGTCTGTCTGGCCAAAAGAAATATTCCACTGAAGTGTCGAGCCTGGCTTATGATGAGCGTGGCTTATGATGAGCGTGGCTTACGATGAGCGTGGCTTACGATGAGCGGATGGGTCATTCGCCGCAGAAAAAGTTCGGGACAAGACTGTTTATATCCGGTGGGCCCTTGCCCACCGATGATGACCCTCTACACGCGGCACAGATCACGTCGACTACACGACAATAATTAGTCGCCTTCTTTTCACTGTCGATATTGAGGAGAACTCACATAGTATATCCGTCTGTGCTGCGGACTTTTTACCGCCCCTCTTTGCCCCACGTTTTTCCTTTGTGTCGGCGTGTTCTTTTCTCTCCAGATCTTTTTTTCAGCATCTTGCATTGGTTGGCGGCTTGGGGAGGTATGCATCTGTTCCTTTGTTATGGTGGCGGAGGTCTGTGGCGGTGAGCCCTTTGGTTTGCCGTATCCGGTGCTACTACGCATTCCTACGCCTTTTGCCTTTTGTTCATTTCGACTTCCCGTTGTTGCATCTACGGTTAGGTATACCCAAAAGAGGATGAGCGTTGAGTGGGTTGGAGCGGCAATTGAAGGATTGAGGTACTGAGAGATGCGGTTCTAGGAGGGATGGGAGGATGAGAATACCAGTGGGGCTTCCTTTGGTGTAGTTTGACGATGGTTGGGCTCTTGTTTTGATGAGAGAAAAAGAGGGGGCGTTTAAGAGGCAGACTTGGAGTGATCCACCGCTCGTTCAACGAGTTGATGTGGATGAGGACAATGTAAATATTGTTGAAAGTATACGACGTCGGAGCATTATCGAGACAGTACATAGCGTCAGGGGCCAGAGACGACACTTATCTCTGGTCTTGTGCAGTACCCAGAAATAAAGCAGTGAAAGCCAATCTTCTACGATAAATACGTGGCAAGCTATCTGCTCAGCATTGATTTCTGAGGAAGTGTGATTCGCCCCAAGGGTTTCTGCGGCGGAGTGAAGCACTTGGATATCTTTGATAACCTACACCGTGCAGCTAGCGGTGTTGTTAGTCAACAAAAGGGGTGCAAACGGTGACCAGGCTCCGTAAATTCGACATCTTACCCTAGCAACCTAGCCAGGGGCTAAACCAGGGATGCTGACCCAGCAAGGGGTTTGCCGTGCGCGTGGCGGGCTGCAAAACATCGCTGCACCTCGTGCTCTAGCTTTGTGTAACCACACTCGGAAGAAAACGAAAAGGAGCCTTGCCTTTTTCCGTTACACAACGCCGCCGTGTCAGGATGGGAGGGAAGGGGGTTCGGGTGGCACTGCATGGGCGAGGGAATACTCGAGAGTAATCCGTTCGCAGTAATAAAATGAAAGGGAACTACACTCAGGTAGGTAGGTCGTCAATAGAGTCGGGAATAGTGGCCCATCCTGCACCGCTCGTCCGGTCGATTAGTCAGTCCCAGCAACCTAGCCGACACATCCACACCTTTACTCAGAAAGTATTTTGGGTACTGCGGGGAGGCTCATTTGGTGCGCCCATCCCGGTGGTTATTCAGCCAGGTTTTGTTGTTGCTTTCAAGTTCGTCTTTGGTGCTATCCTGTCGTGCCGCCTCAGCATCCGTGTCGCCGTGATGGACAGCAGCACACGGGCGCCCGAAGCCGGGCCGGAATACGAGCAGTTGAGTAGCCTTCCGCCTTCCTTGGTGATCCCTTTGTCCGCGCGTGCACAGCATATCGAACTTTCTAATTCTTTCTGTGGGAGGTGGTTTTGAAGGGGACGGAAATCCAATGCCGTTCGCTTCTTCTGCCGCCCAGCCCAGGGAAGGAAATGGGATTTGCCAGGTTCCGTAGGGACGATACGGCCTGGCATGCTCCCCCATTCCCCCGCATATGCAGCTCTTCGGACGTTGGATTGCGACAGAGAGGCAGGGAAGTTGATGTCGTATGTAGGGATGAGGCACCCCGTATTCCTCTTGCAGCAGCACTTTCGATGGAAGCTTTTCGCGAGCGACCGCAGAACGCAGGATGGGTCCCGTCCCCCAGCAATACGCCGCCCACTTGCCGCGCCAAGCCAGCTCTGTGCATAGGAGAGGAACACAGTACGGAGTACGGATCCGTACGCCGTGGGCTGCGTGGTACCAACGTTAGCAAGTGCGGTAGATGGGCGACGGTTCTGTCTGCCGAGCCGCACCCGCGCAGGCGGATTGCAAACCTGGTGATCTGTTAGTCTGTTGGTGCGAGATCGGGCCGGTGCCGATGAGCGGCGGTCGCCTGCGCGGCCAGAGCACTGGTCACATCACCTCAACATCTGGGGTATGCGAAAATAACTGCATATAGGTGGTGAGGTTGGCATGGAAGTCGGACCGAGGCGACCTCGCGATCTGACGTGCGTCGCACAGAATTATGGAGCTCGAGAGCATGACAGTCCCGTGGTCTCTTTCTCCTGTCTGCGAAGGTGTCTCAACCGCAGCGCTTCTGACATAATGACCTGGGCTGCTGCTAGTGCGAGTCTGGCAGCTCGGGTACCCGATCCTGACGGCGGCAGAAGGGGCATCGCAACGTCGACCGGCTGATGGCGCTGTTTCAGTCGCTTACCTTAGGATGAACGCACTTGTTACACGTACGTAATTGTACATGTACGCAGTGCAGCCCGTGGTTTCGACGCTAGAGTTGCTTATAGTGAGTCTCGTATAGTGTCATCGGGAACGGCTGCTTCCGGCCGGCGGCGTTTACTCGACCTTCGGTCGTGCAGTGCAGAGAGCGATGTCTCTTCTCGGCGGGCCGCACCTCGGTCAAGAGCTGGGTACCTACCTAGCAGCGGGAGGTAAGGTGTGTGTCGCCCAGCACAGGGTGGGCTTACAGCGATCGACACCCCACGTCCCGCTGGTTGCAACGACGCCAGGGGTGAGCCCGCACGACCTCCCTACTCTAGGTAGGTACGTTACCAACCTTCCTTCTCCTGACTGACAGGATACCACGGCTAATATTTTTTTTCCCCAGGCAAACAACAGAGGCGGCTCGTAAATTGCGCTTGGCAACATTTTGGCATTTTTAATGGCCTGGCCTTATCGCAGTGCGGCAAAGTTCGTTACACGATGAAGCTGTCAACCAGGAATTCGGCCCTCCGACATTGATGATGTCGAAGGGATGACGTAGCGGCTGCGGCTCAATCGCATCAGCTCAGCTCCAGAACCGAGGGGCGCATCCCCATTCAGAGCTTCACGATACCTTCACACGACTCCAACAACCGCTGGTCTGTTTTGGCAACCATCACAACCCACGCGGAATAGTGCATCGACTTTTGTTGTCCCTCTTGAGTCTTTGAAAAAATACGCAGCAGTCAACGAAACGCAAAACTAGGGATTCATCATGCAGTCAGCACAGGCTTTGGTGGACAGCCCCCCGCCACTAGACGACGAACCTCTCGCCTCCGACCACAGCGACTCCCTGTCTCAACGCGTCTCCCAAGCCTTTACTCCAACGCTGGCCAAGTCCAACTCGACAGCCTCTGGCCATTATTCTATCAAGTCGCATGATTCGGTGCGACACATCGGCACCATTCCATATGGCGACCTGCGCGTCCATGGCCGCTCAAACTCGGACGCAACAGAGCGGGACATGATCAGTTCCATCACCGAAGAAGCCTTCGATCCACCCGCGGCCCCGATTTGTCTCGCCAACGGAGACATTCTGCGGCTGCTGGATTTTCCCCGCGAGTTCATCGTTGGCCATGACACTTTCGCGATGACTACTAGCGAGAGCCTCCAAGGCTTTCGCGACATCCCACCTGGCACGCATTTTCTCTGGGTGCAAAAGCCTACTCCGGCCCCGAGATGCGGGTATTGGTACCTAACGAAGTTGCCCGGTGTGGTGCGGGTCAAGCAATGGGACAGGTTCAATGAGGTGCTCGGCGACGCGGCCAGCCAGTTTGAAGTTCGCGTCGAGGAAGCAAATATCGAATCGGTCTATCCTTCGTTGAAGCCGTACAACCTCACCGAGGCAGACGGCTCTACTCTGAAGAAAGCTTCAGCAACTGGTATCAAGTCCAAGCCTGGTTTCATGACGGATACTGCTGCGATGTGGCGCCAACTGACGGATGCCATATCCGGGCCATTTCTTGACAGGGTCACTGGCAAGAAAGACGTCAGCGAATGGCTCGTCGATTCAATGGACTGCGTACAAGGAGACGCCCGGTTGCCTGGTGGTCTTGCCACAGCAAGCGAAACTTACCGAACCATCGTCGGCAGCGAGCTACGGTTCCTCTTCTCTCAGGATCTTCAGGACCTGCGCATTTTGGACCATGACTCTTCCAGATCAACCAACGCGGACACGTCAGACCGTGTCCTAGCGTTGCTGAATTCTACCACTCTCACGGTTGAGGAACAGGACATAGTAGCCGAGCTTCAATTCGTTTTCATCACTGGCACACATCTCGGCAATACAGCTTGCCTTGAGCACTGGTGGAAGCTTGTCCTCAAGATCATCCTGCGTGCCTTCCAACTTGCCCTTGAGCGCCCTACGCTGTGTCGGTGGCTTCTCCAGACACTTCACGCGCAGTTGGTGTATACTGATAACAATGTCGAATCGCTACAACAAGATGGTTCCATCGCGTCTGACGGCCCGAGTGGCGACAGGCTTTTGTTTCACTCCCTTCCGCATAGCAAAATCCTTATCCACAGCGCGTTAGTTGAGTACAAGCGACAGCTCAACTCGTCGCTGCTTGATCTGGGCAGTAGCATCGCACAGGAGCAGAAGGCAGTTGGGCATGCGTTTGAAGACCTGGAGGCTTGGTTGTGGAGATGCGGGTGGGATCTAAGGAGGAGGGCTGACAGGGGTAGGATGTTGCTAGATGACGATGACGAAGATGAGGACTTGCCGTTGATTGTTGACATAGATGAGAATGGGCGCGAGATTGGGTTGGTGTCGTTCCACAACTAAATGATAATTTTGCTTGAGAGGAGGCTGATGGCGTAACTGGCTGGGATTTCTGGTGTTTCTGCGGGATATTTTACAAGATGTGTTAGGTAGTGCTTGGTGATTGCAGATGGTCGAGGGGTTATCGTGCACCCAACGAGTCAGGGGTACGAAGTACAGTTTGAGGGAATCTGATCGCCTTCTCAATGACCAAAATGTTGTGCAGACCATAGATAGACATCTAATAGATAATAATGCGGTACGATTTGCTCGGGACTACGAGGCCTGTCGGAGTGTTATGTTTGCCCCTGAATAGCGGGTAGCATGGTGGGGGTTTTTGCTCAGGCGACCGCCATCTTATCATCCCCGCCGTTCCTGGCGGCGATTACGTCCCGCACCTCCTCCATAGATCCCACCAACGCCGAACATCCCGCTCTCATCCAAACACCAGGCAAGATGTCGCGAAAGGGCGTCGGCCTGGCGGCTTTTGACCGCAGCCGCATAACATCGGCGCAGTACGCCAGCCACGGCTCGACGCTGCGCTCGACCAACGCCCAAGCCCTCGAGAACCAGCTCGCCGTCTTTCGCTCCCTGCTGCAGCAGTTTGCGCAGACTCACGCAAAGGACATCCGCTCCAATCCGACATTCCGCGCGCAATTTGCGCGCATGTGCGCGGCCATTGGGGTTGATCCGCTGGCTAGCAGCAACAGCGGGTCGGGTGGCGCGCAATCGTCATCGATATGGGCGCAGCTGCTGGGGCGGTCTGTGAATGATTTTTACTTTGAGCTGGCGGTCAAAGTCGTGGAGGTGTGTGGTGATACGCGCGGGGAGAATGGAGGGCTCATAGAGGTGCGCAAGGTGCGCGAACGGATCATGCGTGGGAGGATGGAGGGCGCGAGCGAGGTTACTGAGTATGTCCCCCTCGACGGTTGAATTGCCCACGCGTCTTTTACTATGAGGGATGGAGCTGACTAGGTCCAAAAAAGGGATGATATCCTCCGTGCAGTGGGCACGCTCAAGCCCCTCGGCTCAGCATACAGCGTCATCAAAGTCGGCAGCAAGCCGTACATCCGGTCGGTGCCCAAGGAGCTCAACACTGACCAGAGCGCCGTGCTGGAAGCGGTGCAGGTGCTCGGGTATGCCAGCGTGTCGATGCTGATGGATAACTTGCGATGGGCGCGGGCACGGGCACAGACGGCACTGGAGGACCTTGTAGGCGAGGGCATGCTTTGGGTTGACAAGCAGAGCGATGAGTGCGAGTACTGGAGTCCGGGGTTTATGCTCGAGGCTCAGGAGCTTGGTGCTATGCCTGGATGAGAGCGGAGAGGCGGGAGTGGGAAAAGACAACACCCGGATACCCTGACACGGCAGTTCCTGGCTGGCTAGCTGAACCGAGCTGAGAGTAGGTCGCCCCGTTTCACGGAACCGACACGTTGAGCCTCGGGATGGCCTCGCTGAAGTTCGCTAGGGGCGGTTGCAGATTTGATCCACGGCAAGCTAGCCCTTGTCATTGAGTGGACTGCGAGAATAAAGGCAAACCCAGTCACGGGAAATCGTACCCAAGCATGCCTATTTTGCGGCCGCCGCCTGGCGACCTTGAGTACGACGATGACGGTCTCTTCAAAGGTTGGATAGCAAGGTGGGAGGGAAACCTTCGCGCTAGGAGTTTTCGTTGCGAGTCACGCAGTCGGCAGCTCATCACCTCGATTGACACATGCTGGATGGGAGCAGTCCAACATATGCTAGCAGTCAAGGAGCAAACGAAAGGTTTCAAAATACGTCAATGGTCACGGCCCGCTGCCAAAACAAGATATCCGATCCAGTGTTCATCTACCGATCTGTCTGGTAGTAGCAAAACAAGTATTGACATCCAATAACGTAACAAGAGAGATTATACAGCACAGGAATCCCCAGACCCCGGCCACCACTCCCCTGTGAGAGCTCCCTCCCTCCTCTTGACGCAGCCCCAACAGAGCTGTTTTCTCCCGGCTCTTCGCCCTGCTTTCCATGAACATGTTTCTCGAGTCCGTTCACCTCGAATTTATGCCTCTTAGCTTCGAATATTCCCGGGAATGCATTGTCTCGTGAAAGTCGTCCCGTCTTCTCGTGGTGAGAACTTATCCGCCTCCACGGCCTACTCCCGCTGCTTTGCCCCGTTTAGTAAGGGGGGTTAGGGCCAAGGGGTGGGTAATCTTCGGGACGTCCGCCGATGGTAGATCCACCAGTAGGGCGGCCGCCGTCACCGAAGTGCTTCTTGCGAAGGGCCGCGAGGCGCTTCTTCTTGGTAACGGTGTTGATATACGTGCCGATGACGAAGGATACGAGGTTGAAGAATGGTACCCAGGTGTTCTCGGGCAGGAACTTCTGGGCGAAGGCGAGGCAGACAGGCGAGGTGATCCAGCTTACGCGCATGACCTTCCAGAAACCAACCCGCACCGTCGCCCGTACCTGGTGGAATGTCCGTGCACCGGCAATGAGGGCCATTGCGACGAGGTAGACCGAGTTCTGGATGGGTGCAATCTAGTTTTGAGAGTCAATATGTGGTTCTAGCGGTTAGGGGCCGGCGTGAACATACGATGAGGTTGCTGACGAGAATCTGCAAAATCTTGGCCCGGAGGCTGGTTCGGTTCTTGAACGCCTTCTGCAGAGCCCAGATGAGGAAGTGGCCTAAGGGGGCGCTGACGAGAGCACCATAGGCGGCCATCTTAGGGACACGCGATGTGAAGTAGTTTCCATGCTTGTTGCGGTCCTTCGCCAGCCATGAGGCGATCAGCTCCTGGGCGCCGGCGAGCGTGCCGGCGGTGAGGGCCTTGGTTCGAAGCGGGTGGTTCTCTAGTTGCTTGATGTAGGCCTAGAGACAACGAGTTAGATCGTGGACATAGCAGGATCCCCACGAGCGCCTGAGAGCGGCGGGACTCATCACTTACAGCCAAATAGCCCTTAGTGCCCGCATTGTCCCTCCCGCCGGTGATGGCGGTGCCAACAACGGCAGCAACTGGGTGGTGCCCCTTAGTACCGGGCAAGTTTCCGGTCGCGGCCTCGGTTACGGCAGCGGCGGTGGAGGCGATGACGCCGCGGGGATGGATGTCGACGGCATTCTGGACACCTTGCTGGATGGCCGTTGAGACCGTATCCCGCTCAATCTTAAGCGTCGACGACATAGCTCGTTGCGGTCAAATCGACATCTAGGAACGGGTGGGATCTAGGACCAGGCCAAATCAGCTGGTTGCGGGCGATGGAACAGCGCCGGTGTGTTATTGCGAACGCGCAATTCGGGTGCAGTGGTGGCAAAAGTTGCGCCAGGGGATTCTTGATTTGTTTACAGCCCCCGTCGAGATGCGGAGATGATGGATGCGTCGCTGAGCCGAGCTGTGCTGGAAAAACCAAACGCGTCGGGACTGCGGCGCATTGGGCAGCGGAATGGAGATTGTGTAGGATAAACGCGGATATGGACTCACCGGTGATGTAGAAAGAGCGGATTGATCGGGGATGCGGTCGTCGAGAGGTTCCGCTGGGCACGGTCGGGGGTGAGGCGGACGGGGAGGTTGGTTTTGATGGGGATGAGGAGCTGGAGCGACCAAGCACAGAGCAGCTCAATCTTGCGTCGCGACTGGCGACTGGCGTCTGGCGACTGGGGGGGCGTCGCTTGCTTGGGGAGGGCGGGTGTGGAGACCTGAGACCCGAATGGCAACGGCTCCTGATTGGCCGCATCGTCGAATGGCCGAGGTTTGTTTTTCGCCTTTCCTGCTGCTGGGAGACGACAACACATCAATCAGCGCAGACCTCGGGTTCGATGCTGCTGATGACCCCTGTCCCCGGAAACCCCCATCCTGGTTGCACCTCTTGAACTGCACTTGAGAGCCACTCATCGCACACGGTGCTACGGCGCCCCTGGTTGGCTGCAATGGATCACCGAATCGATGGTGTGGGCTGGTGTTGTGCATGCAAGGGTTACAGCTCCGCCAACACCACGACTAACCTTTGAGCCGCAACGTCCTGTTGATACTACTACATGATAACTTCAAGGCGACCAAGCGAAAATGATACCATCAGTCCCTATTTTCGAGAGTGATTCCCGCAGCTGGGTACCTGGTAAGCAAACCAAAAACTATCACGAGACTCATCCATTTCTCCTTTATGTTGATGCGGGTGAGTTCGCAAGATCGATGAGGAAGTCGCGATCTTGCATTTTCAGACCAGGCCAACTGATGCTCGTTGCCCATTTTCCATCCCATACCCTTATTGCCTATTTTGGGCACCCAAAGTGCCTCTAGCTCAACGCCGTAGTTCAGTACCTCAAGGTTTGCAAACGTCTCAACTCCACCAATTAATGTTTCCTTGCCACTGTTTCTTCTCTCATCCCACCACCAGTCTACGGATGCTGTTTTCGCATCGGGAAACATCTCTGTCTCTTTTCCACTATTCAATCAGCGTTGTTTCTCTGCGTTGCTGCACCAAAACAACCCTCCCCATCCCCGCTTCCAGGATCTCTTCTCCTTCCCGGTTCTGAAGATGGTCTGAAGCGCTCCTGCCCCTCCACAACCATCTCCGATAGCCTTCCTCCGGTGGCAGTATGGGAACACCGGACCCAAGTCGGGCAGATGGCCGCACGCCTCATATTGCCCAAATGATAGACGAGACTCCGGCTCGTCAGAGGATACGGCGCTCTTCAGACCGTCCGCAACGCCCTCTTCAGCGGAGACCACCGATAAGCCGATGGGAGCCAAGGTGCCACCATTCTACCATGGCACGCCTTTACCATGGCGCGTACAAATGTGAGCACTGCGGCAGGAGTGGTCACTTTGGCTGGGTGTATCGATGCATCATGGATCGCGACGCTCTCATAATGGACGCCAAAGCCAAAGGCCGTGCGGTTAGTAACCCTCGAATCATCAGAAGGTCTTCCTGACAAAAGTAGTATGCGTTCGACGCACTAGGTCTTGATTTTGCTGAGCAGATGAGTTTGGGCAAATTTGGCCCTGATGCTCGAGCTGAGAACTACAGCTTCTTCAAAGAGATCACAGAGCAGCAACTGCACACCTACACTCCTGTTCAGCTGGTGACAATACTTTCGCAGCGCGACAAAGTGCACCAGGCAATCGCCGAGGAAAGGCGAAACGCGGGTCGCTTGTCATCTCACTATGCGGACAAGAAGTATCCTGATAGCAATACGCCCTGGGTTCCTAGCCCATTATGGGAATGCCAACACAAAGTCTGTCAGGACTGCCACCATCTCGGAAGCGACAAGAGCTGGCTTAGTCTCAACGGCATCTTGAACGGCGACATCCCGCCGCACGCGGCAACTGGGTTTAGCTTCAGCCATATGGGGTTCCGACCAAAAGCTGATGTTGAGGTTGTAAAAAACATCGGTTACAATGCTGTTCCTCTGGTGAGATGATGTTGTCGTCTGTCCTCGTCCCAACCGCTAATCCGTGATAGCCTCTAAACCATGCCTCGAGAAGCTTGATGCACCGTACTGCCAGTGCCTCTACTTGGAGATTGCTGGATATCATCGATGAGCGCATTGAAACAGCATCATGCTCAACCTGTTCAGACAGTTCTTCCATTTCAACTTCCAGTGAATCGAGCGAGAGCGACCGTTCGCCTCAAATTTGGCGATCTTGGGGCCAGCTCCCTCACTCAACAGCCGTGCAAGCATTGCCACGCTCACATACTGACCCGGGTGAGGTCGAGGACGCTCGAGTGTGTGCGGCCAAGGATGAGGCTCTGGATGTGCATTCCATTTTCGAGGAAGAGCTTCTCATTCGCCCTCCGTGGACACCACCGCCGTCTCCATCAACTAAATCCGGAGCAGCATTATCGAATGATCCGGAGCTCGAGTCACAGCTTGTGGTCCCAGGTCATGAGGGAAGGAGGTTAGTGTATTGTAATTTCTGATATTAGTTTTTCTAAGCTAACCTGACGACAGCCCGTTCTCATTCAAGACAAATCAGTCTCTGCGTAACCGGGTGTTTAGCTCAATCCCGTTAGCCAAGCAGGGTGGCAGAAAGCGAGACCATCAAGGGCACGGCTGCGGCACTGATAACCCTCAAATCCCATACCAAAGCGAGGAGATGTGCGACGTCGGCTTATTTCTGCCTTTCAACCCAGAGGTCTACGCCTCCGCCTGCGCTACGCTGCTACCTAAACCGACGATGGAGGAGGATATGTACTTCGCAAAATGTGACATTGGTATCGTGAGCGGCCAGGATGAGGAAACTTTGAGCGACCGAAGATGCGATATTGCAGGTGGAGTTGCGCTCACTGAGGAGGCTGCCGAGTCTGGCGCTGATGATGTGGTGGCACATATGGGCACTCCACGTCGGACCTGACCCGGCCAAGATTGTTTATCACGGTAATTCGAGAGGAGGGAGTTCGGGATGATATCAGCCCTGAAGAGGGCTGAGCCATCTACGGTGTGGGATCATTGTGAAGCGAATGTTGATCTTGTGTTTAAGGACTGTATATTTGGGACCTGTACAGATAATTATCCTAGCGTAGCCGAATATTTACGCCTAATCTTGCGGAGAAAATGCGCATGTCCTATGTCTCGCCTTCATACAGGGATCGCTTTAACCTCGGCAACCGTCCAATACTTGCGCATATTCTCGGCCTCCAGCTCCTTAACCTCTTCATCCAGATGAACAAACAGCACATCTCCCCAAGTATCCATCTTGTCCTTTAGCACACCCAACTCAAACTCAGTCTCACCGTTCCGACACGCCCGCAAATACGCCTCGAAGGCATCCATCCCCTTATGGATCGCTCGGTGCTGCTGCACCAACTTACACTGAGGCGCACCCCTTTGCGCCGCCTGGAAAGATGGCATCTTGCGCGCCAGAATCGGATACAGATAGTTCTCTTCAATATCGTGGTGCGCTTCCAGATACCGCACCAGACTCAGACCTTCGTCGATAAACTGCTTGAGTGACATGCGTGCGGGCCGTCGGCCGGTGGTACATGCTGAGTACAGTGTTTTCCAGCTCGATCGAAAGTGTTCGTGCTACAAGGGGATGTTAATGGGATGTGTAGCGCATTTGGACGGGGAAGGCAGGGGAGAAACGCACGAAGCGATCCATCAATACTGCGAGGCGGTTGTACTCGCGGAATTCATGGGCTGTTAGAGGCGGGAGGACCGGCTCCGTGTCGGGTCTGGGGTCCGACGTAAGCGAGTCGGAGCCAGCGGCAGGTGGTGGCTTGGGCGCCGGGGTGGGGCTGGCTTCGTCGGGGGCCGACATGGTGTGCAGCGGTCGAACGGGGGTTCTTCTCCTTGGGTTTGGGTTCCATTCCCTCGCAGGGATTTTTTGAGCCGCTTTGCCGTGCGCTCCGAACGAGGTTGATACAAACGACTTTGCGGCGGCACGGCCTCCAAATAGGGCGGGGCGGAAGAGAAGTGTGCTCGTTGCGCGGGGCAAGCGTGGCCAGGGCGTCATCGATGAGATCGATGTTGAAGAGCGGAAGATAATAGCCTGGGTAAGGACGGGCATTTGGTCCCCGAAGAGCTATATATCCCAAAACATATCCTAGAGCGGCGGGATAGGCCTGTCAACCAGGGATCCAGGTAGCTAGCCATTCGGAGCACTTCCTGCATTTTGTCAGGTGCATTTCCCTGAGCTCACTGCGAGTAGTTGAAACTGCCTAGCGGAGGCGGGCTTTGAGCAGTGAGGCTCATAGCCGCGCGGGATGCTCTTTCAAGCCTGTGTTGCGCGCGGGTTCACACGCACCTTTTATTACCAATCCCCGCCCGCATGGGTCCGCAATGCCAACGACTGGTTACATAATGCATTGTAGCACTCAAGGTAGCAACATCACTGGTGAGCTGTGTTCAAATCAAGCAAAATGCGAACATCTGGCATTTGTCTCTAAGTGGCCTGGGAATACAGGCTCTATCAAATAATGCTCCCAAAATGATGCAGTCGCTTGCTATGCCGTGAGATCGAAACAGAAATCAAGCTCCCGCCAAAGACCGCTTCCCGTTCCCATGGTCCTTCCCTTAACTCTATCGTAGATTGTATTACTTGTACTCCGTACGAAGAGACCATGTTCCCCTCATACTCGATCCGCGCTTCTCCAGCTTGGCTACCTTTTCTAGTGCCAGCTTGAACTCGCTTGCTTGCCGTGAGGTGGCGCAGTAAGGGTTGAAATGGTCCACCAAGGACTTTGACGGCACCTGACCGCCATGTCGTTTGATATAATCTGGTATCATCTTCTCAAAACCCTTGGGCCCGACGCTGCGCTCCGCGATGGCCGGTGTGCCTGATCTCGAGCTACCCGCACTGCCTGTTCCAAGACCTTGTCGATCGGCTACACCGGCTAAGACGCCTGCCGAGCTGGGACCACCTCTCCCGCGACGGACGTTGGTAGGACGTCCGGCCTCGCCAAACTCTCCGGTCCATGTCACTGTACCGATGGGTACGGCGCGTGCCGCCTCGCCTGCCCGACGCAGACTCAGCGCTGCTTTCGCAGCGATACGGTTGGCTTCCCGCTGTAGCATCTTGTGATCTGCTTCAACCACTTTCTTGCCGTTGATAATCTTGTCGTGCTCGAGAGCACTATGTACACCGGAACTCTTGAAGAGCCCCTCCATTAATCTGTCTTCTTCATTTGGTGGCGGCGTGACCTCGCCCTTGTAGGTTTCGACCGCTGCGACGCCATTGATGGCCTGGAGATCAGGCTCCGCGCCGTTGCTACCGCTGTTGCTGCTTGCTGGCTCCTTTTTCTTGTCCGCTTCAGTCTGGTGAGCTCTGAGAAGACGAGCATCGGTCCCAGGAACGATGAGTTCCTTGGGGCCAGGAATATTGACTTTACTGCCCTTGAACAGCTCACTAGTCTCTGTCATGCCATCTTCGTACAAGTTGAGGCTGAATAAATCATGCAAATCGTGCAGGTTGAACTTGGTTTGTTGCTTGGGATCCCTCAGTACCTTGTTGGACAGAAATTGCTTGAAGATTTGGCGGTGATAGATCTTCTCCTCGATCGTGCCAGCCGTCATCAGTCGGTAGATCGTGACCTCCTTCTTTTGCCCAAGACGCCATGCCCGCTCTCTCGCCTGCATATCGGTCGACGGGTTCCAATCAGGATCAAATATGATGACGCGATTCGCCCCCGTAAGATTGACACCAAGACCGCCGACCTTTGTTGTCAACAAGAACACGTCAAGATCGGGATCGTTGTTGAACGCGTCAACGAGTGTCTGTCGATGTTTGACAGGTGTCTTTCCGTCCATGCGGATGTACCGAATACCTCCTTGCCGTTTGATGAACTCTTCAAGAATGTCTAACATTTGCACACCCTGACTGAAAAGCAATGTTTTGTGACCGAGACGTTTCCACATGGGAAGCAGCGACTTAACAACCGACATCTTCCCGGACTTGCTCGTGCTACCCCAAGTATAGCCAGGCTGAGTCCTGAGTTTTGGCTGGAGTAAGTCAGGGTGGTTGCAGATCTTGCGGAGATAGTCGATGCCATAGAGCGACTGGCGAGTCCCCTTAAGAATATTCGCCAGGTCGTCAGATCTGAGAAACATCTCATAGGCTGCGCGCTGCGGCGGGGAGAGCTTGCAGAAGAGGACTTGCTCGCTCTTCTTGGGAAGATCGGACGCCACATCAACCTTCAACCGCTGAAGGAGATATGGGCTGATGGTCTCCTTCAATGTCTCTGCGCATTTCTGCGCAGCCATGATTTGGAGATTTGTTGCGTTGGCATAACCGCCGATCTTGATCGGGATCTCAAACTCGGTACGGAAATCGACCAGCGTTCCGAGACGCATGGGGTAGATAAAATCGAAAAGCGACCAAAGCTCCGTGAGGTTGTTTTGCATCGGGGTGCCAGAAAGGATGACTCGGTTAGGAGTTCGAAGTTCCTTGCAATAGATGGTGATGGCCGTGTTTGGGTTTCGAATCTTATGCCCCTCATCGAGAACGGCGTAACCCCAATCGATGGGGATGAGGAGATCGCCATATGTCTGAAGGCCCGCGTAGGTAGTAACCAATACGTGTCCGTGCTTGGCCACTCGGTCGACAATCTTCTTTGCGGCCGCACTGGATTTACTTGGTCGCTTGCCATCCCAGTCCTCCTCCAGGTCTTCAATTTCGCCTTCATTGTCAACATTGAACATCCCGCTTCCTGATGAATGCAAAATGGAGACTCGAAGAGGTGGCCACCAACGATGGAACTCGTTTACCCACTGTCGTAGCACTGTGGCCGGCGCAACCACGATGACCGGCTTCGTGAGCATCTTGCTGTAGTGCAGGGCAGCCACGAAGGATATCAGCTGTACTGTCTTTCCCAGACCCATCTCGTCACCGATGATACCGCCTACTTGCTGGGCGAAAAGCTCAGCAAGCCACTGTACGCCGGTCTTTTGATAGTCGAACAGGGATGGGTAGATATCTCCCGGAAGCTTAAGACCATTGTCAAAGTGATGATCGGGTTGATCTGGTGAAGGCCTAAACCACTCCTCGTGTCCATCTGTGGCATCGTCCACCGCTTCACCCTGGCGCCGCTGCCTCGCCCTGCTTCGCCTATCTATCCAGTCCCGCAGTCTAGTCTGGTAGACGTCTTCGTTTCCATCGTCGATCGCACTAAGATCAATCTTTCCGTCGCTTTCCTTAACGGCCTTCTTCCTCTTGCGCTTCGGCGTCAGGTCGGTCAAGTCAGCGTCGTCTGAAATCTCGGACAAGAGTGAAGCAGGACTGGCTGCTTCCGCATCCTCAGCAGGGACGAACTCATCCTCGGATTCGCCTGACTGCTGCACCCTGCGTTTCTTCCTCGGTCGCAAAGAAAACTCCGACTCTATCGCAGAACCACTGGAAAAGTCCTGCTCCTCGGCAAAACCGGGAAGTCGCAGGTTCCGGTGTGAACGAGGGCCATCGCCGCCCTTCTCCTCAATCTCCTCCGCAACAGCCTCGTCTTCCGCATCGATAATCGCATTGGCAAGCTCTCCCTCAACCCCATCAGGCCGAGGTCCCCCAAACTTCGCAAATGGTGTGATTTTTCCCGTTCGAATGAGGTACTCGCGCTGCGTCTCGTTAGGCAATCTCCCCCCTGCAGCCGCAGGCAATCCATCCTCTGCGCCTTTCTGGTGACGCTGTTCGATGCGGGCGTTGAAGTCAGAAATATCCTTGCCGCAGAGCTCAATCTCCGAGTCTATCCGTGCGATCTCCTGTTGTATGCGCAACCTCGATGTCGGATTGGCGTACGCCGCACGCAACTTCTGCTTCTGGGTTTGTTTCTGGGCTTGCAATCGTGTACGGTTCTGCTCGGCTTTCTCGATGCGCTTCTGGTCTCGCTTGTCTTCGGCTTCGATCATAGCACGGTTTGCTTGGACGGTAATGTCTCGCTCGAGTTCGTCTTGGTCGCGAACGTTTTCGGTGAGACCCTTGAGGGCGGCCTCCTCGTCGAACTCCATTGTCGCATCGAGATTGTCCGGCGAGGAAGGTGCAGGATCAGGAGTAGACTCGGCGGCAGCGTTGAGGGGCTCGTCGAGAGGCTCAGGAGAGCCCTCCGAGGGGGCCGGAGATTTTGAGTTGGCATTCATGGTGGGGGTTTTGATAGCGAAGCCATGCAACAATGGAAAGTGCAGGAACGAAATGAAAACGGCGGAATAGTAGGCAATGAATTGCGGGCTGAAGGTTCACGAGGTCATCCACTCCAGCGATGCTTGAAAAGTGGAAGCAATTGCGCCACTGCGAAGGGCGTGGAAATTCCCAGCTAAACTCCGAGCCGACAGTTGAAGTGGGATGCGACACACCGGATGACGCATTGTTCGCGACTTGACCTCTCAATGGATTCCGCGCTGTCACGTGCGATATGGGCCATTAAAGTTTGCCTGCCTATTGTACTATTGAGCGAATAGAGCTCGTCGGTGTGACTAAGGTATGGGCCAATCTCGACCGGAGGCGCAAGAAGCTTCTCAGGCATACCTACCAAAGCTTTGTCAAATACTTTTATTGACCACCAAAAAACCATTGAATGAACGATGAAACATCCGATCTCATCGGTCTATCAGTGGATTTGGCCAAAACGCAGCTGTTCGAGCTTTGCCCCCCTTCCCCCACACTTTTAACGCCTCCAGCCAGCTTAGATTGGACTATTGTGATATAATACACACAAAATTGCCTGCCATGTGATGGTCTACGAATACACTCGAATGTCTTCTCATATCCTTAATAGCACCTTGGCAGTAAATCCTGAGATATTACCAGAGGTCCGGACTGCTGGATGCCCCACCAGGGTAGTAAAAAAACTGCAGAGCAGACCTAGCGATGAGAAAAGATACCCTAACTCACTCGCAGGGAATTTCTCCGTGGCGCACGAGGTGACCGTCTCGGACATGGCGTACCCTGTAATCCCTATCTCCAGGCATCACGTTCGAACAAGTCTCCCGAGAAGTGAATACAATTCCTTACCTCCGCTCGGGACATGAGGCGGTCATCGGGCCTGGCAACATCCAAATATTCGTAGCCGTAGCCATCAACGAAACGGACACGTGTGATACCAAACAACTCCAATGACTGAGCCGAAACCTCACGTAGGCGTCACCTCGGCGAGCGTATAGCTAGGTTGCCTCCTAGCGCAGGAGAATAAAGCGGCGTTGCCCCTCTCCCGAGACATCACCGAAACTTGAGGTTATGAAATGCCGACCGTGAGGGCACGAAGCCGACAACCCCTCTCGCAGCGGCCTCATCCGGCGACAGAAGAACCAACTATGCACCTCTGATCCTCTTTTCCAGCCCCAGGACCGCCAACTCAGTGAATAGTTCCCGAGTTTCATGCCCCAACAGGAAGACGGATCCCCGCTCCGCTGCCGGCCGAGACCGATGTGAGTGCTGACAGAGTGGCAGGACTAATATTTGCCCGACAAGGGGGGGGCGCTTCCCAGGCGAGTGTTACGACGTGTGAAGTGGGCACACGCCAACAGAGTCAAGCCCAGTTAGGGAGGAGGAAACAGAGGTCAGATAGCGGTGCCATCCAGTCGGATGCCACATGTTGCTTTCTATAAACACCCCGAGATTAGGGGCTAGGGCCGCTCGTCGGTAGATGCGGTAAAAGATGCTATCTGCGAGTAAGTCCCGGCAGATACTGGGTTGGTATCGACAAGTCTACCGATATCTCGCAGGCCGGTTGGGTTAGGGCAGGCACTCGCCTTGTGAAGGGAACGGGTGATCGCCGAGCGTTGTTTGTCTGGCCGTGACCCGCTGCAACGTTGTACAGGTAAAGTACAAGAAGATCCTTGGCAGGCGTGCAGCACGGGGGCGGTTGTTTGGGCGTTGACCAGGAAGATGTCGTAGGGAACCTCGTTACCAGACTTGGCCGAGACCAGGCACGTCGCCTCGAACGACGTCTATTGGAGCCAGGCCGAGGCTCGCGCTACCCCGAACCCAAAGCTTGGAACGGCAGAACAGCGTGCAGGCGCTACCGGCGCCGCTTGCACCATCTCTAGCGCCCTTCATCAAGACATTAAAGCGAAAGATGCCGCCCTGATCCAATTGGGACAACCCACGAGGAGACACCTCCTCACCGACACGGATCACGGTGTCCTGACCCCGCCTTCCATCTCCTCTGCCCGTTCACCGCTCCTCAAAGAGCGGCCGCAGGCGTCGTTGAACTCCACACCATCAACCTTCCCGCAGTCTGATGGCTAGGTGTGTATCGAAAGAGGCTTGCCCATCGATTGCTAATCTGCAGGGCCTTCCGCACTCGCAGAGAGGTAAAGTAACAGGACGGGATCCGCACCGTAGACGGCGATTAGAACATCGGGATACCATTCCCAACCCGTCCTCAGATCGGTGCCTTGCCTTTCGCTTGAGGGACTTTGGGCTTGTTTCGGGAGGGACAAGATGCATAGCATCCCCCCAAATGCCAGCGGATATATAGCGAACGATATAGCCATGGTGCTAGGCATAACAGCCCCAATATAACTGCAAGGCAGCGATCAGTAAAGTCACTCCCAGCCTCCAGGCTGGGCGCCCTTAAAAGTAAAAGCACGTCATACCTGGCAAGGCAACGGTTTCAAGATGACGGGCAACTCGTGACAGACGGTCGTGAACCTGGGATAAGGCGCGCTGGTAGGTCATCGGCGCTGCAGAACCTGGCGGCGGGAGACGACGGCCACCCGATGCTAGGCTGCCAATGCTTGCGTTGACTTTCGGCGGCCACTTGTTTGGAGATTCAAGCAGCGCGCCCGGCACAAATTTCTCGCAGCCCGGGCCAAAGGTTCCCCGGCCGGTTCGCAACCCAGGGCTGGTTGCCCAGTTTGAATGGAGAGCTTTGACGTTGAAATCCAGAGCCCTCATAGAGCCACGACGGACGAGCCTAAAGAAAAACAATCAATATGCGACAAAGAAGTCTTCCCGAACCCCACGAGACCGAGACCGAGACCTGCAGTTACCCCGTCAGTGGGTGTGGCTGATTCACGGGCAAGAGGACTGGACGCGACCAGCGGCGGTGCCCACTGAATCTCACATTGAAGACCTGGCAGTGGCACAGTGTCCAGCCTGTATGTACAACCTGGCAGCGACAGACACGAAACAGACCTGAGCTTCTGGTAGCCAAAGGGAGCATGAGGCTATATATTGGCTGTTAATCTCCGACTGGGCTCCCAGCCGCGCGAGGTAGCACTGGACCTGAGCCTACAGCGCTCGCTTGAGCTCTGCAAATCTCCAACTCATTGTGTCAAGCACCTTGAGGGAACTTTGCATCTGGTTCAGGCCATGGATGGGGCAGACAAGAACGGCCGAAGGACACACAAAAGTGCCCGGCGCAGACGTGTCCAGGCTGCTGAGGTTGGCCAAATCCCGGCGCGATGACTCGCCGGCTGGGAAAGGCCGACGACACCTTGGCGCTGCGGTGAGTAGTTGGATCACCTGCCCGCGACGGCAAAACTCGAACTCGTAACTTGGACGACTCAGGCAAATAAGGGAATGGGAAACAGATCCCCGCAAGCCAATCGAAGGGCCTGTATCGAACCTGGCTGGCGATTGAATCAGCAATGAGTTATCCGATGGATGGCAAGATCGACGTGACAGCCGTCGCAGCTCGGAGCCATCCGCCGTCGCCAAACCCTGCGATATGGTGCGCGGCAAGGCGGCCACGTCGAAGAAATTCCCTGACAAATTTCTGACCCCTGGACCCTGGTCGCTGGAGTTTGCTTCGTTAGCCTGGGGTCGTCTCCGCGCCCTGCCCTCCGCTCTACTCGAGCCCCGCGGGGCCCGATCCACACCAACTTTTTCCAGCCTTGTCGACTCTGCCGGGCTGCTGGATGATCAGAGCTCGGAAACAAGGCTGGCGGGCTTCGCTTCGGCTATTAGCGACTCTGTAGCCGAGGGAGATGTGTTGTCGTGGTGTTTGGTTTCGAAGTGTGTTCATGGCGTTGTGGCTTCATCGTTTAGGCATTGCATCACTTCCTCATCAGAGACGTGAAGGCTGGCATCGGCCATGCTCCGACTTGGCAATGCTAGGCATCGACAGCATTGGCGTTGGCGGGCTGTCGTTTTCTTTCCGGCAGCTCTTCCGATCGAAGACAACTGCAAGCAGGGAAGGCTGGCGCTGCGTGCCCTGGCAGGCGTTGGGGGCGCACGGCTCACCTAACGGCTCGTTCCAGATCGAGCAAAGATGGGTTGATGCATTGGCCGTTGGACCCGTGGACCCCAAGATGGAGCTCAACGACATCTGTCGCTGCTTCCATCTCTTTCTTGCATGCCGAAAGGGACCTGCAGAGCCATGACCCCGCTGATAGACAACAGCCGATGCGGGCACACCTTACAAACTCCTGCTAGGTATTTCGTTGTATCCCCTCGCGGGGGCGAGCCTTGATGGGCTGTCTTCCGTGCAAACACAGCGACGCAAACGCAGGTACGGGGCGGCCTGGCCCGAGCTTCGGCAGAGGTGGATGGATGACACAACGTCAGATGACATGCAGCTTCCGCAGCAGCTGCGAGATGGAGAAGCGACTTCGATTGCGAGATTATAAAGTTTCATCAATCATTTGTGCGGGTCCTCGGCTGTGGGAGTGAAAATAACCCGATTCATCCTCGCCCAAGGCCGTGTGCGGGCAGCGAGGGGTGACGGCCGCAGGCAGAGCGAACGGGAGGGAGGGATCGTTTAGATAACCTGCAGGGCCAGCCGTGGATTCCAGACATTAACAACTCTAATGCAACGGCTACTTGAACAAAAACGATCATTTTCTAAGGGGACAAAATTCACGGGCTAACCAGACAGACAGGAGGGGGGAATGGGTCGAAAAGAAATAAAGGGGCAACATTAAACAAGTTGTATGCCGAAACCCTGAGTGTGCGTGTGCTCGTAATGCATCCAAAACCTCCAACGCTCCAATCCTCTTGCTTCCCTGACACCGTCCTGTAAAGCGGCCATACCTGGGACAGCTTCTGGCATATCAAAACATATTAACCCTCCCAAATCTCTTCTGCCGTCTTTCACATTTCACCTCCACGGTTCAAGGTGCGGGAGGGGTTGCCGTAATACCACCGCTACCACCACCAACCTAACCCTCGAATTCGGCTGCGTCCGGCACATCCTCGCCGGGAAACAAAGGGGAAAAATCGTCATCATCTCTCAGTCGTGCGCTTCGGCGCGTGGCAAAACCCGCCTTCGTATGTATCGTCTCGTCTTGCCAGGCCCGCATCTATCCAAACCATCTGCCCATCCGAAATGTAAGTCGAGAGTGAGTATCGGGAGGAAATCCAGTCGTCGGCGGTATTCGGGGTATCTCTAGTATTATTCCGCCATGTCGAAAGATCCCTCCAAAAAAAAAATAGGAGCACTGCCTATTGATAACCCAAAGGTAGGGGAAGAATAGAACGAAAAGTGCGAGAAATATTGAGCAAAAAATGACAAAGCCTAGATGCTAACCACCCCCATCTAAAGGTGCCATCATCAACCATGCGCCTCGCTGAAGGATAGAAGAAAGTGTGTAATGAACCCACGAGGCCGAAGAAACAAAAGCGAGAGGAGGAGTCCATGTGCGATCCTGATATGTCTCGAAGTATTGCCGTTTATGTCGGATTGGTTCGGTCGGAATTTTGATAGACCATTCCACTGCGGCGATAGAGAGTGCAGTCGAGTACAGCTTCTGCATCGTCTATGAAGCGTGCCGCCGCAGTAGATCCAGGGGGTCGCAGCTCTCATTGGAGTTGCGAAGTGTAGACGGTTGTGTCCCCAGACGCAGGAGCGGAAGCTCCTGGTGGGGACATTGATTGCTATAAGTTCTCACCCAGCAACTGAGACGCCCTCTCACGGCAGGCGACTGGTGTGAAACCCGTCCCAACTTTGTTGGCAACGATGCGCCACTTCTCGTTTTCGTAGTCTTGGAGAGCTGTGCGAAGCTTTTGGTCCTACAGTGTGATGTCGAGTTAGTACTGTCAAGTACTCGGCTGACCTACTCGAGCCGATCTTTTGTTGGGGTGCGCTCTGTTGGAAGCTGGGTAGAAAACTAACCGTTTCGTCCGTCCACTGTGTGGTCTTCGCTTTGAGCTTCGTACAATATCGCACCTGGAGAGTCCCACTCGTCCTCCCGGGAAAGAAGTCGGCGATTTGCTTCCATGTCAAACTCTTGTTCTCCTTGAGGTCTATGAGAAGCTGATCATCTTCTGGCGTGAATTTCAATTTGGGCCCCCGGGGACGTGGAGCTGGAGGTGGCATGCCCACTTGCCCCACGACACTTGGAGCCCCTCCGCCCCCTCCACCGTCTCCTTCGCGGCGCATCATTTTGGAGGGCGGCCCAGTGTCCGGGAGTCTGTGATGGTGGTGTGTTGGGGCTGACGCTGCTTGCCCGTACGCCGCGCCCATTGGGGTCTGCTGCATGGATTCCAAGTCACTATGCTCCAGATCAGGGATCCCAGGGACGGACAAGTCGAGGTCATCTGGACGCTGTCGCTTTACGCCGCTGCTGGGCCCATGGCTCTGCGTCAGAGATGGGTAGAGCGGAGCGACGACAGCATGAGGCGAGGGGCCGGTGGCACCGAAGTGCGGTGGTCCCGGATGCCCCATGTGTCGTGCCCCTGGATGCCCGCCCATATGACCCGGGTCCGTGAGGATCGGGTGAGGATGGTGGGATGTGGTGTAGTGTTGCGGTAGGCCATGGTGGGATTGATGTGACGACGGTTCATGAAGGGGCGATGGGCCGCCATGCTGGAGTGAGGCCCTGTGGTGATGCCCATCATATGCGTGCGGCGCCTGGCTCTGCTCGGCCGAATGCGGCTCCTGTGATGAGTAGTCGACATTATAGTCCGGTCCTACACGGTAGTTGCCCGCCAGTGTGCCTCCGACGCATGGGTTCCGCCAGAGCGAACCGCTCTGGCTGGTCGCCGGGCTCTGAATGGAAAGAATTGGTTGGAACTGAGCCCCGCGGGGCTACGTCGGGAAAGGCTGCGGTGCGTCACCCGTATCAAGGGCAGACTAGTATATCCTCGGCCAGTACTGAAAGCCGCAGTAAGTTGTGCTGCGGTGTGCTTAATGTTGGGGCAGAGGACATATGATGTCAACGAGGCGGTTTCGAAAAAGGATGATGGCGATATGAAGTTGGGATGAAGACGTGTTGTTAGAGGGATGCCCTGCGCAGGTGATGAGTTGGTTCCCTAAAAGGCTGGGCGGGCGGTGGATCCTCCTCAGCAGCTCATAGCTTTCCAGAACTTCCGCAGGTGTGTGTGTGCGCCGAGCGTTTCTTTCCGGTGCGATGCTAGGATTCGCCGATGTCCCCAAGACTGGATGGTCGTCAAGCCGTCTCTCTCGTGTCTTCACCCCTGTTCGAAGCTTCTACATGAATGCAGACCGGAATCAAGAGCGCGAGGGAGGGTATGTGGGCAAGGGACGCATTATATCGTCTGATCTTCAATATAGTGTAGAGGGCAAGGGCTCGCGGGATGCAGATGTTGGGGGTGGGAGTAGGTATATTACTCCTGTACCTCTTTTCATCCAAGTTAAAGCACATAAGCGATTTCCCATGTGCGAGACGAAGATTGTTCCTGAGAGGTGTGGAGGTCAAGTAACCTTGTCCAACGATGACGGTAGCATAATTTGAGGATCTTATGCCATGGTCTGGCTGCCGGATATAGAAGCAGGACCCCGGCGTCAGGTAATGATGCGTCGAGGGGGTAAGGCGGCCAGCAAACCAGATTGAGGGCTAGGGTAGCTGGGGGAACAAATTGTCAAATTCGAGAACCCTGGGCGGGTTAGCCCAAAAGGGAGGCTGGAAGGGGCGAATGATCGAGAGAAGGCAAGGCCTGGAAAACGCATGGAAGGATGCAAAACATCAGGCCGGATGGAGAATAAAATGTGAAACAAGCCCTACCATGCAGCTGGAGAGCAGCATGACAGCAAGCGAATTATGGATTTCTCCCGATGCTAAGGCCGCGCCGAGCAGCCAACCTGTCCATGAGAAGGGAAAACACACACTGAAAATGAGTAGCAGCACTGGACGAGTGACGGGAACAGAAGGGGCTGGGAAACGCGAAGGGCGGGAGCCTGAAAGCCCACCGCTTGTTGGCACACTTGCCGCAACGCCTCCGAAAGATGGGACCCAGGCTGGCAGGGAGAGTGAACAAGCCAGTGTAAGTGCTCGCACGAGATGAGACGACACAGGTACCTCGCCCGCCCAAGGTGGACCGGCCAGCCAGGCAGGTACTCCGAGGTACGAAGAACGCAACACGGTACTGGGGGTTCTTGGGTTACATCGGGATGCTGGAATGCCGTAGTGGCAAGTGGATGACTGCTAGGATGTGGGTGTGCGGCCAGTCGTTGTCTGAAAGAGGACATATATTGACCAGGGGGGCATATATCAGACGAGCAAAAGCGATCGATGCCCTGGCGCGCCACAGGGCACGGGGGAAGGGAGCTAAGAAACTGCTACCGTGATTAGCTGCCAGATTACCGAACAGGAAAAAAATAACGGTCAAAGGCTAGGTTGAGCTGGGTACACGACGTGACGTGGGCACCCTGGGCGAACTTGGCCTGGCCACTTCTCTCGCCAGGACTATCATCCGGCCAGTGCTTTGAAGGTTTCGGCATCCGGAAGATAGGCAACCTGGTGCCTCACACGATGACGGAGCTACGCTCCTGCCACAGTAGGGAGTGAGCAAAGATAGGCCTGCAAGGGGATGGCGACAGTGTAACGGAGCGTGCGGCAGAGTGTTGCGGATGGAGGTGTTGAGCGATGCCTGGCACCGGAGCCGATCTAACTCCCGGCACATCCCAGCACAGAACCGCCGAGAGGTGAGAGGGGACTTGTGGTTCAGCAGTGTGGTAGCTGGGTCCGTAATCAACCGTGCTCAACAGAGGAAAAGGTTTCGATGGTGAGCATCTCGGCGGGGCGTGACAGAGCTTGGTTCCTCCGGTGGCCGTCCAGAGGACCTGCATCAATTCCCATCTGATCAGCAATGACAAGGATGGCAGCACGGGCAAGCCGTTGTTGATGAAGGGGGGCTCAGCGGTGGCACGCCAGATTCCCGCGCCGTCGCCTCCCATCTGCGGCAGGGGACGGTGACAGCGAGGGTGGTCGGGGGTGATCTTGGTAGGTGGCTTGTGAGGGGGGCCGTCGCGCTGACTCCAAGATTGCGCTTCTCAATGCTACGGGGTGTGTGTCGTTCTGGCGGGGACCGCGAGGCGCACATACGTGAAGCCGCCGATGCGGCATCGTGGTGGCTCGGGGACCATTGTGAGACGGCGGATCGTAGATAGAGGCGTCCGAGTGGCCACGAGGACACCGGCGCGGGCAGATCTTGGCAACAAAGCGCGAGTAACCACGAGGGGAAATGGTGAGGGAGGCTAGGGAAGGTTGGAGGCTGCGGCCAGGGCGCATTGAAGAAACGTGTTTCAACCTAACCTTGCAATTAAAGGCCGTGTTATGCTCCCACCAAAGACGACATTGACGTTATTTCGGGTTCTAGAAGGGAGCAAAATTGCTTCTAGGTCAGCTGTGGGTTGCCCGCCATGTCCCGCAGCTGAAGGGTGAGGCTCGAGCCGACACCCTGGCCACGGAGAACGGTCAAGGTAGAATGCATGTACGTCAACCGTGGCTGAGGAAACCCGGTCTCCAAGTCCCCGAGCGCGGCGACGAGCAGGAAATGCAGGACATGCGGACGGGGTTGACCGACCGGCTGGGAAAGTGGTCGTCGTCGACGGGAAATTAAGACGTCAAGAATACCTTGGGGTTGATGGTTGAGGAGGACGCACGTCAGTCGTGCCTTCCGCAGGTTATCAAGCCGCCCTGCGATGGGGAAGATGCAGAGCAAAATTGACAATATTGGCACATCCTGCCACCGGAACTTTTGGCACACGATAGAACTTCATCTACTCTCCCGTACCAAAATTCTCCCACACGCCCAATTTCCTGGCTTCTTTCTACTCTCCGCTCCCCGAATCGAAGGATTTCGAAGGGGCCCACAGCGGACAATCATCCTGGAGGCAGCACCAAGCGTCGAGCCCAGGTCTTCTTTTGCATATCTGGGAAGTGGACACTGGGTTGGGAAGCTGAAGCATTGGCCGTTGCATGAGGCGCTTGTTGCGATGGAGGACATAAATTCGATTCGAAGGTCTCGTGTTAGTGACAAGGCTGACTGTGCGACCAGCGAAACCCCCCTGGTGTTGTTGATTGGTAAGGAAGTTTTGCGGCTATTGGAAGCGCGCGATTCTTCGAAAACCCGCAATTTGGAAGCTCTTTTCTTCTCGTCACACCTCCATTACCTAGCCAGCGCGGGTTACATCTCGAACTGCAAAAATACCCACGTTCCATCAGTGGTGCTTCACTTTGAAGATCGGCCCAGCTTCCGAGCCTCCTGATCTGCGTTTGAGTGTTGCTGGGGATTGGCGGGCGGGCACCCCGGACTGGGCTTGCCGTCGCAAGCTAGGCTGCCGAGGCTGCCCAGCCCCAGGACAGGGCAGGACAGGGCAGCGCGGGGTTCGTCTGCCCTGTTTGCCCTCCTTGCGGCTTCAGCGAGATCATTCCGTCACGACCCCTGGTCCATCCGTGCTGCACGAGCCTTCCATTAGTGCTCACAGACCTGCTTCCCTGTGCTGGAAGGAAATAGCAAATTCTCCGGTCGGGACGACCTGGGCGAGTGTCGAGCTGCAGCTGACGACAGAATTTGTGTGGAGGTTGTCGACCAGAGAGCGTGGTTGATTGTCCGCTACATTTTGATCGCCGTCCTCGTTGCCCGGCCCGGGGACTCGGAAAACGGGCAATGAGTTGACACCTACCCCCGCAACAACCAGGGGTTTCTCCCATCCGCCCAGGCTTGTTCACGCACGTCTCATTGCCAGAGGACTGTCAGCCAAAAGCCAGGCGGTTTTACTGTTATGTTGGCGTTCAGCGATCTTAGATCCCCCCGTTTACACATCCAATCGTGGTGTGCGCTCCCTTTCAGCCTCGAGGGCCCGGACCCCAGTGCCACAGCCCTCATCAGATCAATGCATGAACGCATTGTATGCAATCTCGTGGGATCTCCATTGCCAATTGCTGATTCAGACCCGACTTTCTTCTTTCGTCCTTCGCCTCGAACCGCCTTCCAGTCCTCTTCAGGACTCGGTTCCCGCCTCAGTGGTGTTCCCATGCCCGGATCACCCTCGTCCCGCACCCTTGCAGCGCATACGCGATCTCAGAATAACGAGGAGCTTTCCTCTTGGAGCAATTTTTGTAGTTGATGATGGTTATTAACAGACTGCTCAATTTCGAGCTGCTACTCACTACATGGCTTGTCGACCTCCTCAACACAGTTTATCGTTACAATCATATGCTCTTCTTCCGTTTTAACAAAAAGTACTTCCAAGACAACCAGCATTTTAAAATGCAAACCTCTAAGCCACTCACACGGTCCCAACGGAAACCACAAACCCAGAGCCCCGGGGAGCAGATCAAACAGTCTGCGATGCTCCCGAATGCGAACACGCTCATCGTCCGATGCTTGGCCCTCGCTAACCATACGATGCCCGTTTCTGCCACGCCGCGTCGTGCCGGGCGTTTCCCCGTTTGTTGCTAACCGCCCTGCGTGTTTCCCACGCCTCCGTATCTTAGTCCGCCTAGGCGAAATTGTCCTGTCTGTCGACCCAAATATCTTCCAGCTCGTTGAAGCTGGAGAAATGAATCGGGCGGTGCTGGTCGCTGTAGAACGGCATGGGTGTATCCAGCTTGACATGCACAGCCTTCTTCTCCAATCCGCCAAACGCACTGCCCATGAAGCTGTAGTTCCATTTTCCAGTTTCTGGAACGAGGAAGAAGCCCCTAAATTTGTCGCTGAGAAGAAGCTGACGCTTCTCTCCCATCACCGTCGTAAACCCCTGTGGCTGATCGCTACCGACGTCCTTATTCTCTGCTCCCCATTTGTATCCCTGAGGCGTGAGTGCCCAGGCAGAGAGGGACACACTGCCTGGAGTAAATGACACAGCAACCGTGAGTGTGTTGTCCTTATCCCATGTTGGGTGAGCGACGAGCAGCCTGGCATGGTCTGTGACATCCATGGCGGACATGTAGGGGAGTTCGTTGCCAGACATGGTGTGAATGACACCTAACGGCTCCATGTCCTTCAGGAGCTCGTGCTGCGGCAGTTGCTGGGGCAGCTGGACGTTGCGCAAGCCACCAATCTGAGGGACCATGACGATGCACCTCACTTCCTTGACCTGGTCGTTGTCGGCAGGTGATGCTCCGTACAGGTAACCGGCAACTTGCACCCGGAGATCGGCAATCGTGATGAACCTCTTGAGGATGTTCTTCGGCATCACATATGTGATGTCTTCGGTGTCGTTGTCGACCGGCGCCACGTACATATTGTTGGACCTTGTGCGAAGGTTGGAGGTGGCAATGGCCCTTGTTCGCCACTCAGTCTTTGACGCGAATGTCTGCTGCTCGAACTGCGAAGTAGTTGTGACGATGATCTCCTCGCCGTGGACATTTTGAGTTTTGGTGGTGACGGCCGTGAGCTGCTGCTGCTCTTGCTGCTGCTTTTCGATCTCGGCGGCCTGCTGCCTCTGCATGGATGGTGCTGAGATCTCCATACCTAGAATGATGTCTCGAACTTCGCTGCTGGTCAAACTAGAAACATTGACGTTGTTCTTCTTTCCGTAGTCATTCAGGATCAGATCCCGAAGCTGCGTCTCAACCTTGATCCAGTCCTCGTCGGACAGGGTCGGCCAGATGTGATGATCTTGGGTAATGACGGTCTTGTCCGGGCGCAGGACAAGTTTCGTCTTATCCTGATTGACATGCAGGGCACGAAGGATGAGAATGAGACGAGAAAATGCCGTATATGACGAGATGCTCTTCAACCACTCGTCGTAGAGGTTGAATAGAACCATCTGAGGCTCTGTAGCCCTCAGGATCATGTCTCCAAGTTTCTCAACCTTCATGGCTGCCTGGAATGGAAGCTGAAGCTCGGAAGCGCGGATGGAGATGTTGGGGAAGTCGAGCAAGTTGACCTCGAGGGGATCAAGCAGACCCTTACGGGTAACGATAAGCTGCTTCGGCTGCTCCTCGACGGGAAGTGATCGAATGAGCGCGACCACTTCTTCTGCAGTCTTCCACTTGGCTAGCTGACCGAGGCGCTTCTGGCCTGCCCAGACACTGGTGTGAATGATTTTCAGGAACAGTTGACCAGTGCGAGGGTTGAAGATGAAGATAGCTCCGTTGATAGGCTTTGTGGTAAGGTTACCCTCGAAAGTCTTGTGAATTGTCACTCGGTAGACATTGGTGTCGTCAATGAACAGCTGAGTTTGGTTGCTGAATAGTTCCGAATAATTCTGAGAGTTGAGGAACTCCTGGTTGCTCTCAGACGCATAAAGTTGCAAGCCCTTGCGGATGCGCTCTCGCAAGACGTAAAGGGCTGGGTTGGCCTTCATGATCTTGGACATTGCCTGCTGGACAAGCAACTTCAGTCCTGGGAAGTACTGGCCATAAGCAGAATAGAGGTTGTAGGCCAAGTCGATGCCGATCATGAGACCCGTGGGCGACGGGTAGAGACTCATGCTATCGGTAGTGTAGTCGAGGTACTTGGCCCTCACATATCTCTCGATATCGTGGGAGTCGTAGTCGCCATAGCGAAGCTGCACGTCAATCCAGAACTTGTTTGTCGTGGTTGACTCGATAACGTCCTTCGTGTCAAACAACGGTGACGGCCGCGTTACATTCCACTTATGGCTTGCAAAGAGCTGTATGTCCGCGCATGAGCTGTTCATCTTATACGACTTTCTGGGATGAATAGTCTCTTTTTGCACCGACTCGATGCTGAGCGCCTCCAATTCTTGATCAAAGACCTGGCACAGATCCATGACCACCGATTCGTGGATCTTTTGCCACAAATGGGCACGGAAGATCTGAATCAAGGAGATCTTGAGGGTAGGAATCTTTCCATGAAGGAAAATGCCGGTAAGATCCAGCTGCACTTGGAAACCTACGTACACGTTTGCTCTGTTGATCGTAGGTCTATTAAAAGTCAGCGAATCTATCCCAGTTTGAAGTGGAATAATGTGCACTTACGACCACCACAGAGTAAAACGACGGTTAGGGATCTGGTTCAAACCAGAACGTTGGGCGTTTGTCAACTTTTTGAACTTCATGCTTTCCTGTACTCATAGTTAGCACCGAGCCGCAAGCAATTCATAGAGCTGGGTGTCATACCTCGAAGCCGGATGCCTTCTCCCAAAACAGTCCTTCCCACGATGGGAAACCGGTTGCCTTGAAAAGGGTATGCTCCAGAATAATTTCAACACCTCCAAGGGCCTGGATAACGTCGGTCCGGTACGCGTTGAGATTCCAGAGCTTGCCGTCATGCCTCTGGCTTGTCCACCAGAATGGGTTGCTCTTCATCAGCTGGTAGATCTTGAACTCGGCGCGAGCACGGAAGCCCTTGTCAAAGCTCAGAGTGCTACGATCTTTTTGGAAGAGCGTGTTGATGCGGGGCAGACCTCGATCCCAGCTGTCCTCCAAGTCCTCTAGGGTGAGCCTCCTGTTTTGTTGGTTGGCTTCAAGGCGCTTCTGCGAGTACTCTGTCCAGACACGTTGGGAATCGATGAACTCAGCCTCCCATGGTATGATGTAGCGGAAAATGTTGGGGATCAATGTCTCTTCATCATGAGACATGCCGGCACGGAAATGTGTGACCCCGAGGTCCGTCTGCTTGTACCACCGCTTATCACTAGTGGGGATCAGGATGTGAGATCCTGAAATCATACCAAGACCACCAAGTTCCTTGGGGGTATAAAACACGGCGGGCGGGAATCGAGAAGGCATCTTCGAGTTCAGGCCGATCTTGACGCGGGTTTGGATCTTGGTCTCGCACTTGACAATGGTGTCGAGCAGATTGACAGTCGAGACGGCGGCCTCGCGATAGTAAGTGAAGAGTGCAATGAGAGCCGTGTTCCACTTGTTGGCAATCTTTGTGAACGTCGTAGAGCCTGAAGACATCAGAATCTGGCGGATTCGGTTGTTGAACTTCTGGATGTCTTCCTCCGTTACCTGCAGGAAGGCATGCGCAGTCCGTTCCTTCGTTGTGTTGTCCACCAACGACCAAACGCTGTCTTTGACTGGGAACTCGTCATTCTGGTTGCGAATCTTTGGCAAGACGCGAACTTCGAAGCCGCACATAGAGAACAGGAGATTCGGGTTGTCCCGACTGTACACGCTTGCAAACGTGTCTTCCCACTCGATTGTCGTTACCGATCTGGGGAGTCGGTTCTTCAGGTCCCAGAAGACGGCTCTGCCAAGGTTTACATCGTGTCTCATCAGACGCATTCTCGAGTCCCTTGGCCAACATTTCTTGCTCTTGTACCCAATAACGTTCTCAAAGTTGGGATCCGGCTGCTCTGTCAAGAATCGTTGAATCAAATCTCGGGACTCGTCAGCCGTGAAGCGCAAGAAGACCCAAATCTTGTCAATATATCTCGTATACAACCTGATAGGATGTCTTGTCTCAGTCTCACGGTCCCGGAATTGAAGGAAGTCGTTCGGGCTTTGTGGAGGACCTGCAATCTCGCTGGCGCGCTGAGGGCCAAGAAGTAGCAGGTCGAGAATGAGACCGTAATACTGAAAGACAAACGCCGAGAACTGTAGGCCACGGATCATGCCATAACTGTTGACGTGATTCATATCCTTATACGTAAGCGTGACGTTGTTCTTCGCCGTGATGTAGTCCGCTAAGTTGTGATCCATGATCAGCCTCAGGAGTTGGTTGAGCAGTGTCAACTCAATCTTCTCGTAGACCTTCGAGAGTTGCGTCTCGATCATGACGTTGCATTCACCATCTGCCGTTTCCCAGACCTTGTCAAGGTTGTTGATACCTTGAGCCCACTTGTAAGTAAGCAGAGGTGGAACTTCCGAGTCGGACGGCTTGATCCAAGCGGGGAACAGATGGCGCTGGTCGGCTTGGTACCAGAGGTACTGGTCCAGGTAAGCATCGCTGATCTTTTCGATGGGCTCGATGTCATAGACTGGGTTGATTGTGCTGTAGTTATCGTTCATGTCAATTCCGACTTCCTTGAAGGCTCGTTGGGTAAGCAGGAACCGTTTGATGCGTTCCAGCGTAGTTCCGGGGCTGTCATAAGCTTGCTCGATCAAAGCCAGCTCTTCACGCTGACTTTGATTGAGCCTGCCTTTTGTCGAGTACGCTTCCCGAAGGCGCTCAAGAGCCAAAATGAGAATCTTCGTGTCGTGCTTGTAGGAGACGCTAGGGAAGGGAATGGGGGAGAACTTTCGCGACTCCAGCCAGTGCACAGTTGTTGTGTAGATGGCGACGGCCTCCTCAGACGAGACGTACGGCCCATCTTTCATGTGGTTGTGCTGCCGTTCTTGCTCCGCCTTGAGCCACAATCGGGTCAAGCGCCCAACGTTCTTCTTGGCAACCGTTTTGTCGACAGTAGCACCTCTGCGAATACGTTCGCGATTGTAGTGAGCCACTGAGATCCACCAGTCTGCCTTCGACTTGACATATCGCAAGATAATGTTCTCAATAGCCGCGGGCAATCCAGGGACCTTCCAAGGAATGTTGCTCTTCCAGCACCTCCAAGCTTCTGAAAGATGTTGGAGAACGGTGTTGACCTTATTTTGCTTGATGCCCTCAGGCATCATGTCCATGAGATCAGCCATGACGGAAGCACGGAGCTCGAGATCGAAATGGGACTCAACACGCTGCTTCGTGACAGTCTTGGCAACACCCTTGCTGTGACGACCTTCGAACTGACGCGAGAGCAAGTTTCCAAGCCAACGCTCGAGTAACGGGATGATTCCGCGCATGAAGAAAAGCCACACCCTCCACGCCGGTGCCCAAAATCCGCAGCCAGGCCCCTTGCCCACTGGCCCAGCATTGAACCGATAGTAGATTAAGTGCTTGAGATCCTTGCAAGACCGAATCTGGTGCATTAGCTTGTACTTGTATCTGTACATGCCTGTCAGCTGTCCAACATGGTTGAACGCATAAAGAATTCCATCTGCAAGCTGGAAGGCATCGATGTTTCCAAGACGATATTGGACCTGGGCATCGACGATGAGCTTGGTTAGCCTGAGAATCTCTCGCATTAGGTGGAATGCGTTTCCAAATCGTGACTTCTTCCGCTCCTTTGTTGTTAATGTCTTGACCGGCTTCAGGTTGAAGTTGTAGTCAAGATGGAGGTAGGTGAGGTTCTTCCGATGGATCAACAAATTGAGCATGTTAAAGCCTTGACGACAGACCTGCAGGCCGGCCTCCACCCAGTCGATCGTGGTCTGCTGAAAGAACTTCGTCTGCTTCAGAGTCGAGAGTAGATTCTGCTTCTGTAGCGCCTTGGGCCTTTTCTTGTGTAGCTCATTGAGGACGTAAGTCTTGAGAAGCTTCTGGTACGATACCCGTACTTTGACGGGTTGCTTTGCTGGGCAGTGCTGTAGGTACCAATGCTTGACGAGAGGGACATCCTGTGCGCGGACCATACGCCCTGAGCGGCGATCGAACGGGAACGGCGCCCACCACAACTCGATAGCTGCAGCAGTCTCGTCCGTGTACAATTCTTCGTCCGAGAGAAATGGTTCAACGCCAGCGGGTAACTCGAAAGCTTCTTCTTCGGATTCCTCGTTGCTTCCTTTTCCGAAGAGCTCATCCTCGTGGCTAACCGTAAGATTCTTCGGGGCGACAGACCGGGACGATATTGGGTTGATGGCGGTATCAAAATAGAAAGCAGGGAGATTGAGGTCCTCGGTACGGCTGTACACAATCTGGGGATACGAATGCCAGGACAAATGTACGCTTCGCGGAAGGGCGTTGTAAAGGAAAGGAAACGACACTTTGCACTCTGTCCTGATTGGGTTCCTGAATATGATTCGGTCCATGGCGTTGAATTCACCAAAGTCCTCGTCGTTTGGGTCGATATCCTTGTAAAGCGGCTCGAAGCGTGGCCCGCCAGGAAGCGCAACGTTCAGCGCCTTCGCCGTAAGAAAGCTCTTGAGCTCGAAAAGGTAGTAATGGTTCTTGTCAACAACCTCGGAGACCAGCGGCCGACTGAGACGGAATAAATTCGCCATCTGAGGGAGAGTGAGGTTCCAAGTCTTGTAGCTGGGACCATTGACGTGTGAAGTATCCATGAGTGGCTGATGCTCATAGAACCACTCATACACGGCCGCCTCCTCCTCTTCATCGAGCTCCATCTGGATGGGCTCGAGGGGCTCTACATCCTCGAGATTCTCAGACCAAGACAGCGGGGGCTCCTCGTCATCGAAGGGCGGGAACCGCATGCGCTTGAATAACCTCCTGTCGCTCTTTTCCTTGCGCATCACCGTCCACATGGTGGCCCATTGCGCGAAGAAGACGGGCTCAATAACCCGGGGTATTTCGTTGACTAGCGTCAGGCAACCATTGACGTGATAGAGAACCTTGACCTCCCTGGCCGACTCCCAGGGCATCGGCATGTTTTCGAGTAGCTTCATGACGGCATGAGGCATAAACTTGAGCGCGCCAAGATAGCTGCGCTTGTCGCTGGTGTACTTCTTTTGCGACACATCGCCAATGTCCTTGACGATTTTCCGCAGATGCTCTGGTGGCATGTCGGCCTTCTGCGTTTCCACGAACCCCCCCTTTCGCTTCTCCCCAAAGCGATGTCGCTGCGTGCGAAGCCATTCCTTCTTCTTCTGTGCAAACTTGGCGATCTGGGGGTCCGTCGGCGGTCGGTAGCCTGGCGGCGGCGGGGCGGGGATGGCTGGAGGCGGGGGTAGAGACGACGGGCCGGGCGGAGGCGGCGGCGGCGGCGGAGGAGGAGGTCCCCAGCCCGGGGGAGGTGGCGGCGGTGGAAGGGATGACATCTCGTGCTGGCCGGGCGCAGATCAAGACGAGCCTCAGACTGAAAGGAAGCTTCCGTCAAGCTTCGCGGACCGCGCAGAGGCGGGCTGCTGCGCGTTCGTCAAGCAAGCAATTTCAGCGGGGTCGACCGCGAATTTTGCGTGTTGTTGGAGTCAGGCCAAAAGTATCGCCGGGCGAGACGGACTCGCAGCAGTTCACAGCAATG
>Ga0247780_1000464_pt1 | contig 38204 bp, 39 predicted proteins | sample UWRJL079202R5_FD_179927 | JGI IMG/M metagenome (GOLD analysis project Ga0247780, IMG submission 179927) | Plant litter microbial communities from Arlington Agricultural Research Station in Wisconsin, United States - UWRJ-L079-202R-5 | ecosystem: Environmental > Terrestrial > Plant litter >...
GGGGGGGGGAGAGCAAGGGTGCAGTTGGCGTTCGTGCCGGGGGGGATTAGGTCGCTTGGTAGCCCGCCCATAGTTCGTCTGGGTTGGTTGGGGATGGGAAACGAATGTTAAGAATTAGAAATAAATGGTACTCAGTCAGTCAGGTGAGAATATAGAAGTATAGAGAACTCGAAGACATGTCCGAACACTCCACCCCAGACCCTTCAGCTGAGGAGCTGTGCTGATGCATCGGATCTTGTTGGCGCTGTGAAGCGCACACGAGCCGTGTAGCAAGTTGATGCTCACTGGAAATGATAAAGAGGGCGAGAAAGACTGCGCGGTCAGCCTCAAATAAGGAAATGCTTGCGGAACCCTTTTTTGGAGGTCGATAATAGGGTGCCACTCTCCTTGATGTTGGCGGGTGTTCCCCATTCGGCTGTGTTGGCGAAACGGACTGTCGGGTTGTGCCATCACCCCGTCATCACACCCAAAATAGCATTCTGGTGAGCGAAGTCTGGCGTCTACTGATTTATCCCACCAAGGCAATGTGTTGTCTTGATGGTCATCAATTCTTTCTGGAAATGTTTGTCATTTTGCCGTGTTGTCGCATCAGTCCGCGGCTCAGGGGTTGTCGGTCCAACCCAGGTGATTATGCGCCTCCAATGCCAGTTTCAAGGTTTCGGCGACATTGATTTTTTGATTTTGTAATCAGCCTCGTCTTCCGTGCATCGGCAAGGCAGAAAGAGCAACGACACCAAGCGCTAGGCCGCAATGGTCTGGACACTCGGATGTGATGACTCAGGATGCCCACTGCAGGGTGATCACCAGCCAAGCCTCAGGCATTTCAGACCGTACAACCCAAGCAGTGCAACCGGTTGATCAGTGATCAACATTCACCGCCAAAGGGGAAATTTGTAATTCAACCACGACCCGAAGAAAGCATTCTGTTATAAACCGCAAGCGTTTGGCATACTCAACAGCAACTTCAAGCCGCTCAATTCCACCAGCAAAGCATTCCACCATTGCCTTACCCCTGAAACCACCGCCGCAATGTCGACTCAAGAGACTGCACTCACCCAATTCCTCGAGGTCGGGGGAACGACCTTCGCGTACCGCATCATCGGATCTCCCTCGCCTGCCACTCCGCCCTTGCTGCTCCTGAACCACTTCCGGTCCAACATTGACCTTGTAAGCTCCTGACCCCAAATGCCCCAGCCACCCACACACCAACAAAACCATCCACTAACACCGTCACCCCAGTGGGACCCCCTCCTCATTAACGCCCTCGTGCAAATCGGCCTCCAGCTCATCACCTACGACTACGCCGGCATCGGCCACAGCACCGGCACCGTCAAGCCCACCATCGCCGGTTTCGCCTCGGACGTATCCCTCTTCCTCTCCGCCCTCCTACCCACGTTGCCCAACAACACCACCTCCGTCGACATCCTCGGCTTCTCCATCGGCGGCTACGTCGCCCAGCAACTGACCCTAACCTCCCCCTCCCTGGTCCGTAAGCTCATCCTCGCCGGCACCGGCCCCTCCGGCAGCCTCGGGCACCACCAGCGTCCCATGCCCGAAGTCCAATCGGCCATCATGACGCCCTCTCCCGACCCGGAGTCCACCACCGACGCGTTCTTCCCCTCCTTCTTCCCCGCCGCCATCCGCAACGTCACCGGCGACGCATGGCTCCCTCGCATCCTCTCCTCTCGCACTGGCGTAGCAGGACAGAACGGCGAACCCCCCTCGCAATTCTTCACCACTGGTCCCGCCCTCACTCCCCTGATCAAGGCTTACCTATCCTGGGACGCAGACCCAACCCCATATTCTCTCCTGCAGACAATCCAGAACGATGTGCTGGTTACATGCGGGGATAATGATCTGATTGTGCCGACGGCGAACTCGGTCGAGCTGGCGAGGCAAATTCCGAGGGCGAAGCTGATGATGTATCCGGCGGCGGGACATGGGCATTTATTTCAGTATGCAGGGTTTTATGCGAAGCAGGTGGGCGAGTTTGTGAGGGGGGAGATGCCGGATGCGCCTTTTTTTGCGGGCGGTGTTGGGGGGGTTTGAGCGAAGGGAAGAGGACGGGAGAAAGGGGATTGAGTTGGGCCTTGGGAGGGGTAGGTTGAAGTGGTGGTCTTGGGGGTGGGAACTTCAAATTGGAGGTGGTAGTAATAAGTAGGTATTAATTTAGGAGCGGAACAGCAGAACTTCATGTAATAGAATGCGATATACGCATTGCTTCTCCTCCAGGCCTGACACCTTGGCCACGACGTCCCATCCCTGTGCTCTCGGAGGAGCCTGCTTTGCCTTGGAGATTTCGATGCGCATCCATCATCGGAGCCACCATGGAGGAGTCGGCTTAGAAAGGTGCGGCCGGACAAAGTTCAGGCAGACCACTAGGCACCTCAGGCAGCTTACTGGCTAATGTCTATGACGTGGAGTGAATTGTGAGCCCCACCCGCGCAAATCTCGACCACCCCTTGATTTGTGTGTTTGCTCATGCTGGCTACGGAAGAGGCAAATACCATGGCGCAGCTCACGAACACCTACCAGCAGTACAAAGCTGACACAAAACTGTTTGTCTCATGGCTTGCAACAGCCGCCAAGGCAAATGGCTAGTCTCAGCCTGGGCCACCTGATTCGGGTGTCGCAGCTCCAGACACTTAATTGGGTCCTCTTGGAGATGAAAAAAGCAACCACCGAAAAAAGGCCAGGAACAAGCCAACCAACTACGCGGTCGCCATCAGCGACTTCGTACCGATGGCGAAACTAGTGGGCGAATGCAAATCGGCCATGCCCTCTTCAATCGCCAAGATCCTCGAACGCGTTATCGATCTTCGCGAATCATTCGCCGAACTCGTCCAGCAGAAAAGCGCTGTCCCCGCCGAGCCGGCGACGGCAGAGAATCATTCGCACTTCGTCAATGTTCTCAAACAAGTCCGGCAAATTCTGGGTGGCGCAAACCAAAGCGACGCAAGCCCAGGCAGCAGTACACCACCAAGCTCTCGCCAGTGTCTTTCGACCGCTTTCGCAGCACTTCATCTCTACGAGCTATCGCAGTCACTCCTGGATGCTCTTGGCATTGCTATTCCTGCCCCTGCGTATGGAATTGCCGAAGATGACGCCGGGCTGGAGGAAGATGCACAAGTGGCGTTTGCTGCGCTGTTGCAGGACGTTTTACTTCTCAGAAAAGAAGTGAAGGAACTGTGGGCCGTGGCGCATCCGCTGCGAAAATTCTACTTGGCCGCTGTTGCTATCGCAACCAACACGACCATAGACCTCGCCCGCACAATGGAAGAGGAGGCCGCGCCCATTCTGGACCGCTTCTGCGGCGTTACCAAGTTCCTCGTCGACCACTACCACACTGCGGCTTCTGCTGAAGGCTTGGACCCAGACCAAAGGGTCGCGGATGGTGATAGCATCAATATCGACGCGTATAATATTTCCAAGAGGACAATGTACGAGGCGTACCATCTCCTGGATCTTTTCCGCAAGGCTTGCCTCAAGACTCCGGGGATAATGCCATCGCTTTACAACGGACAGCCATATGGATGGTATGAAGACGAAGAGATCAAGACCTACTCGTCACGCGAGAAGTATCGCCGAGATTGCGCAAGATTCGCAGAGATTGTCTCAGAGACGGCCGTTTTGGCCTTGAAGCTCAAGTGGAGCAAGGTCCAAGATGAGCTCACTCGTGGCGTTCGGCTCATCATGGATGACTCGTCTCGGCCGATACCATTCTGGGTCATCTTCGCTGCCCAGATCTTCATCGACAACCTTGAAGTCCTGGGCGGCCAATTTGAGGCTGTTTGTGTGGATGCTTCTAACACTGAAGAATGGATTACTGGCAACTGCAAGCTGGTCCTTCAGCGAATTGCGGGACAACCCAGACCGCCAAGATGGGAGGCCCAAAAAGACGGTTCGCTGAGGAGGCTGCTGCAAGAGGCGCATTTCTTCGAGACGGGGGTCATCTCGAAGTGGAAGCGGCGGATTCTCTCTCCTCCTCCGAGGGCGCCTGGGTACCGACACTGCCGGCCACGCCCGTGTCAACATGGCGCTGGAGGACGTGTGCAAGATTGTTGGCGAAGGCGAATGGGCCATGATGGACTCGCCCCCAGCGATATATTTGAGCTCGAATTCGGCCGAATGTCTCGCAAAAGAAACACAGAAAATACACGGCATCGACTCCCCCTGCCGGGCCGCAAGGAACACTTGACCCTGTCGCCGGCTGCGCTCATTAAAAGGCTGGCAACCAAGTTGCATCCGGAAATAGTCATGCTACATTTTGACTATATTTGCTTGCATATGATCTGTTGGTCCACCCTCCGTCTTTTCAAGTACAACATGGACCCTCTGTTCAAACAGGCTTTAGGTGGAAGACTTGACTACATTGAGTCTGACGCCCAGCTTCCTCAGTTGGTTGGAATCATCTTCCGTGCGGCTGCGGGCCTGGCGCCTGGGCTACCGCAAAAAGACGCTGAAAAAACAAGACAGTGGTGGCCAACGATGGAGACCGCCGAGACCGCCACCACGACAGGTTCAGTTTAGCTGAGGGATCCCGCTGCGATCCACCACCGACTCGACCAATATGAGCAAAGAAGGGTCCCTCTATCTTGGGCTATCTCTTGGCCAAATACCCAGACCACCAAGCCAGTCTTCAACAGGACACAGCTGTAGTTGACGAGACAGATTGTAGCTATATCCGTCTACAACCCACAGTCAGCGAGCTTTCTCTATGTAGAACCGTTGACAAAGACTGGCTGCTGCTGACATGACGAGGCGGCGAGAAAATAAAAGATCATATCAAGATTCCTCTTCGTTATCGCCAGCAACATAAGCCTGCCTCTCCTGCTCGTATCTCTTCTTGTCGGCAGCTGCCTTAGCCTCATATGGGGCGCGCTGACTGTCGCTTAGAGCCTTCCACTTGTTCCCCAGAATCTTGCCCATCTGGCCGAACGGGATCCCCGGGTTCTCCTCTCCGACATTGTCTCGTTGCTCGTTTGCAAAGAACATGAATGCCGAGATGCCTCTTTTGGGGGGATCCAGGGCACTTCTCAGCGGGTTCTTCAGCAGGACCCTCCCTTCGTCCCCGCCAGGGCCTTTCTGGGCTAGCCCAGCGTCTTTTGATGGCTCGTTGAAACCTATGTCCTCAAAGTCCTTCCACATCGGCTTCTCTTTATCCCCCTCACTCAGACTCCGAGTCATGCGGAAAAGCTCAGAGGGTTTTGATGGCCCCTCGCCAATTTCATGCCCAGGGACTTTAGAGTCAAGCTGCTCAAGCTGCCTAGCTCGCCTGAAAATTGCGTCCCAGTCCTTCCCTGCGGCAGGGTCTGGGGACTCTTGTTGAGTTTCGTCAGCCCTACCAATGCTCGAGGATGGTGCGCCGAATTTAAGGGGTGTGGGCGGAGTTTGTTGCTTTTGATCGTCTTGTCTGAATATTTCGTCCCAATCTTCATTCATCGTAGGCCCTCGAGAACTTAGTTCGGCCCCATCATGAGGATCAGCCCCCAAAATTGATTTGTGAAGCCCGGAAGAGAGACTTGATGGACTATCCCCCAGACCGGCGAATATCGAATCCCAATCTTGACCCATGGTAGGAACCGCAGACCGTGGTTGCTGTTGTTGAGATTCTTCGCGAGTGTTTATCGCGCGTATCTGCATGGAGCCGCTCATTAAGCTTTCCGGAAGAGTCTTCGGTAGGGGGTTGTGGCTTCCCTGGCCTTTGTGTTTCTGCTGCCGCATCAGACACATTGCAGCCGCAAACTCGTCGTCCGTCAAAAAACCCTTGTTGCCGATATCCACCAGCTGAAAAATCTTCCCCAGAGTTTTGTCCGAGAACGTCCACTCCTCAAAGAATCGTTTCGCGACATCACCCAAGTGGACTCCCGGATTACCGCAGGCGAGATCCTGGAATTCTCGGTCATAGCTTGCCCTGTCATCTTTCGTTATGATCCAATCTTTGGGATCAAGCTGAGGGGTACGCTGGCGAGGTGTGGAGTCGGTAGTGGCCGTTGTGTCAGGCTCAAAAACTGGAGGAGAGCCCCGACAGTGTCGCATTGCGGCCTCGTAAAGTTCGCTAGGCAAACTGGCGTGTTGTGAGGGCAAGGCAGGCATAGCGCCGCTTCTTCTCGATGATATCAGGTGCATGGCGATAATGAACTCTGTTTGAGTAAGAGTACCGCGCTTTTCAAGGTCGACGAGGGCCCATATAGTCCCGAGGTCCACATTTGGGAGTCCGGACATTTCGAAGACGGCCTTTCCTTCTTCCCCGCCAACGACTGGCTCCCTTATTCCTAAAGCAGTTTCGCGAGTTATGCGTGATTTTTTCCAGAACAACTTTACATACTGAGACGCCCTCTCTGGCGTTAGCTTTGGGATCCGGATGCTAAGGGTGGTTGCCTGGTAAAAGGGTATGTCCTCAGTAGTGAAAGGAGGGCGGTCAGGCTCTTGCAGTGTCAATTCTGCCTGGTTGAGAGGATCTACTTCGTCCACGTCAGTAAAGTTCAGTGTCTCTGCTGTACCCTCGGCCCTTGAGTCGTCGCCGCGTGAGAGGTTGTGCTTGCTCGAACCGGTGTCGTCGGCACCGTCGTCTCCGGCAGATCTGGGTAGCGAGAACAGAGAAAAGCGTTCCAGATGTCTTGCAATGTGGCTGTTGAGATCTTTGGCGGTTGTAAAATTGGCCAGGCAGACTGGACAACATCTGTTGACTGTTGGAACAGTGGTCTCGCTCGCGTATGTGAGCATAACCGCTTTGACTTCGTCGCTCCGGTTACCATGCTCAGATTCCAGATGAACTTGAAATTCTTCCTGGTGGCTGAAGACATGCGCAGGATGCTCAGGGCACCGCATCGTCAGACGGTGCATTGAGTCCTCATGTTTGACCCAGCCTTCAACGCTGTCGTAAAGCTGAGTAGAGGTCTTGCAGCTCTCATAGGTGCATTGGTATGGTCTCAAGTCGTGTATGAGATGGGCTTTCCAAGCTCTCTCTGACAAAAGCACGCTCGAGCAAAGGGTGAAACAGTAGGGACACTCGAAGAACTTGCCGTCAGACAGATGCTTCGGGGGTGGGGGAAAAGCCAAGTCCTCTTTACCTGGCCGCCACGCTGAAGCCGCGTACTCGGAGACAGAAGCATTCGTAGCTTGATCGTTCCAGGACGCCGCCCGGAGAACGTCTAAGCGACTAGCGGTTGTTACTGAGGCTACAATAGTGCGGGCCTGAGGTGTGTCGTCCATGGGGAAGTGGGCCTCGGCCGTTTCTTCTGTCCCTACCCCCGCCGTTAGACCTATGTGCGGAGTTTGTGAGGCGTTTTGGGTATGGGCGCGTTGCATCGCAGTTTTCGTGTGCAGGCCGAGTTTACTGCGGTGGTGCTTCCAGTATGCAAACTGCTGCCTGCGGCGGGTGTTTGCTTGTGCCAAGCGATGGACTAGAAACGACTCGATACCCGTCGAGCGCTCCTTGCCATGCTGCGCTAGAATAGACCGGATTGGCTCCCAGACGAGGTCTGCTGAGGTACCACTGTCGCCGCCCAAGCTCGGGTTCGATACCGGGTGATCTGCCAGTGCCCTGGATTTCTGGAACTCAAGAAATGACGAGCTTATGTAGTCGTAGTCGCGTTCCTTGAAGATATCGAGGAGGTCCACCCCATTTTCCGGGTCAATGAGCCGGTAATCGAGCACCTTTTTCGATGCGGCCCTGGAGGATGGATTACGGATCCAGACTGCGAGCTTGAACAGTCGATCAATGGGATCCCTGATGCCGTCGAGGAGCAAATCTGCATCCGAGCCATCCTCGGAACCGAACCCATCGGCATCATCCAGCTCATCGTCGCCTTGCTGGTCAGGGGCTATCGGGGACTCCGGGGCGTTGAAGTACTCGAGGACTAATGACAATGATCAGCGCAATCCCATGGCCCGGAGAGGCAGGGAGTAAACCTTCTGTAAGAGCGTTGCCAAGACTGGCAATAAACCGCAGAATGACAAGGCGGATACTTTCTGCATCCCGGACACGATAATCCAGCGATGCGTGGCCGGAGACGAAGAGACCCAGATTGACGGCCCAAAGCTGGAAGCGATCGGCCTCAACCGCCAATTTTGCAGCTGGCCATGCAAGTCGCCTGGCGGCCTCGGAGGATTGGTCAATGGCCTTGGCTCTCTCAAACAGCACTGCCGTACGGAAGCCGGCGTTGGCAAGCGCCTCCATGTCAGCCGAATTTTGCGTTCAGGCTCGGTGTTGTCAGTGTGTCTGGTGCAGGATTGGGAATGCCGCAGGTGCGATGGAGAGCCGCCCAATCCGAGGGCCAGCCCGGTCCCGTGACGATTACCCCGCTCCAGCTGAGGAGAGTGCTCCAGCTGAGGAGAGTGCTCCTGTCGAGAGCTTTCCGACCCCAATTGTCTGAAAATAACCTTCTCCTGCCCATCGCCTCATTGCGCAAGGCCGTGGCAAACGGCCTCCTTCGCTCTCATGTCCGGCTTTGAAGTCGCAGGCGTTGTCCTCGGCGCGCTTCCCGTTATCTTTGCAGCGGTTGACCTTTCAAAGAAGAGCATTGGGCGTGGGGCCATCTTCTTTCGGAAGCGACACTATGTTGAGAAATTAGCGCTAGCGCTTCTCTCGCAGCGGCAACATCTCACCGAAATAATCCGATCCATTCTCATTGGCAGCGGATGCGAGGATCTCTCTCGATTTGATAGCGATCCGGTCGGGTACCTGAAGGACGATGCGGTTCAGGGCCAGGTGCTGGAACACCTGGGGGAGGAGAATTTCGCCGTGCTTGGGGGACAGATTCTCCATTGCCAAGAAATCATCAAACAGGTCGCCATCAAGACGGCGAACCTGGTGCCCGGCATTCAGGTAAGAGTGGAAAGATCTGCTGGCGCAGTGGAACTAACTCGAGCCAGGGCCCCAGCGATGACTTGATGCAGATCATCGAAGAGAACAGGCGCGCAAAGACCAAGCAGCTGGAGGTTGTGCCAAGAGTCAAACTCATGTTTAAAACCAAAGAGTTTGAAGAGATCACCAAGGACTTGGATGACACAACAAACTCCCTCTTCCGACTCACAACCCTGGTGTCATCAAATCGGCAGGCAGCTGGAATCAATACCTCTAAACACGCCCTTGGCATTGCGAAATCCCTCCGCCGAGCTCACCAATCTGCCTCCAACCTCTACACCGCCATATCCCGCGCTTGGAATGGCGACTGCCACCAAGGACACGAAACCAGGCTATTTCTGGAAGATCGGATCCTTGACAGGTCATCTGGTCGGAAATCTGCCAACACACCCTTGACCTTTCCGCTCGTCTTTGCGACAATGCCTTCGGAGAGGAAGCGGGTTTGGCACGAAGCTGTTGTGCGGGTGCTCCACAACGACGAGGACCACGAGCAACCGCCCGCGCCCACCCAAGCTCCCTCACCGCCCCAGCGCGTGGCATTCGTCGTCACCAGCGCCGATCTCACGTGTCCCAAGCCTCAGATCATCCCGGTGGAAAACATCTGTGCCGTCATACCCAGCCGCCACATTTCCTTTGTTCTCACCGGGCAACCGAAAATCGGGCTGATGATATCGGATGGCCCCAGCCCAGGGACCTCTGCCGCGCCATCAAAGGCATCCCTCAAGGAGATTCTCTCCGCGCCTCGAAAGATTCCCGCATCTCTGAGGCTCCGGATGCTTCTCGCGCTACGAGTAGCCTCCAACCTGCTCCAGCTGCTCCAGACACGCTGGCTTCCCCATTCGTGGTCAGACGAACAAGTCTTTTTTCCGCTCACAAGGACACGACCGACAACTTCGGGACAAGGAGCTTCCCTCGACATTGACTTTGGGCGGCCATTCATTTTGGCCCCGTTCCCCCAGGGCTGCACGGCAGCTACTCAGCCTCAGCCTCAGGCCGATCCCAAACTTGCCCTCCTCGAGCTTGGCATCCTTCTTCTCGAAATCTGGTACGAAGAAACGCTCGAAGCCCACTTTTCGCTAGATAGACACCCCACCGAGTTCTACGAGCGCTTGACGTGGGCGCACAAGTGGCTGGATGAGATGACGAACCCGCCGCCGGAGCTGTATGACAGGGCGGTGTCACATTGTATCAAAGGGGTGATTGGGGGCGAGGTGCGATTGGGACAATGGGAGGACGGTGAGCTGTGGAATGCAATTTGCGGAGATGTGATTGTGCCGCTGTTTAACAATTGCAAGATGTGGCGGTGAGGGGGTGGGGTAAGGTCTCAAGGGTTTGTTTACATTGTGACCCTCGAAATCTGTGGACTAAATAAACGGCCATTCATACGAAAAACATGTATTTGCCTGCTCGCCACTGGGAGTTTATACCAGTTGTCGGTGAGGTCGATCCTCCGCTTTTCGTCCTCGTCTATTTTGACTATACCGACTACTTTCCATGAGCTGCTGCTGTGTCGTTCAAACGGCGTTTTCGTCTTTCGAGCCGGTCTCCCGGGTCTAAGTTACAAAGCTTGAATTCGTCGGCCGTTGTTGTCAAGAATGTCCTCCGGACGACCTATCACAACAATGGTGAACAATGGCGATGCCTTCAACAGCGAGATCCCAACCCCTGCAGTCCAAGACCACCACGAACTTCACACTGCGCTCAGTGAGGCTGGCATGCTCGACTCATACGATATTAACGAGGCAGAGAATGCAGCCATGTCTTTCAAGAACTTAAAACAACCTGTCTTGACGGTCAGGATATTATTCGGCTTTTATCTTATGAGATATCGGCCATCTTCTCACCTTGAGAGTACAGATACCCGAGGAGCTTCCCCAAACCGAGATGAGTGTAACAAAGGGGCAGCAACGATGATTCTACCCGAGGACCGCCCGGTCAGCCACAGAGACTGGCTGGCCTCCGCAGAACTTCCCATTATTTGTCCTTTTTTTTTTGAACCGTTGACCGCAGACACATCGTGACTCACGCACACTGACAGCCGAGTCCAGGACCTCACGAGGATAACAACTCAACACCGATTAAATACCATGGCACCCATCTGCCCCATGCCGCTACCGAAACCGTGACTATGTTGCAGGTAGCCACTATGAGGATGATGTCACATTGTCTGAATATGTCAACCATAGACCATTGCAAGTGTGGGGTTAGGAAGGAAGTGGGTGCCCTATGTGTGGCGGTTTGAAAGCATGAGTGTGTCAACCCCTACCCCTTAGTTACGGCCCATCAACCGACCACGTCCCTCTTCCAGAGAGCTATGCTCCGCCGAGGCAAACCCCGCGTGCAAGACATCTCCGTGCTTCGGCCTTCTTGCGGTTTCAGTCGGCAACTTGCCCTCCTCAGTCACACAAACGCGAAACCTCCTGAGATATTGCTGCGACAGCACTATTCGTGACAGCTCGGGAATCCGACATGGGCAAAACAAATACCTAAGCATCCGGAACGGCCTTCCTGTCTCCATCCGCCGCCGTCATCGCAGCAGATCCCGTCTGCAATTAACATTCATACCTAGAAGTTGAGTTCTGCCACGAGGGAATGCCCAGTGGTGGCGTTTAAAAAAGGATAACTATAATCTGACCAGCTGAAGCTAAAGTCTGGTAAAATTTAGTCAGGTATATAGTTTGGGCCCACTCTGGACCCTTTGTCCAAGGTTGCAACCCACATTTTTGAGAAATCCACCTCCGCTGTGATAACGTCTTTCTCCCTCCTATTTAGTCACATACGACCACACCCACTGGAAAATTCGGGATCCCGTCCGCTCTCCCATAGACAAGCCAGTGAGGGCCAGACTAGTAGTTGGGTCGGTGACGACCAGCGAATCCCTGGTGTTGTATGTTTTTTTGCCCCTTTTCTTATTTTGGCATGATCCACTTCCCATTTCCAGCAAGATACCCCCTTCCCCATAATTCCCACAACCTTAATCGTACGTCGGCTGCGGATCCCCTTCGACATAGACACACGAGTCCGCCCAGCTCTGCGGATGCGGTTGCAGCCCCTGCAGGAACCGCACTCTGTCCTCGTCCGCGTTGGTGATCACGAAAGTCCCGTTGCCAACATCCTCAACGTGTCCGAAGCTCGTGGCCCAGCTGTCGGCCCGCTTATGCACTTCTTCATATGCGAGTGCCCTCGAGCAACTCTCGCAGAGGCCGCTGATGGTAACCTTCTTGTTGGCTTTGTCAAAGACGTATTTGACCCCTGCAGGGACGTAGGCCGCGCATTCCAGGTGGTCCCAGCGCACCCAGCACGGTTGGATTGAGTACCCCATTCGGCAGCGCTTTTCGAGCAGGGGGGTCGCGGCTGCCAGGGTGGCGAGGAAGATTGCGGAGAGTTTCATTTTGGGGGGGACTCGGGGGCCGGGTTGGAGGTCGTTTGGCGGTGATTTGATTTGGGCGGGGTTGATGGTTTGGAGTTTGGGCATGTGCTTGTAAACGGCGATGCGCAAGAGACGAAGTTGGAGAACTGCAACTCTTATAGTTCTAGCTTGCCGCCGCGTATATTGCTTGGCCGCGTGATTCGGAGGTAGGGTTGTGCTGGTGCAATTATCCAGATTGGTTCCGCAAGCTGCTCAATTGCCCGAGGGCCTTCGTCCCAAAGGGGTGCAAGGACTGCAGTCAAAGCTTCCAATTTCATGGGCTCCTACAGGATGCGCCAAGCCACTGCTGGAGACCCTGATTGGCCACTCGTTGCAACAACTCCCTGGAACGCAGAAGACGAGTTCCCTACGGAGTCAACTTCACCGTTCAGGGCTTCCCGCCGGCTAATTCCGATGTCACGGTTGGATTGCAAGGCATACCTTACGTTTGGGGCTGCATCTCTCCTGTGAATTCAGTATCTAGACCTAGTAGTAGAACATGAGTATTATTCTGTTGAAATGAATGATCCAAACGCCCCTGCCATGGTATCGACCCCTGACACTATTGATACATCATCAATCATGAGTATCGTCCCGCTAAAATGCAGATGCAAATGCAAACGCCCCATCCTGTTACCCCTTGACCTACTGATACATAATCGAACATGGGTATCGTTCTGCTGAAATGCAGAATGCAAATGCCGTCCTATCCTGCTGGCCCCTGAAAATGCAAAATCCAACCATGCCATCCTGTCGGCTTCCCGTAAACCAACCCCAACCTACAAACTCCCGTCGTCCGTGAGCAGCGCTGCAACCACGGTTTCTCTGGGCACCTTGTCATGGCACCCCCCCGAACAGTACATGACCGGCTCACTCGACACCAGAATGTAGTACAGCCCTCTGGTGGCTGCCCCACAAACCGGGCACTTGACGACCTCCAACGACACCGGCGGAGCACCCCGTCCCTCGCGGCGGTATGCCCTCTCGTTGAACATCCGCATCTCGTTCTTCAAACCAGGCAAGTGCGCCATCACACGCACAGCCAACGCGCTGTCCCGGAGCTCCTTGTTCAGCACGCAAAAGACTTCGACGACGGCATCCCGCAAAGTCCGGTCGTCGGCAGGCGTCGACGGCGAATGGTTGTACACCTCGTCGGCTGCGGAGAGGAGGGAAGCCACGTCCAGCCCGGCGACGAGGGCGGCGCGGAACTTGGCGGCGGCGTGGCCCTTCAGCGCAGCGACCTCGTACCGGCAAGCGATGTTGTACGCCCTGGCGTGCAGCACTACTGCTGGCACGTCGGGGGCCAGGTGGACAGCGTTGTACTCGCTGGAGGACATGAACTGGAGCATCGCACTGGTGGCGAGCGGGCAGATGTCCCTGCCGTGGTAGCCGGCGTCGGGGATCGAGAGTCTGGTGGGGGGCTGGCAAGGAGTTAGTGAACGTGCTTTGTTTTTTTTTTCTCAGGGGGAACAGGTGAAGGAAGCGCAGAGTACGTACGAACAGGGTCTCGGCCAACTTCTGGGCGAGGACCGGCGAGTGCGCCGACAGGATGCTTCCGCGGGCTTTGAACTCCGCGATCCTCCCGCAGACGATCGTCACTTCGTCGAGACTGGCTTGCCAGTCGTTCTCGATCATCGACACATCGTGGTCGAAAAAATCGTCCAAGGAAGGCCTGGGGGGGTCAGCTGAATCAAATGAACCGGCAGAGAGTGAAGGGCTTCCGACATACAGCTTCTCGACCTGTAGGTCGGCTTCTACCCCGGCCCAGTTCACCTTGTTGGCGAGGAAGTTGTCGACGAACTCCCGCTGGGTTTTCAAGGGACCAGCCGTCGCACCCTTGCCCGCGTTGTTCGAAATAGGCCTGTGGGCGTCAGCAATTCCGGTGGGAACATGAAAGGCTCAAGGGCCTGCGACTCACGTCTGCTGATGGGAATCCATTTCAACACGGTGCATGCAGTGGACACTGGACTGGACGTGAAGGAAAGGAAATGGCTTGGTAAACGGCGACTACATTGGCGGGTGGTGAGGAGCTCTTATTATATGTGCTGGAAGAAAACTTTACGTTACGTCCCAACAGGCACTCCAGCTCGGATGAACCACAAACCAACCCTGTTCTTGCCTAATAGCTGGGAGTCTATCAAGAGGTATATGCTGCTTGGAAGGTGCTGGCAACCTGTCGACGTGGAGCTGATGCGGAGCCCCCTTCAGTTGCCTCGCCCTGGCGTTTGGAGTCATGTTATGCAGCGAGATTTTTATCTCGCTTCAACACAGGTGCCACCAAAGGAGAGCCTCGGGGCTCAAGGTCCGTCCGTGGGTACGTCTTGTTGGGATGCCCCTATACACAGCCGGCTTTTTGACATGTCCTCACAGCTGCTCCGGCATTCGATGCCAATGCACCACAATCACAGTGACAAACTATTCTTCACCCTAATACACTTGCATGGCCAACAGCAGCGATATTGGCAACAACCACATCACATGCAACAATGTCATTGTCTTTAAACACCAACTTGAAAGAACCTCCCAGCCAGACGGGACACGTGTGCATCACTTCCACACAAGCAGCATGATATCGGCAACAGCCACCGTGACATCACAGACAACCTTTTCACGCTTTCCAAACGACGAAGTATTCTCCATCCAGACGGGATGCGCATCATTTCTATCACGGCCAGCATGATATCGGCACTAGCCACACCACGTGCAACCATATCACGGGTTCAACCGATAAAGTATCCCCGGCCAAACGGGAGGCGCTTCCCTTCTCCACATCCCTCTTCAACAAGGTGCCGCCAAAAAACTAACAGACACTATAGCCGGTGTTTGCCGATAGTCCCACAACAGAAGATGGGATAATAGTATATTGGTCAGTACTTCTCGCTGTCAAGCCTCGCGAACTTTTGTTTGCACCGAGTCAGGAAGATTTGCGAAGTCATACTCGTGGTTGTATGGCAGTACTGGGAATCTTTTGCGATATTTACCTGTTGCTAGTCGAACCCCTTCGCCACAATGGAAAAGGAGACAGACACTGTTCCGCTTCGCTCCCTCGCACCATCCTCTGCAAACGGTGAGAATGGCTCCGGCCGGAGCAGGCACTCCACCTACAACTACCTTTTATTGACTCATCATGCAGATACCCTCTCGACCCCACAGCTGGCAAAATACTTGCAACACGTTCTTACTTCCAAAAGCTACAACACGCCGCAATGACGCAGCGAATACCTCCTACACCGGAGTGTGTCTGATGATGCTAGGCTAGGTATACGAGTAGATTAGCCAATATCCACTGGCTGTGAGATAGTTTCTGACACTTTATATTTTCTTGTGCTCGATGGCCCCGAGCTGTTGGATTTCAGGATGATCGGCTGAGGTTAAACTTTGTGCTGTCTGACGTGATAGCGCCGGGGGTTGATCGGACGTTTCCTGACTGATCTTGCTGAGCCGAGGGGCTGGTTTGGGATTTAGTGGATCAAGTTCTGATCATTGTCTGTCTACCTTATACGCTTCTAGAAGCGGGGGAAGTATTTAGTCCAGCCTTGTGTATCACGCAAAATTTGGGGCAGGATCGGAGAGAGAAAAGGAGCTTGAAAAAGGTGAAACTCCTTGCCAAGATGTATAAGGCAGCTAGAAACGTCGGGCAGAGATGGTCACCAGTCAGGCGCGCGTCTTCGTCGTTGCACCCAGCGACACAGACAAGACGCGCTTCGCCATATCCACTGCCCCACCATGGACGCGAAGAGAGTCTCCACGCGATGAAGTGTATTTCGCAGGACATGGCTCGGCCCACCTCTACTTACCCGCAGAATATCCTGTACATATTTTCCCGGCCATTCAGTCCCTCCGTGTTTCCAGCGTGCTTCATGTCTCGTAGGAACATGGACAGTTGTCTAGGTGGAGAAGAACAGTTGAGAGCCTCAACGCAGCTTCAGAGGATCAAAGGTGTTCTGATCAAGCCCGCCAGCAAAAGTCCAGTCCGGGGATCATGTGTGACGGAGTTGTCGACAGCTTCAAGAGCCACCTTCTGTGAGCTCCACATCGATAAAGGGGGTGGATGCAGTTGATTTTCTGTCACTGGTAAGCCACGGAAAATCGCGAATGACGCTCGAGTCGTCTTTTCAAGCTTTGACAACTTGAAATAAAGTAGTCCCCTAAAAGCCACCCGCATTTTGTCCGGCGAAGAGTCGATCGAAAACAGGCAGCCAGCCTTTTTCGACCGAGGCGGCAGAAGACAAACATCCAAATGCCATTTTCAATTCCATCCCTGCATTTGGAAAAGCCAAATACCTACCACCAACTTCCCAACCCCGGCCGACTTTACCAACCCTTGCCTAGCAAGGCGCCTCGGCGGCCGGTGTGGAACCAGGCACCGAATCCCGCGGCGCCCACTCTCGGGTCGTCTCGGTCGGGAGTCCCTCCCCTCCCCACACGGCCCCACAATTTCACTCACACTACGGATTACACACACTACATTTCCAAGTAGCGTGTGTAGTGTAAATTCCAAGTTCCAGATTCCCCCCCAAGTTTCCAACCAAGCCCCTGAAGCTAACGTTATCAGGTTATCAGGAGCCACGAAACAGTGCAGTGCGACAAGTCACATCTAGCCCTATCCTGGTCGGAGGGAGGGAAAAAAAAGTCATTCGCACGCATCGCCCTGCAACAGAAAAGGAACTGTGTGCGAACCGGCAGATAGGCAGGCAGGCAAGGAGGCACAATCTGACGAACCTGACCAACCTGCCTGCCTGCCCTAGAAAAACAGTGGGAAAGTCACACTTACAAATCTCCCGTCCCCTCTCACCGATGTCCCACCCCCTGAGTCCCCAGGCTGCGTCCACAGTTTCAACTGCAACTTCCCCGCCGCCCAAAACAATCGCACCCGCATCGCGCCAAGATTCAATTCTAGACTCGTTACCAAGCCAGCCGCGCAGCGCACTTATTGCGCGGGCGGGCCGGTGCGGTGCGGTTGTCAGTTTGCAGGAGTGGCTGCTCTTGGCTCTTGGCAGACCTCCCGCGCGAACCAGATGGCGTTGGGCTTGCGGCGTGTGCCAGTGTGAGTGCGGGATGTGGTGGTGCTGCGCACAGTCCATCGCTGGCTGCCGTCATCAATGCCCGGGTGGTGTGCATGGACCAACCTCGCTTCATTCCGTATTGGCGGGATCCGGGGGTGCTCGGACGCAAGAACCGCCGGCACGGGCCCTGTTCGCTGCGGGCGGTGGGTGCATGGGCTTTGGGCTTTGATGTTGTTGCAGATGCGACGAGTCGTTCTTGCTTGTTGTGGATTGTAGGAAGGGAGGGAGAGGTGATTTGTGGGATGGGGGCGGTAGGTGGCTGTTTTGCTGACGAAGAAAAGAAATTTGGGGTCTACCTTGAGGCTTACACATACATGAATCTGCAGTGTTCGGGCGGGATGATTGATTGCAAGCTGCGCCGCCGACTTGGGACTCGGTAGTTCGGGGCTGCAGAGAAGGAGGGGGAAGGTGCTGTCGTCAATGTGAGACACGCGAAAGCCAGGGAGACAAGTCCCCACCAGCCCTGAACCCGGGTTGAGTTACATTGTTCATGTTCCACCAAGCCCAGCAGCAAACATATGAAATGGAAATGGAAAAAGAGGGAGACACGCATGGACCAGACATCCCTCACAGTGATTTTCGTCAAGTCTTGTAGGGCTCGCGTGGCATTTGCGTGGTGCAGGCGTCGATGTTTGCGCACCTCCCTGGTCCGGGGCATCCAACCAGCGCCGGATGCGCCCCGCCTTGACTACCGTCTGGGGCACCGCACTGGCGATGCCACTGAGCAACAATTCCAGGGTTGCGGGGAGATTGGCCGTTCTCGAAAAGCCACCTGCACCGATGCGCACCTAGCCCGTGTGCCCAGACAGTGCGTCCCAACCCAAGCAAGCACGACGCAAATCGCACGAATCCTTCGCGTGGCCGAACTCCGTTTCTACTCTAATTATTAAAACAGAGCGAGCCCCACCGCGGCGACGTTGAAGAAAGCTTGTTCTTTCCCGGAATGAATGCGCTTCTCGTGAATGCCATCCACTCCACTCCCGCCGCGGAGGAGCCCGCGCCCGAGCGCAGCATCCCGTGATCCGTGATGATTCTTCTACCGCGCGATGAGCTGGCCTCGGACTTTGGCCCCGGCGAGCCCATCCCCGTCTTCAACCAGCGGCCCGCCGCCCTAGGCCTGACTATTTCCTTCACCGTTCTGGCCTGGCTGTGCTCGCTGTTCCGGCTCTATGTGCGCTTCAAGGTTGTGCGGGCGCCCTGGTGGGACGACCTGTTTGTCATGTTGGCGCTGATGTCGTCGACCTCAGGGTCGGTTGTGTACTGCATTCTGATGGGGCTGGGCATGGGCAAGCACATGGATGCGCTGCCGGCGGAGCTCGTGAGCGAGTTTCTGAGGGTGAGTTTTACTGATTCAGTCAAACCCGGAAGTCAGTGCTAATACTCGGCCTCAGCACTTCTACATCGGCAGCATCACCTACCCGCTGGCGCTCATGTTCATCAAGCTCGCGTTGCTCTGCCAGTACCTGCTCATCTTTGACATGGGCTCCCGTCGCCGCCAGTTCTGCAAGTGGCTCATCATCTTCACCTCTGTCTGGGGCATCTTCTTCTGCCTGCCGACCTGGGTGCCGTGCATCCCCATCTCGGCCATGTGGGACGTGACGGCGCGTGACGCCCGCTGCTGGGGGTTTGCGTCGGGTGACCTGAAGCAAATGCTCGGGTTCTACATCACGCAGTCGGTCTCGACGACGGTTATCGATCTTGTCATCTTCTTGCTACCGGTGCATCTATTCTTCCAGCGGGGGACGCAGCGCAAGACCAGGGTGGCGCTGCTGGGGTTGTTTTGCCTCGGGCTTTGGTGAATTTCCCTGTCTTGTATTAAATGGTCCGAGTGAGTGACTAACACACCCCCCCAGTGTGAATTTCTGCTCCATCGGCCGCCTCGTCTACTCGCTCTCCCCCACGCTCAACGCAATGAACGACCTTACCTGGAACAGCCCGACCCCCACCGGCCTCGCCACCCTCGAAATCAACCTAGCCTCCATCTGCGCCGCCCTCCCCGTCTTCTGGCCCGTCGTCAAGGACGGCTGGGCACGCATCTTCGTCACGTATGAGGTCAGCGTCACCCGCGAGTCGGGCATGTACATCCCCCGACGGAAACGAAGGCAGCAGGAGGAGGCCCAGGCCATGCCGCCGGTGCGCCGGTCGGGATCGTCGGATCTCGAGCTCACGCCGAGCGAGCAGCCCAAATTTGATGTCTCGGAGCAGATTACCGAGTGGGATCCGTATGTGGGCGATACCAAGACGGGGTTGGGTGACTCTGAGACTGTGATTGAATCTTCACGGGCGGTGGAGCGGCTCGATAGGAAGGTCAAGGAGAAGAAGTCGTTTTTGGTTTAATGGGATGGCGTTTGGGAATTGGGTACCAGGTAGCTTTTTGCCAAATTGGATGTGTTATGAACTTCCTCAGAAAGATTTGACGTTGCGGTTGTGCCACTTGAGCGAAAATTGAGACGCGAGACCCGGTTGAAGAAGCAGACCGCTGTCGCGCAAGCCGAATTGGGCCGTTTGGGGACTTTGCGCGCTAGGGGCGGTGACATGAAGACTGATTGGTCCGGTGTTGAGGTAGGTGAGGAAAGGTAGAAAGTAGGCACCACCTCAGATTGTTGGATGTAAGACGACCCATTCTGAGTCTGGAAGAGTTGAACTTGGGTTTGTTGCGTCACGACAGCCAGAGGGAAGGAACGACGTCGCCTGGCCCCACTCTTCAGGTGTTTCCTGGCGCACCAGCACCCGCTCTGTACGAAAGCTCGGTCAAAGGAAGGATCTCTTATCTCCGTGCAAAAATGGGGGCCATGCGTGGGCCTTGTGTTACCCCTCTCCTGCCACGCAATTTCCCATCGAAGATATTCGCCCAGTCTGGTTGCCGCGGCCCAACTCCAGCATGTTTTCAATTCAAGTTGACTCTCCATTTCAAAAGAAAGAAAGATGAACACCAGCGACGGGCCGCACGACGAGTCGCCCGAGTCGGCCGCAGAGAGCGTCAAGCTCATGCATGGCCGTACCGTGGCAAATACGCCCGGCGCAACGACGACACGGCTCGAAAAATGGCGCGGCGCCGGCAAACGGGTTGGGGTCTACGGCCTCGTCGCGATATGCACGGGCATACCGCTCCAGCTGGGCATCCTGTCGTTCCTTGGATATCTGTGGTCGCAGCAGCAGCACGACATGCATGACGCCGGCGACCCGAACCAGCGCGTATGGCGCGCTATCGTCCTCAACACGTGGATGGCGCCAACCATCACCCTTGCGTCCGTCCTAATGCGCTTCATCGTCGGTGCGCAGCTCGTCGTCTGCACCTCCCTGGGCGCCGCCCTCATCCTCGAGACCGCGTCGGCGCCCTTTGGCGATGCCCCGAAACTCTCCCTCTTGCGCGCCTACAACAGCGGACCTCTGGACATTGTCTGGCTCATGCTGGCACGCTTGCCGCACTTCCCGGGCCTCTCGCTCTCCCACGGCCTCGTGGTGACGCTGTTCCTGGCTGGCTTGGCGCTGCAGTTCTCGTCGACGCTCCTGGTTTCCGACCTTGGCCAAATCACGATTCGGTCCGATCCAGAGCCGCGCCGGGTCGCCGTCACCGACAAAAGCGGAACCTTCATCCGAATTAACGGAAACTTCGTGTGGAGCAAGTCGCCGACCGTCTGGCCCACGTATGCGGAAGCCAGAAACGATACCAGCGTCGCCAGTCTGAACATGACAGACACCGGCACCATCGTCCGAGCCCTCCTGCCGTTCGAGGCCAAGGAGCGACTTGCGCTGCGGTCCTACAGCGGTCTCGCTGTCACCCAGACGGCACGCACCCTGTGCGTGCCTGCTGAGCTCGATGAACAAGTCAGTTCATACGACATTGGTGGTGGCGACCAGATGCAGGTGAAAGGGGCCGTGTCGGCCTCCATGGTACCCTTTACCGAAGCAGGATTCCTGTTCGGGACACTAGACTCCAAAGGCAACAAGACCGACGATGGGACGTGGGAACGCATGACGGACACTCCGTTTTCTTGCCCCTTTTACAACGTTCAGGGCGGCGGCGACGGCATCAGGGGAGACAACCTGGTCACGGCCATCTGCTACATCAGCGGCCGCAACGGGGAGCACCGTTTTCTCCTGATCAACGCCGTTGGGTCGTACGATGACTGGTACCACTACCTTGGCAGCGGCTTCCGCCAAACTGAGGCCGGGAATAGCTGGGCAACCTACACGCCTACCGGGGGCCCGAGTGCACAGCGCAACGACGACTTGCGGCTGAGCGCATCCGTGTGCGGTGTCCAACTTAGCTACGGGATCCAGAACATCGCCGCCTCCACGCCATCTGACACGCGAGAATTTGTCCTGCAGTGGAACAACTCGACCCAGGCCTGGAACACGGCCTCGATCCTCAACCTCATTGGCGTCGTCGGCGATCCTTCGGACCACCCGGCGCGCGGCATCCTGAAGCTCGACAGCTACGCTCCCACCAACGACACGACTCTTGTCCACCAAAGCTCCAACGGGGCCAGCAACCCTACCACAACGCAGATGCAGAGCGCCTTCGACGACACCCTGACAAGCAGGTCGTCAGAAACCGCCAACCGCACCATCGTCTTCTGCACGCGGTGCGCCGGCTCCTCGTTCCAAAACAACCACAACGCCCACCCCGCCAGCGTGCTGCTCATGGGCGCGGCCCTCAACGCCACCGGCAACAACCCGGCCGCCGCGCTCGACGGCCTCTGGACCACGTGGACGCAGATCCTCTACTCGAGCGCCATCGGCCAGTTTGACGGCGCCGGCGTGGACAACAGCACCATTATCTGGGCCACCGCTGTCATCACGCCCCTCCACTGGCGTGGTTTTGTTGCCACGGCCGCGTTGCTGGCGTGCCACATTGCCGTCGCCGTGGCCATTACCGCCCTGTTTGTGGCCCGGACGACGCATTCGTTCCGCGGCGATCTGTGGCCCGCTCTTGCTCAGGCCGCCGCTGGGGACCAAGTACGCACGGTTTTAGACGACGCCGCGAGCATGCCGGATGATGAGGTCAACGAACTTATCAAGGCGAGGGGGCAGGACCGTGTGCTCATGTGTACGGGGGTAGATGCCGCGACTGGGAGGCTTGGTCTTGTCAGGAAGGCTTAGGTAACTTGTGTACCCAGAAGCAGCAAACCGACGGACATGCCATTGGCAGCGCCACGCGGTACGGTTGCGATGAAAACCCTGGACTTCATATTGTGACAGATCTTGTCAATACTCTACATTATTAATGTTGACTTTTAGGATCTAATAGGCCTATAATGTAAGTTTTACGGTTACTGGAAGAAACGGAACCTTGGCCCATTATAGAAGATGCCGTTTTACGATCACTCATTCTGAAAGAGCTGGGGGCCTGCTTGGTGGGGTGGTGACAATTAGGGGAAAGGAACAACGTCGCCCGGCCCTACCTTTCGCAGGGCTTTTCTGCTACACGAAGAGTTCCGACTCACTTCGGCTTGGCGTCAACTTCGACATCATTCCGCCTCGCAGCTTCCACCACCTTAGCGTTCACGGATCCGGCAATCATCGCGCTATCAAGATGTTGCCGGCCTCAAAGTCTGCTATGTTACCGGCAAGATGCAATATTGCGCAAGCACCACGGAGGGTTGCCCCATCATTTCCACGTGCCAGCTGACACCAAATACGCCGCCAGTGCAGCTGCGACAGTTTCCTCCTTAACACGCCCATCTATTGGCTCAACGTATCCGACATCTGACCAACAGCAGCCCGAGAAAGGTCCGAGATTTTGTACCTTCACCAAGAGCTATCAGAGCGGGGTGCCGCCTTTTATCCCAATATTAGGCACCAACACCACCCCTTACGTCGCATACCAACGGCCAAGCAAAAATGTGGTTGATCAACGTATCGACCCTTTCGCTGCAAGCCTTTCACGGCGGAAACATCCCACCCTACGCTATTCTGTCCCACACTTGGGAAGCCGAGGAAGTGTCCTTCCAGGAATTTGCCAGAGCGAGCGAGAGCAGCGACAATGTCGCAATCGCAAAGAAAGCAGGCTACCGCAAGATAATCGCCTTCTGCGAGCTTGCGCGGACAGAGGGCCACTCCTACGTTTGGGTTGACACGTGCTGTATCGACAAGACCAGCAGTGCTGAGCTCACTGAGGCGATCAACTCTATGTTCGGCTGGTACAGAAACTCCCAGGTTTGCTACGCTTACCTAAGTGACTTCGAGCCCGACTTAGTATGGGGTACACAGGAGCCTTCAGAGCACACGCGAAGCCAGTTTGCTAATTTTCTCGGTCAATGCCGGTGGTTCACGCGCGGCTGGTGCTTGCAAGAGCTTCTTGCCCCCAAGAACGTATGCTTCATGAACCAGCAGTGGAAAGAGATCGGCAACAGAGGCCTGCTTTCGCAACTGATTTCCAATATAACCGGCATTCCAAGGACCGCTCTGACCACGCCGCCGAGAAACACCGTCTCGAGCTTTCCCATAGCGGTCCGCATCTCGTGGATATCGAAACGCGAGACTACGAGAGTAGAGGACATGTCCTACAGTCTCCTTGGTATCTTGGGTGTCAACATGCCAACTATTTACGGAGAGGGCCACGCTGCATTCACGCGTCTTCAAAGCGAAATCATCCGGAAGGACAACGATCTCTCCCTCTTTGCCTTTACCGGCGACCAGAACACGTGCGGCTTCGAATCCATGTTGGCAAAATCACCTCGGGCATTTAACGTCAGCCCCTCGGCTGGCCCTTACAACAAGGAACGATACTATCTTAGCGGCTGGTTGAGTGCGCAATATTCCCTGACCAATCAAGGCGTCTTCTTCCCAAATGCAGAGCTCAGACACCAGAGAGTGCCGGCACATGGACATCAGTATCTTTTGGACCTCCATTACCTCGACAAGCGGAGCCATCACAGATACCTGCTTCTGCAGAAGATCGGGCCGGGGCTTTTTCTTCGCATTCAAAGCTCCGAGGAGCGGAGAAAGATCTTTTCCAAAGCTGCCGTCAGCAGTCCGTTCTGTGAGCCTGTTTGTGTTCTTCACAGGGTACCCATATGCATAGTGCAGGCTGGCGGACATGCTCATTGGGAGCGTCATGCGGTACGGTTGCGATGGAAACCCTGGACCAAGCCAGGTCGGCGATTCTACCACGTGCGATCTGCAGAGCCAAGAGCAAACTGGGATATGGCCGCGAACCAGTTTCTTCTCCAGATCGGCGCACCACCCGAGATGCATGTTCACTTTGCTCCAGGAAATCATTCTACCAATGCCGAGATGAGATTTTTCGTCTTGGTGATCGGCGTGCACACGACTGAGAGGAGGAAAAGCGTGAGGATGGTCACGGCACGGGTTGTCAGCGCTGAGACCTGGCAACGGGTGAACAGAACGGAGCTGGGGTTTCGTGGAAACGGACTATCGGAAATTCCCCACACATCAGACAACACTTCCAGCATTTGCATTGCCGGATATGACATATCGATGTCGGTGGATCTGGTGAAGGAACCCGGTTGCTTTGACTACTATCAGGTTTACTTGGACTGGGAACTGGCAAAGGAACGGATCAAGGATGTTTCAACGCCATCTGTTGTGCCCGATGTCGTCGAGGTAACGGAGAAATCCTACCCTGCGAGAGTTGCGGATGCGGATAAAAGCTGCAAATAACCATAGTCCGAGGGAAGGGGGACATCTACCTACTTTTCAAGACTCGGATGTTCTCCCCTGACAAATCACGTCTATCTTCAACCCTGACACGCATCACTCAAACTTAGTTGCCCCATGCACCTCTAATATCTTCACAACACCCTCATGCCCCCCCTTCTTTGCAATAGCGAGAGGCATATCACCCTTATTGTCCCTCACATCAACGGTAGCCCCCCTTTCAAGAAGCACCTTCACAGCAGCCTCCCGCCCCCTCCACGCCGCAAGCCACAACGGCGTCCGCCCGCCCTTATCCACATTCTCAATATCCGCCCCCTGGTCCAGCAGCAGCTCCACCGCCTGCTCGACCCCCCCAATCGCAGCCAGTGACAGCGGCGTCATATCGAAATCACCCCTCGTATCAACAGCAACGCCCTGATCAAGCAGCAGCAGCCGCATGACACCCATGTGCCTGCACTCAGCGGCATAGAACAGCGGAGTCTTCCCATTCTTGTCCTTCGGGTCTGACGCAGCACCATGCTCAAGCAGGATCCGCACAACGGCCTCGCGCCCCTTGGCGGCAGCAACGCTCAGCGGCGTCTCCAGACGATTATTCCTCGCGTCAACTATTGCCCCCCTGTCAAGCAGCAGCCTTGTCATAGACTCATTCCCGCGCTCCGCAGCCCACGTCAACGGCGTGCACCCAAACCTATCCGTAGCGTTGATATTGGCGCCTCTGCCCAGAAGCATCACTACAAGAGACTCATACCCCCCGGCCGCGGCGTACGTGAGTGCGTTCCAGAAGCATTCGTCCCCGCGCGCTTCGATGTCGGCGCCGCGAGCGAGGAGGAGCTCTAGGACTGCTTGGTGGCCGCGCGAGGCGGCGAAGTGGATTGGCTGCCAGTAATCGAATCCCCGGGAGGCGTTGATGTTGGCGCCGTGGTCGAGGAGGAGCGAGGCTATGGTAGTGTGTCCGGCGTGGGCGGCTGTCATTAAGGGGGTCTCGCCACGGGAGTTTAGGGGGTCGATGTGGCTGGTCTGTGGGAGGAGAGCTTGGATTGCGGCTTCGTCGCCGGTTTGGGCGGCGATGGAGAGGGGGGTGTCGTTTGGGGCCATGGTGATTGACGCCTTGGAATTTCAGGGGGTGACTGGGAAGAGTACCTCGAGAGTATTGCGTTTTCAGGTTGCGTGGTTGCAAGTATGAGGGCTCTCCGGATGGCTCCGTTTCCGCACTTCGTATTGATCGTATTCAGCGAAGCTGCAGAAGTCTCCGCAGCAGTGTTCCACCATTCCTGCTACACAGCACGTGACCACCATCTCAAGCACCTGTCGTACATCATAGGCCCATCACGTCTTAAAAGTCAACATTAACAATGGGAAGTATCCACAAGATCTGTCACAATATCAAGACTAAGAATCTCTTGACCGAGACAGCAACCGCCCGACCGCCTTGCCCATACGCTTCAATCCATTTCGTTTCGTCCTCTCTCCCCCGTCTCTCGCGCCACTCCGTTCCTCTACCGCAGAGTCGTCCTCGTTACTGTTCCTCTCACTGCGACTCTGAGTCGAAGTCGAAACCAGAGGAGAAGCGGTGCTCGGCGCTCCCAAACTACGATTCAAGTTGTTCCCTTGCCTGTTTTCTGACGGCGGTCTTTCAGGAGGGGGCGCTGATAACATCGCAGACATCTCCGATGGGGTTGTGAGACGATTGCCCATCGAAGCTGGTCCGGAAGACCTCCCCGGCCACGGCGGCGCCGCTTCCTGTGGTTCTGAAACCGCGACAGCTGCGTCGGGATAAATTTCCGCATCTGCGGAGAGGGCATCCGAGACACTTCGTACAAAATGTTCTGGAACCTCCATCGTCTCTGCCAGGTCGAACAGTTCGGCCCATTCGCCCTGCTGTACTCGCGCCCCCTTTTCGATCATCAACTCCAACAACCCCCCGTGCCAGTCGCGGTTCTTGGCCGCACGCCAAAGGATGAGGATGACGCAGTAGAGGGCAGATCGGCGATTGTACTCCCTTGGGGGAGCCATTCCCAGCCTTTTTTGGTTCCTTATGATGCACGAAGCATTGGGGTCCGCGCCATGCTGGACAAACAAACGTGCGTTCGCCAGCCAAGTCCGGTACTCCTCGTTATCGGCTTCTTTGTCGTATTGTACGGGGCCTTCCTGCCATGTGCTGATGATGAAGTCCCCGTTGACCAAGAACCCCTCCCAGACTGTGCAGCCATGGTGATAAGACGGTCCTTCGTAGCTCTGATTGGGGTCCAGACCGAGCTCAAGGAGTAAATTTGTAATCTCGGGCAACGACTGGGTGTCCACCGATATTATGCTAGCTCCTATCACCGAATCTCGCAGGCGGTATGGAACTAACGCATACGCAAGAAGGGGGTAGTCTGTGTGGAAGAGCTTCTGAACAACCCTCTTGTTCTTACTCGACATCTTCAAAAAGACTTCTAGGTTGCTCTGCACTGCAACAGCAATGAAATTCTTCCCTCGAGGCTCTCCCATCTCCGAGCGATTATCGACAGACCAATGCTGCCCTGTGTATGTTGTGGTACGTCCCAGGGTGCCTACACCAAGAGGAGTCGTGGGGTAGTTGGAGAGTAGCTCGTCAAAATCGGGGTTGCCGCTCGGCTTCCCCCGCAAGGATCTCGAGTCCACACCGAGGCCTCTTCGGAGGCAAGAGGCGACCCTATCCAAGAGCAGGAGAAGCTCAGCAGTTTGGCCTGGCGAAAGAGATTCGGCATCGCGAGCGTATCGAAGACAGGCCGAAATCCGCGCCCATTGGGGGGACCAAGCTGAATAGTTCCGTTCCTGAAGCGGGCCTGATTGCTTCAGGAGTATGATGTACGCCCGTAATAGCGCGAGAGCGCCGTCGAAGTTGTTGACTACTCCGGCCTGTAACAGCTTCCCCCAGTTGCTCCGCTTCTTGACAAAGTCCTTTGCCGTCTGGTGGATAAAGTTGATACGTTGACTCGAGTTTGACCCATGTGTTTCTAAAAGGCCCCCGCAACGGCTTAGGAGCCGGTCCGAGGTGCGTTTCCGGCGGATGTCGATTTCATCTTCAGTGATCTGGCCCATGGGTATCGTGAATACGACCTGGGGATCCTCTATGGCAAACGACAGCACTAGCGGATCGAGGTCTTCTTCGGAGCGCTGCAGGATCTGGAAGTACTCGTAGCCGCGCCTGCGGTAGTCGGCGGGGAGGTTGAGCAGCATCGCCATATAGAGACCTTTCTTACCGCCGAGCTCGTTCGGCGTGCCGCGAAGCTTCTCTAGCAGCTCATCAGCCGTATCGCCCTCGCGCAGCCCCCGGGTCAGAAGGTCAAGGACGAGCCGTACCCAAAGAAAGACACCGTCTGCTTTGGCCAATATCTCCTTTTTGACATCTTCCTCGAACGAGGGTCGTAGCACGGCCAACTGTGCCAGGCCTTCGTTTCCAGCCAGTCGACTGGCCACAAAAGACGATATGTCGCGTTCTGTCAACCCATGTAGCGCAATGGACGAAAACAGCCTAAAGGCGTCTCGAAACACCAGCAAAGGTCGGCTCGACACGCAGAGCTTGACGTTTTCGAATCCGGAAATCTTGAGTATCAGGTCCGCAACATCTTGATGGCCGTGGGCTATGATCCTCGCACGGTGTGAACTGGGATCCTCGTCGTCGTCACCGTCGTCGTCGCTACTCTCGTCCTCCGCGCGGGCCTCGCGAGAGGACAGCTTTTCCATGGGCCGGTATTCGTCCAAGCCATCAATGAACAAGACGATTACGAGGCCTGGCGGTTTCTCTCGCAACACCCCGTGAAGCGCTATCTTCAGCTCGTTCCACGACCACGACCTTTGATTGCTGAAAGTCCGAGTCGCTTTCTGCTGGTTGAAAATGGGCTGAGCCATGTCTGGGTTCTGGAGAATGAGGTGGTGTAAGAGATGCCGGAGAAGCCCTTCCCGTGATTTTTGGCGCGCGTCTTTGCCCCGCTCAAACAGATAATGCCAGGCAACGAGGATCCTCTTGTTGGGAAAAGCGTGCTGCAGAACCGCATCCATTGTTGGGTGGGTTATTAAAAAGTTCATGAGTGTCGACTTGCCTGACCCAGCTTTTCCGCTGAGCCAAAAGAGAGGTTCCTCGGTGGACAGCCATTGGAGGAATGGCGAGGGCATTTCGTAGGAAGAGGCCTCGGGGTTGCTTTGTTCCATGATCCAATTGAAGGTGTCTCTGTGGGCGGGATCCAAGTTCTGCTCACGCAAGCCCATTGTTGGAAACTGGAGACTCGACAAGAGGGCTAATTTCTGCGTGTTAGAACGGTGGACAGAAGATGGGAAAAGGAGGCCCCCAGGTGACGCACCATTTACCATTATGCCGTAAGCCTGTTGCTTTGCTAAAAATAGGACAATGTCATTATCCGGAGCGTACGGACCAGCAGCCATAGGCACGGGGAAGGGCAAGCGAGTCAAGAAGTTGATTATTCTGAGCCCATGCTCTCGCAAGAGTTGGGCACACACGCCACAGCCAAACGGTGGTCCGTGGCATCACGCCTCTTCGATCTCGGTGTCGTATTGGCGCCCTGACTGTTCGCTGCGAGCCTCGGGCGCCGCAAGGAGGCGGTTGACTTGCTCTTGTGCTGGGGCTGGTGCTCGGGAGCCAGACTTACCGTGAAACTTCCTCCTAAGAATGTTGTTGATCAAGAAAACGGTCCGCCTGTATTCTATTTCCTCCCGGCTCGCAAACTTGCACATGTCCATGTGGTTCAGGGGTACCTGCTGGTACTTGACGTTGAATCCGTCAATGGTGGCCGACCACTCCGGCACAACCTGTCCAACTTGCATTAGCAGGTAAAGCAACTTGGAAGCCAGCTTGTAGAGGGCTGTGGGGTGACTGACGATCCCAAGTGGTGTGGCAAGTTCCTCAATGACACAAGCCAAGCCCATGTCCTTGCTAATACTAGCGAATGATCGCCGTTGACGTTCCAGAATGGGAGACTCGTTCTCCAACAGAGAGATCAACCTCTCGTTTGGCTGCCGAAGAAGAAGCTTGGCCACCTTGGCCACAATGTGGCCGTATGGGGTGAGCTCACTGCCACGATGAGGCGTGCCAAGGAAAACGACTCCTTTGGTGCAGGCGTACACAGAGCCCAGATCCTCGTCTTGCTCGTTGAAGTGGTATTCGGAGGACCGGATCAAAGCCTCCTTGATCACTAGACCGCCAAGACTGTGTCCAATAAACACGAGTGGCCTCTCGACCTCGTCCTGGTCAGTTCGGGACATGCAAATGTCCTGGAGGAGACTCTCTGAATGGCCGAAGATCGTGGCTTGGCTTGCAGCTTGAGTGACGTTGGCGACGCTGGAGTCATAGCCCCAGGTGAAGATACGGCATCCCGGGGCGTCAACCTTCAGCAGGTCTCGCGGCCAGCAAACACTACCTGACAACATAATCATGAGTTAGTTTGCACCGACTGGACACCTCACGTATCATTGAACTCTCAGGCAGTACTGACCAGACGACCAAGTGTCGATCATGTTGCCTCGCAACCCGTGCACAAACCAGATACTTTGACATCGGGGTCAGCACCTAGGTATCATCGAGATAGGAGGTCGCCACAAACTATGGAGCACTCACTCTGCCTGTGGCTCATTGCCGCCATTGAAAAGGAGTTGCGAGCCCGCCATCGGTGTTCCAAGAATGTACTCGGCTGTACTGTGCCCACTTCTGGCGATTATGTGCGTCTATGCGACCAGACAATGAAGCAGCTAGGAACTTGAATGAAGTCTTCCGTTGCCGCCATCACCACCAGGCTCTGCGGGGTTTTCTCCGTTTCATGATCGGCCCCATCTCGGAGAAATTCAGCGAATCCAAATCAAGACAGCTACACCTGTCCCGATTCGGATTTGGTGGCGCTTTGGGTCGACGATGACTTGAGAACCCTGTGGTTGGAGATCCTACCAAGACAATCCAAACTTGAAACTTGGCCAATGGTCGTACATGTGGTAATAAACTTTTCTTCTTTGTTGTAAACTATAGCTGGAAGGCATTGTGATAGATACCCAACAACGGACAACGCCATTGTCAAGTTACAACTTCATTGTTAACATGTGTACACGCTCTCTTTGATCTTCTATCAAATGTCCCATAAAACGAACCCTCGATTGTGCATCAATGTCTCTTCCCTTCCTTTCCGACATTAGTATTCGCCATTTCTTCACCTCAGCCAACACTTGACGGTCACACTTCTCGACAGCTACTCTGGATTCCTTGTTACATTTCAAGACTTTCTGTTCCAAGCTGTTCTGGTAAGCAGCTCCATATTTCATAATATTTCACTGATCTTGGAGTCTGGTTATCATGGCTAACTACCTCCGTGTGGAAATAACGCTTTAGCGCGACGTCAAGGCTTGTATCCTCAAAGGCAACGCGGTATCTTTCCCGAAGATTACCTGCCAGATCTGTTTGCACTCTGAGATCACCATCACTGGTCTCCACCCGCCTGACCTGATTGCGTCAATCCCAGCGGATGAGAGGAAGACACTCGCTATTCTTCCGTGCGGACACAAGATCAAACCATTCTTCGTACACGGGGCGATGGAAGTTGGCAGAGGTTCCAGATCCAACGAGCAAAAAATCGATATGGTTGCCAGACACCTGATACCTCTCACCACTACTGAGCACCGGACTAGCGCATTTGTTCACCCTTCTGGGCGTGCAGGCGTGGCACACCAGCTCACTTGTGAGCATTGCTTCAGAGAGAATTCCACCATCACTTGCGAAGAAGAGCCCTCCCTACCACTACCCAGCTGCAGGCCGACTGCGCTGGCGCAGCGAGCTATCAGGGTGGGTATGTTGTCGATGACTGTCCGCCGTTCATAGATATTGCCATGAACCGATGGAATACATAGGACTTTCAGTACCTCACTCAAGGCCAGTTCGCAACAAGTAAATTCATCCAGTTCCCTACCCCACCTACAAGTGAGGTCGGTGTAGCGGCCAGCGATCTATAAGCCCATACGACGTATACCAATTCACAGCACATACAAGCCGGGCAACTCGATGAGTTTCTACAAGACAATCGCGGGGACTCGAACGAAAGTTTTATTGTTTCCATCAGTGCCATATAATCCGCTTCAATCCTTTACTTTGTTCATGGGGATCTTCTCTAACTAAGACGAGTAGCTATGGTAAAGAGCGAGGCGGTGTGGATGATGACCTTAGATCAGCAAAGGTCTCTGCCAGGCGATGAATCAAAAGTCTATTATTATGTCAAGTATAAGATCTCCCAAAGCAACGCATTGCCCTCCTCCGAACCATGTGTGCAACAATATCCCTCGCGCGCGCACAAATCACCGCTCTTCACCTGGAGACAGCCCTTCCTCCCCCGCCGGTACCTAATTAGCTTTCTAGCTGCAACCCGTCGGGCGGTTCGACAAACACTGCGACAGGCAAGTTCCCCCGAGGTTCACGTTCCATTCTTGACCGGACTTGCCAGGACCACCACATGTGTTCAAGGACCGCCCCGCACTAGCAATCAGCTCGTCTTGCCTGATGCGCCGGGACGTATTCTTGCTCCAGCTGATGCAGCACTGTCCATTACCCTGGTCGAGGCACACGGCCCGGTAGCCGTCAGCGATGATGCTGGAGCCGAGCCCGTCGATGAGGGTCCGGCACGTGGGGGCGTAGTAAGCGCGACTAGTGTTGCACCGGATGTTGTTGGTGCCACAGCCTGGATCACGCGAAAGAAGGTCAAGGCCGTGATCGACGCCGCGCTTGGTGCTAGGTGGAGCGGCAAACCAGCTGAGCGTGCCGTTGCCAAACCGCTCTGTTTTGACTGGCTTGAGGGCGGGGGCGTCCACGTCCACCGCAGCGGCGCGGCCAAGGGCGAGAAGGTTGGCAACGACGACAGCTTTGATGAGGAGCATGGTGTTTTCTTGACGGCTCGTACCGCAGTTAGTTCGCACAGGCCCAAGGCGAAGTTCCAGCGTCAGGCTTACCACGTGATGAAAGAAAGTTGGCAAGTGTTTAAAGTCAGGGTATCGGCTTAATGCGCGAGCGAGCGTATTGAGATGGAAGTGAGTGTTGAGATGGTGGTGGAAGAGGCAAGCTGTCGGGGCCCTTGATATCTCTATCGCTTCTTGATAGTTATACTTTTTCCCCCTCTTCCAGTGAAGTCTCCCGTCCCTGAGTCCTCCTTCACCCTCATCGATTTGCATGACTCAAATCTCGGCCTCCCACGCGGCCAAATTTGCACTAGACGACTACATTAGAAGGAAAACAAAAATATTCGTGTCTGAAAGACCAATGTGCATTCTCAAGCAGCTGGTGCATTGCCAGCGAGCTCACTTCATCTCCGAAGGTTTCACGAGCCGATCAGCCCATGCGACGAGTTAGCATCGAGTGCGGCCAGGGGACTGTGCTGGTTGGTGCCCTTGATTCAAGCTTTTGCGCCTTGTTCCGTCTCAGCCGCGACCCGTAATTTCCGACCGAAGGGTGTAGATGATAACATAGCCTCAGTTGGTTGTAGCTCGCCAGCCATTCAATCCTCATGATGTGTGAATCGAACACCCAAACAGGCCTATGGTTCCATCTCCGAGCGCCATCACGGCTGGATACCCTGGCTTCGTCTGCATCTTACCTCGCATCGACAAAATCAGCGATACCAAAAGTACTTCCGAGCCACACCGATCCGTCATGATTTCCAGCACCGATCGTTGGCGACTCTGGCACAGATTCTCAACGTGGTCCGGCACGAATTTTGTTTTACGGGGCATCTGGCACCGGGTCTTGAATCAGTTTTGGCACTTTGGATATTTCGTGCATTCTGCCGCCAGAACACACTGCCCAGTATCAAATGTCGAAACACTACGTAGTGTTATCAAAAGTAGATATTTGGACAACCCCGATGGCACAATTTGCCTTGGTAGGTACAATACCGGTCCTCATGTTCACGCCGGCTTCCGTCGGCTTAGTTTGACGCAGAAGCCACACAGGTTCAAATATTGGAATGGAAATCCAGGGTGACCATACGTGCAGAATCGCCAACAATGATATTCAATACGCTCTGAGGGTTGAACCCTTCATAATTACTTGTTTGTAATGTTCCTCTCGTGTGCATGTTACTAGAGGGGCGTTGTTTGTCGGAATAGGTGAGCCGCCTATGTTATCTAGAGGAATGCTGTCTGCCGGGCTTGGTGACCCTTATTAAGGCGGCGGAGCCGGTGAGGGCTGGTTCCTCTTTTCTTTTTCTTCTAGAGGATATATACCCTAGCGTCGTCAGTCAAAGATAAGACAAGATGGAAGATCTCGAGACTGTCTATGATAAGCTCCATGATCTCCAGCGTTCCGTGGTACGCTTATCCTCGGAAACAGAGATAAGCTCATCTTATCCCCTCGCGATCAACTTGGTGGAGGCCGTTTAGCAGGCAGTAGCCCTGCAAGAAGTTCATGCAGAACATCCAGCACGGCGCGGCAGTCGATTTCGCTCAAGGCACGGGTCCGAAATCGCGGACATTTCCGGAGAGCACGCGGCGTTGCTTCAGCACAAAGCTCACACGAAACCTCACGCCAATTACCGCACGCCATGCCTCTTGTTCAGCAGTATTCCCCCTAATAACACAGCAACATCTTTAGCGAATGCAAGTTCTTAGAGGCATACAACGATGCACGGGATATCTCAGGCCGGGATGAAGCTGTACAGTGATCGCAACAGCTTGTCAAGTTTGACGGAGACCCCTTTGACTGGCGCGTTTTCTCAGTTTCCGCGTCGGGGTTTCTGGCGTCTTCGTACAGTCTCTTCGCCACTAATGTCATCAAGCCGGTGTCAGATGTGGGCAGCGATGTTGTGTATTCTGTGTGTGTTGTGGAAGGAAGGCTGTGGCCAGGGCTGGCTGGAAATACTGCCGGAGAGGTGGGGCTAGCCCCACACCTCTCACATCCTCTTAAAATGGGATTCGACAAAGTGCTGAATATCAGGGTAGGTGGGGTCCTGGATACGCAGGCTCGGAGCCTGGCGGAATGCGCTCTCGAATTCTACCAACGGTCGGAATTACACAACTGGCTAAGATACAAGCATATATTTCCAGACAATTTAAAGGGTCTAACACCGATCAAGGAGGAAGTTATTACATCACACTCTTATTACAGATTTATTATTAAGTACACGTTACTAAAGAGCTACAGACAGGAGGTAAGATATTTGAAGTACATTAAGAGCCACAGTTTCTCCTACGGAGACGCGGCTGCCGCTGATCGATAAAGTGGGGGATACGGGCTAGTTCATCGTGGTGATCCTAGCGTAGCCGGAGAAGTATGAGGGCGAGACATTTTGCGCCATGGAGGGAACGTATATGCTAGAGGTGGCGGGCTCGGTGTCCAAAGCGATAGGGAAGAGGTGGTCTACGAGAGGATCTCGACGGAGGAGTTTCAGGAGAGCGTCCCGTTTGCAGCCGAGCTGTTTATTATTATAATGGTGTTTTAAACTAGTTATAGTAAGTTATAGTGTTATTTAAGTTATTTTAAGGTAATGGTTTCTTTCGTAGAAGAGCTGCGCTCTCCCGTCTTTTTATTATTCTCAACCAGCTTATTTACTAAGTAACTTTAGCCCTTAGTCACCTTTTGCATCGTAAGTCGTAACGGTATGACTTTAAACGCGTGTCGGTATGACGTACAATCTCTAAGCCCTTAGGACTTTTAATAACATCAGGTGTGGTGGGCTTATAGCTACGGTTAAAACATCAAACTAAATCGCCACATCCAGTTACCGTCGCTGCCAACGCCTACGTCCGGCTTCTCCGTACGGAATCGGTGGGAGCGATAAAGTTGACGGCCACATCAGCGCCGAGTTTCAGGCAGAAAAAAGGCGATAGCTCCACTTGGCCGCCCAGGTCGGACATGTGAGCAGCGTTTCCTAACGCGGTAAAACAGGAAATGGAGTTAAGGGATACTAACCTGGGGATCCTGAAGATTAACAAAGTACGTAAAGCCCTCTGGTTAGGGCAATCTTCGCCGCAAATCGAAGAGGACAAATGTCCAAATTATAGCTGTAGCGACGCGGAACTCTCGCCATCCTTACTCTTGACGCCTCTATTGCCTTAACGCCTTCTTCGATAGGTAGTCGCTGAGATCCGCAATCGCACTACAGGTTGCACAGAGTGAATTGCGTGAGCAAGGTAGATACCGTCCAATGCGCAGGCATAGCTGCTTCTAACGGCTTTGAATGCCAATCTCCTGGAAATCAAGTCCAAATAACGTGCGTTATAAGCGCGTGTTTCTCCCCCTTGCTTCGACTCTCTCCTCCCCCCTTCGCCCAGCGAATCACGTCCGCCACGTCAGTTTGAAAAATAACCAAAATGGAAATAATGCCAATATGTGAGCTTATGCTTAGCGTGCAGCAGATAGAATTGTCATGGCACCTCACGTCCCACAGACGCTCTCTGCTCGGGCTCTACCTCCCCTTATTCCTGGCCCCGAGATCTGAACTGGCTGCACTTAGTCTTATTTGCTGCTGGCCGGATGTGTCAAATTACGTAATCGCGCCTTGGCGCCACGGAACCGCAGCACAGCCGAGCACCAGAGCTTCGCTTAGCTAAGAGGACAGCTCCCTAAATACAACAAGACTTAAGAGCGTTAATTACTGTGTTCTTAGTTAACTGCGTTAAATTCAACAATTAAGAGTCTTAAACAAGCGATAATATTACTGCTTTTCTATCGGCACGTAAATTACAATGCGTACAGAGCCCCGATTTTCACACGTTAAGCTAAACAAACTGTTAACAAGCAGCCCCCACTGGGCATTAACACTCGCGAACACTGTGAAAGCCTTTAAACAATAAAGCCATAATTAACATAAAGGCCCTAAAAATCATCTACATAAGCTTAGAAGACTGGATACTCTAGTTAAGGAGCTTCCGGAGCTACGTAAAGAGAGCTGGCTTATGGAAATACGTGGACCTTAAAGGAGAAGAACCGTAACTAACGGAGCTAGAAAAGCTAACGTTCTTAAACTTTCTAAGAAAGACTATTAACAAAGTTATACACCACCCTAAGTAACTCTTAGAGCATACAGCCATATAAACCACTAATTATCAAGGTAATCTAGAAGATTACCAGATTAACCTTACTAAACATAAAAGTCTAGAGAAAAGGCTAAGGGCGTTAAAGGACTATTTCTAAACCTTAATAACCCCTAAAGTCTACGTAATTATAACTAACGTAAGGGAGAACCTTAAATAACAGTATATAGCGATTACAGAGGCAAACTAAAGCTAAAAGAACACTAAAATAATAGAAGCTTATAAGCGTTATAAATAACACTTTAACACGTTTATTAAGAGTTATAAGAAAGTTCTAAAATAGATTATAAAGTGGAATATAATAATAAAGGAGGTTTAGTAAGTAAACGTTCCAGACTATTAAACGTTACAGATCTAGCTTATAAAGCTTACTAGTACCTTTTACACGCTCCTAGCTCTTTATTCCTAAACTGTTAACCTGTTTATAAAAGACAAGGTAATTTATAATAAAGAGTTACAGTTCTGTTAAATAATTAATAATCTTAAGTCTTAACTAGTAACTATTAATATGTTAAAAGTAATAGGTAGAAAGACTTAAAAAGTTAGTTTTAATGTTTAGGTAAAATAAGAGGAAGAATAAGAAGGTTTAACGTTTTATAGTGAGAAGGTTATATTAAAAATGGGTAAGTGAGTAAGAGGGTATAGTATTAACAATTAAAAGTCTTTAAGAAACGATTAAAAGAACTGTAAATTACGTAAAAACGTAGCGCGCTGTAGCTTTTAATACAGTAATAAGGGTTATGAAGGCTGAGGAGGTAAAGGTAGAGGTAAAGAAGTGGATTCTGAGAAAAAGTGCAGTAAGTAAAGCTTTAAGAGGGTTAGGTTTAAGAGTTTAAAAAGTCTAAAGAAGTGTACTGTTTATAATAATAATTACGATCTTAAAAATTATTAATTAATATTCCTTAAGTCCACACTTAATATGTGGAAATTAAACTTTACTGTAACTGCGCTGATTAACTCTTACTGAAAAGGCGATAAGGCTTTTAATAAAGCTATTAAGAAGTTTGAGGAATAAGGGTGTAAAGAAAGTTAATAACTTATAAAGGAGGTAGATCTAGCAGTAGAGAAAAAAGCTCTTATAAGTTTCTTAATAGTAAAAGGCTCCTTTACAGTAGTTACGTACCCCTTAAGAAACTCTATAATCTTAGATTTTAACATTACCTTTTATATTTTTAATAAGTTAATATAGTTTTATAATTAC
>Ga0247780_1000465_pt1 | contig 38174 bp, 34 predicted proteins | sample UWRJL079202R5_FD_179927 | JGI IMG/M metagenome (GOLD analysis project Ga0247780, IMG submission 179927) | Plant litter microbial communities from Arlington Agricultural Research Station in Wisconsin, United States - UWRJ-L079-202R-5 | ecosystem: Environmental > Terrestrial > Plant litter >...
GGGTGCCCCCCCCCCCCAGCAGTGGCTGAGGGCGACGTAGTTGCCGGTTGAGCCGTCTGCGGAGAGGACAAGGCGGGGATCGTGGGTGTCGTTGCCAACATCGGCGATTCTCGTGGGGAGGGTGCTGCATCCAGCTGCGGGGGAGGGATCGCAAGCTTTGTGTGATGAGAGGCAGGCGTTGAGCCATTTCGAGGCCAGTTCAATGCATTGGGCCGATAAAGCGTCAGCTGCAACTCTCGCCACACACGTCCATGAATGGGCAAACGCTGAGATTGCTGATAAGATGATTAGCCCAAAAGATGGGGGTTTGAGGAAAGGCATGCAGATACGAACGGATCCGCAAAGACTTGGATGTCAGGCTCCTCCGAGAGGGGGCTATAAAGGTATAGCACAATGTGACCGCGCCTGTCTGCTCTCCACACGTCGAACGTCCGAGAAGGTGTCAATGAAGTTAAAACTCCTGGGGCCATTTCCCGAAGTGCTTTGAGGAGGACGGAGCATTCTCGGCAGCCAGGGCGCAGCTCCCCCAGAGAGACGGTTATGTGACCTGGTCCCTCAAAACTCAGGTTTCCGCACCCGGGACATAGGCGGAAGGTGGTAGCGAGGGAGTGAGGCATAGCGGCCAGTGAGGCTGCGAGATTTCTGAACATGATTGTGTTCGGGGTTGGGCTCGTACTTTGAATGGTTGACAGTTGATGTCTCAGGCTGGCGCTGAGATTTCGCTTCAGGCCCAAGCAGATGGTGTTGAAGTTGGACAGGCCGATTTGTTTGCTGGCACGGTGGTTGCCGATGAGCGACGGACGATGCCAGTGCTGAGAAGGGGCCGATCTTTTGAGGGGCGGTGCTGCCAAACTGCCCAATCGGTCTCTGAAAGAAGTGGGCCAACCTCAGCATCACCAAAGGCAGGCACGTGACACTCTCTTGCATAAACAACAACCCCTCATCGCTGCTCCCCATGGCGCGGACACGAAAATACCGTAGTGGAAACTGTAGGAGCCAACATAATACCACTACTTTCAAAGCCTTACATCCAGCTAACTACTTGTTCCAATTTTATGAACAAAGGCCCGTTAGAAAGCCCTTAATCAGAGCTATCCAACAGTATCATTTTTATTACAGTGCACGCACCAGGGGCCCCATACCCTAGCTCACCCCAACTTAGGATACCGAACGAAAAAGGAAATTTCGTGTGCTTAGATTCGTCGCAGATAACCAGGCTGTTTCGATCTAACTAGTAGGTAGCTTGAGAACGTGGTACCGAAACGAAGAAAACAAAAATTGACCTGGAGACGAGATCCCGACACCTCAGTCGTCGTCCGAAACCTCCTCCTCTTCCTCTTCCTCATCATCTTCCACCCACTCCACCGCCACAGCTTTCTCCTTCTTGGCCCTCCCGCTCGTACCAGTACCCGCTTTGGATGAACCCCCATTACTCTCACCCTTCTTCCCCTTCCCAACCGCCCCGTAATCCTTCCTCGCCAGATGCATCGCCTCCCCCAACGCAGAAAACAAATCATCCCGCACCTCTGCATCGCGAACGTTATCGACGTCCCTGCCCCTGAGCGAGCTAATATACTGCTCAAAGTCGATGTCTTTGCCACTTTCTGAAAGTTGCTCTTTGTGAGTCGTACCCGCATCCACTTCTTCTTGCCGCTCTTGGCTGCCTGTACAGGTGTCAGTCCCTCGTCGCGAAGCATTCTCATGCGGTCATGATGGCCGATAGCAAGCGCAGTGCGGAAGGTGTTGCGGATCTGGCGTCCGTTCCAAGTGGCTCCTTCGCTTTCGTACCGGCGGTAGTGGCGCTCTGCAAAGTCGAGGAGTTCGTCGCGGCTATAAGAGACCTTGACGTCGTTGAGCTCGTTGTCTCGCTCGAGGCGGTTCAGAATGTTGGTCCACATGGCGCGGGTGGATTCGAGGTTCACACTGGGGTACTGGAGGGTGATGTGGATCCGCGATTTAAAGGCCTCGTCGAGGACGCCGGGGCGGTTGGTGGTGAGGAAGAGGATGCCAGAGTAGTACTCCAGCTCCCTCAGGAACACTAGCTTCGGTTAGACGGGTTTGGAAGAGGATGCTCGTAAAGTCTCACCTGACACCAGGGCAATGTGCTCCATGTTATCCCAGTCTCTCTGTCGTAAGAAGACGTCGGCCTCGTCGAGAAGCAGCACACATCCCCACTTGTTTGCTCTTTTGGCATGAGCGACCAGATTGGTCTCTACATCTTCGGGCGTTGTGCCGATATCACCGAATGTGAGATGGTATAGAGGCCGTTTGGTGTACGCGGCGATGGTTTCCGCCGTGCTGGTCTTTCCGGAGCCCGGAGGGCCATGAAGCAGGATGATGACACCTTGACCCTTGCCTTTCACGAGATCAATCTGATTGGTAACCGGCTCGTCGTCTGACGTGGTCTGGTCCACAGTCTGGGCTTGTTTGCTGCCTGAAATGTGGTTGTCGACAAGCGCCACCAAAAGGTCGCGGTATCTTTGTGGGATAACCAGCTCGTTGAACCCTGAGTCCCGGGCCTCGCGCTCAAGGTCAATATCTTTGACGAGATCAATATCCATGAAAACTATTTGATGCGTCAGCCCGACAGTCGGGAAGTTCGACGTGGCTAAGCAGCGTCTTTGAGGAATTGGAGCTGTGGACTTACCCCATCTTCTATACCTGAATGCATAGCCGGCAACGGGATATTGAAGCAGCTGTAGCTGCAGGGGCGATATCTCCTCAAATTCAACCCTCCTGGCCTGAAATTCCACTCGATTAGCCGCCATGAAGTCCTCTGACAGCTTTGCGTCGACCTCATGCCCGGTAAGGGTCACTTCGCTCCTGCCATACCGCTCACTCGTCTCCGTCGGGTTTGGCTTTGTTCTCAACATACGGCCTAGATCTAGCCTGTTAGTTTCTGGTTCACCATACCTTGGCCGGTGCCGTGACGACCATGGCGCCATCAAGGGTGTATTCCATGGCATAGAGGTGAAAAATGTTTTCATATCGATGAAGACATCACTCGTGATTTCGTCGAGTATTTCCGTGCCGCTCCTGTCAATTGTGACTCCCCGATATCGTTTGTGCCCGTATGAGTTCAGCACATTTCGCCCTCGTTCTTCCATTTGCTTTAACAACTCCTCGCTGTTGGGATGAAACCGAAGCGGGTACACGTCCAGGTCGCGGACAGAACGCTTTCCCGAGTAGTGCTTGATCCTCTTGCAGTGGTCCAGTGGTCCAATTTCCGTCCCGTCGAAGGCCATAAGATAACAATCAATCGTGAAGGGGGTCCATACGCCGAGCCCGGATGCCTCCTCGCGTAAGATGTCTTCCAGTCCGACATCATCTGCCCCTCTTGGCGCCTGCCCGCGGAGGCGGTCGATACGATCCAGCTCCTCTGTGGTGTGGTTTCGGAGCTGAACTGCTCCTCCGGTTACTGCGCAGAGCCGAAAGAGTTGTTGATTTGGGCCACGAGTTGACAATATCAAATCCCCAGGCTGAAAAAGATGCCAAAGGTCCTCAAAGAGAATATCATCTGGAGTTCCTGAAGCAATCTGGCTTCGCAACTCTAGGACATCCCGTAGATCCTCATCTATGAAGTCGAGCAGTAGCTTCAGGTGCAACACTGTCATCTCCAAGTCTTGCCTATGAACCTCACGACCTGCTGTTGGTGATTTTGGTCTCGAGCCAGCCTTACCTGCTTCTGAGGCTTTGTCTTTGTGTTTGCGATCATCAAGCGCGTCTTGTCCGGCGTTTTTCGTACCATCTATGCCGTTGTTCTCGATATCGTCGCAATCTGTCGCAAGCTTGGAACTTTCGGCAAACCTCACCCTTTCGTTCTCCAGCTCTGTCTGGACCGCGGCAAGGCGTACTCGAAGCTGCGGCACGAATCGCACCAATACCTGAAGGTCTTTATTAGTCTCTCTCGGTTACGGAGAAAGGCGGCTCCTACTTTGAAAGGGGGGGAAACTCTATGTGGTGCTGTTAGCAACTTCTTCAAGACCAAAGTCATGGTGGCCTCCGTTTGGGTGAGCGGTAGAGACTTACGCGATGGGCCAAGGCAGTGGACCCGAAAAAAAAGCTTCGAGTTCGCGATGGAGGATGGTTGACCAAATTATGACGCGTTGGAGGTTCTTGCTGTCGCTTGGCATCCTCATGACTGTTCGGCCTTGGTTCCCGCCTTTTGTCGTATCTGTTGACATCGAGGTGGGCCATGTCCCTGGCTGCAACCTTTGATAAAAAGCCTTGATTATCGGTTGGGGGGAACGTGCGACCGTAGGCACGGAAGACTTTGATTTCCACTCTTCCATCGTGGCTCGATGGACGCGACAGTATTCGGGATTACTATCCAGAGAACCAATCCGCGGAGTCGCTTTATAAGCTTGCACGAAGCCCACGTTTCCGTTAGACATACTATGGGAATAGTCAACGACGGTCAGGCACAGGAGCCCCTTCTTCTAGTCGGCCGGCGGGTACATATCGTAGCAGGCTTAGCGTAGGAGCGGTAACTTAACGTCTAACACTAACTGGTACTAGCCCTTAGAGACGCCGTCCCGGTAGACGAGGATGTTTTCGGGTAGGTTGGCGTAGTTGCTGTGTATGGGGTCTTTCTACAGGCGGAGCCGCGACTTGAGTATATCGCGCAGGTCCGAGACCATCTCCCACCGGGCAGCGGACTGCACGCACAGCACGGCAGGTCACTAGCCCAGCCAGCGGTCCACGCTAGCAACCATGCCGGCAATACTCGGCACGTTAGAGGCTAAACCCGGCGAGGGGTACTTAACGTCGATTCCAACAACCATAGTCTTATCTTCGTCGAGGAGCCCGCAGCGTAAGGCTTCCAGGAGCTAGTTGTTACCGCCGAGCTTAAGGTTAAACTTGAGAGCTACGTTGGCAAAGTACTAGGGGTTACGCTTTGCCAACTTATGGCCGACAGTGCAAACAGTGTGGAGCCCAAATCTGACGTTACCGCAGTGCTTAATGCGGTTGTGAAGCGGGATGTTAGCCTCAGGCAGGATGACGAAGAGGAGTTCAAGCTTCTGCGAGGCGCCGTGATTATTACCATAACCCAGAACGTCCATCGCCACCCAAGCCCTTCCGCAGGCGCAAGATAACCCCCTGCTATCGGACCAAGTGATGGACCTAACACAGCGCCGACGATATACGCGGCCATGGCACCGCCGAGTTTATGCGGGGGGATCATATCAGCAATGGAAGCCGTGCCGAGAGTGACGGGGCAGGAACCGGCGATACCAGCGAGGAGGCGGAAGACAATTAGGGATGGGAGGGAGGGGGCAGTGGTGAAGACGAGGAAGAGGGCGATGCAGATTATGTAGAGGATGGCGCGGCCGTAGAGCTCGGAGAGGGGTGCGATGGCGAGGGGGCCGAAGGTGTAGCCGAGGAGGTAGATGGTGGTGACGAGGGTGGTGAGGGTTGGGGAATTGGAGTGGAAGTGGGAAGTGATACCCCCCGACACTTCTATCTTTGTCAGATACCGAAGAAAAGAGCGAGAAAGCTTCTGTGGACACCCGAGATGGAAAACTAGCTGCTGTCGGCTCATTGTCCCTCTCCTGCTCGTACCGCACCTGCACCGCACCGAGGAATTCCTTAAAGGTCTGACCCTCGACGTTGACTTTGCCGTCTGGTAGATTTCTCCAATCCTTCCCCGAAATCTCAATGAAGGCGTGTCCCTGACATTGCTCTGCATCTTCAAATGCGTCCCCTGGGCACTCGTTTCGACAATTACCGCAAAAGAAAACGTATGGGCAGATGTGGCACTTGAATAGAGGCCCGCGGCGGTCCGACATCCTGAGCACTGCGTTCCACTGAATGCCGCAACGCGTAACCTAGCCACCGGAAGCTGCTCTAGGGCGATGAACGCCCCTTCTGTGTCTCCTAGGAGAAGTAGGTGATGCGAGGTCTTTCTTTGGGAGTCACATTTCCCTTCAAATTTTGATGTGCTGTGCAGTATCCGAAGAATATTCTGAACAGTCAACAGCAAATACCTCACCAAATATTGTCGACTAATTCTGGCTGGTGTTGGCTCGTAGCAAGCCCTGGTCATCTGTGAAGCCGAGAGTGGCGGCGACCGATGGCGGAAATTGGGACAGAAAGTCCAAAACGCTCATGCCGAAGAAGCCTACAGCGTTCAACTCCGACTGCCGCGAGTACGGAAGATACGACAGGTGACGCGATGTCCAGTCACACATTATGTACACACCATACCAGAGAATGCTCTCACCGGTTTCGCTGTTATGTGCGAGAAGTTCCTCCTGAATCTCGAGGCTCAGATCCCTGTAGAGGCAATAGTAGACAAAGGAAGATGGATAACCATAGCAGTTTTCGACAACCAACGGAGTAAAGTCTCGCTATTCGCTGTCTTGGCACACAAATCGGCGCCCCAGTCGATCAGAAGATCCATCGAGTCTGAGTTATTGGCCTTCGCGGCGTAGCGAATCGCGGTCCAACCTTTGTCATCGGCCATCTGGGGGTCCGCGCCGACGCTGAGGAGTCGCTCGATTACGGCTTTCTTTCTGGCCAAGGCAGCGTAGTGAAGGGGTGTTCGGCCGGCATTGTCTCAGGCGTTGGGGTCGTGTCCAAGTAACAGGAGAAATCTCAGTGCCAGAACTTTGTCTTCATGGAACACTCTGAGGCTGGGAATGGCGTGCAGGAAACCCCGCCCCCTGGAGTCGGTCGTGGAAAAGTCGATGCCATCGCGCTGGAGTTGGTCTCGCAGGGATTCTCGCATGGCCCTGCCATCGGCCTCCAGCCCCGATCTTCATGCCGAAAACCTCATCACTTTTGACCCCGAACGGCGATGGTATGTATCCGAGCTCCGCAAGAGACTTGAGCGACTTTTCTGTGGGCTATTCAAGATCTGATCTAGCATCATCGTCGTATCTGTAAATGCTGGCAGAATTGGGAAAGCAGTGCCCAGCAAAAGCGTAATACACAAACGACCAAACAATTGTCATAGTCTAGAGGCTGTCGACATGAGCGACAGTCTTCTCAAGCAGCAACACGATGGACGGGAACCCGCTGATTCCCCGTGGAAACCAACCGAGCACATATTTCGAAGTGAAGATACAGTTGTATATTCTCTCCAGCAGGTCCTCGTCGTCGGCCCCCTTGATTTGAAAACCAGGGTGACTAGCCAACATTTCCAGCTCCTCGTCCAAGCCATTGTAGGCCAGCATTTCCATGAACTCGATGACCAGCTCGCGAGGGTGTTCGTGCAAGCTGAATTCGGGATGGGCGAGGAGCAATCTGGGGGTCCCGGCAAGCATGGCGGCGTACCTTTCCCCGATGGAAAGGGCCATGCCGCTGTTGACGTCCACGGCCGGATGTTCGAGTAGGGAGCGAAACAGCTCCACGCTTTCTCCCTGCCCAGCATAAAAGAGGGCCGACCGGCCTTTATTGTACACCGCGTTGGTCTCCAGCGTGGTTCCCGTTTGCAAAAGAAATCTCACAATATCGAGACGGTTCATAGCGGCCGCCAACATCATGGCGGTGGCCCCGTTCGCGTCCCGCTGATTCCCATCGGTCCCCCGCGCTAAACACTCCCGGATCAGGCTCATGATGACGTACAAGGCGGCTATGTGGATCGGGGAGGACTTCGAGGTCATCAGCGACATAACTATTTCAAATTCTGAACCGCTGGAGTATCTCTAGGCAGTGTGGGATACTCGGAACATTGCGCGCGCGTAACCGACCCAAACTCCAAAACGACCTTTGCAGAAAGCGAATTCTCGTATTGGATTTTCTGCTGGGCCATCACATTCCAGGGCAGCGTGGAGTCCCCAATGGGGCGAGGCATATTCCCAAAAGGGCCACATGCAACTCAGGGGGCTGCCCTCGAGCTTCCAGGGTCTGTCGATGGCTTGAACCAGTTGGCGGTCCTTATCGATGCACAGAGACATGTAAGTCAAGCAAGAGGCTGCCAGTATGCTATCGTTTGAGTTAGGCCGCTGATCTGGAGCTCAACTTGCGGAACGAATTTCAGAGCGTCAGTAACCCCCCGGATATCTTTGGCAGACTGGGCTTGGCTAGCGTCATGCCCCTGCTGGAGTTGGTCAAGCTTTTTAAGCGCTTAGTCAAGGGAAACAGACAGTGCCGTGTGATTTTGTGTCAGCGCCCGTACAAAGCCACGTTGGATTGAGAGCAGTCGGCACTCACAGTCCATCCAGAGTGGTTGCCAGATGGAAAGTCTGTAGGGATTGATGCAGCGATGCGACATTCTCCATTGTTTCCCGTTCACCGCCTTTCACCCTCGACATGGAAGCCAAACCATGGAAATCATCGGCGCCGTGAGCGCGTCTCTTCACCTGACCGAGTCACTGTTCAAGTATTTTCGGGCTTTTAAAGACCCCTCCCAAGACGCAGAACGCCTCGCAGAAGAGGTAGCAGGTGTTGACCGAGTGCTTCAGGTGTCAGAATCTAGCACTCATCGCCAATTGTGGTGATTGTTGTTGTTCTGTGGAAGAGAATCTCTGGCCTACAGGGTCCCCTATTGCCAAGCCGGCTACTTCCGCGAATGGCTCCAATTGCTTATATAAGCTGACATCAGGCCCTGCAAAGCTCACTGGAGAACCCACCACCAGGTATCTCGTTCAACCAAACATCTACGCTCCTCGTGTCCATCAAAAGCTGTGAGAAACGACTGAAGGACATTGAGACAAAGCTTGCCCCGCACGCTTCCAAAACTCGAAGGTTTCTCAAGCGCGCAGAATGGCCATTGGAGCACCGTAAGGGTACCTAAATGAAGAAAGGGCTCCTTGGGCTGCGTGGCTGCCTAAATGCACTCCAATGTCTGCTAGAGGCACCTTCGAAGCCCGACCGAGAGAGTAACGGGCTTGTTAAAACAAATATGTGGAAGTCTGAGAATACTCGAAATTTCTGCCGATCTGTCGTACTGGAACCACTGACGTGTGCCTGCAAGTGGAGTCGTGAAGAGGACGGGATGTTGGGAGAGAGAGAAATGAGGGTCGTTGGCACCTCATGGATGGGTAAGTACTCGATGCCCAACCCCGCCTCGGCCCGATGGTCTGGGTGTAGGCATTGGTGATGCGATTGGCCGGTCGACGTACAGAGATTGGACACACAGCACCAACCGCGAAGGAGTCCTGATGGTGGTGCCGCAAAAAGGTTCTGGTCTTCCTTCACGGTCCTGAGTGCTGCGACCTCCAAACCCTCTCAGCCATCAAGCAAGTCAACTCGCAGTGTCGACCAGTGTCGAAGTGCTTTACTAAGAGACACGTCAACAAACGTGCCTGATCCTACAATATCGTAACAGTGGTCTTTCCTAGAGCCCGCCATCGTTCAACATCTTCTTCGCCCCCAAAACCGTCTGCGCATTCGCAACTGAACCACCCGAATCGTTCGTAGCTTGCCCCGGTAACAAGGCGCCGCAATGCGATCCCCTGGATGACCCAAAACTTGGAATTCTGGCCACGGTTGGAGCGCCAAGCCAACAAGGGGACGAGGTGCGCTTCCGTCCGCTCGTCGGCCTCGAACTTGATGTCGGGCCGGCAGAAAACACCTGGCCAGGGCTTGCTCTTGCTGCCCTTCCAAGAAGAGGCGAGATCAGCGAATGGAAGTTCCATCAGATTCCCAGCTAGGACCAAGGATCCACCCGTGACGGACCCTGTTCCGTGCGTGTCGAGTTCGTGTGTGGTGGTCTCGGCAGAGACGACATCAGCCATCAGAAAACCGTCACCTTCGCCAAAGTACACTCCGCTTGCATGGCCATCGACGGACGCCCAGGACCAAGTCGGGGCGCGGTAGGGCATGGGCCTCGCCTTGCAATGCGATGAAAGATAGATAGACCAGTGCAGGTCGTAGATTAGCGACTCATTCCAGAGTCCCGCGAGGTAGTGAAATCCGGTGATGGCCTTGGCCCGATGTGCAACCGCCGAGAGCGCAATCAGCTTGTCGCTGCCTTTGGTGATCGCACGTTTTGTATACCGGGAGACAGTCTCAAACCATTCATAATGGAGGTTGTGCAGTTTTTCTTGGTGGGACTGGTCGGATTGCACCGTCTGCTGCATTTTGTCGAAGCTTCTGGCGTACCAATTCGTACCTCTGACTCTGTTGTCGGCCTCGTTCGCCCAGCCGGACATACAGCCCCACCAGAGGGTCTCACTGCCAAAGTAAAGAGTGCGCGGGGAGAGCATCTGCTCCTGCAAAACCCAGGCGCGCTCAAATAGCGGGGGCTTTTCCTGAGTGACGGCCACGCTGTTGTCGCTATCGTGAAAAACCACGACGCCGTCGTCGATGGATCCGGTAATGATGCAGGGATTGAGCGGGAGTGGATTGCGTCTGGAAAAGCATCCGTGGTGTGAGTTGGGGGCGCCTGCTGCTGCTATTGTGCAGGCTGAGTTTTGGTATACCAGAGCCATCCGGGAAGATTCCTGAATCCAGTCCTCCTTGGAGTCCTGGAGGATGCAGAGAGAATCTATCCAGAGGTGCTTGACCCCCACAGCGACAGCGGCGACGATGGCTGCGTCCTGGAACGTCTTAGCGAGTGCGCTGGTCGGGACGCCGGCTTCCAGCACAGGCTGTGTTGTCGATGTGAGGGTGATAATGTCAGATACACCTCCCCAGCAATGGCTGAGGGCACAGTACCGCGTTCCCCTGTCTGCCTCTCGCATGGTCTTGAGTTGAGCATGTGTTGCATTGTCCGAAATCTCCAGCAGCCGGGTGGGCACAAAATCGAGGTTTGGATGAGGACAGTCGGGGTGGCCCCCAATGCAGGTATCCACCCAATGTCGTGCCAGTTCCATGTGCGCCTGTGAAGAGGTACTGTCCCAGAGCCTCGCCGCGTTGCCGATCGGGTCGGGCAAAGGAGGCCTTTGAGGACCAGGAGTCGCACGGAGTCGGAGGTTTGCCAAAAATCTGTATCCCCCTAAGGGGACTGGGTCTAGATCTGGTTGGATCTTGATTCCCCTCATGAAATTCGGGTTGGGACCGGGTACGCATTCGGATGCTAATCGCGCAAGCATGTCGCGTGGGTTCGTGGTCAAGGATATCCCTCTGATTAACGTTCCAGGTGGTACGGATTTTGCCAGTATGTACTCAACCATTGCACAGAAATGGCAGCCTGCTTGAAGAGACGCTTGGAATGCCTCGAGTGAGCTGTGGAGTGTGTATGTCTCCCGAGGGTATCTCTCCCCACATTCCATTTTGGCGAATTTCCAGGTCCTCAGGGGTGCGCTAGCAAATGTTGTCGAACAGGCACCACATAGTTTGTAAAATTCCACCATTTGCGGCTCGAGCTGCTGGAAAGCACCGCTGGCTGGAGTCATTTGGTCTTGAAGGTTGGCCATCTTGGAGCTGAGTTTTGACCCGCGCGGTCGGACTTGCTATTGCTTAGGAAGTTGACAAATTTGGAGATATTAGGAGGCACCTAAAAAGCTGGTGAAAGGATGTTCGGTTGAGGAGGAATTGGCCGCCCCAATTCTGGGCTGAAATGTCTAGTCGGAACTGCGGGTCTAGCGAGGTGTCACTCCCACTGGGTGCTCTTTCCTCGTCTTCTGCGCTGGATTACCTAATTCATGCCCTCAAGCGAAGTGCACCACTGCGAGAACCGCGCAGCAGGCAGCAGGCCAAAAAATGGAATCCGGGTGGGGACGCAACACAGCCCGTCCGGCTCCGGGGCCGGGACTGCCCACAGATACTTCCTTGCATCAATAAAAGTGGAAACATTTACCTTTTCCGTTGAAATACACTCCACACCCGCAATTCTATCTGTCCCCTTCGAAATTTCACTTCCCACGATTTCAGTTGGACGGTCGCACAGACTGTCCGCGAAACTCCCAGCTCGATCTTGGCCTTTGTCGCCCCGGAACACCGCTTCAAATCCAAAGTTGAAGGCTCCGCTATTCTATGGAGCGCCCGTTCCGGCTTCAGGTAAGAGTCCACTCTCATTGCGGTATCGCCACCACGTCTACAATCCATCGAAACTGACATACATCAGCCCCTTATCGGGGATCTTCTGCGTGTTAGTCATTTACGACATTTGGAAGCACACTGCCGGCAGCTCTCGCTCTACAGCCCCCCCGCAATGCGCACATTTGAAGGTCATCCCGCGGCAGATCATGCCCATCTACTACTACCAACATGATGTCAGAGTGAAGGTCGACCCCCTATTATCGATCGCAATCACCATCGGGTTGGTACTCGCGCTGCTGCGAGGAACATCACCAAGAACAATTCACAACGACAACAAAATTGTTGGAAACAACAACAACGCCTACCAACGGGGGCGAACTTCGATGCTCTCCTTTTCACGCTTCAGACGACGGACTTGGAGTTTCCATCGGGTGCAACAACCACCGCTACCTACATCTACCGCTAACAATCGCTGGGACCGCGACCATTGGGCGGTTACAAGGCAAGACACCACCCTGGTATCCATGCAGGTATCGGGGTCTCTTCACGCTCCTACGGCTACCCCGGAGGCAGATCGCGCCTATTCCATCATACGGCGATCAAAAACAGAAGGGACACGGCGGCCTTGGAGATGATAGTAGATGGAATGCGAGTTCATCACATAGATGTGGGAGATTGACAAGGATATCTTGTCTACCGGGCCCATGGCACCTCTCATATGAGAGGTGTGGGAATAGCCCTACCTCTCTGGGCGGTATTTCAGCCAGCCCTTCAGGCTCATTTATGACCAGTTTTTTCTCTACTCCGTATTAAACCACCAATACACACTAATTATTACTGTTGCCCATCTCTGATGATGTGTTAGACTGGTTTTGTCTGATGGTGTACTATTTCGTAACTCCTATACTTGAGGGTTCCTCTTAAGTCGGACCTGCATGTCCGTCTAAATACCTACCTGCATATATGTCCACATGCTGCGAGGATCTGAGCCAGGTAGTGCAGCATCCGCTTGCTGTTAGGGGTAAATTAGGGTTCGGGTTAACGGTAAAGGCGCGATAGCCCAAGAGAGGCAGGCATCTAAGATGGCCGTTCAAATTCACACTGCATTTGAGCTAGAAGGCCAGAATCAGCAGGCGCAGATCCTCCAACTTAGCCCACCCCGCAAAACATGCAGACCCTCAGGCCAAGCACAAAGCGAAAAGATGTGACAAGTTGTGGGTCAAAAATTCCGACTAGAACGACCCCGAAGGACTATTCATAGCGTTGAGTGCCACGATGTGAAATTCAGACTCCCTACGATACTGCGCGGTGTTCATGAGCTCTGCGTAGTCAATCAAGATAAGTATGAAGAAAAGAAGAAGAGATACTGCGCCTCTAAGTTAAGCTGCTCCGCCTGCCGATAACGACGCCGGCTACACCTTGTTGGCCCAGCGGTGCCCATGCCAGATACCACAATGCCGTTTTAAGGCCCAACCATAGCTTGATCAAAGAAATAAATGTGCCCCAAAAAGAATCTCAGAGCCATTAGAACAACTGCAACCCCGAGCTTCACACCAGGCTCACTTTACAATCAAACAGGGGCATCATACACACACTTCAACCCTCCAAAACAGGCACCACAACTCTCGACACTGTCCCCGTCCCCGTACCACATCCAATCCAATGCGTTGCTGCCCTCACCTCCCCGGCCCTGACCGCATCCTCCCCGGTCCCCGGGTTCCGGTGCCAAATCCTGCTACTCCCCCCGGCCACATAGACCCTCACCCTCGTCCCCTTTGCAAAGACATGCGCACACTCCCTCAGCCCAAACCTCACCTCCTCCCCCTTCTCCCGCTTCGGATCCAACCGCTGATACCCCTCGGTAACATTCCGCGAGCGCCCGTCAAGCCCGACCTCGCTTATACGCACCAAGAGGTCAACGTGGGGAGTATCGCTTTCGTGCGCAAAAGCGATGGACGGGGCGCCGAAGATCGGGAGGGCGGAGTCAAGCGGGGCGGTGGTGAATGTTAGGACGTCGGGGCGGGCGGAGAGGGCCGTGTCGTCGCGGATGCCGGCTTGGATGCCGATAAAGGGACCGCCGATAGTTGGTGTGGGGGAGCGGGGGTCGAAGGTGAAGGAGGGCTTGCTTTCAGGGGAGTCGGCGGGAAGGATATGGGAGAGGAGACGGTCCGGGTGGAGGAAAAATGTGAGGGGGGTTGTGCCGGCGGGAGGCCATTGTGGGAGCATGCGCCATTCGTTGATGCCGGTGATGAATATGCGAGCGGAGGCCTCGTCCCATTGTTTTTGCTGGGGGTTGGTGTTGGGCTGCTGTGCGAGGTGGGTTTCCAGCCAGGAAAAGGTCTCGGTGATAGTGCCCTCGAGCTGCGTGTGCGCCCAGGGCCCGATTATCAGGCCGATCTTGTGGTTGTGGGCGGTAAGACGGCGGTGTTGCTCGAGGTTCTGGGTCAACAAGACGTCGTGCCAGCCGGCGATCAGGAGGATGGGTATCTTGGCGACGTCGAGCGCGCGAGATTGACGCATCGGCTCGTAGTACGGGTCAGACGGGTTGGAACGCGCGATCCACTCGTGCACCCACGGCGAGCGCGAGCCAAAGTGCTTCCTAGCGGCGTCGAGAAGCGGGACGCCGTCAAAGACGGGCTGTAGACGACGGGCAGCTCCCAGCAGGCTCCAGGCCCTGTAGAACGGCCCAAGAAAGTCGAAGATGCTGGGTTCCCCTTGGTTCTTGACACCCTCGCTCCAGACGACTAGGTCCATGTTCATGGCCCCGGCTCCCCAGCAGAACTCGCCGACGTCGTGGGGTGGGACCTCCATGACTGCCGCGACCATGTCCTTTGGGGGTTCGCTCAGCAGCGCCAGCTGCGTGTACCCGAGGAAGGACATTCCGATGGTCGCAAACGACCCCGTATACCAGGGCTGCTCGCGCATCCATCTGACAATGACCTGGCCGTCAAACGCCTCGGTGCGGAACGGCTGCCATGTGCCTTGGGAGCCATAGGTTCCTCGGGAACTGATAAACAGGACGTGGTAGCCGCGGGCGGCGTAGAGGTGAGCATACCGGACCGTGAGCTCAATGCCGCGACCGTAAGGCCCGTGGACGAGGACGGTGCCACACGACTTTGAGGATGGGTCGGTGAGGATGGGTCGGTACAGATTCCCCATAAGCTCAAACCTCTCGTCCTTATTCGTGACGGGGATGCGAACTTCGGAGGTGACATAGTGACATTTCTCGGGAGGGAGGCCGGCTTGCTTGCCAACGAAGCGGTCGAGAAGGGCTGTCAACAGCCCTCGATTAGTTGCCGGCGCAGACATGGCAAGGCTCCGGGGGTCAATCAGACAGTTCAAGCTGATTAGTTCAAGCAGGGAACTGAAGCTGTTCGCTGCCTGCGGATAGTTGCAAGAGGTGAGATTGGGGTTTTATTTGGGTGTCTAAGATACTATGTATTGACGTCGTTAGTGCCAGCAATAAGAAACGTGGCCAGTTGCAATGATTGGTGAGGTGCTTGCATTCGAATACCAACCGCATGAGGATGGGTCTGATTGGCTCGGGCGTCGGGAATCTCGACGGGTCCGTAAAGAGTCACCGCATCCTGGGCTGTTTCGGCCTACCCACGACGACAAAAACCATGCTGCTTATGAGTCACTCTGCGCTGATGCGCAGAACCAACTGTCCCCGCTTCACCGGTTTAGAAGGTTGTACCCCCAAACCGATCACTTTCTGTTAGGAGCACGGCACACTGGATTCGGTGGATTTGATCAGGGTTGGAATTGCTTGATTGTATAGCTCTGTCTGTATCCCTGGCTCTGTCAACGTGTTAGAAAGAAGGGGGTTCTGGCCAGACGCAAAACACTAAGAATAGAGCGGCTGTTCGGAGCTGAGTGGAGTGGCTGCACGGAGCTAAATAGAGCTCTGTGTGGCTAAGTGATGCTGAACGGAGCTGAACTGGCACTACCACTTTAGTTGAGTTTAACGAACGGTTATAATAAAAGGCCTCTGGTAAGGCTAAAGGGTGAGAAAATAAATAATATAATCATGTAGTTGTAACCCCTTTAAAATCTCCAGAATCTAGAGAGTGTAGTGCTTCTAATATATAATGAGGTTGGTAGAACCCCATGTGGTTACGTAACATAGAGGGGTCACTCTAAAGTAATTAACCTTCGTAGCTGTGAGCTAAATAATAACTCACTCCATTAATCCTACAACTTATAAACCAACCTGCAAATTTTGATGGTGACTAACGTCCCCTATTAGTAGTGGGGATCGAACTGCCTTTTTATCTAACCGGCGCCTGGGAAAGAGCAGTTGTATAATAGGCAGTAAAAGACAGATTCAGCCGCCTTTTTACAGCTGGGAAAAGATGAGTTACACAGTAGGCAGGTATAACCACCATAATGCAGAACCTTAAAACAGAGAGTGAATACGCTAGTTACGAAGTCCCTTTTTAAGACTACCGTTTATTCCTCCAGGTAGGGACCGGAAATGGGCTGGCGCCATCTGGCCCAAAACCTGTCCCTTATCGCGTAAAGTTGACAATTTTGTGGCAAGGTAAGCTGGGGGTGAGTAAGGGTGAGCTGATGGTGAGCTGAGGGTGAGCTGAGAGTAAGCTGAGAGTGAAGCGAGCCTGATTTTAGGCTAACTAATCTTAGATGCGGCTCTTTTCTTTTTAGCGACTGGCTACCTCTTCAATCACCCCCTATAACATTTTCTGACTAAATTTGGATTAGTTACAGAGCCTGAGCCGAGGGTGAACATAATGGTGGGACGGCTTTGGTTCTGCTGATTCAATTCTCGGCCCCGCGGACGGCCGTCGCTACGGCTCGCGGCTTGTGCTGGTCTTGTCTTTCTCGCTTGGTAACATGCAGGACGGAAACCTACTCATCCGCCCCTCTGCATGTTCTGCCGCCCCTCATCAAATTATGCCGCTCTTGATACACAGTAGACGTTGCATTTGCCCGCTACGTGTTTGTCTTGGAGCTGTATGAACACTCAGATGGGGTTAGCAACTAGCTATGATGTTAGGTATGATATGATATGTTGAGCTGGAATTTTACCTTTGGAAGGAACGACGACTTGGCCCCACCGCTCAGAACAGGTCTCTTAGGCAGGAGATGACGCAGCTGATTCTTCCAGAATCAAGGATCCTTACCACCGCTCAACGTACGTCTTGGCGTAACTCTCCACGAAGAAATCTTGACCAGACCTCCCCTTATCAAGCAAGAAGTCGCGGAAGGAGAGATGAACAAAATCTAGGAGCAAAGATTTGTCTCGAGGTACGTCAAGAAGGGACTGAAGCAGTGAAAAGGCCAACCTATGAAGTCTCAAAGTGTTATCTTCAGTGAAGGCATATGATCGTTCCTTTCTGAGGTACAGAACTAACATCGCAATCGGCAAGCTCGCGGAGGAAAGGACTAGGCTAACTTTCGCAGCAGGGACTGACTTGATTCCTAACGACCTTGACTTTTAGTGCACATTCATGGGGTTTTGGTACTGGAGCAAGGCTGGCAAACTCGATGGTGAGCACTATTGGCAGCCACTTGCAGCTAGAAATTATTCATGCAGTACCTTTATTATGCAACAGATTGGTTGTAACTACGAGACTGATCTAGACACTTATTATTGTTAATATTATTCGTAGTCTTGAGCTGCGATAAATTGGGGCTGATTTACCTTGCTTTTCCAAAAATTTCCCTGAGCTATTGCTTTTTAGTGGAACGTAGATAAGGCATAACCCACAGTAACCAATCCTTGGTAATACATATATATAAGAGCTTAATGCCGAAAGTCGCGATACTTTACGTAATAAAGCTTAAAAGCAAAGCACCTACCTTGATATTTCCAAGCTGCTCTAATCCAAGCTAGTACTTCAACCGAGAAGCACCGTCCTCCTCGTTAAATCTGCTGCATGATCAAACGCGTCAACATGAATCTTGCCGACCCCCAGCCTATGCGCAATTTGCCCACCATCGCCAATAAGCGCCACCAGCAGCACGTTGTACATACACCAGCGCCGCGTGGTGTTATAGGCATCATGGTCAAAATGCCGCAAAAAAGGAGCCCTTGCCTTTCCCTGGCCGTGGGACCTCTCGCCCCGTAGCCCCCTCATCATATCCCCTACACTCCCAAAATTGCCAATGCCGGCCCTCCAGTGATATTTGGGTGCATCGTCCCCCACCGCCGCAACAGACAGCTTTATGAACGTCACCACGGCAGGCAGCTTGCTTCCCAACCCCCCTTGCGCCCTGGGCAGCTCATAATCAAAGTCGTCAAAGAGCGCGCCGCACAGGTTCCCCGTTTTCAGATCATACACACCAAGGGGGTTCCCGATAGACTGTCCAAAGGCGAACGCCTTGAAGTGGTCGTTGTACAGCTGCGGGTGGTATTCCTGCATCTTGATGTCACCGTGGATGCGTCCCGCGATGGCGAAGCTAGCCAGCTCGGTGTCGACGACGAGGAGGCGGTCCTTGAGGAGCCAGTTGCGTTGGCGCAAGCGGATTTCGTTGAAGGGGTGGGTGTACAGCGCGTTGGTGGGACCTCGGGGGGAGGTGAAGCCGCCAGTGCGGTGCTCGTTCCAGTTTGCGAGCGGATCAGTGTCGAGTGCGCCGGGGTCAACGACACCAAGCGGTTCCGCCCGGACCATCGGGGAGTTGTCGGTGCTGTCCGCAAGAAGCAACATGTCCCCAACGTGCAGGACGGGCTCTTTGAAGCGCGCTACGGGTATGATTGAGGCTGCGGGATTCCTTTCGTTCCCCAAGACGTAGTCCGAGTAGTGCACATGTCCAGACCAGCCCGCCCAGGACCAAGACGGACCTGCCTTCGATTCGCGGGTAAGCCCGGAAGGAGGATTGGCGCAATCGATGCATCCCAAGCACCGCCGCCAGAGCAGCGCCGCGTCGAGATCGGCCGTCGGCAGGCCCCAGATGAAGGGCGTGTCGAGGAACAAATCCCGCCTGAGGGTCTCAGACAGCGCCAGAAATGCGGGGATCCGATCGGCGATGTTGGTGAGGAGGCGGGTGGAGTAGGACGATGCGAGTTCCGCGTAGATTGCCCAGTTCAGCAGGTTGGTCTCCGTCCGCGCCTCGTAGCGGAGACCCTCGAGCGCAGAGAAGTCAAAGTCTAGCTCGCAGGCGTAAGGTGGGTTGTAGACGGGCTCGCTCCGGACGCCGTGCGGGCATGAGAAGAAGATGCCGCTGTCGGTAAACACCAGCGCCCGTTTGGAGAGGAGAAACTCCTGAAACGTCCAGGCTCTGGTGTGCCACACGGAACTCTGGAGCACTCTCGTCAACTCGCTGGGGGCGGTGACCATCCGGAGAGCCTGGGCCGTCACGGACCACTGTCGAGAACCTTGCTTGGGAACATAGCTGACGCCGGAAAGCCCATGGCTTGCGCCGTCGCCCTCGGCACCGATGATGGTGAAGGTTGCGTTCTCGTAAATGCGATGGAGGTTCTTGATCTGCGCCATCTTTTCGGGGCCATCGTCGTCTTGGTAGATGCAAAGCGCGTCAACCCAGAGGTAGCGCACCGACAAATCGCGGCAGGCTTGGATGGCGTCCTGGATCGTCTTGGAGAGCTTGCATCCGTGGTTGCTGCTCGGCGAAAGACCTCCGGCCTGGAACAAGACAGCCGCAGTTTGGCGTGTCAATGTCTGTTGCTGCCCTGCTTTGCCCCATACATAGCTGAGAGCGGCGAAGCCGATGTGTTCACCATCGCCAAATCTGGTCTTGGCCTCCACAAGCTTATACTCCTCGCAGTCGATGAAGCGGGCAATGAAATTGGCGACGTCTGCGCTTGGAACATGGGGTTCAAACTCGCTACAGTCGCTGAGCCAGCCGCGCACAAGGGCTGGTTCGTACATGGGCGTCACATTCCGGGAGGCGAAGTAACCCACATCTGGCGCTGCTGTTCCTTCGCTGGCCAGGGATGGGATGATGCGACAGAGCCGCCACGTGGCTGGAACTATTCCACCTGACTTAAAGCTAACCTCGATGCAAATGTAAGTATCAGGCTCAGTAGCGCCGCGTCTCACCCTCCAGCCGAAATCCGAAGCCTTGGTCGCGGCGGAAGAAAGGAGTACCGTAGCGCTATCCGGCATCACCTCGCGTTTTGAAATCCTTTGGTCGGCTCTCGTGTTCGAAAGAATCAGGGCACAGAAGGAGCAGGTGCCAGCCCGTGCGCGGGCGTCCGCTACTGTTCCCAAGCAGATCGGATACTGCGATGGCCCCTGCGTGACCAGGAAGAGGAAGTCGATACGGCGGCATTTGTCGCACAGTTGAGATTCTTGGCTGGCGTCGTAGTCCTGTCGCAGCCATGGGTAGGCCTCCACGGCGGTGACGCTTTCCGTGTCCGTGTTAGGGAAGAAATATGCCAAGTTATTTCCCTGCTGCCCTTCGGCTGTGGACTGGTTGGTGCCGTCCGTGTCGTCATCTTGTGACTTTAAGGGCATCTTTTGTAGGGGTGGTGAGTCTAAAGAGGCGTGAATTGAGGCTAGCACCTGTTACTAGTGGTAAGGACGCAAATTCAGGAAGGCGATAGATGGGGCTCCATGTGTGGGAACCCCGAATTAAACCTCTTTTATGTGTCCTCGGCCGAGAATGGTGGCACGGGGCTGAGATATCTGGTGTGTCGGTGGATTAATACTAGTCGTTCGAGGCCCTTTTGCCATGCATCCCGTGGCATAAAAATGAGCCAGTGGCTTGCATTATGAAACTATCACGGTTACAGCCACAGATACTCCGTAGGGAGGGCCCAGTGAGCGAAATCGTGAAATTTTCAGGGGCTCAGGGGATAGGTGGCCCCTGCACCACCACTGCGGCAATTGCCGCAGTGGCTTTGGGGTCGGCAAGGCCACAGGTCTCGTACGAAGATTCGGTGCTGTGGTCTGCGGCAAGCCTGGCCATAATGCACGCACCTGTCGGGAGGCTAGAGAATCATCTGATTTATCGATTTCCGGTTCAGTTATTGTTATTTCCTACTGGTGTGGTAGAATAATTGTAGATAATTGTGGTAGGGTGGGGTTGGGGTGCGTCACTCGCTTATAAAATACGTTAAGCAATTTGATAGGGGCCTGGAGCGATCCCAAAATGCTAATGTAACTGCCGATCAGTTCGCAGCCATCTCCACCGCCAGCACGCCCGCTTGGAATGTCCCTGCTGATCTACCTAGGCAAGATACCTTACTGTGAAGTTTAGTAGGTGTCCACATTTCCACCTGGCAGCACGGTAGTTTGAGCTCTCTCCGAAATGCGCCTACCCACCTCAGTTCAGAAGTTTCCATTGCTCCGTTATCTCTCTGCTTTAAGTTGTGCATTTGGCTGTCAATAGCTGCAACCGGTGGTGGCTGTGAGTATCCGTCTAAGGTAGGTGATCCCCAGTGTAATTCCTAACAACAATATTGCACAACACAGGAGAAAGCGATCTCACTAGCGTCGTCGGCATTGGTCATAGCCGGTGGCCGGCACAGTAAAATAGGTAAGGAGTAGTCCGATTTAGATCTAAGGGGTTGTGGGGCTCCCGTTTGTCTTGTGCCACCAATTGGGGTCACAAACCACCTATTTCTGAACCCAAACCGGGCACATCCGCCGTGGAGCCGCAACCTATGACGGCAAAGTCTGAAAGTGGGCGTTTGTGTGGCCCCTCTTATGCCAGAGTTGAAGCCGGTGGAGATAAAACCATCACCCCTAAATGCCAAGATGCAAAGTGAAGAAAGGCAAAAAGAAAGGCTTGCGGTTCATGTGGATCAAACACATGACCTTCAGATGTACAGATGTATGGAATGGAACTTCAGTCTGACGCTCTCCCAACTGAGCTAAACCCGCTTGTTGATATTCACGATAGTGTTGGCACCACCCATGGCGGGTGTGATAGTCACCTGCGCCACTCCAACCAGTGCCCGGGTTCCAGATTCAAGGCACTTTGCAGTTACGTTTCAACGGAGGACATCAGTGCGCCAGAAGAGTGCATGTGGCCAATTTGGTCATTACATAGGTACCTGCTTCGTTGTGAAACTTAAGAACCCAGACATTATATAGCTACAGGGAAACATGGACCTCTTCTCTCCCGACGCTATCCCCCATCCTATACCAACCTACGCAACACCATGGTAAAGCATCCAAACCGCTGCTGTCCAAAGCGGCCAGAGGACCTTGATGCTTCCATGATTCTTTGACGCAGAACTGCGGCCAGGGCTTCCAGGGGTTGCCAATCCAGGGGAGCTCGCAGTCCCAGTAGCTTCTTTGGATGCAACCTCTGTGTGTGTACTATGTGGCCCCCGATCTGTAGAAGTCGAGCCCTCGTCTGCATCTGCAATCTCAGCCACCTTTGTCACTGTCGCGGGCGTGTTCCCTTCATAGATAACCGACTTGGATCCCACAACCTTCCAATTGGGATTTGCGGTGATGGCGTATGGCTGGGGAGGGGTCTGGGGGTTGCACCCCTTGACAACTGAGTGCGGCATATCCGGGTTATCGTCCGGAATGACGTCGATAAGTTCCTTGATGTTGTATGTCCGAGTTTGGTTGCTTGTCTCTAGGTAGCTATAACTCCATCCGAGTTCATCGTTCGGGTCGTAAAACTGGGAGAGATTGAACTTCGGGTCGTTGAGGCGCCAGACGGGCTGCCAGTTGATGGGTATGTCAAAGACTTGGTTGACGTTTCGAACGCACTTTTTGCTTCCGGAAGGGCTTGCGATTTGGTAGTCTCCGATGATGGTGTAGTTGTCTGGCATGTCGACGAAGGGGAAGGGGTATGCTCTGCCAGTCCGCTGTCAGCACATGCTTGTCTCTGGGTGATTGACATGGCAACAATGACGAAATAACGCACGCAGTGGTTGGTAGATAGCTTCCGTGGCGGTAGTATGTGGCTCGAGCCGTTCTCGTCCCGCCAAAGTTTGTGGGCGGAGGCATGAAGCCTGGTGGAACGTTCTTGGCGATGGTGGAAATCCGCGTGGTATCGGCCACGGTGTTGATGATGTGCACAACTATGACCGTGCCGGTCTTCGTGTCATCAGCGTACAATGTCTTCGGCGCCCAGAACGTGGCACCGCCAAGGCCAAGGGCGCTGCAAGATGCGCTGGTTAGGCAGGAGCCCGTCGCTGTCGTTGCCAAGGCCATCAGTCGGATGTGGTTTCAAGTTGGTAATCTGGAGACGAAAGAAGAGCCAATGCCGCACATCCAGTCGCTGTTTCGAGTTGAATGAAAAACTTTGGCCGGGCTTCTTATACGACAAGTGGGTGCCATGGCGAGTGAGACAATGGGGACCCGAGCAAGTGCAGTCCAGAGGGGGGCTGCAACCATGGAAGCCCGGTGCCCGCGCGTGTGAGTTGCACATTCGATCCCAAACGCCGCGGCGCAACCCCCACGGTGATGAGGTGTTTGAATAATAATCCCAAGCCACAGCGGATGCAAGCTTTCGGATCTACGGCGGCTAGGGACCTCGTAGTCTGAGAGACTGCAAGCAACGTGAATTCTTGTGAGAGGAGGGATGACCGCCTCAACGTATGAGTGCCCGATAGAGGAAAAGCGCATGCAAGGTTTCGGCGGTCTTTGGTTGTGGCGGTTGAGGCTGACCAAGTCGACCATCATTTCCTTGCTTCCAATATCCTTGGCGTGTGGTTTGGCCCAGGGAGGACAATACCCGATTGGGACACAAGGCTGTAGCAGTTAACGGGCAAGAGGAAAAGTGCGAGGATGGAAAACGCGAGGGTGGAAAGCGTGAAGCCTGAGTCATCTGAGGAGGTGTGGGTCAACTGCCCACCAATCTGTGCTAGGCGCTTTCCAATGGCACCTTCCGAGCCCCCAAAGGGTGGAAGGTGCGCGCGTCTCAGCTATAAGTCCCCGAGGAGCCCCGTAATGCGCTTTTGGATGGGGTTTCAGTCTTCAAATCCACCAACATGCGCTACGGCGAACTCCTCAAGCAAGCGGCCTTGGTTGTTGCTTCCTCGGCGTTATTTGTTCTTATTGTTCTCGCTACGCTCACCACGACATGGGCGCAAAGACTGTCCGACAGTCAGGAACCATTGAGTTGGTGGGCCAAGACCGATGTCGGCACTACCCTCATCGTGGTGCGCGTTTTCCAGGGCGTCTTAACCGCGGCCTCGACAATTGCTATATCCGGCTCGTTCACACGCCTGCACTGGAATAGGATCAACCATGAGAAGGGACTGCCGCTTGCCGACCTCCTTGCCCTGTCGCCCACGACAGACTTTATGGGCACCGCTCAGCTGATTTTCAGTGGGACTTCAAAGCCAGGCACCCGTGTCGGCGCCCTTGCCCGGCTCTGCTTGACGGTGTTTCCAGGGCTTGCTGGCATTCTGCTCTTCGGTGTGTGCCCCTTGACATGGCTGCCATGGCTGCCATTCACATTCTCACGAGATTGGGGACCGTACGCGAAATCTGAGCAACGCTGACGAATTGGCAGCGCGCACATCTCTCGTCACTGTGTATGACATAGCCCTGGTATACGAAGTTACATCTGGGATCGGGCCGTTCAACGCCTCCTATGTCCGTTCGTTCGTCAACGGGTTCCAAGACGAAGAAACATTCCCCCCAACCACCATCGTGCCCTACGCCTACTCATCGGTGGTCCACAACCTTATCACAAACTCCCTTTTCTCCACTGTCGCAGAGCCCATCGTTTGCCGGCCGTCTGAGCGCGACATCGGCCTCGAGTGCGCGTCTTACGTGGTATCCGGAGGGTTGAGCCTGGCGGGACCCTGGACCCCACCAGGGAATCCAGACCACATGCTGGTGCGGATCAAAAACGTACCCACCATCCAAGCCGAGTTCAAGGGTCGATCTGGAGCCAAGTCCTTCTCCGACAGCGACTGCCTTCTTTTCGGCTCAAACCGCACTCGCATCGCAGCGGAGCTGTGTCTGTCCGCAGTCGAGGGCTCCATGCACGCCGGCCTGTTCCTCTGCGACGGAATTGACTCTGGCAAATGTGTAGTCAACCAAACCCCGATCCCCAACATCACGACAACAATGACCGTTTTCCGCCGCCAGGCCACCGTCCTTTCGGCGCGATCTAACCTCACCATCACCGAGATCTCCGACCTAACGCCCCCTACCCACATCCCCTTCACCACCTCTGACATCGAAGCCTATAAATCCGCCCTCTCCTGGCTGATGGACTTCTCTGCCGCCAACATCCCCGCCTCGTCGTCCATCCTCGAGATATTCTGGGATAACCAAGCAAGCCTCTCAGACAGCTATGTCGACGGAATTCTCCTCCAGAACTTTCGCAGCATTCTTGCCTTCCCCATTTGGCTATTCAACGCTAATAACTACGGAAACACGGCGCTTAACAACAAGGTTTTGAACCCTGGCCTGCCAGCTGAGTTTTACACCAAGGCGGCGGTTGTATCTCCCTTGGTCAAATTACAGTTTGACTCGACCCTTCTGAAGGTCTTCATTGTTCTGCAAGGCATTGTACTATTGGCGCTGTGGGTGGCTTTGCTTTGGTTATTTCTGCCGTGGTCGTCGGGGATGGGTCTGGCAGTTTCGGCGTTTCCGGCAGTGGACTTTTTGTTTAAATCGGACGTATTAGAGCGAGATGGCATGTCTAGTACTGGTGATGGTGAACTCAGAATGGAGGGGTCGGAGATTCTCAAGAGAGTTGACGGGGCGATGGTCTACGCTGCTGGCACTGGTAGTGAGGGGGTCAGGGAGCGGAAGAGGGTCAAGGGTGTGCACGGGGATGGAGGGTAGGGGTATATTAGAGGCTCAAACCAACTGTTTTGAGGGTCTCAGATAGGGCACAGGCTTAATTCGCTGGGTAGGGGCAGGGGCAGGGTCAACAACTTACAAAGTGTGTACTTGACTAATGTATGCGGTGGAGTGACTATTTGGCTATCACAGACTGAGAATTCTAGTGCCTGCTACTTGTGAGGGTATCCAGGGCCAGCGTTTCTACCTCCCCAGGTGTGACAAGTCCTCGCCTTTGACTATGTTGGCCCATCTGACAAAATATAGGGGGAGGTGAGCCAGGGCTTACTCCCATCAAACCACGATAACGTCCCGCAACGTGATATCCCCCTCCCCATGAATCGGCAGCCGCCCCGGGCCAACAAGCAGCAGCCCAATCTTTGCAAACTTCTCCGGGCTCTCCGTTACACGCCTCAATACCAGTGAGATGTAGTAAGCATGTGACCCATCCCAAAACTTGATGAAAAGACACCATACCGGCTCTGCAAACTCCTCGCTCGACTCAAACCTATCTCACCACCACTGAAGCGGTGATTTCTGATAGTCCAGCAGTATTAGATTCTCGCGGCTCATTGGCTGCCCCGACGGGCCTGACGTCCATCACTTGTACGACACGTACCGGTCAGGGTCACTCGTCGGACGGTCAATCCAGCCAGGCTCACAGGCAGTCCACGCGCTGTCATCCTCCGGCAGCGAATCCAACCTCAAATCGTATCGATCCACCCTATTGTACCTGGTAACGCCATACTTCGTCCCCTCAGTCGTGTGATACCTCCTCATCTTTGTCTTGGCCAAATGCCCCTTTATGACCAACTCCCCTTTCGTGCGTCCCCGAAACCTCTCGCTCTCCCCCTTCGCCCACGGAACGCTCAACAACTGGGAATCCCGCTGCGCCGTTTTCTCAATCGATATGAAATGCTCATTCCCTGGGACATCCATCTCATACTGCACCGCATTCCCCACCGATGCCCACGTCCAGCTGGGGGCCATATCCCGTCCCAAACCATTCCTTTTCCTTGCTCTTCACCTCTCACCTCCCTCTCTTAGTTGAGCTGAATTGCGGGGCGGAAGTGACTCAGTACATCGGAAAGTGGGGAACCCAAGAATCCTACTGCCCGTCTCAGCCCAATCAGTAAGTTGCATGTCAGAGCTAACCGCCAGACAAACAGCCATGATCCACTCTTCGCCCCGTATCACTTTCCTCCCTGATCACTCTCTAAACAAAACCCCCTGAACGGCCCTCACCCTCCCATTATTCACGACTCTCTCAGCAACCGGAAACCGTCCGCCCCCCAGGGTCGTCTGCCCATAAACCAAAGCCGTAGAATCTCTCAAACAAGCTTCAGCCACTCAGCCTCGATTTTCCTCCCGACTTCCCCTCCCCCCTCTTCAAGTCTGTCAAGGACCTCACCATGCATAATATCATACACATAACATTCCCCAATAACCAAGTACCCATCCTCATGTTGTCTAAGTAAGAAAGGAACATCAGCGCCAAACAGGACACACAGCACATCGCCATCCTCCATCAGCTTGGCAGGCCCCATCCCCAAGAGCCTCGACTCCGTGCGGAACATGGTGTGGCTAGCCAGAGCTGCGTTCACCGCGTCGGCGTAGCGTTTAGCGTTTCCATTACCACTATCCATGTAGGGGGCTAGTAATCCGTCTAATTTCGTTTCGGCAGCGCCCTGTTGTGTGTTGCTAGTAGTGAGCTGCTGTGTGTGGCCAAGGGCGCCCCAGTTGAGCTTGTTTGACCCAAGACAGGCGGCAAAGTCAGCCAGGTGGGAGTCCACACTGTTGACAGGATAGCCTGTGTGGTCTTTGCCGCAAGTCAGTGTCATTGCGAGGCCTTCCAGCGCTCTTTTGTTCTTCCCTATCTCGCTGAGGATGGGAGTCCATTTGGGAGTCTGAAAACGACACCGAGGAATGTAATCCGTGAATGATAGCTTGGAAATTTGTTCCACAACGACGATTCTGTCGAGCACCAGGCCATATACCGACAAAGTTTGCCCTGAATCGGAAATTCTGATTTGCGATGCGATTCTTGACCCGTCGGCGCAACGAAACTCCGGATGCGGGTAAAGTGGCCGCAGCGTGCGCGTTCCGTGTTCGTGCCACCGTGGTATCCACGACGGCAGGGGTGGCAGGAGAGAGGGCCGCGAAGTTTTCTGCAAATGCGCGCTGGAGAGCAGCACAAGCGGCGAGTCGGAGTTCAAGATCAGGCGCGCGACATCCCGATATACATACTTCCGTTCCTTGCGGTAGTTTGCGATGATTTTCGTGGCCACCGAGTCCCCATCCGTCATTGAGAGTCCAAGAAGCCCATAGATCCTGTCGCGGTCATCGGTGCACTCGAAGCCCCGAGTGAGCTGGAGGAGTTGGCAAAACGAAAACTTGAGCGGCTCAAGGTACGATTGGGAAGTTGAAAGACGGTACATTAGGTGGGCATTGGCGGCTCCAACTAGGACGGATTCTGAAGTGAAGTATCCAGTCAGCCTGAGGGATTGCGCTGCGAAATTTGTCGATATGATTGCCGCGGCAAGGCCCACCCAGTCCCAAGATATCTCTTGACCTTCGAGTAGAAACACAGCGTTCTGCGCGAGGACAGTCTCCTGGATGACCCAAATGCGGGAAAACCAGTCCCGCTCGTAGAGATACAGGACGTCATTCGGAATCTGCGGTTCGGGGGCTGGCGGCTGTTTTTGGTGGTAGTTGGTCAACCTGGAGTTGGCTGGGTTAGCCATCCCTCGGCGGTTCTGAAGGACAGGGGTAGCCAACCCGTTGGCGTCAAGGATCGAATACGTTGCCAGGATGCCATCACGGCCGTTCTGTGAAAGCCACTTGTTTACCATGTTGCATATTCCACCGAAGGCGCTGGACACGCTTTCGGTAACGGAATGGAGCTGCTTCCTCCCACAGAGGCACCGGTCTGTACGCTGCCCACCCCACACCACCACTCGCCAAGCATTGCTGTAGATGGCCCCCATGAGACCGACTTGTTGGCTTCGCTCGGCCCTGTCATCCTGGTTGACACAAATCGCATCAACCCATATGATTCTCGACTCTTTCGCCCGGCGTAGCGCCCGTAAAGCTTGGTAAAGGTTGCTAGAGACAGCCAGCTTGAAGACACCGAGTTTTGCCGTGATGGGTGAGAATTCCAACAGGTTTGGGTCCTTTTCAAGAACGATTTCGATGCCTGCTCCTCCTTTTCCTCCCCACGTGTACGAAAGCGCCTCAAACGCCATGACGTTTTTGCTCAAGGCGCATGTGTGTAGCTTGCATTGGATAGTGTCAAGAGTGCCGGGAAGGATTTCAAGAAGACGGAAGTTATCGCCGGGCAAGAGTTTCCGATATATCGTTCTTTGCGACTCGGATCGAAATATGGCTTTCTCTGCAATCAGGTTTCGCGGAGGTCGCTGGGGCCGAGGGGGATTGGGCCCCTGGCCCTCTAAGCTCGCGCGCAGTTCCGTCTTAAGGCGCCCAGGGAGTGAATTGTTGGGTCGGGCGGGTGGGCGAGAAGACGTACGATCTAGGTCAAATAAATCTGGTCGAGGTTGAATACTGAGCGGGAACGGCGAGGTCTGATGCATTTCGACGACGCCGTTTATCACCGTAGACCACTGACAGCCCTTGGAAGAATGGAGCTCATCAGATTCCAATCCGACTCTTGGGTCCGCCCACATGGGTTTTGCCGAACGTTCCATTGTTGTGGAACTCGTCGGACACGTTTTGATGCAAAGCCTGGCGGCACTGCGTCCGCTGGATCGCGGGAGTCTTCGAAGCTGTCCTCAGAATGCGACTCTCAAATGCGCTGGCAACGCCTTATCGGCCGGCGGGCTGAGAAGAAAATGGCGAGGGGCGTGAAATCGTGATCCAGAGAGGCGGATAGTTGACCGCGTGCTGTGGGGGTGATGAGAAAGGCAGCGAATGAAACGCGTTGCGGCCTGCGGAGGTCTAGTGCAGCTGAACACTTGTCATGTGACCGGATTTCTCCGATTGGCGGCGAAGGACAACACCTCGCGCATTCGCCATCTTGTCATCCTAGCTCATCAGGGAAACCAAGTTGCGAAAGGATTTGTAGGAGTGCCAAAGCCTTAGGGTTTGTGAAAATTGTGCCCTATCTCAACCCTTTGAGCGGTGGTAGGGATGCGTGATTGAGGGAAGTTCTCGGGACTCTGCTAAATGGTTGCTTCTAAGCGATTCTAGCTAGGACAGCCCAATAAAGAAGCCCCAACAGTCAGCACCTGCATGATGAACCCATGAACCGGGACTGGGACCTAGACATACAGACGTATTCCAAACTAAGGGTAGTTGAAATCGGATGCAAGGGGTGCAAGGAGTTGAAGGCCATTAATTTCCGATCCTGGTTGAATGCATCCACGGTTAAATAACGTTATCTGTAAGCCGGTTAAGAGTAGAACCCCGTCTCCCCGGGCCGCGCCGATTGCCTAAAACTCCACAACTTCCGGGCGGGGCCAGAGTGGTTGTCCCCGCCAAAGAAACGATTCCAGCCATCCAACCCGGCAAAGGTGATATGCGTTTATACTGAGACAGATTCCATTCAAAAAAAAAAAACTATGGAAATTGTGCAGAGGTTGGCCGGATATACTCCAAACTCACATGCTATGACGGTCTCCAACAAAGTCCTCATTTCTCAGCTGCTGGCAACCTGCGCAGCATTTGCTGAGCAAAACCAACCCCTTAATTCGAGACAGCGCGGACTGGTATGCCGATCGGATACATTTGATGGAATTCTCCTCGCAGCTGCGCAAATCGAAACCATCGCCAGAGTCAACAACGCCAGCAGCTACGGGGAGGACAGAAGCCGGAACCCAGCATACCCGATCCTCCCTGCCAACCTCCCCGAGTTGTGTTCTCTGACGGTCAACGTCACAACATCGCCTACCTCATTCTACCGCTTTGGTTTGTTTCTACCCACGGAATGGAACTCTCGTTTCCTCGCCGTCGGCAATGGAGGATTTGCTGGGGGCATCAACTGGCTCGACATGGGCTCCGGTGTCCGCTACGGCTTCGCGGCCATGTCGACCGACACAGGCCACAATTCGACGAGTGGAGACGTGAGCTGGGCCCTTCATCAAGACGAAAGGCAGAAAGACTTTGGCTTCCGTGCCATGCACGGCGCCGTTGAGCTCTCCAAGCGCCTCATCCTCGCCTACTACAGCGACCCTCCGCGACGCTCGTATTACTCAGGCTGTTCCACCGGCGGGCGGCAAGGACTGAAGGAGATCCAGTTGCATCCCGACTCCTTCGATGGCGCACTGATCGGGGCGCCAGCATGGTGGACACCCAACTTGGCCGCGTGGACGACAAAGGTGCACACTTACAACGCGCCCGCTCAGGCCGCCCATCACATCCCCGCCCAGCTAATCGGAGCCCTCAGTAAGGAAGTCCTCCGCCAATGCGATGCCGTCGATGGCGTGGCAGACGGCATAATCTCGGCGCCGGAGCAGTGCAAGTTCGACTTTGCCAAGATCCTGTGCGGCAATCCTGGCGTGGAGGCATCTACCTGTCTGACGAGCCACCAAGTCAACACGGCCAAAGCTGTGTACGGCGACTATGTCATTGGTGGGAAGTTCTTCTTTCCCGGGCTGTCGCTCGGAAGCGAGGATCTCTGGAGCGTGCTCCTCGGCCAAGCTGGACCGGACCCACGGGGCCAAGACTACGTTAGAAACTTCATTGTCAATGACACGAACTGGGACTGGCGCACCTACAACGACACCCTCGCTGAGATCGCGGCCGCTGCCGACCCGGGCGATGCGGCAGCCGGCGACTTTGACATTGCCGAGTTCCGCGACAGGGGTGGCAAGATCATCATGTACAACGGCGATGCAGACGGCATGATCCCGCCGAAGAGTTCGGATTACTACTACAAAAACACAGCTGCCGCCATGGGTGGGACCGTGTCGTTGCAGTCCTGGTTCCGCTACTTTCGCGTGCCCGGGCTTGGCCACTGCTCCGGTACCCGCGTCAACGCGCCGTGGTATTTCGCCGGGGGCAACCAGGCAGGGTCGCTGGGGACAGGGACGTATTCGGTACCCCGATTTGCCGATGCTCAGCACGATGCGTTGCTCGCTTTGGTCGACTGGGTGGAGAAGGGGACAGCGACCGAGTCCATCATCGCCACGACGTGGAATAGCCCGTCTGATCCTGCGTCTGGGGTTCTCAGACAGAGGCCGCTTTGTCCGTTTCCCAAAATCCAGGTGCTGAAGCAGGGTGGGGACGAGAAGGTCGCTAGTGATTGGACATGTGCCAGTAAATAACTTGGTTCTGGCTACGGTGTCGTGAGAAAGACTTGCGAAATTTTGGATTTGTCCAACACCTGCTTGAAATGTGGAGATTTTGTTCGCGGGCTAAGAGGGATGAGTTGGTGGTATTCTCGTCCCGGTCCATGCAATCTGCGTGTTGCTGCTCGGAATGCGCCTCTACACACATGCCCGACCCCTGAAACACTTCGGATGGGATGATGCCGCCGCTGCCCTCGCAATGGTACCTAATTCCCTTTCTCTACACTTCAACAATAGCGGAGGTCTTGCCCAGCACTAACATGCCCTTTTCGGTACCCCCTAGATTGCGACGACGATCCAGTTTGCCATCTTCCTCGCCGCGGTCCCGTTCGGCATCGGCCGACAACATCCACGTCCCTCCTGACGACTAGCTGCAGGCGAGCCAGCTTCTCTTCTTCAGCCAGCTCCCGTGGGGCTGGGGTGTTGCCTTCGGCAAGATCAGCATCGCGCTCCTCCGCTCCGACTCAAGACCGGGCCTCGCTGGCATGCGTTTCTCTACGCAATGATCGCTGTACAACTAGCATCGGCCATGTCCGCCAACATCGTCCAGCTGGTGCGCTGCCGCCCTATCTCGGCCGCCTGGCGCTTCGATTCGGAAGCAAGCCAGTGGCTGTGCCCGCAGTTGGTCTATATTACAGCTTATACTAACGGCGCTGTCGCTGCGCTGACCGATCCCGTTCTGGCCCTGATCCCGCTCACTTTAGTGCGTAGCATTCGGCGAAGCCCACGAGAGCGGCTGATCATCGCCTTGCCGATAGGTCTGGGCGTGTTCGCCGCTGCTGCCGCGATTGCCAAGCTGATGCTTATTCGGTCATATGGTAAGACAGGAGACATGCTATGGGACTGCGTTGGGCTTGTTACATGGTCCATCTTCGAGGCGCAGATTAGCATCATCGCTGCTTGCGTGCCCTGTCTCAAGTCGCCGCTGCACACCGCACTGGGGCGTATTGGCCTGCTGCACAAGAGGTCGCTGCACGAGAGGTCGGTGCCTGACCAAACCAACTACGCCGAAGCTTTCAGGGCTACGGAAGAAGAGACCGGAAAATGGACCGGAAAATGGACTGGAAAATGGTCGCGAAAATGCACCGGCGATGTCTCTGGCCACGCTTACGGCAAAGTCCCCAGCGAAATATCAGGAAAAAAGGGACACTTGGTGGGAGCGGTCAAAGCACTTCAGCCAGTACACTTGAGTAGCAAATGAATCACGGAATTCCAATTACGTGAGGGCCATGTGGTCTTCTCATGTTTGGAAGTTTAAGCTGCCGACTCTACAAATTCTCTCGACTCCTCCGTCGCGGAAACCATCCACCAAATTTTCGTACGCATTAATCAGACCAAATTAGTTGCAATGATTATTAAAACCACTACTGGCATGTGACATAACCAAAATACAACGAGGAAAACAAAGGAAAAGAAAGAACAACCTGGATCAGTCATTTTGCGCTCTACGAGCTATCGCTAACTCCATCCTTTCTTTTTCCATCTGCAGCTTCCGCTCTTCCACTTCAATGGCCCACTCCTCCTGTTGCCGCCGCATCTCAAACTCGGCTTTTTTCCGCAGAATCTCCTTATCAAAGGCTTCTTGAGCGTTGGAAACAACGTTTTTCGCAAAACTTTGTTGTAAAGACAAAGAGGTAGAGGCAGCACGAGAAGTAGCGGTACTATTGTATAATCAGGAAAGAATTCTAAAACAGGCAGGAAACAGTTAGCTTACCGACGTGGCCTTTTTCTGCCTCCCACTCGCCCTGCAATACCCCCCAAAACATCCACGTCGGATTAGATACCCACACCAGCCTCACGGCCACTGGGTTCGGAGACCGGCAACTTGGACGGGACACGGTCCGGTGGAATGCACGTGTTCATCAACGAGCAGCCTGTGGTGACGCTCTCGGCCGACGGCAAGACGGCCAACGGGCGCTAGCATGTGCTCAGGTTCATGGGCGACTGGCGCGGGCAAGACAAGGATCGCCGGCGGTCACTTTTAGAATGTCTACGCGCTGACCGACACCGCCCCATTCTTCGGTCCCGTAGATCTCACTCTTTTGATAAATTTTCGGCTCATCCTCGAGCGCTTGGACAAAGCCGAATGGCCAAGCGTCTTGGTAGCCATCCTTGTAGTCCGGCCACTCCCCGTGCAGCACTTGGACATATCGACGGTCACTTCTTAAGGGTACCTTACGCCCTGTGCCACGCTGCCCACCGCTCCCAGTCTCGGCCCTGTCTGTGGGTTTTGGGTTGATGCCGTACGCCCATCCATTTCTCGCAGTCCCATTCGACTAGAAATTTGTGTTGTAATTGGGAGTTTACTGGAAAAATTGAGCGGGGAGTGCGGAAGCAGGAGGCGGCCATACGACTCCGTGTTGGTTTGACTCGAATCAGAATGGAATGGAGAGATAACATGCAAGTCGTCCATCCTTGATAGGGTGTCACGGCGTTGAGAAATTGAGCAGTCAATCACTGCCAGATAGGTAGTCGAGCAGGCAGGTAGGACCTAGGTGTACAGTGATGCGAAATGAGGAAGATTCTGAAGTTGGCCAGGACGCAACAAACCAAAACTTTTTTTCCGGATGAGGATTGAGAAGAGAGCGAGGGAGATGGCGACTGCAAGGCCGTATGGGGATACCGGGAGGGCGGAGAGGGAATTATGCGGTGTATTGGAATGGAACGGTGACAGGGGTTGTGAGGAGAGAGATAGTTTCATAGTCCAGGGATGTCAACAGAGAGTCTGATGGGTTTCGATAGTAGTATTTCAGTTTCTAAAGTGTAAACTGATTGAGCATGATCACCACCTCGTGCCTGCGCGGGGTGTGTTTCCCGAGGCATCACACGCCTTCTCGACCTCGGGCTCGGCAGCCAGCGCGCTCGCGTTCGCTGCAAGGCCAAGTCTCGCTGTCCTCCTCGGGCACGGCAAGGGGTCCGCAGGAGTCCCGCCGGAGATAGCGACGCCCTTAACCGTCATCCGGATGTAGTCGGCAAACTGGGCGCCATACATGATGTTCTGGTTGTTGCTGGTGTCAACAATGTCGCTCACAGTCAGCTGGCGGCCCTTGTTGTTCTCGCCCGTGCCGACAACGCCGTCTGGGATCTGCACCTGGAGCCGCAGCCCCATGTTCTTGGCGATGTTGCCGCGCTGCCAGCGAAAAGTGCCGGCAGGGACGTCGATCATGTTTTGGCCAGTGCCTTCAATGTCAAGCTGGAAGTTAGCCGTGTTGAGTGAGTGGATGTAGATCGCCACGGGGTTGGCAATGGAGACGTTGGTGCCTTGCCGCGCGAGGCCGTTGATGGCGTCTCCGATCTGATGCGTGTGAGCGCTGACTTCACATGTGATGGCAGTGGGAATAGCAAATGCAGACACACCGTGGGATCCGAGTTCCGCTCCGCGCGCCCGTACGCCGAGCAGTTGATGAGCTTGCCCTTGTCGGTGATAATATCGCCGTTGCCATCCTTGCGGATGACGGTGCCCTGGGCGGCGATGTCGATCTCTGCTGAGAGGGTGTTGTTGGGCTGGAAGAGGTGGGCGATGGCGCCCGAGGTGGTCGAATTGTTCCACTTGTTGCCGGGAAAATACACACCGCCCGGACGGAACCAATCTGACGGCTTCATCGAGTTCTTGAGCAGGGGGTTGAGGCTCTTGTACAGCTCGGTGACCTTGTCGGGCTGGTTCTCAGCCAGGTACAGCCAGTACTCGGGGCCCTCGCACGTATAAGTGACAGTGATGATCCTCTTCGCGTCCGACTTGTCCCTCAAAAGCGACCACTCGAGATACTCGTCCTGCCTGTTGCGGTCCGAATCGGCGACGATCCAGCGCTTCGGCTCGTGCGGGTTCTGGACCTTGACCAGGTTGGGGAAGGCAATCCAGGTGATGGAGACGGGCTTCTGGTCGGTTTCGAATGCAGTGACGGTGCCGTTGAAGAACTGGGTCAGGGGCGTGCGGGGGATATCGCTGGGTCCGTCAAGGGGTGTTCCGTCGGGCTGGATGGCCGTGATCTCCATATTCATCCACGCCGAAATCTGCTGCGACCAGCCGAGCCTCTGCTCGGGGGTGAGGCCGTCGTCGACATCAGGGTAGCCGGGAGGGTCAAACTCGCTCAGCGTCTCGACGGAAAAGACACCCATGTTCAAGCTGACCGGTGGTGGGGAGGGGTTGGAAAGATGCAAAGGGACTTGCCTCAAGTTTTGTTGTTGCGCTGGAGTGAGTTGCGCTGGAGTTGCGTTTCCGGCCAGACCCTCGAGCACCAAAATCGATGCCCGCCCTTATAGGCGCTGTGTCTGCTTGCTGAGGCCGTGGAGACCTCCGGAAAAGGTGGCGCCATGTTTGCTAGAAACCTGCACGATGATCGAGATAGGAGCAAGAGGCGTGCCATTCCCTTCTAGCAGCCAGCTGAGAGTGAAGACTGTGTCGGCGCATTGGAGACGAGAAGAGCTTTTCTTGCAGGAAGGTGTGGCAGCTAGGCTGCGGTGCGACAGAGTTTGACTCGTATGTGCGTGCAAGGCGCTAAGCACCTCGATGAAAGCCAGTTAGAGGTGGCCGCCGGGCCTAGGCCGCACTCAGCCCTGCACAGTTTCGGGCCATCACAAGTCGGCAATTGGTTCCTTTGTGAGTATCCTAGCGGCGCCTGCTGCATCCGTCGGTAAACAGTTCAGCCCCGCCACAGACGCTGGCTAGGTCTTCGTATCGCGACCAATTGTCGACTTGCAGATGCATATTTCTCTGTTTTGGGTGGCAACACCTCTCCGCCTCTACTCTTGCGCATGAAATATGGGGGTTGTTTTTTGGGCAGTCCATTTCCGTCCCCTTCGGCATGACAGCCAGCCACGGCACCGGCATATTGCTGCAAGCTGTCGGGCTGAAGCTAGGCGTGCTTCCCGTCGCCGATCCACCTCCGTGGGAAGATTTGTTGTCCGCAACCAGAGAGACCACACGTGTGAGCTGCTGTGAACACACACCCCAGGCCCTTTGTTGATATTTAATTGCTGAAGACCCATGTTCCTCCAAGGCAGGAGCCTAGGTCGTTACGCGTAGGAGCCTCGCCTACCTACAAATACTTAGTCGCACCTTTTAGGTCAATCGACACCCCACGGGATCCCAACACCCAGTACATTCGCCTGCACTCGTTGTTCGTCCTGACAAGCGCAAGCCACATGGCGTCGAATCTCTTCTGGCGCGAGTTCACCCGCAACGGGGCTCCAGATATCGATCACCCAGCCGACGTGGAATTCTTAGCCGCCAACTTCGTCGACTTTTTCGGCAAGTGGCTGCAAGATGGCCAAAACAGCACCACCTCCACCATGGATGCTTTGACCAGAGCCTTCTTTGACAAACCAGCAAAGTATGAAACACAGGTGTTTTTAGTCGCCGACGGGAGTTTCGTCACCAAAGCTAGTCGGCCCACGGGCGACTGGTTCAACCCCCATGTTCGCTTCCTCGCCATTGTCACGCCCCCAGGCAAGGGCGCCGATGCCTTTGGCAGTTCCACAAAAGAGTGGACTCTGGCCATTGTTGGTTCCAGCTTGCTTAAAGACTCGGAAACATTCCTTCAAGTCATTTCGTGGAACGGGAAGGCGTTTCGCTTCTACCAGGTGGCCCCCCCCCCCTCACTTACCTCCCTCATCTTCTCTGATGACGCCACTGACACCGAGCACCAGCGAGACCAAACCTCACGGGGGCGGCATATCTGGAATTACTTTGGAAATTCCACTGATGCGTTCGGGGCCAATGCCTATCTTGGCCCCTTCAACGGACACGTCAACGGATCCTGTATCATGAAGGAGCTCCACATGTAAGTGTAGCCTGTACTGCCGCGCAGGCCATCGGTCCAACTTCTCACTGTCTCGCTCAGGCCCTGGATCCATTGGTTCAATCCTTCCTCGCCCAACGACTTCATCGCCTGCCTCTCGGAGAAGAACAAGCAAGACTTCCTCACAGCGCCATACATCACCCAGGCTGGCCTGGGCCTCCTCTCCGCCCTGACAACAGGCCCCGACGTTCTGGAGCCGCTTATCAAGAACGGCGTGAGCAACTGGTTTGGCCAGCGGCTGAAGGCTGATTTCTTTGACGCAAGCTCCAACCTCATCCCATCACCAGCCCATGTTCCGCGGTGGGTGGCACACCTATTCTTGACCACTACCATCAATATATTCGCCGCGACTATGGACTCTGGCGGCGCAACGTTCCAGATTCCCGCCGACCACTTCTACGACAATGAGCTTCTTCAAAGCGCAAGCGTTGGCCACCTTCTCGTAAGTCTACCTGTCGCAAGATCTCTTGTTGCTGTCAGGCATTTGCTTTTTTTTTTTTTTGCTG
>Ga0247780_1000466_pt1 | contig 38170 bp, 50 predicted proteins | sample UWRJL079202R5_FD_179927 | JGI IMG/M metagenome (GOLD analysis project Ga0247780, IMG submission 179927) | Plant litter microbial communities from Arlington Agricultural Research Station in Wisconsin, United States - UWRJ-L079-202R-5 | ecosystem: Environmental > Terrestrial > Plant litter >...
GGCCGCTGAAGTTGTCGTATCCCCAGACTCCGGCCTGCTCCTTGTATGGGGACTGTCGCTCGGCCAACTTGCCGGTGGGCTGGAAATAGTAGACGTTTTTTACCTAGAGATGTGAGTATACCTGACATTGTGAAGGACTGTCCATAGATACGGTAAAGACCCAACTTACCAGGGCAATGCTCATATTGGTGTGCGGATAACCAGCAGCCGCAGTCAGCAGCGTTCCTGGCTTGATACCGTCGACAGCCGGATCCGTGATGGTCTCGACGGCCCATTTTGCGCCGGCAGAGTCCCAGGAAGATTCCAGGATCCGGGGCGGATGGGTCGAATTCCACTGTGTTGTGTGGTAGACTCGAATCTGTCGCACACTGCCTTCATCGACCCAGCCCAATGCAGCGATGCTGATGTTTTGGAAGGCAGATCGGGCCGGCGGCGTTGTGGTATTATTATTATTATTCGATCCCGACGTGTCGGAACCTGACGAGTCGCTCGAAGTTGCCGAGGAGGATTTTGACGCGAAGTAACCCCCCACTCCCCCGCCAACAGCCCCGGCGACGACGACGAAGGCGACGATGCCGGCAATGATCCAGAAGACTCGCCGACGAATACCACATATTGTCGGTGGCGGCGGTGGAAGTTCGCCATAGACGCGCTCTTGGTGATTTTGCACCGCTTCTGGTGCGTCCGTCGACGAAGGGCGTGCGAAAAGAGCCGAGAAAGTTGGGTCGGACTCTGCGGGCAGGGGTTTCTTCCACGAGTTTGTTGGGTCGTGATAGACTTCCATCCCGGGGTCGCTGTGGAAGGCGGTGGGCTCGAGTGGTGATTGCACGACTTCGAGTCCACCACTGTTCGAGAGCCTCCGCTCATCACGAGGTGTCGCCATCTTGGCCGACACGCAGGCAGCAGCGGCGACCAAAATACATACGGCAACAACAACGTTGCAATGAACAACTCAACATTTTTTTTTTCTGAGAAAGGCGGGGGGTGGGGAGGAGAAAGGAATTCAGGCGCAATGGGCGCCATCAGCAGATCATTGCTAAAAAGGAGGAACATGCCCAGGGCTCGGAGGCGAGGGCTTGAAAGGCACCGCATCCAAAACACGGGAATTGCTGACTGCAGGAGCTGAGAACCCGAACAGCCCAGTAGGGCCCTGGAGGAGCCCAGACCTGGCAGTGATATGCAAAATTTACTGCCGGGTTTGGCGAATCAAAGCACGGCCGACAAGGCAACCTAAAGTGCGGCGTAGCATCACGCCGACACGTAGTGATTGATGCCGCCGATCCCCTGTCTGTTCAGACCAATCGATTCTCAGAGACCAGACCAGTCCCCGCTCCACACTCCCTGGCCATTTAAAGGACCGGATTTGTCTCAACAGCCGCCATGCAGCGAACAAGCGACAGGCGCGGGAGGCAACACAAGCCACCTTTCCATTTTTAGCGCATCGATTTGACGTCGACACTTTTTTTGGCCCTCGCCATACCGTCTAAAAATTTATCAAGTCGATTGCGTATCAACTTATTTTGTTTATCAACATCGAGGAGGTTAGAGATTGGCGGGGATAAGACAGTCGCCCTTCAAGGGTCATGTTCTCGCTGCTACCTTGGACTGTTTGGGCTTTCTGGCTCGCTGCTCTCGGTCTCGTCCCAATATCCCACGCATCCAACTCGACATCCGCTCTCACCAACCCATGGCAACTATGGGGCCCCTATCGGCCCAATCTCTACTTTGGCATCCGTCCACAGATTCCCGACACCCTTCTCATGGGTCTCATGTGGGCAAGCGGCGATGATCGGAGAACCATGTTGAGCAGTGAGTTTTCCAATCCATCATCAACACAACCGAAGCTCACATGGAAAAAAAATCATCCCAGCTCTTCGTGACACGTGTGAGCAAAACGACGGCATGCAAGGCTATGGCTGGACATTTTATGACACGCGGGTGGGCGGTTCGCAAATCGCCCACGACACTCAGCTCCAGATCGACCTTGAGACGGCCTTTCTCAAGACGGAAGGGGAAGATAGCTGGGCGGTCCAAGTCACCGGCACCCCGAAATCAGACTCGGTCAAGACGTCGCTCATCTTCCACATCGCCGTGGAAAAGGCGGATGATGCAAACGGGCCCAAGACTCTGGTGTGTACGAGCCAAGGCGAGGGTGGAGAGGGCGTTAAGGCAAGCTGCGAGGGAGAGATCGCCGGTCTCGGAAAGTTTGAGTTTCGGGTTGTCGGAGATGCCAAGAACAAAGCGGTTCACAACACCGCCGTGAAGTCTGTACAAGTGAGCGAGGACAAGATTTGGCAGGCAAAGTGTAAGTTTTTGGACGCGAGATTTTTACTTGGGTGGTCAACCCTAACTGACCAATTATGTGACAGCCGTGTTTGTCGACCAGGTCAAGGCCGTCGGCGGCGGAACCGGCGAGAATGTGGCAGTAGAGAACAGGCCTGGTGCTGGGAATATGCCCCTTATCCCGCTCACCTTCCAAGGTCCATTCACTGTAACCTTTACATATCAAGGGATGGAAGCGACCGCTCTGGATGGTAAGTCGATACCCCCCCCCCCCTCGTTAGTGGCTGCCCTTGCTCCGATAACTAATCGCTTACTGCTTGTAGAGATTTCAGTTAAGGAGGGTCTGGATTCTCTACGCTCTAGCTTCCCCACCAGTGTGGATAAGGTGTTTCCAAGGGTAGCTCCCTTTGACCAAGAGAAATACCGCCGTTTCTCCCAGGAAATCCTGTCCAACCTCCTAGGTGGCCTGGGTTTCTTCCATGGAGATACCAAGGTGGACAACACACGAGCCCCCGAATACCAGGAGACCGAGCCGGAGTTTTGGGTCGGGGCAGCCGCCGCCATGGCTCGCGCCCCGATCACCACTACGCCTCCACTGACGCTTCTTTCCCATACCCCATCGCGGCCATTTTTTCCAAGGGGGTTTCTCTGGGACGAAGGGTTTCACCTACTCCCCGTTATCGAGTGGGATCTCGACCAGGCGGTTTCGGTCCTTCAAAGCTGGCTGAACCTGATGGACGAGGACGGTTGGATTGGTCGCGAGCAGATCCTGGGGCCCGAAGCTCGCAGTCGAGTTCCTGAGCAGTTTCAGGTTCAGTACCCTCACTACGCCAACCCGCCAACACTCTCCCTTTTATTCCCAATTCTAGTCTCAAAACTCACGGACCCCTCGACCTACGCTGGCCATCCCTCGGTCTATCTCTCCTCCAAGGAGCGTGCTTCCGAGATGCTAAGGGCGTTATATCCCCTGCTATCGCGCCATTACCAATGGTTCCGGCGGACGCAAGCAGGAAACTTCAGCAGCGCGTACTCTAGACCTGACGGCGCCATTGCCGGGGAGGGATATCGATGGCGCGGGAGAACACCGAAACACTGCCTGACGAGTGGCCTGGACGACTACCCCCGAGCGAATCCGCCACACCCCGGCGAGCTGCACCTGGATGCCCTAGCCTGGGTCGGAGCCTCCGCTCAGGCGCTCCAGCAAGTCGCCCAATACCTCGGCGAGGACGCCGATGCAGCCACATTCGAGAAGCACGTATCAGATGTCAAGCATAACCTCGACACGCTCCATTGGAACGATGAGAGAAAGACGTACTGCGACGCGACCATCGATGAAACCGATAAATACTCGCTGATCTGCCGTGACGGCTACGTGTCGCTCTTCCCGCTCCTCCTCGGCCTCCTTGACGCAGAGCACCCGAATCTGCCCGCCGTGCTGGACCTCCTCTCCGACGAGTCCAAGCTCTGGTCCCCCTACGGGCTGCGGAGTCTGAGCGCTGCTGATCCCGATTACCAACGCGACGAAGACTACTGGCGCGGCGCCGTGTGGATTAACCTGAACGTGCTTGCCACGCTACGGCTGCGTGATATCGGCCTGCGAGAGAAAACCGGGCACAACACGCACCTTCGCCGGTCGGCAACAGAGACAAAGACACGGGCATTGACGCTCGCGGCTGAGCTGCGCAAGAATCTCGTCGACACGGTGTACAACAGCTGGGAGCAGACGGGCTTTTTCTGGGAGCAGTACAAGGACCAGACGGGAAAGGCCAGCCACAGCAGGGCATTCACAGGGTGGACGGCGTGCGTGATCTTGCTGCTGGGTCTGGATTTCACCACCAACACCGACAGGGGCAGTAGCGGTGGTGGCGGCGGCGGGGAGAGGCATGATGACGGCACCACTATTAACCATCCTCCTCCTGAAGCCTCGTCGGGTGCCGGCGCGCCGCCGTTGGGGCTGGGCGTGATCATCGCGCTCGTGATGCTGGTTGTGGTCGCGGTTATGTTGCGGCGGCGGGTCTTGGTGTTGCTGACGCGGTTCATTGTCAAGCCGGTGTGCCATACGTGGACAGGCGGACGAGGGCGAGGTGGGCGAGGGCGTCGGCTCTTTGAGCGGCAGACATATGAAGAGGTGATTGACCTTGATGAGCGGGATGTTTAAAGAGAGGTAAAGCACGGTTTTCAAAACGGAGCTGTAATGTTTTGTTACACTCTGGTTATGGGTTACGGGTTTTCATTTCTTTTTGGGAGTTGGGGAGTATACTACATTACATTAGGCTTCATGTCTTGGATCTACCTAAGAAGTACAAGCCGGTAGGGCCATAGTTCATCCGCACTATCGTAATCTGCTCAGTCTTCTATTTCGTCTTCTAATTTGATTCATTCTAATCCCATCTCCGAGACAAGGAGAGTTTCGAAATTTTACATCACATCAGCACCTTGGACAACAGCCACGGAAATATGCTCTCCCCATGTTCCGAAAGCCGAGAGTATCAATCAAGAATAAGATAAAAACAAGGTGCCTGACAGTATTATAGAACGGCGTAGACGGAGGATTGGCATGAAATGTCTGCACCCATTGAGCGTGATGTACTGGGCGGTCGATGACTTGGAATCGTAGCCGCTGTATACTTTTGCACTGTCGGGGTTTCCCGGTTATGCTGAGAGTGATCCGAGAAGGGTAAACACTTCCGACAGAATTTCAGCAACAATGCCCAGTGCAGCAAACCTCATGATAGATACCTTGCACCTCTCTGGGTCCGTTTCCGGCCGGCATGTGCGTTCCGATGGACTTTTGTGTCTTTTTCATGTTGGCTGACTAAACTAGGATCTCAACACAGTTTTTTTTCGTAACTCTGACACATTTCTTCACGACGACTTGTCATATTTTACATAAAATCCCTGGCAATCGCCTGTGTTATTGTCATCGAGGCCGATACAGGTCCGACATTCAGGGGATAAAAGGTTCCCGATAGACGATGCACCGGGCCGCGCTTCGATTTAGATGCCAGCTGGCAGTGAGACTGGCGGTCTCATGATGCCTCCAAATTTTTATCCGGGCTGCAGGTGGGCGACATTAGCGGGTTAGGGGCGTCGTGACATGACAATTATTCAGGGGGTCCCCCGACAGCCGGTGCATTGCTTTCCTTCTTCCCCGATAGCCGACCGATCACCCCCCCCGACATCCGGCCTTGCCGGCGACCGATCAACATCCGACAGCAAGGTGTTCTTGCCGGACACGACATGACCTTTCGGATGTCAGCTATGTTGTGCAACTCCGTTTACGGCCTGGTATTGTTGACGCGTTGGTGGTTGGTATGTATCAGGGGTACGGGCAGCACCCTTCCCGGCCCACCAGTCGATGGAGACGTATGCATTGGGTGTAGTCTTAGCTGAGAAGAACGTGGAGAACGCTTTTTCCTGAATGATGTGAACCATTGGCCAATGGTTGATAGATCCCGACGTCGGACCGTAAGCTCAATGCTCAGCAGAATTCACCATGAAGAGACCTGTCTTGAGGGTTTCAGTGACTGCCATGGCAGCCATGGCTAGCCGAGTAAAAAGCCACAAATATTGATGTCATACCCGACACCGGAATCACATACTTTTTACAGATCCGAGGCAAACCCACGTCTCAGAAGAGACCCGTTTTGATCCTGAAGGTGGATTTAAGGGCAGGGCTCGCAACGGTTTGGAAGAAAGGAAAAAAGAAACACATTCCTGTTCACCCTCTGGATATCTGATGCAGTCTAGTTGGCCCCTGAACAAAAAAGACAGGAACACAAACAATCGTCGTCAGAAATGTCCCCCCTCAACTTGAACCGCTCTTCTCCCCCAAGTCATATGACACCAAATGATGGAACACCACCACCATCTCCAAAACAACTTCAACAACCACCTCCACCCCGCGTCTCCGTCTGGAAACACTTCCTCCACCCATCACCCAACCCAGCTTTCACGACATCCCTCACCCTCCTCTGTGCTGTCGCGGCCGCCATCACGACCGCAAACCTCTACTACACTCACCCAATCCTCAACCTCGCCGCAGCCTCCTTCAACGTCTCGTACGCACGCGCGTCTCTGATCCCCCAACTCCTCCAAGCCGGCTACGGCCTCGGCATTCTCCTCCTCTGTCCCCTAGGCGACATCGTCCGGCTCCGACCGCTCCTCTTGATCCTGACTACAATCACAACCCTCACCTGGCTCGGGCTATGTCTCACGCCCAACTTCCACCTCTTCGCGGGCCTCTCCTTCATCGCGGGGTTTACCACCGTTGGACCCCAGATCCTGATCCCGCTCATCGGGACCCTCGCGCCCCCTGACAAGCAGGCCACGGCCGTGTCGGTGGTGCTCGCGGGGATGCTGATGGGGATCGCGGTGCCGAGGGTTGTGGCGGGGGTGTTGACGGGGTATATGGGAGGGGGCGGGTCGTGGCGGAATATTTACTGGTTTGTGCTAGGGCTGCAAACCGTGTTGTTGGTTGCTATGTGGGTTTTGTTTCCGGATTTTGCGGTTCGTGGGACAGGGCGTGGTGCGTCTCAAGGGGGTATAGAATTGCCTGACTCGCAAAAGGGGGAGAAGAGGAAGGGGAAAGTGGCTGAGTTTGGGACGAGGTACGTGGAGATTGCCAGGGATATTGCCAGGATGGTGGTGACGGAGCCGGTGCTGGCGTATGGGTGCGTTGTCGCGTTCCTGATCAACGCGGCGCAAGCGAGCTTCTGGACGACCTTGACGGCGCATCTGGCTGGTCCGCCGTTTGGGTTCGGACCGCTGCAGGTTGGGTTTTTCTCCATCGTTGCCGTCGTGACAACAATGCTAATTCCCGTCTACGGCTGGGCCGTGGTGGAACGGTTCGAGACCTGGTTTGCGTCGGTGGTCGGCATGGGCGTGGGAATTGTCTTGATGGCCGTGGATACATTTGCAACGACTAGGATTGGAGTGGCAGGGCCCCTCTTGCAGGCTGTGGGTCTGGATCTCGGGTTGCAGGCCGGCAGCGTGGCATATCGAGCGGCTGTGTACCGCAAGTTGCCGGCGAATCGGGCCAATGTTGTGTTTACGGGAAGCGCCTTTATCGGGCAGCTTGTTGGGACCAGCGTTGGAAATACGGTTTACGCTAGAAGGGGATGGATGGTGTTGGGCATTGTGCATTTGGTGTTTGCGGTCCTAAGCATGGGCGTCGTGTTGTTGAGGGGGCCGGCAGAAACGAGGTGGGCTGGATGGAAGGGCGGTCCAACGTTGTGGCTACAGAGGGAGACGCGAAGTGGGAGCGGGAACGATTCACAAACTGTCTTGTGTTGATTTACTGCTACTCCCAGGATAGGGAGGGGAGGAAAGCGGTTGCCAAAATAATACGAACATATTACCTTACAGTAACTAAAAGCTACCAAGCCAGGCTTATACTGCAATCCCAGGTACTTCTATGTACAGCTATTCTAACTCCCAGTCACCTGATCCCAAACGCTAACACATCTTGCTTCCCCACTATCAGAGTCGGGTGAGCTGAATGCAGCAAGACTGTTGTAAAGTTGATAGGGACTGTTAGCTCCAAGCCACCACACGGACCACAGGCCTTTTTTGCTGTTCGCGTTATTTTGTCAACCGCTTGGGGAGGCAAGCGGACTGGAGGCACTGGCTAATTCAGTGGCTCAGCGGCCAAGATTGAGATGAGGTGCTGGGTCGTCGAAGTCACTGCAGCGTGGCGCAACCCATCATGCAGCCCATTCGTCAAACTCACGCCAGATAATAACCCTTTGGGCATCGCGCGCGGGGTACCGCATCCATGTCCAATCGGCGACGGTGGCCGGTTTGCCCGGCTGCAGAGCCATCCAATTCTGGCCCTGCAAAGCGATGCACGTTTGATTGAGGATAGCCGTGCCAGTGAAAGAGTTGCCATCGCAGCCACCAACAGTTTCAGTGACCCATGCGCGCACACGCACACACAGAGACAGAGAACGTATGTATTTACCAACCCTGCACCCGAGTTGTCGACCTGATGAGTTTTCAGTTCCACAACAACAGGTTCGACGACATACAGAGCCCGTCAACTCATGTCACATCACCCATCTCACACATCACCCATCTCACAACACCCATCCTAATCACATCACTCAACCCACCATGGCCAGTCCTCCCGCAACCACCAGCGAACAGGCCGCCGACATTGAAGTCGACCCCACCTTTCTCCGCTCCTCCCCTTCCCCCTCCGACACCGACTCCGCCATAGGCTCAACCACCACCGACGTCTCCACTTCCTCTCTCAGCTCAACAATCCTCCAGTACCGCGAAATCCACGGCCGCACCTACCACAACTACACCGGCGCCACCGCCCAAGGCACTGAATACTGGGCGCCTAACGACGACAACGCCAACGAGCAGCTAGACGTCAACCACCATCTCCTCACCCTCTCCCTCGAGAACAAGCTCTTCCTCGCGCCCCTCAAAAGCCCGCAAAACGTCCTCGACGTCGGCACGGGCACGGGCATCTGGGCCATCGACTTCGCAGATGAGTTCCCCGAGGCGGCAGTCACGGGGATCGACATCTCGCCGATCCAGCCGACGTGGGTGCCGCCGAATTTGAAGTTTGTGGTTGACGACGCGACGACAGAGTGGGCATATCCGGATGAGACATTTGATTATGTGCATATCCGGTACATGGTTGGGTGTGTGAAGGACTGGGTGGGGCTGTATCGTGAGGCGTACAGGTGCTTGAAGCCAGGCGGGTGGATTGAGCACATGGACTGTAGTGTCGGGTTGTGGTGTGATGATAGGTCGATACCGGAGGGGAGCGTGCTCGATGAGTGGGTGGGCATATTTAGAAAGGCGGGGCCGCTGATGGGAGGGCAGGATTTTTTCCTGATTGAGGGGGATGAGTTTGTGAAGAGGTTGGAGGAGGCGGGGTTCGGGGAGGTGAAGACGCGGGTTGTCAAGGTGCCGGTTGGGTCGTGGCCGGCGGATAAGAAGCTGAAGGACATCGGGGGGGTCAATCTGTTTTCGATGCACAGGGATGTGGAGGCTTTTGCGTTGTACGTGCTGACGAGTATTCTGAAGTGGGAGATTGTGGAGGCGCAGGTATTTTTGGCCAAGATCAGGAGTGAGCTGAAGAACAAGGCGTATCATGGGTATACCCTCTGGTAGGTTGTCTTCCGCCATAGTTTACGTTTGGTCGGTTACTGATATTGTTACAGGAAGGCGGCTTGGTCCCAGAAACCGTTGAAATAAGGTTCCCTGAAGAGAGGCTTTTTGTGTTAGAAACACGGCACACTGGATTCGCTCCAAATAATGGGGGTTTTGCAAAGACATGATTGTATTGCTTGTTGTGGTGGTTCTGGCTTCCATCCAGAGCCTCCTTCTTTATAGACTTTCTTGCAGGATTCAGCCTTCGCCACCATGGCATGTACCTAGTCAGCTTTGCTGACTAGATGCCAGGGCCCCTGAGCCCCTTTCTTTTCTAACAGGAATCGTGATATTGGGGACGATAGTGAAGGTGAGTTAGGGTCTAGGCGGGGTTCATCTGATCTAGAGCCGAGCGGTAATAGCAGCCGCCTGTTGCTCTAAACGGACGGTAGCCTGCACATTATAGCCAGCCTGGAGGAGGTAAAGCAACGTATATAAGCCTACGTGTCCCGTTTCGCTAGTGATGAAGACGAGGTCCTGAGAGCGCAGCATCTCGAAGGATATGTGGGAAGAGAGGAAGACGAGGAATCTAGCAAGGCTCTGGATTATCAGGTACGCCCCAAGAGAGCAACAAGATCCTAAGGCAGGTGAGCTCGACTAATTATAGACCTCATAAATCTTCACAGCCAAATTCAGCACTTTTCATGCCACCATGCTTTCGAGAACTCTCCCCAGACCCTTCGGCGCGTTTTGAGGGCATCACAACCGTTGGCAAGAAGCCGAAAACAGCAGCATGTGCTTACCATGTGGCCCTGCCAAAAGATCCAGATTACTAGCGCCCAGGCCCAGCAATCTTCCTCCCTCATCCTAGTCCGCAACTTGCAAGTTTACCATCGTCGTCACCAGGCGCACGCAGCAGCTGCCAGCTGTTGAGAATGCTCAGGAATAGATTCAGACTGTCTTGTGGAATGTCCCAAGAGGAAGCATCACCACCTTCTTAATAGGAAGTCAGACGGCGCCGTGGGGTTGGGACGGCGATGTTGGCGGATATGGGAAATCTCAGGGGGCAAGCTCAGGGGGCGACTTGGGTGTTTGGCTTACATGGATTTACCGGAGATAGACTAGTACGAAATTAAACTACGTTTTGCTCCTCTGAATTACCACGTTTAGGTTTGGCGATAGCTTCATTTGCGCGTGTCAACGGTGGTGGCCAGAATCTGTGTTGACTTCGTTGGGTGTGTGGCACTTTGGTTGGATTCGGCTGCATGAAAAGATCGATTTTAAGCCGCAAAATACATGTTTTTCAATGCAGCGCGTTGAGGCGCATCTGCCGTGGCCCCAAGCCTGAAATAGCTAGCGTGTCTAGGAATAGGGAGCTAGGAGGTCTACAATTAGTCGGGCTCGAGGCAGGTGGGTGGATAGTGAAGCCCTGTTGCAACAGGGGAGGGCGGCGAGCCCTGTGACATAGGCCTTACTTCAAGTGGAGAGGGCGGCGATACTTGAGAGCCTGTCTCTTCAGCAACATGTAGCCACAAGCCCAAAAACGGGAGTGTGTCCTGGCACACGGGTGATTGGGTACCGACAAAGGGGGAAGAACGCCATTATGGCGGCCGAATAGAAATTACTCCCAATACATCAGGAATCGGCGCCGCATTGAATCCACATTTCCTGTCAGCGCAGGCCCCCACGCGATGCGGCTGGATTCAAGCACACTTTGCATTCATCCCTCTTCGCTGCAAGTTCAATTCTATTTCTCCGAGGTGCCCGCAGTAATTACCCACAGCCATATTCTCCTGTCTTAACCGTCCTGTACCCTCTTTGTCTCTTAATCAAACTTCCGGATTCCCCAAAGCAATGCAGTTATCGTTAAAAACAATGCCGCTCTCACATGCACCGACACCACACCACCTGATGTACGTGAGTGCGCCTGTATCGGGTTCGCACGAGTAGAGCGCATCATAGATGTGGCTACCGTCATCACTGTTCGCAGCAGCTTTGAGCTCATCATAGGTGTATCCTATCAAGGCATGTCAGTCAGCAAATCCAATCTAGAATGTGGTAGCTGCAGGTTACCCACCAAAGTCCCTGTTAGCGAGAACCCAGCCACACTGGTCGTAGGGATAGCGGCAGTGCTTCGCGAAGGCATTCGCGCCAACGATGGTGGCCGCTGCCATGGTCATAACGCTGAGAAGGCAAACCATCTTCAATATACGGTAGGTTGTATGTGTTCAATGTTCGATTTCTTGGGGGGGGGGAGAAGATGCAGGGTGATGCTGGTGGACATAGCTGGTGATCAGAAATCCGACGAGACATTCCTCTTATTTATACACAAGCATGATGCACTAGTTTGCCTCCTCCCTCTTGACTATTTTTAACTTTCCCTTGCATGAGTGATTGCGGCGTGTTTTTTGAGGATTTTCAAGGGGACAAATGGAAGCACGGCGATGGCCGCCTACCTGAAGATCCCGACTTTGTACATTGCGCGCAGTGGCTGTCTACTCACCGATGTAGCGCGCTTACACCGAACCACGACCATCAGTTGTTTGGTCGTGATAGCAAACTGTCCGACGTGTTTTCATTGGCGAATTAATAAAGTGCATCAGGAGCCGCTTAAATTGGATATTGGCCTGGGCATGGCTGTTGGGTCTTTCGCCCCTGCCGGTCTGATAAGCGAAGCTGCTGTGCAACCAAACCGCTGTGGCGTGGCTCGCTCTCTGGATCTCAACGAAAATTCCGGGTTGCGGGAGAAAGGCCAGTTGAGTTTGGTTGCCTCTCGAGTCATCGTCGAAGCGAGTTGCGTCAGACATGTCCACATGGATGAAGCACCACGATCTGTTCACGTAAAAAATGGAATGGATGCTTCCTAGACCAACTTTATCAGCCTACTCCAAACCAGGAATGGGTTTACCCACCACAGATAAGGGCTACTAGTCGTATTTAAGTTCGCAGCCAGCAAAGCTGAGGGCGAATTCCATTCTTACAGTCACTGAAGAGGCTATACGAAGTACCGAAACTAACGCTTTATATGTCTCCAAGGTTGGGCCGAGATAACGCTGGCCATCTCCAGTGCGGTAGTTGGTGAGCAGTCGAGACTCGTCGTCGACGGTAGTGGTTACGGCCACGCGCGGCAATGAGCTGCAGGCCATCCCGGGAATGCTCTTAATCCCGAGCAGCGTCTGGGATTGGTAGGCTTGACGAAGCGCTTCTGTCATGCTACTGGTGGGAAAGTATGTGAACTGTCTTCCGAACCAGGAATTTACCCAGCTCCAGGCGCTGTAAATTCTTGGGCGACTGAACCCACCCTTCACGATTTGCTCAAAAGTCGTCAGACAGTCGGCTGCAGACTGGCCGTCCTTAGCAAGCTTGAGAGCAGTTAAAGCCCCTTTAGAGAGTTAGTTTTGTGGCTCAAAGACGCCGTTAGAGAAAAAGACGACTAGACAACGCACCTGTGCCTGATCCAGCAATGAGGTCGAAAAACTGCCAAATAGGTAGGCCTAGACCGATTAGATCCTCGAGCTTCCGGAGGGTTATCAGCTGGACGACGCCTCGGACTCCGCCGCCATCGAGGCAAAGCATGCGCAGGCCCGAGGATCCAGGGCGAATGGGTACTCTGTACGGAGTGTCGAATGGAAGCGGCCCATGGGGACACCGAAGGTGGACAACATAGCCCTCACCTGTGGTGCTTCCGCTGTCGTCACCACTCTCTGCAAACTCAACTAGACAATGCGCACAAATGTGGTGGCCACAGGGGAGGGCATACTCAGGACGCCCAAAGATGCAGAGCGGACAGTCGTGGCCTGGTTGCGGGTTTCGGCTATGGGGAAAAGGCTTCTGGGTGCCGCGAGCCCGAAGTAGGTCTTGCTGCTGTTGGACTAGGAACCCTGTCAAATCCAAGGGCACCATCTTAGGTTCGTGAAGAATACAGTGAACCTCGAACTTGATTGCCGCTAGGAACTCTCTGGAAGTAAAGTCCCCGTGGTCAAAAGGCCCATTGGCCAGAAAATTGCCGCGGGCGTCCTGGTGGCCTTTGCTGTGGCCTTCCTTGGTATTGACACACCGAGAACCGCTTTTCTCGTTCAGGTAAGAGCATTTTTGGTCCGTTCTCTTGAATTTCTTGAGAGAATCGCGGCATATGCCCTCCATGCTGGTGTCGTATACATACTGAGGATCACAGATGCTGGTTCCCCTCAGAGCATTTCAGGCGATGCTCAGGGCTAGAAATTTGGTTGCAAATTCGGGTCCGGCTTGTATGTCGTCTTGCAGCTCAGAGCGAAGGAAGCTTGTTACCCTCGCGGTCGCGGATTGCCCGATATTTCCATCCTGTCGTCGCATCATTGCACTCAAGTCCAACGCCGTGGTCTTGGCGGATGTGACATGTTCAAAGATGAGCCTAAATTCTCTTAACATCAAGCTGCTGTCGACTCGTCTCCAGATCCTTCTATGTCCATCCTGAACCCTCTCCGAGTCAGAGAGGACACCTTGCCGCAAGTGGGCAAGTCCCTCAGCAACCGACTTGTCATTGTTTGCATAGGAATTCCGGTTCGGGATGTGGCAAACATGCGTGAAGGAGAAGCAGCGATTGAAGAGCTCTCGTATCGTTCTGACGTGATTCTATAATTCAAGTCGTCAGATCCAGAACGGTTAGAGGGGTGAGATGTGTTTTTCTGATTTCGTTACTCACCTCACTCGCAAGCTCTTGCAGCTCTATATCGTGCTTGATTTCAGATTCAAGAGCTTTAAAGAAGCTGTCTGTGACTGTTACAGTCTCAACCTGCCCGTCAATCTTGTTAGAGACGATGACCAGAGCAGGGAGAGTTTCCTGGTTGACAATCGCCAGGGCACCAGTCGTCCCCCAACCGACCACCTTTTTGGCAAGCTCGGAGCTAGTTCTTGTATTCGCGGTGACCATGCAAACAACATCGCTGAGCAGGTAGAGCAGCCTGGGGTAGATCTTCTCGGTGGCAAGCTTTCTGAGGTTCGGGTCTTGGTTACTGTCAACCAAATAGGACGTGCCGTGCTTGAACCATGACGATTAGTACTGAGATGAAATCGGTTCTCCAGCAGTGAGGCCCTCGCAGTCGGCGAAGAACATGGGTGATGGGCTGCCGAAGGATTCGGCATCTGGGTAGAGATTGACCTCTCCCGTCGTCGGCTTGAATGACCCGCACTCTCCCGAAGTGGGTTCGCCGAGGTCCAAGTTTACATCGCCGCCCTTCAACAGACGAACTGAGTAGTAAAGTGTTAGCGCAATGCCGCCTTGATCGAGAATCCGCCCATGTGGAGAGTGGAGGTGATAGCTTACTTAAAGTTGACTTTTCTGCGCCTGTCTCTCCAACGAAAGAGACTAGACGTGGACGTTGCCGCTGCTTCTTTCTACTTTCGTGGGAGTGTACGAGGGACAGATCGACCAGTTCCTCGAAGCGGGGGGTCACGACGATCCTAGCGTGCTTTGTCTATAGAGGCACCAAGGTAGTTCTTATATCTCTTCATTACAGCCGACCCTTACGAAAAACAAATAGCTTGTGTTAAGCACAAGACATCAGCAACTTGTATCATTTCTTTGGTAGCTAATACTAGGTACTAATTTTGACAGGCAACATATGATAAATCTCTCACCATCGACATTGAAGATTGTAACAACACCTTACTCATTGGGTGAGGTACCCAACTCAACACCTCAACCACTTTCTCCCACCATCCCCTCCAAAACAATCCCCTCGGTCTTCTCATGCGAGAAATTGATGTCCCTCCCATCACAAAACCCCCGCTTCACATCCCTCACTGAAGCCCACACAAAATCCGCATGTTCCTCCGGATTGAGCACAACCCCCGGCAATCCGGCCCCCTCCCCATCACTCCCTCTTGTCTCGCCCCCTTTCCCACTTCCTTCCTCACTCCCTTTGCCAACCTTACTCCCGACCTCCACCTCCACCAAAAACACAATCCTCCTCGACCGCCCATCTGTCCAAACAAACTCAACCGTATCATCCAGCATCACCTTCGCAGCAGTCATCACCAACCCCGTCTCCTCAAACAATTCTCGCTGCACCGCATGCAGGATCGTCTCATCGCTGGGATCAACACAGCCGCCGGGGCATTCCCAGAGGAGAGGAAAGTAGTCCGTTGCGGCGCGTTGGATCAGGAGGACACGAGCTTCCTGACTGGGTGAGTGGTGGACGACGACGACGGCACTGACGATGAGGCTGGCGAGGGTGGGGTTTTGCTGGATGTAGATTGTTGGGGGGATGGCGAAGTGGGATAAGGAGGGGTGGAAGGTGAATTTTGGGAGTTGAGGAGGGGAGGGAGTAATGGTAATGGTTGGAGTGGCGTTGTTGGCCATTGTGAGAGCGACACATATGCTTTTACCAACCGAGGAAGCAGGCCCAGTGTAAGAATTGTTGTGGATCTGGAAGGGGTATTGAAATGTCATTGATATTGTTTCTCTCGGGTGCAGACAAGGCTGCACACGGTGCCGCTGTTTTCCGAGGTAGCCCGGCGCTGCGCATTTGGGTACCCAGGCAGACACGAGAGAAGGAGCAGGGGGCAAACGAAGCCCGTTACTCTGCCTACGGCAGTGCCTTGTCAAAAGTGCAATGTGAGTGGTTCGCGCCCCTGGTTCTCGGGGCGCTGACGCGCGAGCGATCAGAACATAACCTCAAATTCTTGTTTGTCCAAGTCTATGCTTGTCTCTGCTCGAATGTCGCGGATGTCGATGCCATGGTAGGGCTCGGGAACTTCATTGGTGTCCATGCAATCTGGGATTCCGCCGTCTAGAATTCTTATGCGAAAACGCTTCACAGTCCAGTACTCCTCCATTGGGTTGAGATAGTGGAACGTAGCTGCTGTCGACAATGCATGGCTGGTGTGCAGACAACGACCCGTACAAAGGGAGTGACCAGACTGACGTGATTGTTTCCGTCGGATGATCGGAAGCCTGCACCACCGAAAGCCAACCATGTACCTTCCCTGAAATTCGACAGCCGGAGTGCGTTGGGCATCTGTGGCCGTCCTTTGCACCTTGTTGGGCTGGTCCGCAACCTCGGGCAGGAACGATGACTTGGCTCCACTATTCGCACAGGACCTTATTTGACACCCGGGCATCCGAGAATCGTTGGCTCAATCCTGCCTCTTTCCAAACATCTTTCAAGCCTACGTTTACCGCCATGGCCGGTGCCCAGGTTCCCACTGTCATTCTCGGAGGAGGCATAATCGGCCTCTCCACGGCGTACCCCTCGCTATCGCGGTGAGAGACCAGAACACGCCGATTTTGATTGCCGATCCATCCTCTGCGATCTGTTCAGGCGCCTCTGGACAGTGCGAGGGAGCCCTGGGCGAGTTTGGCTTTGATAAGCAGGTCCACCCGTTAGGGAAGCTTCGTACAGACTATATTCCGAGCTAGCCGCGAGGGCGAAAGCCGTTCCTGATCATGCATTTCAGAGCGTCGGATACTCGCATATCATCGTCCACACCGTCTTCTCCGACAAATATGATCCCTCCAATCCTCGGCTTCCGTATCCCGTCGCAGGTACGTCCTCTCTCCGATGCTATGATTTAACGCGGGCTTACACTATGTCTAGGCCTGGAGGAGTTGTCAGAGCTCCCCTCATGGCTGAGAGTGCAGGATTCGTGGAAAGGAGGGCTGATCAATGATGGCTCAACAGCGGCAAGAGTGTATGTTACCCTTCTTCTTATCTCACTTGTATCTCCGGATACGCTGACGGTTGGGACTGACTGAGCCTCTGAAGCGACCCCCCAGAATTTTGCAAGTTCCTGCAGGGCGAATTCGAAAAGCTCGGCGTCGAGTTTCTCACATCCACAGAGGCGGTGTGGATTGACCACCAAGTGCGAGAAGAAGTGAGCACGTTGGAGCTTTGAGTGGGAGGAAGCGAAATCCGCCAGATTGCCTGTCGGAACTTGATCATTTCAGCAGGGAGTTGGTCGTCTGCCCTCTTCTCGGGTCTGTTTCCCTCGGCCGATGTCAATATCCGACTCGCCCCGAAGCAGCATGTACGGACGTGGTTACGGTTCAGCTCCGGGGATGCGACTGACGAAAAAAAGGGCGAAACCGATGCGAAAGCTTGTTATCAGGTCTAGCTGAGTCTGCTTGATGAAGATGATGATATTCATATCTCTTCTTTCACTAATTCACGGGGAGCTGTATGCGGCTAGCGCGCTTGAGCGGGTCGCGGGAGAGACCCCGCCACTTCCCGAGAATGTTCAACCAAGTCCCATAGAGGTTGAGGAGCTCGAGGAACGCGTCCGTCGATATGTGTACCTCGACAAGCGTCGGATGTTGAACAGTGGAAAGGCCTTCATGTCTGCGGTGCCACAGGGACGGCCCATCATGGACAGGGTACCACCCTAGATTTTGACACCGCCGTGGAATTCATCGAAGGAAAGGTATAGTTTGGACGTGTTCTTGAGTTTCGGACATGGTCTTGACGGGTTCACTCTTGGATTGGGGTCAGGAAAGGTTATGGCTGAACTTTTGCTCGCTGAAGAACCTTCCATCAATATGTCTCCATTCAAGTTACCTCTCAATGACCAACGGCAGGCGGGGCTCAACTGTAGGGTACTTTGAAGCAAGGCCTTGCCAGGAGTACAACCTGCTCTGTTTGCAGCCCCGACCCCCGGAGCGGATAGAGCGGGCAAAGACTGAGCGATTCCTCCGCCCAGAGTCTTGGTACTGAGCTGCAGAGACTTTGTAGACGAGCTCGATTACAAACAAAGGCCCGAATCTTACACGGTAACTCCCGCTTACCGATTTGACTTGCGAGTAATGAGGCGGGGATATTGAACTTATGAGTCCACACCGAGTTGCCACCCGGAGTCCCGGGGTTCCCGGAGCTGGTGATTTACTTGCAGTGCAACCCCGAATACTCGGATGCACATCTACCCAAAAATCCTCCCGAGCCATCCGCTCCTGAGCTTTGTGCAGGCAGTTCCTGTATGCCGTCTTGTATGTTGCATCGTGGATTTTGGCTGTTGGTGATGATGTGAGATCGGGGTCGTATGGAGTGCTCCCGATTGGCCCGGCCAAGACGGGATGCCAGGATCACAACATCGGACGCATCCCGTTCTTGGTCATCATTTTCCCATTGGGGTCAAACTCATCACGAGTGATGATGCAATTGACTGGAGACCGCGTACAGTCAGCCATGATGGCACCACGGAGCAGGGTGAATGCCAAGCAATGTGTAGGCATCAGTGGGCGGTAATACCTATAAAGCCTGTCGACTCTTTGTTGTGTTGCTAAACACTGCGAGATTGTGTTAGTTTTTTGCTACTATACTCTCCGTCGCTAAGTTGTTGTGCACCGACTTCAATATGCGCCTCGTCTCGACTTTTCTGGTCACCCCAGGCCTGGCCGTTGCATCATCCATCCTATTCCAGGGTGGCACCATTATCGCCTTTGATAAGAAAACAGAAGGCTTGCAGGTTATTCGAGGGGGTTCGGTTCTCGTGACCGACGACCGCATCACCACGGTTGCCGGTCCAGGGACCAAAATTTCGGTCAAGAATGACACCGAGGTTGTCGATATAACGGGCAAGATTCTCGCGCCAGGGCAGATCAACACTCATTTCCACGGCTGGCAGACGGCGTTCAAAACCCTCGGCAGCAACACCTCGTTGGTTGAGTACTTCTCTCGATATGGCGAGTTTGCAGGTAGGTGATCCTCTCGCGGTTTAGCAGCATTAATGGCTAATGTTTGCAGCGGCTGGTCTCTTAACCCCCGAGGACGTCTATGTCGGCCAGCTCGCAGGCGTTCTCGAGTCCGTAAACGGCGGCGTGACTACAATCCTCGACCATGCCCATCACACCTGGTCTAACGGAACCTCCGAAGCCGGCTTACAAGCCTCCGTCGATTCCGGCGTCCGTGTATTCTGGGCCTATGCCTTCCACAACATCACCACCATCACGCCAAACTTCCTCGTCCAAGACCAGCTCGCCAACTTCCGGGCCCTCGCCTCAAACGCCTCGTTCAAGGGATCCCCGACCGAAATCAGCATCGCATATGACTCCTTCGGCCCAAATCCCAACGTCGCCGAGGTTAAATCTATCATCAAGCTCGCCGAGGAGTTCAAAGTCCCCGTCATTACCACCCACACCCTCCAGGGACCATGGGGCAGTACGTACCCCCCCTCTCCCTCCAACTTTCCCAGCTAGACTAACACCATCCAGTCGACAACAGCCCCGAAGACCTCTCTTCCCTCTCCCTCCTCAACCTCTCCATCCCCTTCGTCCTCTCCCACGCCTCCTTCCTCACCCCGGCGGGCGCACGCCTCCTCCGCACCCACAACCACTTCATCTCCATCACGCCCGAATCCGAGTTCCACTACGGCCACACCCACCCACACTCGCATCTAATTCAAGACCAAGCCTCCATCGGCGTCGACACCCACTTCACCTTCTCCTCTGACATCCTCACCCAGACGCGCATGTGGCTGCAGACCGCGCGGCGGAGGCTGTATACCGATGTCCTGGAGGGGTGGGAGGTGCCTGATAACAACCCCATGAGTGTGAACCAGGCTTTTCTACTGTCTACACGCGGTGGGGCGCTGGCGCTGAGGAGGGATGATCTGGGGATTATAGCCGAGGGCGCCAAAGCCGATTTGGTATTGTGGAATGCGAGGGAGTCGCCGTCCCTGTTGGGGTGGAATGATCCCGTTGCGGCGATTGTGCTGCATGCGAGCGTGGGGGATGTCGAGGCGGTGGTTGTGGATGGGAAGTGGGTGAAGAAGGGGGGGAGGTTGACGGCCAAGGGGTACTATGGGGAGTTTAGGGGGAGGTTTTTGGAGAGTGCGAGGAGGATTCAGAATAAGTTGATACAGACGCCGTCGGTTTATCCGAGGGTGGGCGATGTTTGGGCGCCGAGCGGGTTGCCGATTGGGGATGCAGTGACGGTGGATTCGTTGAGGGGGGAGGGCAATGGGTATGGGGAGACGTTTTTGGCGGTTAATGGGACGCAAGATTAGGGGAGGGAGCTGTTGATAGACTAATATGGTAATAGTTAGTAAGTTAGTGACTTATAATGGGTGTTCGGGATAAAGCTGGGCAAGTTAACCAAGCAAACCTAGTTACTCCTACGAGGAACCTCATCGGTGTATTTCTGAGTTTGTATTCTGAGGAGGCTGTGAACTATCCGAGGTATCATTCCCACCCCTACCGGTATGTCACCGCGAGTCTAGGTATGTTCATTGCTGGCTATTGGTAGATGTATCTGGTATTGATATGCCCGTCTCGCTCGAGGTGTTCGCAACCTTTGAATCCATGGACAACTATCAAGACACGACCACGAGGCAACGGCCCTGGTCGCGGTAGTGATGCCGATTCTAGCGAGAAAACTTGATGCGACGGGGAGTTTAGTTGCATTTATTGTAGAATATGAGCTTCCAGATGACAAACTTGCTCAATCGAATTCCTTGATTTGCGACCCAGTGCGGTCACCTCAGGCAGCGTCGGCCGAAATGGTCCATGCAGTCGTCAATTGAGCGCTTTCTGCGTGTGTTTTCTCGACTCGACAAAAGGCCTCTCGGGCTAGGAAATCCGAGGGCACTTGACCCGCTAAGGATTTAGGCCAAGGAAAAGGAGCTTTGATCCTTCGACTTTGGTGCGGTACTATGCATGCCCAGCTAAATTGCGGGACGACGCGAGGCCGAACTCCTAGTATTACCCCGATTATCCAGCTCAAACTCACTCAGTATGCGCTTGTTGATAGCGAAGGGCCTGACTTTTGTGTAGGAATCAGCAAGGCTGCTTGTTGTAAGTACCGCTCTATTTCCGAGTTAGTCCGATGAGCTGAATTCCTTCACCTATCTACCAATGCCACATCGATGGTGATTTGCTCTACTGCGGGCAGTACGCCGTATAACCCATCGCAGCTTACCTGCGCAGAGTCGGTTGCTACCGTCAACATCGTAGGAGTCCCTTTCATTTCGGTGATGATAATGAGCAAGTTTGCGGAGGAAAGATGAGAGCTGTTCGGCCATATAAACTGCCACATTCTCCCAGATAGATCTCTTATGACGCTTCCTATCCGAGTCACGGATCACAATAACACATATAACGAGCCAAGTGCCTACCGCATACTTCACGATGGCACGCGATGTCGTGTTGTTCTTCGCAAGCAAACAGCTTTCGATCGGCATTGTAATACTCTCCTGTTGCAATTCCATGGCATTCGCACTTGCTGACAGCCATCAAAGATACTATTCCCTGGCTTTCAACCCCTCGATGTAATCGGGCCACTCAACCTCATCATGATGGTGAGCCCCGCAGCCTAGATATCCTTGCCGATGGAAGGCTAACCACAACGCCGCTCCAGCTTTCAGGGTCCCATAAAATCTCCCTATCCATGATCGGCAAAGAGAAAGGTCCTGTCTGGGCCCGCTCCCCGCCTCGTCGGAACCCCAATGTGCCGGCGATGATCTACCCCGTCCAGGGCCCGCACATCGTCGCGACGCACACCTTTGCTGACGCGCCGACGCTAGACATCCTACTCTCGCCAGGAGGGATGGGTCTCCGCGTTCTCGATGATGACAATGATTCGTGGATTCCGGACTTCATTGCTGCGAGATTTGACGACGTACAGTACTTGCTCAGCGTGTGCACTGGCTCCGCGAGTTTAGCGCAGTCAGGGGTCCTGAAGGGGCGTCAAGCAACGACAAACAAGGCCGCGTGGGCTTGGGCGACGCAATTTGGCGAAGGGGTAAACTGGGTGCCGTCGGCGAGATGGGTTGAGGATGGGAAGATCTGGTCGAGCTTGGGGGTCTCAGCCGGTAAACCTTGCGCATGTCATTCCAGAACTTCGAACTCTGCTGACGTCTCGGAAACAGGCATTGATATGTCGTATGCTTTCTTCAAGAAGCTGATGGGCGCGGAGGCGGTAGATCGCATCCTCAACGCGATGGAGTACACGCCGCATGTGAATGAGCACTGGGACCCGTTCTCCGTGGTCCACAAGGTACGGTTCGACCGATGGCACCCGGTGTTACATCGCTACTCATTGCTCATTTCTAACTCGTCCTGCAGGTTCCCGGGGCAGATGCTAGCCAGCCATTGGGCGAGTGCGTTGGCCCCGCCGGCTACGACTTTCGGTGTGCTCGAGGATGAGGATGAGCTGTGTCCTCGGAACAGGCAGCTAGCGCGGAGGAGACTGAGGGCACGGTGCGACCTGCGAAGCTGGAGGAAGAGGTGAAATCTGCTGGGGCGGGGCGCGCTTGTTGGGGGTTTCACGGCAGCTGAAGACCAAGCTATTGATGCTTTGCTGCCCCCACAGTGTGAAGGAGTGAGATAGTAGAAATCCTACCAACTTCGACTACTATTGACCCGACTTGGGTATTTCGGTCACGTATCCGTCAGGAAGGATTGCTGCAGGAGGGCCAATACAATATTCGTTGCAGCTTCTCCACAGGGAGGCTGGCGGGAGGGTGTCGCCGGTCAGTCGAGTCTCGTGGGACGTAGGTAAGACGGGAACCGACGTTAGCCACGCATCGTCCCCCGGAGAGTGGATAGCTTTGGTGCCCCCGCCATTTAGCACGTAAGCAGTCCAAAACGTCTACCGAGCGACAGAGGCTCCAGGCAGCGGAGCGGCACAGTATCTGAATTCCGTTCTTCAGCTCCCAGGCATTCCGTTTCGTCCCTTGGTCCGTCTGGGGAGTTTGTCGAGGCGCCTCATGTGAGCGCTTGAAAAAGAAGGCGAATGCGACGAGATTAGAGATTTTGTCGTAAATTTCCAATTTCTTCAGCGCAATGCGCGTTATGAAGCTGAGTGCGACTCTTGGTTGTTTGTTCGCACCTTCCCCATCTGCCGCACTTGCATTGGCTAGGCGGCTTGGCGGCCCCGCATTGGCTGCGGAGGATGGAAACGGCGTCTGTTATCTTGGGGTTGGAAGACGCCACTGCCCGTCAGATCGGACGCCGCCAATGCTTGTGTGTCTTGTTTTTCTGGGCAAACGCTTGATCACGGATTTTTGAACAGCCGGGCGACGAATTGAGATACCGAGAGAGGGCGCAGTCTGCATTCTGGAAACTGACCGCCCCCACCCCCGCCAGAGCCTCGCACGCCGCTGGCTGCCCGCCGACCCCTCGCCAAGTCTTGGAAGGGGCCGATGTCGAGCCACGCCCATCATCTCGCAGTGCTGATCGCTCCTGCCAGAAACGGGAACGCGACCAAACCGACGCCACCCGCTCACCACGATGATGACCGCCAAGCGACCAACCAGCTTGTCTGTGTGGGGGCTCAATGTCCAGCGGCGTTTCCAATGGAACCATCGGCGATACTTCCTCATCCGCCCTATCTAAGGTTCGCGAAGCAAGTGGGTAGCATAGTAGGAGCCAGGCTGGAAGCTCTGGGCCGTTTGCCGACCGGCATCCCAACGTTTCCTAATCCCGAAATACTGTCCAGACTGCAACCCTGCATCTCAAATGCTGCAAATTCCCCCGAGACATGGCCCAAGGCAAACCAAGCTTACCACTACCGTCCAGTCAGATCGCCGCCCCGGCCCAATCCATGGTCATCGAAGGCGTGCAAGCTGCAGTGCCCCGTTCGGCCATTGCATGTGCAGCCGTTTTGGCACACCGAGCCTGATTAAAGTTCCAGCACCAGTGATATTGCAACCCCTGTCGCTCGCTCACTCGACCCTCCCCCACCACCACCCATCCTTTCTTTTTACTACTTTTACTTCTTGTGCGCCCGTCATTGTTTGCGATTTTCCCATCGTCTCCTCTCTCGCGGTGTTGAAGTTGAGAACGACCCAATCTAGCGACTTCTTGGCACCGGCGCAACGCCAACGGAAGCACGAAGCACAGCAACCATGGCCATATTTTCGTTCCGGAAGGACGCCAATGGCGTCAGCGATGAGAAGCGCGCCGGCTCCCCCCAGTCGCCGCGGGAGGATGCCGTCGCCGAGGGTTACACGAGCGAGGAGGGCGTCGTCGACGAGGCCGAGGACGACCTGCACCGCGGCATGAAGCCCCGGCAGCTCAGTAAGTTTCGGTCGTGGCATTGCGATACCTGGCTATGTACCGAGAGCTAACGGTATTCCCCACATTACAGATATGATGGCCATTGCGGGCGCTATCGGCACAGGTCTCATTATCGGCACTGGAACATCCCTGAAATTCGGCCCGGGCGCTCTCCTCTTCGGCTACGTCCTCATGGGCTTCACCGTCTACATCGTCATGGTGGCCCTCGGCGAGATGGGCGCTTGGCTGCCCCACAAGAAGAGCTTCTCCGGTTACGCCACGCGGTTCGTCGACCCCGCCATGGGCTTCGCGACAGGGTGGAACTACTTCTTCAAATACGTCATCGTGCTACCGAACAACTTGACCGCAACGGGCATCCTGCTGCAGTTGTGGCTGCCAGATCTCAATGTATCCGTGTGGATTGCTGTGTTTGGTGTGGCTATCATCTGCCTGAACGTGAGTTGCCAGCCAATCCATTGTACCGGATGAGAGCGAAGTGATCGCTGACTGCCTTGCTACAGTTGATCCATGTGTCCTTCTTCGGCGAAGCTGAGTTCTGGATGTCACTCGTCAAAGCCCTCGTTATCGTGATCATGATCTTCATGTGCTTGGTCATCGCACTTGGTGGTGGTCCTAACCACGTCCGGACCGGTTTTCTGTTCTGGAGAGAACCCGGCGCCTTTGCAGAGTGGAGCGTCAAACTCAACGGTGTGACAACTGTGGTCCCAGGCAACACTGGCCGTTTCTTGGGTGTGTGGGCGTGCGTCGTGCAGGCGACTTTCGCGTATCTCGGAACCGAGCTTGTCGGCGTGGCTTTCGGCGAGACGCCCAACCCCCGCAAGAACGTGCCCCGTGCCGTGAACCAGACTCTTTTGCGTATTGTATTCTTCTACATCGCTGGCGTCTTGGTTCTCGGAATGGCTGTTCCTTATAACGACCCCCTCCTCCTGCTCAATGCTGGCGGAAAAACCGGACGTAAGCACCAGCTCTGCTCCTATTTGTGATAAGATATATGCTGACATAACTGCTAGTTTCCTCGCCCTTCGTCATCGCCGCCAAGAGAGCTGGAATTGACAAACTCGACCAGGCTGTCAACGGTATGCTTTTGGTCTTCACCATTAGCGCCGCCAACTCCGACATCTACTTGGCTTCACGGACAGCCTGGGCTCTGGCTAAAGACGGACAAGCGCCTCAAATGATGCACAGAACCAACAAACGCGGTGTGCCCATCCCGGCCGTTGCCCTGTCCTCGATTTTCTGCGCTCTTGGCTTCATGAACGCGACCAAGGGCGCGGACACCGTTTTCGGCTACTTTGTGTCGCTCGTCACCGTTTTTGGCGCCCTGAACTGGATCGCCGTGCTCGTCAGCTACCTCGCCATGATCAAGGCCATGAAGGTTCAGAACATCCCGCGCTCGGTCATGCCATACCGGAACCCGTTGCTTCCGTATGGCGCATACTTTGCCCTGTTCATCACCGCCCTGGTCATCGTCTTCAGCGGTTACAATGCGTTTATCCCCCGCTTCCAAATCGACAAGTTCATGACCAGTTACATTGGCATTGTTGTCTATCTCTTCAACATTCTTTGGTGGAAGTTCTACAAGAAGACCAAGCGGGTCTTGCCCCAGGACGCGGACTTGGTCACGGGCAGGAGGGAATAAGCTTTCCATTTCTTTTCTTTTCGGCAGTGAGCAGGGAGTTTTCACGTGGGACGATTTATGAACCCACAAGGATGTGGCGCCGCTATACTACCAGTAATTTCTTTCTTTAACGATACCACGGGAGGTGGGGAGATACTGGAATAGAGGCCGGATTCCAATGACTTTGAAATCTGCATTACAGACATTCGCATGATGAACCTGACTCTGTCACAGCATCGACAGCATCGAACCCCCGTGACAATGCAACAGCCGATCCATCCATCTCAGCCTCTCCCTCGGCCGAAATTGATACTATCGATGCTCGTCATCAGACATGATTCGCAATGCTGTCCCAATTCGGCAAGAGCTCGGGCGCTGTAGATGGCTTTGTCCGTGTGCCGTCCCGTCTTATGCGCAGGCGCAAAAACGCACCGTGGCAGGCCGTTTTCCGCCCCCATGGGCTGGCTAAATAGATGAAGGGTGGACGCCGTGCTCCGCAGCACACCCAGCGCCGCTGACAGTCCGGGGTATAGCATGGGTGGTATTGGTTCAGATTGACGAGCCGCGGACCTGGTTGGTAGTTGCTCATGGCGATCTGCTGGGCAACGTGATGGTCTCAAGGTCGGAATGTAATGCATAACCCTGGATTGTAAAGTCGCGGGGCAGGGTTATGTATGGGATGAAAAGGGAGGGCCTAGATCGTCGGCTCCCACGCTTCGGAGCGGCTACTATAGAGCGGCAAGCGAAAATCAAGGCCGCCATGCCAGGGCGGCGGCGATGGGGCGGGACAATATGTCTTCTGCGGGAGGCAGATTGTTGCGTTCATGGAACGACCCAAATGATGGATGCGGCTCCTTGGGGATGCATGCAAACTTCCGCTGTCAGTGGCGACAGGATGGTACCGAGGTGATGATGGGTTGTGTATAAAGAAGGGATGGTCTCGCAGGAGAGATGGTTGAGGGTAGGTCAAGCATTTGAAGTTCATCATCACGACGACTCATTTCATAGCCCCTTTTGAACTCACGGGAATCAACATCAAGATGAAGGGTTCTCACTCTGCCGTCCTCGCAGTTGCTGCGCTAGCTCGTTGCGTCTCCGGCCATGCCTTCTTCCAGCAGGCTAGCAAGGGATCAACCGACTACGGCACCAAGTGCACCCGCGTGCCGGTATGGCTCACCAACCCCTGAATCCACACACAACCATCACTAACCAGCCTCCCAGCTCAACAACTCCCCCGTCACCGACGTCACCTCCTCGGCCATGGCATGCAACGTCAACGGCGCCACCCCCGCAGCCGGGATCTGCGACGCAGCCGGTACTTCCCCCTCCCCCTCCCCCACACTCATCCCAACACTAACACCCACCCTCGCAGCCGGCGAACCCTTCACCGTAGAAATGCACTCCCAGCCCAACGACCGCTCCTGCACCTCCGAAGCCATTGGCGGCCGCCATTTCGGCCCCGTGCTCATCTACATGGCCAAAGTCGACGACGCCACCACCGCCTCGCCCAACGGCCTGTCGTGGTTCAAGGTCTCTGAGGAGGGGTACGACGCCGCAGCCAAGAAATGGGGCACCGACTCGCTCAATGCCAACTGCGGGAAGAGGACGTTCGAGGTCCCGACCAAGATTCCGGCGGGGGATTATCTCGTCAGGGCGGAGGCGATTGCGCTGCATACGGCGTCGCAGGTGGGAGGGGCGCAGTTTTATATGAGTTGCTATGTGAGTTTTCGTCCGGTGTTTTGGTGTTTCCAGGGCGGGATGACAAGGTTATGGGCAAGGGCTAATATGTGCTACAGCAAGTCAAGGTTGCGTCGGGCGGTGGTGGCCAGCTGCCGGCTGGTGTCAAGATTCCAGGCGTGTATAGCACAACGGACCCCGGTGTTAAGGTTGATATTTGGGGGAATGGGTTTACTGATTATACTATTCCGGGGCCGAATGTGGTGGATCAGACTTTCTTTTCGTGAGCTGAGAGGGTTACAGGCTGGCGTTCTTGTTTATGACATAGAGTTGGCTGGGGTGTTCTTTAGCTTTGAGAATGAAGCTTATTCATCTCATGCTTTCTACTTCCATGAAAGACGAGAAACAGTTTCGGAAGTGGAGCCTGAGCTGAAAGCCTTTTCGTCTGAATGGAAGGGGTTTAATTCACCACCTGACTTTTCGATTTGTGATTCACGTTCTTGCTATTGTTTACGAATTCACCTACAAATTCTATTCAACGGCCAAACCACAAAACCAACTGACAACCTCACAGAACGCCTGCTGGATTGCAACGGCTCAATCATAGAACGCTTATTGCAGTCATTTTCAGCGCAGTTACACACTCCCGGCGCTTCCAGTCAAACATCACGCAATGGCCGACCTTGAAGAAACAATTCGAAAATCGATCTTCGTTGGCGGAAGAAGGGCCAGCGTGCCAGAAGCTCCTCGCACTGATCAAGAAACAATCCAAGAAACAATCGTCGTCGGCGGAAGGAATGCCGGCGTTTATCGATCTTGGCCAGAACCTTCCTTCGGGCCTGTTGAGCGAAAGACAATCTTTTTCGGCAGAAGAAAGGCGAAGAGAAGGGCGCCAGAGACTCCCCGCAGGTGTCGCGACCACGGAAAGACGGACGAGGAAAAGCAAGGGCAAAGGAATAAGAGAATGCTCCCTATCCAACTCTGCCCCTTCACGTGCCGCAGAGCAAGCCCTGACGCCAACGCCAACATCGATCGCGAACCATCAGCTGAGGGGAATGAGGGCATCCAGACGGAGGAGATCAAGCCCCAGATGAGGTTCGCCGACCCCCAAGCCGCAAGCATCGCCGCCAAGACCGAACCGGCCGTTGTCCCTCTAGTCAAGTTCGCAGCTTTCAAGTATGACATCGAGGACGACCCTTTCATGGACAAGCCAGGATCGGGGTCTGGAACAACTACGGTGGATGAGCGAGGGAGGCTGAGCCTTCCGTTGCCACCATTAGAGCTCTGGGGGGAGATAGCGGCAGGTGAACGTCGGAATCGAAATCCGTCGCCATCACCAAAGGAGAAGTGGAAGAAGCGGGCGATTATGAAGGGAAAAGCGAGGCAAAAGAGGAGGTGCGAGAGTCCCCCGCTTGAGGAAGCCGAATCACATGATAGTAAGAGGCAAGATCGGACAAGTGGTGACTCCGGTGTGCTGCTGGAGTGAATGTCACGATTATGTGAGTGAAAGCAGACCTGGGGGTCTTGCAACTACGTGAATGCTCACATTCTTACAGCTGGGAAAGAACTCAGCAATGGGGAGCGCCAAGAGGCTGTGCGAGGTCTCGACAACAAGGTCATTGATGACAGGGCAGACCAGGGAGAAGACTTCATCGCCAGTTCAGCATGCCTTTCTCGGTCACAAATACACATCAGTCCAGCCAGCCGCATGCCTTCGAAGAGGAGGGGCAAGGCCTGGGTTCTTTACCAACAGGTCTCCCCAAATTATGTTAGCAGCATCACACGAACCGAAGCAGCGGACATTCCCGCCTTCTAGAACCAGCAACTGGTCATCAAAGGGCTTGATTAGTCTCTAATCCAATGATAATTACCGGCCTAATCTTACAGAAATCCAAATTCCTGCAGGAACATATCGTTACAAGATAAATAGCAATAACTGAGCTCTTCCGAGTCCTCTATCTAGCTCACAATACGACAGCTCTAGCTAGCAAAAGTAATGCATATTATATCTTACCAAGCCATTAATTCCCCAGCTGTATCAAGTCTCAAGATCCCCACCTTTCTACCTCCCCTCCCCCTTCCAACCCCCCTCATCCCCCGGCTCCCCCATCCACGGATTCTCCTCCTCCTCATACCCCTCGCAAATCTTGCACCCAGGCTCTGCAACAACACTATTAGCTGACAATCCTCTTCACGACCTCCCTCCCTCATCCCAACACCCCGAGAAATAGACTTACTCATATCCGTATGATCACAAGGCTCCAACAACTCCACCCCCCATGGCTCCGTCCCCCCAGTCGCCGCACACACCCGCCCTACATGGTCCGCCTCCCCGCTCACATGCTTCGTGCACCACCACATCCAGTCCTTCAACAGACACTGCGCCGCACAGCGCGTCTGGAGCTTTAGCTTCGCGCATTCCGAATGCGGTTTTATCGCCGGGTAGGAGCACCCATTGGGGCCCGGGCAGACGGGGGGTTCGTAGGGTGTCATGTCGACTTTTGTCAGGGTATGATGGGTTAGTTTGTGGTATTTAGGAAAGGAGGGGTGGGACTGGAAAGGAATATGAAATGGAAATGGGAAAAAGAAATATGCGGATTGCAAGGACCTACGGGATTGGATCGTCCAGAGGATGTACACCTTCGTAGAGTTTATTTCCGTGACGGAGACGGGCAGAGAGGGAGTCGCGGCTGTGGGGAAGGAGATTGTGCGCTGGGTGAGGGCGGTTTGCGTCAGCGTAAAGGGGACAGACTCGGGATCGGGAGAGGTCGGCCAGGGGTCGAGGAGGGTGATGTGGTCGATTGTGACGGGGGCGGTCGGGTTGGGGGAGTGGGTTGTCGTGAGGACGTTGGTGATTGTTGTTGGGTAGGTGCGGCTTGCGGGGTCGGTCATTGCTGAGATGTGATGTTAGGTTGATGGTTCGAAGTGGTGAAAAGGGGGGAGATTTGGGGGGACTTACAGCTCCAGGAGGACTCGTCTTCAGCGCTGCTTGGGGATTGTGCGGCAGCGCCATTGAGGCAGCTGAGCGCCGCGACGAGGACCAGCTCTGATATTCTCATTTTGAAGATATTTTGGCTTGGAATTTAGGGAGAGCTGAGTTGGAATACATCAGTGCCGAGACGCGTCCTTATATCGCGGCCGGCCGGCTCTGAGCGGCGGCTCTGTGGCTCCATCAGGATTTGTTTCCTATACCCCGCGAAGCTTTGGCGGAATTTTAGATGATGGCAAGCCAGTCACTATCGCGGCCGGATATTTTAGCCGCGGCAGTCGCAGCAGGCCGATGGAAATTCTAGAAGCTCCATTTATCCGCACCGAGGACTACCACTCTTATCTATACCTTACCCACCTAGGGAATGTATCAGCGAGACTGCGGAGCTATATGTGATCCCGGCCTTCTCGGGTGCGATAACAGCATATAATCAGCAAAGTACGATAGACTAACTCAACCGTCCTAGCACTTGAAGCTTGGTGTTGAGGATACCATCCTGGTGGTTTTCGAAGTCGGCTTTGTTTGTTCATTCTCTCGCGACCGGTGACATCTGGACAATAGGACTGAATTGGAAACATTGCCACGAACAAAAACAAGGCCATTGTCAAATGGTACACTTCGGGATTGGAAGTGCTTAAATACAACACATGAGAAGATTCGAGATTGATTGAAGATAGCGCCGAGGGACATGGTTCTGCTCCTCACTTGAAAAGCAACCCATCTAGGTACACCTGTAACAGAGAGCTTAGCTCATCAACGTTGCACCACGTCTACCACCAAAGAAGTGAGCGGTATGGAAGGCCTTTGGCCAATGCCAAATGCGCAAGAAAGTCGGAAAGTTGGAAAGAAAGAAAAATCCAAGGTGCTCAAGCTGTTACTATAAAGAGCGACGTGTTCAAAAAAAGCGGCTTAACAAGTGCAATAATTGCTCATCGCAGAGGGCCCCAGGCTCTGTGTTGTGCCCCAAGCATATCATCACACGGCAAGAAAACATGGCCAAGCGTGTTCAGGAGCGGAAACTCATCGGTCTCTGTATTATTTGTGGGCGTAATGAACGTCGCCACGAACGTCAATCCTGTGACGAACGTTTTCAGCAACAGGTCATCAGCAGTCGTAAATGGTATATCAAGAAAAACGCTATGAGAATTGTGTCTGAGAAAGCACCGGCATAGACTCCAATCCAATTCCCACATGCCCTACCAACTCGACCTAATGTGGGTAGCGCATGTCACTCATGGGGACAGAATCCGCCAATCCCACAGAGGGACGGGAGCCTTGTCTCCGAGACGCCGAGTTCTGCAAACCAAAACCGACATGGTTCTATTACAATAACAAATTAACTTAGGTACATTCCTCATTTTGCATACACCGTGACAACCCTCATGTTTTCTTCATGTCACTTTCAATTCCATCGTCCTCTGGGGTTTGCAGCCGCCCAAACCTGCTAAAAACAGGTAAGGTGAACAAAATAAAACCCGCACATTCTCCCCTGTCTGCCTTCCCAGTGGTGTCAGTGAGTTTCTCGTAACCTAACTTCCATCCCTTCCTCCAGGCAGTGTCCAGTCCACGATGATCCTCGCCGTACTATTGCTCCACCTGGGCAATCTAGTCCATCTGGCACGGCCGACCGCTTCCTCGTCCCGCCTGACTCCGACCCGGACCTCCGCCATCATTTCGTGCTTGACAGGACGTACATAATTTCCTGGAGTTCGAAACTGGAGCGCATCAACCTCCGCTTGCACCACTGGCAGGGCGGCGGAGAGCTGGTCGGTGCCCTTGGCAGCAATGACATGGAGAACCTGAATGCATTCAATTGGACCGTCGGTGAAGGCGACAATGTCAATAGCCAGGCTATCCATCTCCGGACGGGCTCCTTCGGCTTCATCATCACGGACCCGAGCGGGAAGATAGGCGAGTCTACCACGGGAGACGGCTATGTGGACGGGAAGTTGCAGAGCCGGGGGTTTATAATTGACGATCCGGCCGATACGAAGTCGACGTCGACTTTGACTTCGACCTCGATTTCAAGTAGCAGTACTACTACGAGCATATTGTCGACACCGACATCATTGACATCGACAACTTTGGCGGCCACAGAAGGGGGACTCGACGGACCAACGAAGATCGGCATCGGCGTCGGAGTTGGCGTCGGCTGTCCCTTGTTGATTGCTGCAATTGCTGCACTCTCTATTTCCATTATTTGCAGGCGACGAGGTCAAAAAATGGAAAGCACTGATGCGGTGGTCGTCAACGACAAGCCCGAGCTCGGTGGCCAAACGAGGATAGAACTCGGCGATTACAACCCTGTAATAAGCGAACTACCAGGACGACCGGTTGGGGGGTACGGACAATGAGATTGCAAGAACAAGGCGACAGAACTTTGCATATCGTGTGGAAGGTTGGTTACCTGTGAAAACTGTATTCAAATGTCTATAGCACGGAGGCAAAAGAAGCAATCGCATCGAGTTGCCGTCTTGAAGAACGCGGCGCGGCCGCCTCCTGTCTCCCCGTTTCAGGGTGAGTTTACAGATGCAGGGGCATAACTTCCCATCAATTGCAGACTCCTTACTACAGAGGCGCAGGAGCCTACCTTCCCATCAAGCGTATTCACTGACATGCTCTTTCATACAGAGGGGTTACAGCCTCAGGAGCTTATATGGAACCAAGTCTATTCACTGACACACTCTTTACTACAGAGGATCTAGGTGTAGAGACCCAGAAGCTTCTCTCCCCGTCAGGTGTATTTACAAACACGGTCTTCCCAGCAGATGGCTTACAACTCAAGAGCTTATATCTCCAACAAGCTTGTTCACTGACACGCTCTTTGATACAGAGGACTTGCAGACTCAAGAGTATATCTCCGGATCAAGCTCAAGTATTCACCAACATGCCCTTTACTATAGGGTGATTGCAGACTGAAGAGCCTATCTCCTGTCCCCTCTCTACTAAGGGTATTCGCTAATACCCTTCTCCATTCTCCAAGGTAATAAACACCTTCAATCCTAGCAATTAGTTCCTCAGTATGTGTTTTTATTCTACGTTGAATTAGGTGCAAGTCATGAAGTTACAGCTTTTATATAGTTAGGTGGTTAGGGGCTTACTAAGTCATATAGTGACCTGCTGTTTAGCTGTTAAACATGTCTCTTTCTTTCTGCAGTCGTCATTTCCATCTAGAGCACCCCTGGGCAAGTGACGCACGAGATGCTGGCCGCTTTGAATGCCGGCAATAATGACGTTGTGCCTATGAATGGGCTCGACGTCGCTTTTCTCTGTCGGCGGGGCGAGCGCATCCATGATGTTGCCAATTGCTGCGGTGGCAACAGCTGCGACGGCTGGTGCTGCGTCGGGCGGTTTTCGGGCCACGTAAAGGGCCATTTCTGCTATTACGCTGGTGATGGCGTCGGTAACGGCTGATATGTTGGTGGCAGGACATCCGACGGCGGTTATGCTTATTTCTGTTGTGATAGCTGCCATGCACGCGACCGGATCAGCAACATTTAGGATACGACTTAGCAGTTATACAGGACTTGAGACCGTAACTGACCCTTTCGTCTTCTAGTAATGATGTTCCGGTGCCGGTCGCCTTCGTTCCAGGCGTAAGACAGGGTCTCATACTTGCGACGAGCGTCCGTCCGAACGAATGGTTGAAGAGTGCACTGCATCGGCGCCGAAAATTCTTCGCTCGGCTGCAGAATGATCAAGCGAAACCAAGAATCGTCGGGCAGTGTATCATAGAGGACCTCCACGACTGCGTCGTGGTCCGATACTCTCTCAGGGAGCGCCTACTTGACCTCGCGGGGCCTGGCCCGCCGCCCAAATGCGTGGATGGCAGAAGAAGTTCGAATCGATCAGCTCGAGCGGTGTGCTCTCCGAGGCAGCTAGAGAGGGAAGGGGCGGCTTGGAATATGCGCAACAGGCAGCAACGTCACTGCATCATGTGAGATGCCCGTTCACTTCATCCTTCAGTAGGCCTTGAGCAGCCAGGTGATGCAAGAAGTGCGAGCAGTGCGAGCTTCTAGTTGTTGTCTGTTTCTCAATTCGAATCTAACTGTTTTTTTTCTGACCCCTTGTTTTCCACCCTCGCGCCTCACCTCGCAAGGGTTGTCCAGACTGCAGCGTGCCAAAACGCGCCTTCCAATCCCCGACAACAACCAAGTCTCAGGCGGAGGCTGCCAGCTTGGCTTTGATCACCTGGATCAAAACCGGACCAACCTGCTTCGCAATGAACTGGTCGCCTTGACTGTTCGGGTGCACCTTGTCGCTTGCAAGCATCGCATTGGTCATGCCTGCAGCCCGTGAGCAGTCAGCAACGGTGATGGGAGACTGGGTGGTCGTGTGCTGCTTGGCCCAGTCGGGGATAGCCGAGTTGACAGCTTCGATGGTCTTGTCGCTCCACTGCGTTGGAATCATCTTGTCGATCTGGGCGACAGAATTCTTGTGTTAACAACTTGAAGCCTGGCGATTGAAGTTCAGGAGTTTGAACTTACGATGACGTAGACGTTTGGATTCGCCGCCCGCAGGGAGCCAAGGATGGAGGTGTACGCGTCCAGAATGGCGTTCTGGTCGCGCTTCCCAATGTTGACATCGTTCGTCCCGAGCATGAACTGCACCACGTCCGGCTTGGTATTTTGCACCCAGCCCTTGATGTTGGTCTTGGCTACGTCATACGCTTGGTAGCCTGAATGTCCTTCGTGGTGCGAGTCAAACCCTGCCGGCTTCTGACAGCTGCCGCCAATGCTGTTCATCGAGCCGACAAGTTGGATGCTGCCTGTTAGGTTGGCCGAGGCCAACTGCGACCAGACTTGCGGGCGCCAGCAGGTGATTTCGGTAATCGAGTCGCCGAGGAACACTTTTGAATGTTAAGATTTATTGTCTTTCAAAACTATCGGTACCGTGACTGGACAGCCCGAGGAATGGATGGCATGTGGCACTTACTGACTTTGATCTTTTGCGCTGCTCCAATGCCAGCAAGGCCGGCGGCAACAAGAAAGAGATTTGACTTCATTGCAATAACTTCAAAATCGCAACCCTTCAATAAGTATGTACAGGTGGGTGGAAGAGACACTTGCAAACAGCGTTCGATATCAAGATTCTAGGGGATGTCCTGTTGCCGTTATATATCCTCAGGGGATAAAATCCAGCAGCTTGGGATGCCACGTACGGCTCGGCTCCACCTCCGCATTTACCAATTTCGGGCCGTTCTTCTAATTTATTCCGACGCTATTTCCTATGACGATATAGCCGCAAAACCACGATAAACTCAGTGCACACTCTGGGCACGCCTTGCAATTGGGGCGCTTGTTGCTTTAGCTGGGTACAAGACCATTTCTCGGCGAGGCCTAGGATCATTCGTTCTGCCAAACCCGGTGCTAAAAGGTGGGAGTGTCCTCGTTCAGGAATCCCACGCCATCCGTTTCCTCCAGTTGCTGCGTATCTTGGGCGGCCCCCTTCTGACCAGTGCGTGCCGGAATGTACCTGTCGGTATCCGGATCGGACCCACACAAACTGGACTCGCTGGAGCGACGCGTCTTGGCAGGCACCTCCTTCCTAATCCAAACATAGTCTGAATCTACTACCACTAATAATGTAAATATTACAAACAAAGTCAATCTAGGCTAGCAAGTGTAAGATTTGGAGAAGATGAGTCATGCGAGGGGTAAAGTAAGCCCTGTTTGCCGATCACGGAGCCCAGTTTTGTCCCAACAAGATGAAGCAAGGATTCTTCGCTCGGTTGTATCCTGTCACTGTCAAGCACGCTGATAGAGAGGTACCTGGCCATCAAGGTCCACAGACGCGCTCCCCAATCCAACCCCGCCGGAATACTGTATTTTCGCACACCGCTACCATGGCCAACAACCCCTTCACTCAGCTTCTCCACACAGCACCCATCGACACCGAGAAATACGAAGCACTCTACAAACACTTCCACGCACACCCTGAACTCTCGAACCTCGAGGCCGAGACGGCCAGGACGGTTGCAGATCACCTGTCCCGCCTCAACGCATTCGAAATCACCACCAACATTGGCGGTCATGGCCTCGTCGGCGTCCTCAGAAACGGACCAGGAAAGACCATTCTTCTCCGTGCCGACATGGACGGGCTTCCCGTCCTCGAGGCGACGAATCTCCCCTACGCCAGCACAGTTACCATGGCCGATGTCGAGGGCATTGTCCGACCCGTGATGCACGCGTGCGGACACGACATGCACATGACTTGTCTTCTGGCTGCAGCAGAGATTCTCGCCAAGCTCAAGGACTTCTGGAGCGGGACGTTGGTCGTGCTGTTTCAGCCTGCCGAGGAGCGCGGCACCGGGGCCAAGGCGATGGTTGATGATGGTCTGTATGAGAAGCACAAGATTCCCGTCCCGGACTTTGCGCTCGGACAGCATGTGATGGCGATGCGCGCGGGAAGCGTCGGGTTGAGGACCGGTACAATAATGGCGGGTGCCGATAGCATGAAGATCAAGCTGTTTGGTGTTGGGGGGCATGGGTCACAGGTAAGCACACCAGAGGTTAGGGAGAGACTCAGGGCTGACTAACTGACTGTAGCCGCATCGAACGATTGACCCGGTTGTCATGACCGCTCACGTTGTCATCCGTCTCCAAACCATCGTCAGCAGAGAGCTCAATCCTATCGATATCTCGGTCCTCACAGTGGGAAGCCTCCAAGCCGGCCACACCGAGAACGTCATCGCGGACTCGGCCGAGATTGGAGTCGACATCCGCAGTGTACGGCCTGAAACCCGCGAGAAGCTGCTGGCCTCGATCCGGCGCATCGTCAAGGCCGAGTGTGAGGCAAGCGGGGCAACGGTCCCGCCGGAGTTCAAGATGACTCGCCATCTACCAAACACATTCAACGAGGAGGCAATGACCAAGGCGTTGTCAAAGAGCTTCGGCGAGTATTTCGGGGAGAACTTTGATCCAAATATACCGACAACAACGATTGCCGAGGATTTCTCCATCCTGGCAACATCACAGGGTCGGCCTTGTGTGTTTTGGCACTGGGGAGGTATCGATGAGGGACTCTGGGACCAGCAGCTGGAGGAGGGCAAGACCGAGGAGATCCCCGCCAACCATACCGCGCGCTTCGCACTCAAGATCCAGCCGACGATGAGGACGGGCATTGACGCTCTATGTGTGGCAGCGCTGACTTTCTTTGGGGGGAAGCCACACAACGCTCTGTAACGTACGAATAATATATGGCATCAGAGCAACATCAACTTCAAATCAACATATTCACATGACGCATTTACTCAGCCATCTTCAGTCTCGTCAACCTTGACACCATTACATACATTACTACTTAAACATTACCCCCCATATACTTTACATACAATCATCACTGATAACCCCTCCCTCTCCTCCCCCCCTACTGCTTCCCATAAACAAAACCCAACTGATCCACCTCACTCCCATCCTGCCCCAAAAACCCCACCACCGCCCACCCCTGCGGCGCCCTAAACACCACACACTCCCCCATCCTCGTCCCCGCCTCAACTCCCCGT
>Ga0247780_1000467_pt1 | contig 38066 bp, 44 predicted proteins | sample UWRJL079202R5_FD_179927 | JGI IMG/M metagenome (GOLD analysis project Ga0247780, IMG submission 179927) | Plant litter microbial communities from Arlington Agricultural Research Station in Wisconsin, United States - UWRJ-L079-202R-5 | ecosystem: Environmental > Terrestrial > Plant litter >...
AGAATTAGTTGAGAATTGAAGACGTGAGACGCGTTTTAAGTAGGGGGTTGCGGCGCGTTGACGGGGTGTGAGGCGTGTTCGGTTTCAGGTGTGTTCGGAATCCCCCCCCCCCAACTTACTACTCACAAATGACCGACATGGCAGAACCTCAGCCCACTACCGATAACCAAATCTCCGCGGAGGGCCTCAAAGTCGTTGGCGGCACGCTTGGACACCTCGACCGTCTGGATCGGCTCTTGACGGACCTGGAACAGCGCGCCGGAATCCTCCCATCGTCCGATGTTGCCGGCGGCGAAGATGACGAAGAAGAGCCCCCGCAAACCATCCCGAAGGTCAGGGAGTGCGACTGGGAGCATTTTGTCAACCACTTCGACCCTTCCGAGCCTCTATGCTCGATTGAGGTCCTCGTCGCCGGAACCAAGCTCCGCCAGGATATCGCCGCCGAAGCAGGTAAGCGGGTGTCCAAGCTTGGTATGGGGCCGAGACCCGGACGACCATCCCCGTATCGAGTCCACCGGCTCGAAAACAACACCAAGTGGATCAAAAGAGTCCGCATCCAGTCTCCCGCGCTGCTTGCCATCTTTGGCAAAGTTACCGGGTACGATTGGGGTACCCAGCCACATACATTCATGCGCCCATTTCCCGATCTTATCTATTACCACGAGAAAATCAAAGACGAGCTTCAGAGAATGGAGAGTGACGAGAACCAGGCAAGTAGCAACCCTGCTGTTCTGGAGGACTTGCGCTGCTACATCGATTTTGCCAAACGTAGGCTCCTGCCCGACTTCACTCGCATTCGGGAAGCCACCGAGTTACATAGACCAAGAGTTCTCTTCAGCGATCTGTGGTACCTCTTCAAGCCTGGCGACTTCGTATTTGTCCCGGCAAAGTCGCTGCTGAAAGCCGCCTCAGAGGATATGGAGTTAGACCGAACTATGAAGAATCAATCGCTGCGCGAGTCGCCATGGCACCAGCGTAAGTCCTTGTTCAACGTGAATGGACCGAAACTACGCGGGACTCACTAACTTCTACTACCTCGCGCCAGAGGTGTGGCGACTACTGATTGCCCAGACGCCGCCGCCTGAGGCCCCAGGGCAAGCTCCACGGAGACAGCGGAAGGACAGTGATAGCGACTCCTCCGATGACGAATATGACCGCAGAATTAAAGACCCTTCATTTAGGGCCCGGTGCTACTATTTGGACTATGATGGGAAAGTATACGGAGCCGTCGAGCGGACTTTCAAAATCGACTATTACGAAGGAGAAAAAGACATCCGAGAGCTTGACATCTACCCCCTTCGCTTTGCCGATAAGGCGGAAAGCATACTTCAAACGGCAAAAGAGGCGGGTAAACTGTTTACTGAGGCAATCCCACACAAGCATATGATGTGCGAGAGCTGGACTTGTGACACGGATCCCGTGGGACTTCCAGTTCGACTTCCAGTTCGCTTTCGGAGAGACAACAGCTATCCGCCAAGGGGTCAGCTTTCGGCCCCAGAATACGTGGAAGGGGAGGTGATCATTGATCTCAAAGGTGTGTACTCTGTATCCGCAATGACTTGTTGTGTGGTGGTTCTAGTGCCGATGAAAAGACTGATCGATCTCCACTAGAGACTTACAACACTGAGCCGACCTGCAAGCATACATTTGTGAACCACGTGCTGATGGAGGACATGTTCCCGAGCTCAACCGTCGGTAGTGCCTTCAGAATCATGGTTTGGGCTGATGTCAAACGGTCGAAGCAACTCAAGTCGATATTTGACAACATTAGAACCAGCGAGGAATGCGAGGGACACGAGCTTGCTGCCGAAGTGAGGAAAACACCTTACCTAAGGGCTAGCACACGCCCCACCCAACCGCCCCAGGGAGAAGATCTCGCACTTTTGCCTCTCAGAATATTTGTCTATGCGTTGCGCTTGCGAAGATTCCTCCCCGTGGATATCCGAAACCTGAAGCCCCTCACGCACGACCGCGCGGACCCTCTTCAGGATCTCCAGCTCCCCGAAAGCCACAAGAAGATAATCCAGGCCACTGTCGAGACGCATCTCAAGCGGCAATCGATTCAAAGACGAATTCAGTCGGCCAACACGGCTCAGGATATTTTGACTCAAGATTTCATTGCCGGGAAAGGGAGGGGACTTCTTGTCATGCTTCACGGCGAGCCCGGAGTCGGTAAAACCGCAACCGCCGAGGCCATTGCTCAGTCGACAAAACGACCCCTCTTTCCAATATCGTGCAATGATTTGATCTCAACACAAGGAGGGTTCCTAGAGCTAGCACTGGATGAAGCGTTCCGACTGGCTCATATGTGGGACTGCATCCTGCTTATGGACGAGGCCGACGTGTTCCTGTCGGCCAGGAGCTCCTCGAACATTGTGCAAGATGGCATGGTATCGAGTAAGTTGTTGTTATGTCCGACGGCTACCAGACGGAGGGTATCTTGCTAATACGCGACAGTGTTCCTGCGCAAGCTGGAGTACTACAATGGGATTTTGTTCCTGACCACGAACCGCATTGGCAAAGTCGATCAGGCTATCTCGTCAAGAGTCCACCTCATCCTACACTACAAACGGCTTGGTCTCCCCGCGATCGAAAAGATCTTTCTTATCAACATCCGAAACCTAGAGGAGATGGAGCAGCAACACCACGAGGCGAGTGGTCAGCCGCCGCTTTACATCGTCAAACCCGAAATCGTTCAATTTGCCATCGATCACTTCCACAAATACCCAAATGGCAAAGGCGCCTGGAACGGGCGCCAGATCCGCAATGCGTTTCTCGTTGCGGCCTCCCTAGCGCGACACGAGGTCGCGCAGCCGGGCATGGAAGGCCGCCAGCCGCAGCTCCGATACGCACACTTCCAGGAGGTCGAGAAGCTTACCCGGGAATACAACCAGTTCCGAGCTCGGGTTATTGGCGGGGATGACGCTCGGAAGGCTAGGCTCCTGGAGGAACGTGACGACGATTACGAAGGTGAAGGCAACGAACAAAGTTACTCAGCTCGCCCCGGTGCTAGCCCCAGTCCGGGTCCCAGCGGTCATCAATCCCCACACAATAGGGGAGCTCAGAGGACGCATGCTGCATCCAGCAGCACCGGGGGCCCTCTCCAATGGGGACCAACCCCAGCGGCACCCAGAATCCAAGTCGGAGTGCATCCAGACTGGGCGGTAGGGCACGCTCAGGCAGGATATGGGGAGACAGTGATACGCCCTGCTGCTCATGGCCAAGCACCGCTTGCATGGCAGGCTCCATCAACAAGCATTCACGCGGCACAGGTGCCAAATCAACCTCCGCAGGGCTACACCGGGGAGTTTCAAGGTGGCGGAGCCGGTCAGGTGAACTACTTCCCGGTTCGCTCAGCGGTTGTGCCTGGGCATGAGCAACAGGCGGCACCAGTACCGGGCGCGGTGACGTCGGAGTCGTAGACAGGGTTTCCGCCTGGCGTGAAACCGACTTTTGGGGTTGGTGGGCAGAACGGTGGTGCTAGGGAGGCGAGGACATAACGGCGGCGAGGCAGATCGAGGAGATTTTGACTGCATGGAAGTCAGACGCAGGACATTTGTATCAAATCCTTACGGCTAAGCCAAATGAGTGGCGAACAGCTATCAGACGCTATTTTCACTGCTCACCCTGAGCATACATCTCGATGAGTCCCCTCTGTAGAGCCAGCCGCTCACGAAGACGCTGGCACTCCTGTTCCCTGTCGCGGAGCTCTTTCTCATCGGCACGGTAGCATTGCTCCAGATACGAGATCTTGTCCCGATTTCCGAGCCCTGTACCCTCCTCTACTACTGTGCTCCTGCTCGCCTCTTCCGGGTACTCGCCGCCTCCTGGATGGTCATCAAGGGAATAACCAGCGCTGTTCCCTTGAAATGCGGCTGTTTTCGGAGACGTGGTGTGGGACATGCCGGGCGTAGCAACGGCCGTGCCAGAAACGAGCGACAGATCGGCCCTGCACAGTGTTTTGAGATGATCTCGAAGATGAGTCTGCCGCTTGAAATCTTGCTCCTTGATGGGCCTCTCGCACCCTAGTGTAGGGCAAAGGTACTCTTTCGTGGTGCCTTCTCCAAGTTTTTTGAGCCCTGGCCGTGTTTTTTCTCTGCTTCGTGGCACTTGAGAGCATCTCCTCTAGAGAACTTCTTCCCGCAGGTGGAGCAGACCGAGCCAGAGGATTTCGTGCTGGATGCGATATTAGCCCACCGCAACAGAGGCCATTGCTCCAAACACGAAGACACATACCCGGAAATTACCAGCCGTGATTTGCTAACACCACCAGTGCAGCTCCTAGTGGGCTTTGAGCCTAGCCGACGGATTTGACGAACCCCACGAGAAACGAGGGATTCTGGCATCGGGATGGGGCTCTGCGGCGCTGTTCTTTGGCCCAATTCCGTCGGCTGATGGAAGGGTACTGCCACGCCAAACGTAGTGTGCCTGGGGGACGCTACAGACGGGAGACCTGGAGAGATCGTGATGGAGGAAAGTCCTGGAGGAGGTTGGCGTTCTTGGAGTTCTGCGAGCGGGTAGAACTCGTCAAAGGTTGGCGTAGCCATCGAGAATACGGCGCCGAGGGCCTGCAACGCAGTTTCATTTTCGCCTGGCTGTTCGAAAGCACTCGGGATCTGAGCGGTGGGCAACAGTGCGTCCGATTCGTCGTCGACTGGGAGCATGATTGTGTTCCACAAGTCCCAAACGACACCTAGCAGAGACAAGATTAGTTTTCTCTCAACAGAGAATCAATCCTGTGATTTTCGGGCACGTACCTTGACCACCACTACCCCGTTCCTGTTGGGGGGCTGAGGTCGTCCAGTGGCCCTCGCCTCTGGTTGGTCCGCTGCTGTTATAGAACATCCAGCAAACGCCCCAGAGAACGACCAGGGCCGGACAGATCGTCCATGGCATAGTGTGAGCCATGCATACCTTTCTCATGCCAGGGGGAAATTCGGACACCAAGCAAGGGAGGGAATACCTACACTCACACATAATGAAAATCATAAACCCATACCCGTATATAGTATGGAGCCATGTGCGAGGTATTGATAGCCTCAGAGAACAGAATATGCCGCCCAGAGACTTCACAGTTCTCTCTAGTCACGTCGCCAGCTCATCACTAGCATCGTCAACCTTGTATCCAGAGCCGTAGAGCTTTTGAGCGGTGGTCACGGCCGTAAAAACACGATTTTTCGGGTCAACCAGCATAGGCGAGCTGATGAGGAGGTCGTTGGAAACACCAGCGTAAACGTCGAGAAGGCTGAGACACGTTGATGTCCGGTTCAGCGTATCCGCGAGAGGGGTGGAGGAAAGAGTCTTGCGCAAACAGCGAACGATAAGTTCGTGCACCCTGAAGCGAAACACCCCCTGAAGCGGAACAAGCCGGACCAGGGTCCCCAAAACCACCTAGCCCCAATAAAAACAGCTACCACTCGATCAATTTTTTTCCAATTCTTTTCCTTCTTTCTGCAACTTATTCGTCATTGGAATGGCTATCTTCTACACTGAGGAAGACCTCCGTAAAGCCTGCGATGAAGCGTAGCGAACCCGAAGACTCCGCTCCGTCGCTCGGAGATGGGCCATCCCCCTAGCTACCCTTTACCGCCGGCTTAACGGCGCCCTCCCTCGTTCCGTCACCCATGAAGACTAATAACGGCTTTCTATTACTCAGGAAAGCCATCTAGCCAACTGGATACGGATTTAACAGGTTGCTGGGTGTCCTCCTACCCACTTGCAGATTTGGGGCCTAGCTAGCTGTGTAATTAACTAACGTGGCGACCCTAAGCCACTTAGTATCTGCTGGATAGCTAGCTTTTTGAATCGCTACCCCTTCTTTAAGACTTAGAGAGCTAAATCAGTAGATTTAGTGTGGATAAATTGCGTAACAGAAGTTAAAATCCGGTTATAGTTTAACCTCTTTAAGATACTAGAGATTAAGGCTATCCGATTAGAGAATCGCTATAATAAGGACGAAGCCGGTATTATAGAGGGTTTTAGAACAAATGGCCTAATGGTAAGAACCTTTAAATATAAGGTTTTAAAGAAGAAGAAAGTTAGAGGCTGTACTTAGACTTCTTTTATTAAGTGTATCTTAGTTACTGGCTGGTTCCTCCCTTTACTTATAATTTTTAAGGGGAAGAGCATTTAATAACAGTAATACCCTAAGGATATAAAGTTATATAAAGAGTAGTACTTTATAGCGACCTTAAAAGGTTAGATTAATAACGAAACTGCCTTAAAATGGCTAAGGAAGGTGTTTATTCCTTTAACTAGGTTAGTTAAACCCTCTTAAAAACGCCTCCTTATTATTAACGGTTATAGTAGTTATATAACTGTTAATTACATATAAGAAGCTTATTTTAACAATATCTATATTATCTACTTACTTACCTATACCTCCTACATCCTCTAGCCTCTTAATCTTTTATGCTTTAATATATTAAAGAGGGCTTACTATATACACTTTAAAAGGCTGCTTACTAACGTTTATTACGATTCTTCCGTTATTAGTAAACGTACGTTTTTTAAATGTTATTATCTGGCTAAGTTTAAGGTATTTACAGAATCTAACATTAAGGCTAGGTGGATAATAATTAACTTATAACCTATTAATATAGTAAAGCTTTTAAGGAGTAAGTTCTTTTTAAGGAATTTTAATTAAATTATTACTTTAAAGCTTACTAACCGTGACTTCGACATTTATATGTTCCAGAAGCTTATCTTAAAAGATTTTGGTGATAAGTAAGTGGTTTAGTTAACCCTAAGGAAGTCTACAGAGTACAGGGAGTAGGTTAGGTAATTTAGGCAGTTAGTTAAGGTAATACTAATAGATAAGCTGTTTCTCCAGAAGGTTAGTAAGGCTTTAGATGAAAAGGACTTTGAATTGGCCCTCTGTAAGCGAAGAATTGAATCGCTGGAGGCTGAGCTTGATCGGTTACAGCGCACTAAGAGGAGGAGGGTTGAACCGGATCTAAATACGCAGTTCGTAAATATTAAGTCGATTCGCGCTGCACAGAGGGCCGTGGGGCGCAATCCAGTGAAATATTCGGATTTAGAAGAAGAAGAGGAATCTAGTGATGTAGAGAGTTGTATTCAGGTGCTTTGAATTGACTGTTTTTTTCGTTGTTCTGTAAAGGGTGGTGGTTGTGGGGCCTGTAGTTCGGCTTGTTCCGCTTCAGGGGGTGTTTCGCTTCAGGGTGCACGAACTTATCGAGTTTGTCGAATAGACCTATTTGAAATGAACTCTTTCCGTGGACGTAGAAGTGCACATTTCTGCCATCTGTGGCATTATTGGAAGATTTCTTGCGGATTACCAAGTTGGCGTGGATTGTTCTCACTTCAACGAGCAGTCGTTCCTGGTCCGTCGGATGGGGCTCAAGACTTGCAGCCGAGGCTGGTATAGCAGGGATACCATTGCCGCTGCTCGTTTTTGTGACATGAAGGGGTGGTTGGGTGGCCATGCTGGGCGTCGAGGACGCAAGCAAACAGCAGAAAATCGACTTTGTTGAAGCCGGTGTGTCGAGATTCTCCCAGGGGCTGGGAGCCTGGTGAGAAGCCTGGGGATATTTTTTTCGGTTAGGCTGCGGGAGAAAGTGAGAGGCAAGCCGAGCTTCGGAGTACTTATGTGCATGGGCATAGGATGTGAGGATGGTGATTCCCTTGGGTGGTGGCTGCATTTCCGGGTGGTGGTTGTGCTTCAGGGTGGGCAAGACAACACATCATTGGCGGCGTCAGAAGGGTGTTGTTGAGCGAGCGAGTTGACTGGTCGCCCTGAATGCTCACACATGCAGGGTGCATATGCCCACCCGCTAACACCCCAACATCCACTGACTACCGAATCCTCAGATGGGTTCCGAGTGATTTCGACAAGGAGCAGACCGAAGCTAGAGAACAGCTCAGGACGTCAAGGTCAAAATATGTGCTCAGTTATACTACAAGTCGTGGGTATCTCGTTACTATCTTGCTTCACTATCGTATCATATCAGCGTCTCCCATGTAGGGTGCTTCCTTCAGTCCCGGATGACGGCCCTGGGCGGTTCCGTCAGGGTGTTGGAAGGCTCCGGAAATTGCTCCTTCTCGCCGGCCGCAGACCGCGAGGCCTTCCTCTTCATCACGCAGTATTGAATCGATGTCATAACGAAAAGAATCGAGTGCATCGTCCTGATGACAACAATGTTAGCTTTTGTACCCCAACTCCCAGCGAAAGGACAAAGAAACTTACGCAGCAACATAGAGCACCGCCATGCCCGCCATCTGCGCAATATCGGTATCCCCAGGGTTCCGCTCGCAGCCCATGGCCTTCTCATCCTTGTGCGAGACAAACCTGCATCGCTCGTACTCCACCTGCATATACCCCAGCGACGACGCAGCCGGCAGCCCAAAACAGAAGATGGCGGTCGTCAGCTCGAGGAGGTACAGCCATTTGGCGGGGCAGCGGCGTATCCAGCGCTTGCGGTGCTTGTCTGCCAGCGCCGCAATCTCAGCGACGTCCACGCCCATTGTCCACAGCGCCGCGGGGAATACGCCAATCGTCGCTATCGCCTCCTTCTTGTTTGTGGCTGCCGAGTAAGCTGCGGCGCCGATGCCCACGATACAGGCAAGGAACGAAAGCGAATGGAGCCCTGTCAGCGTGATCGCGGACCAGCTGGGGAGTCTGTTGCGCGTCATGGTCGGGCGGGGTCCGCTGTCGCGGTTGGTGCGGGGATTCGAATTGGGCGAGGGCGCGTTCGCTGTCGCTTCTCTTCGTTGCGAGTCGGTTCCGGATTGCGCGTGAGATGTTTTCGTCGTCAACTATCTGGTAACGTTATCATCAATTCTCGCCAAATTCGACCAAAACCAAAGGGAACCAAGGGTGGGCGGACCCCCATCTTTTAACCGCAAGGAGACTCGGCGAAGGATTGCTGCATCGCCTGGATTGCAACGCTGGCCCGCTGTTCAATTTGCCCGTTCGGGCGAGGATCGGTACCGCAGCACGGGCCACTTCGTGCGGAACCGCGCTGAGCCCCTCTGCCAAGCATCAAGTCGTATCGGATGCCTGCTAGTTGATTCGCTCTGTTGTGTTTCAAAGTCGCATTTCCACCAGTCAGCCCCTATTCTCGTTTCTGTCACTCAACCATCTTTAACCAAAACACACCTTCAACTGTTGTTACTTAAGAACGAACCTTGCAGACACCAGCCAGGTAACTTGAATCCACAACATCATATTTCAACCTTAATCAACCTCAAGCATCGTCAGCCATGTTCCCTACCTGCCAGTGGAAACGCTTTGATTTCCAGCAAACCATCACTCGCCCAAATAGGGCCCATAGGTAAGTCATAGATCTAAAGTTGAGCCGGTATCACCCCCGAACTGCACCTTCAACCTAGGATCATCTACCTAAACCTGATCATGCCAGCGAGAGGTCCCAAGCAGAACCGCGAATGCTCCGAGCTCCCTCGAGCGCCTTCATCTTGTCATCCACCGCAATCGCCAACGTCTGAATGTTGGCCGGCAGGGCGCTCCCGTACTCGCTCACAACCTCGTTCCGTACCATCCGAGCCGAAGCAAGAGAGCAGAATCTTGGACGTTTTGCCTTCATCCAGGCGGAGACGGGCATGAGAGCCATCAACCTGGCGTCCCAGATGGTCGATGGCAATGTAGGTACACTGAGATCGTGTTCACAATATCCAGAGCGAAACTGACACTTCTGGCAGATCCCTGATATCGTCAAGGTTATTGGCGACCCAGCGTCAGCGAAAGTAATGCTGCCGCCTTATTTGGATACGCTCAAAAAGGGGGCCGAAACCTGCGTCCGGGAGGCGCAGCTCATAGATCAGAAGTTCGAGTTCTGGCTCCTCTATGTCTGCGGGCTGCATGCCGCCTGTGTACAGAAGCAAACTAGCGCCGGCGAGGCGTTGCAAAGCAACCAGCTCTACCTAGTTGCCGAGCAAGTCCGTCTCGAGTCCCAGAAGTCGGCAGTTGATATGTCGAAAAAGACGGCCGAAGGGTTGTCCAAGCAGCTAGATATTGCGACAGACGCCTTCAAAAAAGCGTCAGATGAGTTTCCAGACGGGTGAGATACTACCCCCGACATGTCGCTTGAGACATGCTCTTCGAGGAGGTACCCGCTAAATATGATGCAGCTGGGCCTTGCTGGGCCAACAGGTCCTGGGGGACTTGGCGGGTTCCTTGTCCTTGGCCCTCAACGCTGCCGTCCCAGTACTCCTGGAAAGTACAAGTCCTATGGCGAAGTTCAAGCTCGGGGCCTCCATTGTTGGCGGGTTTCTCCATCCAGGCCAAAAGGACAACAAACCTGGACCAGCCGTCGAACAGCCATCCACACCCCCTGACAACCAAGGGGCTGCTCCCACGGACGGATTGCCGCCTAGCCCGATGCCGCCACATGCCACCGACCCTGCCTAATCCGAGGTTGTGAGGATCATTGCATACATTGCCACTCTCCAGGCCATCATCAGTGGGACCAAGTCCAGTGGTGATCGATTGGGAGATGGCGCGCGGGACCAGACCTTCCGACGCCAAGTCAAGCATGAAATTCCTCCTCACCATGCTGCAGGACGCAAAAACTCGCTTTGCCTTGGTTGCCGCGACCGGTGATCCCAGCCAGACTTTGACTGAGATTCTCGAGGCACTTGTGCAAATTGCCGGGGGCATTGCCGACGTCGTTGAAAAGTCCAAGCAAGTCTCGTCCAGCTGGCCGGAGAAGGACTCCAAGCTGGTCACGGTCTGGCAGTCTCAGTTCGAAACGGCGTACAGGAAGGCAAACACGCTCGCGGCAACGGCGAGGTCTATGCCTGGAAACCCGGGGTGTGGCGTGAGTTCTCTCCCAAGGCCGCCGTGATTGATCTGAATGTTGCTGACGAATGTATTGATCTTGACGAGTGAAGGTGCCCACCATGCCTCCGGGTGCTCCTGGTTCACGATCCCCGGTTAGCTCTAAGTCAGCCCAAGCCCAGGCGGTGTTGGAGGTGGCCAAGAACCGGTTTGCCACGACACAGTCACTGTTGGTCACAACCCAGGAGAACTACACCAAGTCATCGGCTCTTTTGGTAGAGCTGCAGAATAAACGGGGAGATATCCAGGCGACTTTGACGAAGCTAACGGCCACCACAATTAGTCTTGTACGTATGATCAAAATTCTGCACTCGTGATGGCATACCTTTCGCTAACACGGTGCGGCCAAAAGACCGAGATCAAGAGGATCCTCATTGAGTGTATCAAGCTTCTCATCAACCTCAAGCAACAAATAAACGACCTCGTTCGGTTCTTCAAGGCCATGATGTCTCTCATTGAAATCTGCGTCAAGCTCCAAGTGGCTCCGTTTTAGCCACGATCAAAGCGATTGTTGCCGCCGACGGAACCGACCCAAACGATAAATTGAGAATTGGCGATTATAAGTTGACAGACTTCCAACGCTCGGTAAGTCCGCCTCACTCGGCTCGAGCCGAACTGTTGCTGATTTAGCGTGGCAAGTATACGGCGCGGCCATCACCTTGCGCATTGGCTCTCAGACAAAGATGCTGTGTTGAAGTGAAAAACTACCCCGGGCTCCTCTTTGTGAGCTCTGCTCGCAATGTCGGGCTCTCTTCAGCACTCGACCAGCGTTTTCCAGGCCCTTGCGCGGTTCTGAAAACCACATATCGGCAATATACGCCCATCACGCGACAGAGGCCGCTCTCGAGGATGCTGCAACTGGAGGATGTGTCGTCTGTCAGTTGCTGCTGGACAGATTCTGTGCCATGACAATCCACGATGCAAATGGAGAAAACAAAGCTTCACTCGCCGATGGTCTGTGCTACAAAGCGGAGGCATCCGCGTCTTCGCCAGACATCTCCCTGATCTTCTATTCCACCGGTCTCGATGAATGGAAACCCTGGTCGCCATTAGTGCTGCTCAAGTTTGACCCTGTCGACTCGTCCATCTCTCCCCTGGATGACCAGAGGTCGTCCGAAGCTTTGGAGAGCACAACGACAGGGTCAATGCGAAGTTTGCAGTTGGCAAAGTACTGGTTGCAAAACTGCGAGCAACACTCCGTTTGCCGTTTTCCGGTCACGGGCGCGGAGAAGTTGCCCCAGATACTCTTCCACATCTGGAAAAACGAAGACACGTTCAAGGCTCGCCTCTGCCGCAATTTTTCGATGCCCGTGAGGTACGTGACCCTCTGTCATCGATGGGGCCCGAATCAAACACTTTGGCAACTGAGTTCGAATGCTACAGAGCTTTTCGAAGAAATTCCAGTTCCTAGTCTTGAACAGGTGTTCCAAGAAGCCATGGCGATGACCTGGAGTCTTGATATTGCTTATCTCTGGATCGATTCACTTTGTATCATTCAGGACTCTCCATCTGATTGGGAGATACAGTCACGCAACATGGGTGGCATTTACATGAATGCTGTCTGCAACATCGCCGCCGGAAGCAACGACAACGAAGGCCTGTTTGTGAACCGCGATCCGTTTGTCCATTTCTCGCCTCACCTTCTAATTGATTGGGCCAATGTTGGCGTGGATCATGACGGCGAACCAACATTCGAGGCTTCTATACTCTCCGGGATACTTGGAATTGGTCCACCAATGTGAGCAAAGCGCCACTGAATCAACGGGGATGGGTGTCTCAAGAGCGGGAGCTCTCGCAATGCACCCTTACCTTTGGGCAGCGTCAGCTCTACTGGAAGTGTAAGTTCTCGCATGCGAAAGCTTTCCGAATTTTGTCCCCGGAATGGATGGCTATCAAATGTGGTACACGACTAGGAGTTTTTGGGATTTGGTCAAGGAGAAAGCAGAGCCGGATGCTGTGGTCCGATTCTGGTATGGATTTGTCGAACGCCACTCTTCTACAGCCTTAACTCGGAAATCCGATCGGCTACCGGCTGCTTTCGGCATGGCCACAGAGCTGTGGCGTCTCATGCCTGGAAATTGCTTCCTTGCGGGCTTGTGGGAAAGCCACTTGGCCGAGAGTTTACTCTGGAGGGTGAGCGACTTGGAGACTGCGGAGAGAGGCGCCGAACCTACAACGACAACCGTTCTCGTCGACTTCCACGTACCTTCTTGGTCATGGGCCTCACTGGACTGCGCCGTTGTTTGTGATACACATACCATATTTGGCGAAATTGGCGTCGTTGCAACTGTTGTTCAGCATGGCATTGTACTTCTCTCAAGGCAAGCAATGCTTCCCAACTCTTTCGTGAGCTGCAACCGACTGCGGATCACTGGTTATCTGTTGAAGCTTGTGGAGACGTTTCAAAAGGCAGCGAGCTCTGACGAGACCCATTCGTTTGAGCTTCATCCCGATATCCCAGACCCAACCACCACCGATTCTGAAACCATTCTCAACCTACCAACACTTCTGGAGACCCGGCCTGATGTTAGAGTTCAGCAGAAGAAGTTGAGCAACGCCACTCTCCTACTCCCCATTATGGTTACGGTACACATCGATATCGTGAAAGGCCTCCTAGTCAACCCATCCAACCACGGAGCCAACACATTTTCCCGTGTTGGCACATTCGAAGCATGGTTTACAGACGAAACACATCTTCGCACCATATTTCCAAATGCGACGGGGGAAAATGATGGGCGGGATGACGGCTCAGAGGAAGACGATACAAGTTCTTTTTATTTGATATAAGAGTTGGATATATTGGTGCGCCCTATTTATCTGACCTCACTCATTCTATAGTTGTTTCTACACTGTACCTCAACAGCGCCGCCTTGCCTCGCCCTTCCGGCCTAACCATCTCTAGCAATACCATCGCAGTCATGTTCTCTGCCATCTCGTCTTACACCACTCCGAAAAGTCCGTACAATGCGGACACGGCACCGCATTCTCATGAATATCCCTCGCACACCGCTCACACATCTTCCTATCCGTCCCATCAATCATCCGAAACCTCTCCTTCGTCGATATCGCCGCCACCTTGAAAATCTCCATTCCCACGGTTACCTCCTGCCCCGCCGCCGACACCAAAATATTCCACAAACACGGAAAACACATCGCCCTCTCGTCCGGCCACTCCACATCCTCCTCCGCCAACCGCAACACTCTCTCCCCCTTCCGCCGTGCAAGGTACCCCCTGACCGCCGCCCCCTCAATCAGATGCCCCCTTATCTTGGGAATCACGCACCTCCCACAAAGCCTTCGATTCCCGTACGTCGTACCAGGGTACCGATGCCCATGCATCTCAAACACGACATCCCACCCCGCGAAGTTCTGCACGCGCAGCTTCCGCTCCATGACGCCAATCGGCAAGTTCCGCCGGAGGGTGCGGCACGTGTTGCGCAGGGAGACCAGGTCGTGGAGGGACAGCTGGGAGGTCTCGAAGATGGCGGAGTGGATTTCGAAGGGGAGCATGGTAAGGAAGAGGTCTGGCTGGGAGGGGGGTTTGTGGGTGAAAAGGGGTTTCTTGGGGAGGAGGTCGAAGGCGTGTTTTTCGGGGTCGAAGGGTTGTGGTTGTGGTTGGGTTGTGTGCTCTGGTATGGGGTCACGGCCGGCGCTGATGGTGAGCTCGGCCATGCCCGGGAGCAGAAGGGCGACGGGCGCGTCGGCGTCTGCTTGTTCCGATTCATTGTGGGTGGTTTGAGGCTGTTTTTCTGGCTGCTGTTGTGGTTGTGGTGGTGATGGCGGCGCGGGCGGAGGTTGCGGGGTTGAGTTCGTAATGGCATTTGCGGGGCGGGCATCCCACCACCGGCGGATTATGGGGTTGGCGCGGAGCAGCCCTGTGAGGCGGTCGAGGAGCAGCTGCCGCCGCTGAATCGGAGCGCTGGTGTTTGTGGCTGCCATGGTGATGTCGAAGACTGAGGGTGCATGGTGTTGAGTTGGGAGAGAGACGTCTCCAGGAGGCGAGATCGTCGGTTGATAAGCTGCTGTTGCCTTGACGCGTTTGCGCAGTCGTCTCCCGGTGAGGCGGGAGGCCAACTACCGGGGACGGTTAGCGCTGTCACGGACGGCAGTGGCGGGGGCTGAATTGGCGGTGAGTTTTGGCGCCAAGGACGAAAGCTGCCTTCCCAAGGGCCTGTCTTCAGCCCTCGCAAGCGGGGTTCCCTGGTCGCCCAACCCCGCCAGGCAGCATCTCATTTCCCATTTCGCTCGCCGCTTCTGATCATCCTTGCGTCTCGGAACGGCCGTACTCATCCCGAACAGCCATCATCTCGGACGCCCCGTGGCCATGAGGCTTTTGCACACGAAATCGTTTGCGCTTGAGGTGTTCTTCGGCAACAACACACCCCCGTACGCCATCCTCTCGCACACATGGGGTCAAGAAGAAGTCCTCTTCGAGCATGTCAACGGCGGACTGAAGCCCGGAACAACCCAAAGGCTGGGTTGGGCCAAGGTGCGCTACAGCTGCGCGCAGGCGGCTTCAGATGGATACGGATATGTCTGGATCGACACGTGCTGTATCGACAAGTCGAGCAGCGCTGAGCTTTCCGAGGCCATCAATTCCATGTTCAAGTGGTATCAAGACGCTGGTATCTGCTACGCGTACCTTGAAGACGTCGATATCAACATCGATCTCAGCACTCCCACCCCCCGATCTGCTTTCCCGTGGCTGCTTTCGGCAAGCCGGTGGTTCACCCGGGGATGGACGCTGCAAGAACTCATCGCCCCCCAGGATGTCCGGTTCTACTCTCGGTCCTGGATGCTCATCGCATCGAGGCAGGATGACGAGGTCTTCGCACGTGCCATAGAGAAACGGACTGGAATTCCACTATCGGTTCTGAAGAGGGATTCGTGTTGCTACGTAGGACAACATCTTCGCGGCACTGCGCATCGATCAACGCAAAAGTGCCCGGGCTGCCATAAAGCGGTTAATTCTCTAGATATCCTCAACCATCACAGCATCGCAGAGCGTATGTCTTGGGCTGCTTCCCGCCAGACTACGCGGATAGAAGACCAATCGTATTGCCTTCTGGGTCTCTTCGGTGTTCACATGCCGCTCCTGTACGGGGAGGAATCTCGCGCTTTCATTCGGCTTCAGGAAGAAATCATCAAGATATCCGACGACCAGTCTATCTTCGCCTTCGCCAATCAATACGAACACGGCGATGATACCCTCTTAGCACGGTCGCCGGACGCTTTTGACAAGTCATGTGTGACCTTCCTGCCGAAGTCTCAAAATAGGCAAGAAGAGTCATCCACGATGATTTTGACATCAAAGTATATCCAGACCAAGATGACGATTTGCCCATGTACAGTGCGGACGAGCTCGTGGGATCCCGAGCCGTCTGACTCTGATGGATCTAACGTAAAGATGTCAACGGGCGTAGTGCAGAGCTGCTATCTGGGGATTCTCTCCTGTGGTACAAAGTCGGATCTGCTTACTCGTCCGGCGATTCTACTTAGTGCAGTAAAAAATAACGAAAAGACCTTTCGCAGAATCAATAACCACGTATTATTGACAATACGACCACTATCTCTCAAGGACACAACTGGCATAGACTTTGAGCCACTCGGTACGTCTTCTATGTATTCTCATGGATTCAGCGTCAACCACTGACACGGTGTCGAACTCAGAGAGCATAAATTGCACCTATGACCTGCAAGATGCTACTTCCGCAAACATCCATCTTCTTTTAACAAAGCCCGACAATGAGAGATCAGACGCGTCAGAAGAAACCGGGGAAACGACGTCAGCACTGCGAGTTATCTATCCTCCGCAAGTAAAATGGGTTCTCGCATGCCCGAACAATGGTTCTCGCCGTAAAAACGCCGTGATATCTCAGGGTTCTGGCCAGAATTCCACCATAACTCGCGATTGTCGGTACTTTCCGTCGACCAAAAGCCCCAGCTTATGCTCGGATGATAATTCCGACAAAGATCCTATCGGGAGGAATGCGATCCTCTGCTTCTTTCTACAGGCGCAGCAGATACCTCTCTGGGTCGTTTGGGGCACTATGTACGGTGCATTTTCCCGTCGTCCCGGGGACCCTCCTGAGGATGACGAGTTCACGAGGCCGTGGTGCAGAATTCTGCAACCACGAGACGCGGGTGGCAGGATTCCCAGCGACATAAGAACTCTAGCGGATCTCCGGTCGTGGGCAACCAGCGAGCTAGCTGGGTGTTTCGAGTTTGTGAAAGGTAGAGCAGAGTTAGAAAAGCTATGGGAGCTGGAACCCCCCCCCTCCGGAACCTGGGACTTTCAGGATTTCGATTCTCTACTGCACAAGAGTCACAGCGGGGTTGATTATTTTGTCGTGGCAGAGATTCGGGAGGTGGAGTTTCTGGGATCTACCATGTACGAGCTTGAGATCAAAGTCATCACATCAGGCGATGGCGCTGATAAGGAGGAGACACGCACGAAGGGGGGAGGAATTGTGGGAAGATTTGACGCCGCCTCCCTGCTCGTAGAGAAATAACATGGAACTTGGAGACACCAGGGGTATTGTGTTTCACCCCTACCAACTGCTGATGCAGATCAGGGTACCCGATATGGGGTCGAGCCACGAGGTTCTATGGTACTAGTTGATCAAAGCTATCTGCGAGGTCTGAGGCTGTGATCGAGGATTGCTAAATACTTCTGTAGTCCGTAACATGATGGCGGTGATCCCCGTGGTGGATTCCAACCTTGCCTCCCTTTTCCGCAGATGCCCTCTCCATCAATCAGCTCTGTAACTGTGATGTACATTTAGCTACAATATATTCCTTCATCGCTTTCGCCTGATCTTGCCGGTGTTTCCAGATGTCATCGTGTATCATCACCCATCACTCAGTCAAAACCGCTTTCAGTTTTCAGATCCACCCTCCTCAAAACGAAGAGTGCGGAGCGCGCAGTGCTCAAGGAAATGCTCTAGACCCCATCCGTTCCACACTTCGAACTTGCTCAAGGCGTGCAGGAATCGACGACGATTGATAAGCGTTCCGTGCTCGGCACAATATACTCACCATATTGACTAAATTCCTCAACAATCTCATCATCCATCACTTCCACAAATCGAGAACCGTCATTGCCACGGAACACCCTGCGGGATTTGAGAGAGCTTGTCGAGTTCTGAGGCTTCTTGATGGTATAGTCGATGATGTAAAGTTCGCGGCCATGATAACTTCTTTATATATAGTCGGAGAATCTATGAGTCTGGCGCCAGAGCTCCTCTAGACCATGTGGATGTTCCAACTGATGCACCCATTCAGTGTTGAAGTCGACGGCAATGTTCCACAGCTCTTCGCCCGTCCGCTGAGTAAAAGCGTTAGTCGGAAAGCCATACGGCAACGCACTGAGGCCTGTTGGTTGGAAGACGATGAGATCCTCGCGGGGAAATATGGTGATGTCGGGGCAGCTTGTGGCATCGGTCGTGCTATAACGCAGGGATATTGGTATGCCCTTGTCGGTCGATATTCTCCTCCATGCCATTTTGATGATGACGTGTGACTCCCGACAGGCAGTCATGAGACCTTCGTCAGTCCAGTTTCGAGTCAATGAGGGACTCTTTATCTTGAAAGAGTCGGCCAGCAAAGCCCCCGCTGCATATTCTACCGTCCGGCTTGCAGGGATCGGCGGAGGAGGGCGGCAGTTCGAAATGCCAATCGGGTGATTTTCGCTATGTAGCGACTCGGTGTCAACTTCGACCACATGGTCGTATATGGTGAAGACATGGACGCCCGGCTGATTGGAACGGATGGCGTTCTTCCAGATCATCTCTCTGAGTTTGAGCGGCAGTCGCGGGAACAGATGAAACTCCTTCGCCATTGTGAAGGGTCGATTATGGTGAAAGAGGGGTCAATTTCTCAAAGACACAACTCAAGGTGTGATTTCTCTCCTTGGGTGGGCGGATTGATCGTGGAATTGCAGGGTTCGGCTTGCTGGCTAGCAGAAGTACGATATTTGAAGGTGCGCCTTCCTCCGGTGAGTAGCGACTCGCGATCGAAACCACCACGCGAGGTATGGATTTCGGCTCTGCTCGTAGTCAGCAACATATCCTCGTAATCAAAGCAATCAGCGATTCTCACATTGAGAGAGACCTGAAATTCTCGCGGAAGTAGTCGTCGTCGCAGTGGTTGGTGGTGAGGGATTGATTTGGCGCAGTGGGCAGGATGGCGGGGGGAAGAAGGCTGCGAGAGAATCCGGCTGTGCCCCACTTTCCGCTCTTGAGCGTCTGGACCCACAACAATGAATTAAAGGTCAGGTAGTTGTGAAAGAAAGAACATCCTGAATCTGGGCAATTGGGGCCCAACCTCCTCGCTGTTATCGTGGCTACCTCCAGAGCTGTCGATGTCGTCGCGTTTTGACTCCACCTGGGTCCGCCTTGCACCGCCGGTCGCGAACGAAGCGCTCCATGAAAGCAGGGAACAGGGTAGAAATATGGTAGACACACCGCGTCCTCCTGAAAACAGCCATCGCAGGGAGCTCTAATCACCCTTATCGGGGGGCACTATCGGGGTGTTGAGCACAAGAATGAGGATTGTCCCACAGCCTTGCCAAGACACCCCACTCAACGGGTGAGAAAGGAAATTGGTGGTTCGCTGCGAAGAGGATAACTTCAGTCCCTACTCTAAATATCCTAAGCAAGAGGTTCTTAGCGAAATATTCTAGCCCTCTACTTCTTTAGGAAGGAAATGCGTGATAGATGCAAAGCCGATGAGCTCGGAATGCGAACTTGGAGCGGAAAAGAGGAATCACTAAGGTGATAAATACCAGATGCGATTGGAAGTGGATGAATGGCGACCGCCACAGTCAGATGCCCAAACTTGCCAGTGAGTAAGTCTGTCCCCCAGCCCTGGCACATGCAATGATGGGGATGCACAGGAACAAAAGCGAAAGGCAGCAGATTGGTACAGCCAGTTTGCCAACCTTGACTCGGAACACACGCAGCACGGCTGAAGAAGAGCAAATGGTGATGGAGAATCAACTGGGCACCATTGCATTGAGAATCCTGTATTTGAGCTGAAAACCGCTTTTCCTTGGATCATGGCCGCGGCCGGGCATCGTTGCGGGTAGAGAGGGAACGCGCGATCTGTTCTGCTGTGGGACGAGAGTGACCTAAATGCAGAGGGCGTTGCTCCCATAGCAACACGAGCCAGATCAACTCATCGCGTTGCGGAAGCCGTCAAACGCGTCGTTGTCGCGAAGTGGGTCCGCCGCCGTAGCTAGCACTGTGTGTTGCTACACTTCAACTCTTGACACCCCCACCTTCCTCCCCTTAGCTTCCTTCTCTGACACGAACATCGCAACACAACCGCGATTTCTTCCTTTTGCAATACTAAGATCCCCTTCTTCTAGAGCAGGTCTCTTCATGATACCATCCAGAGGATTTGAAATCTTCACCTTTTTCTTCGTCTTTCCATCTTTCGCGCACCGGCACTGGCACCCCGCGCCGCAGTCTCGTTGCGGTCCTGCTTGCGATCTTTTCGTCCACAGCTTTTCTCTTTCAATCTCCCGCCTTGGTACTCTTGCCTTCTACCAACAGCCTCCTAGCTTTCCCTAGTGATCGCGACTAGATCACGACTAGCACCAAGAGCAAGCGCACATACCTTTGCGATCAAGAGCTCGACGGACGACAAAATGAGTTCGCCGATCCTGCTACCGAGCATGGCTCGGAAGCGCCTGCTTGAGGCACCCCTCGAGGACAACAAGCGCCGTCGAAGCGATGGCCACGTGGAGAAGTTGGATCCGACCTGCCCCGCGCAGCAAGTTGTTGGTCACTCGGCCACGTATGAAGCACCATATTTCAACCGACTTCGGGAGCTGCAGCCGCAGCTCAATAACCCTGGATCGGATATTTGGGGAGTTTCTCCTGTTTTTCCGTCGCTTCTTCGTCTTTCTGCCTTCGGCCCAATCCTCCCCAACGCCCTTCTGCTCGGATAGATCGCCGACATCTTTCACTTCACCTCCGATCCCGTCCTCTTCATCTCTCTGCAGGCCCAGCGCTCCTATCAAATTCTTTGACCCCTGCCACTCGCTCCATTCTTGAAGGGTCTGAGCTAACAATTGAACAGGTCCTCGGATGACCAACACGGTGACCAAAAGTCCAACTCGTCGTTCGCAGACCAGACGATTCCCTCCATCGAGATGAGCGACCAGCAGACAGACGAGAGCTGTACTATCGGCAGCGCATTGAATTGGGGGCATGAAGAGGGTTCAACCATGGCCATCGCCATCAACACCAACGTTAGAAATGGCGCTACCCGCTTCGCGGTTCCAAACCCAAGCGACGATATCTTCGGTGAAACACCAAGACCGAGAAACGCTCTGTACGTCCCGCGAGGATACTACCTCGCAGGCACCGCGCCTTATCAACGTGTCCGTCGCATCCCAAGGCTGCATATCCGAAGCGGCAATGATGATCCCATCCGTATCTCACTGAAGACGCTCGACGACTATGCCAACTATGACCTACACACTCAATCTCGTCGGCTTCAGGGAAGATCGAGCTGAAGCATTCAACAATACGAGCAGGATGCGTTAGGAGGAATATGTTGTATATCTCAGGCAGGCCGCCAAGATCAAGCTACGGGCTATCCATCGGTTGGCCTTCCCGTCAGCGACCATGACGAATCGCATTCTTCAAACGAACGAAGAACGAGCGAGTAGGAAATCCCCGTGACAGTCTCCGCTAAAGACGGGCAATCTACATATTGAAGACCACGACGCCATATTGGACTCCAAGGAGCCAACCATTAATAAATTTGAACCAAGCGCAAAATCGAGCGTAAGTAATATTCTATGGTTCGGAGAACGCAATGAAGAAGAGAGAAAACTAACTTCCTGCCCACTTCATAGCAAGATGCTTCCATCCATTGTCGCCCTGGTCGCCGGAAGCGTCAGCGATATTGATGACGTCAACAGAGCATTCGTGGCCGAAAACCCGTTCGCTAAGCGAAACTACATCGCTCAGGGCATCTACATGCTGGATGAGCGTGAGCTCATCGACCTATTAGGAGAGCCTCTTCACGCAGCAGCCGCCAGTCCGGCTGGTGATGATGCGGCGACAGCGATTCGGGACTCGCAAAGCAAAATATACGATCATGGGCCTACGCTCCGCACTGATCTGCACCTCGACAACGACCGCAACCGAGCGACTGGGCGCCACGACGGCCGCATAGGGCTCAAAATTGGAGAAGAAGCACGCCATGATGTTGTGAGCTGAGAAGACGGGGGCCTCTTTGATCAGGGGTCGATGTCAGACGCTTCGCCAGAAGCGCAGCTCAGCTGACGTGTTACGGTGTATAAGCGTACCGTGGATTATAGGGAGTCAGGTCACTGACGAGTAGATGATCCAGCAATTAGTAGTAAGATAGATGATCTAGTCTAGAGGAGCGCCGCAGGCGCGAGGGCTCACGAAGTATTTGTGAGCCCGAGCAACTGTGGGGCTACGGCTAACTAATACGGCGCTAGTGGTTTAAACCACAACATGACGAGCACCCAGTTGTCTACCTATCATACAAGCAGAACACATCCAGAGCCCTGGGAATTTCTCCCTTCTGCGCTGATTCGTCAATCCAGCAGTGCAATTATAACCCAGTCATCTACCACATTCCATTCTCCAGCATCGGAGTCCAATCCTGTTTGGTCCACAAAAGGGCGTGTGCGAGATCACCTCGGAGGTCTCTCTGCGCAGGAGGTCACAACCAGACCCAATTTGTCCGGCCTTTCCGACATCTCTTGCACCGTCCTATCGCCATCTCCCAGCTCCTGGCGTTGTTCGGGTTGCCCTGCCGGTCCCACGTGTTGTGCTAGGCGATGCCGCTGCTGGACGCACTGTCGAGGTATGTGTACTGGGAGCCGCCCGAGTTGCTGAGCCCTTGCCCCAGTGGTTGTTGTTCGGTTTGTAGCTACACAAAAACATGGTGATACGTTCGTTTGTGATCCACCACGGTGTGTTAGTCAAGGCAGGCTTGATTGCAGACTTTCTCTGGGTTGTGAATGTGGCCAGGTTGCACACATGCCGAGCGGCATTGCGTGCGCGTTTCCGAAGCCCTAGGTGCCCCTGGAATTGGCAACGCGTTCAACCAGAGTCTTGAGTCCCGCGTCATGAGCCCCTGCGTCCAGCTTAAAGCGGGAATGGCTTATCAGGGTTCCACGTGTATCGTGCGCACAGCCTGTGTTGCGGGAGGCTTGTGGGGTGGAGAAATGTGCCGCAAGTCTCGCAGAGGACCCTCAGCTTGTTGCTCTCTCGGCCAATGTCCTCCTCGATCTGTAGTTGTCGTTGCCATGACCATCAACCTCTTTCTTAGCGGGCTCTTCATCCTGTGTGGTCTCCTGGACTCGCCGCAGGGTTCTTGTGCTTGCAGGAAGGGGGGAGGACGTAAATGTCAGAATTGCTGTGCTAAAAAAACAATTATATATAGGACAGTGGGTGCTTTGAAACCTAGACGCCTCCTGTGTGACGCCTAATGCCTCAGCCTTTTGGGCCATCTTCTTGAGCTCGTTTGAGGGAGGGCTGGACGAGAAGCCACCCTCTGTAAATATCACGCGGTCGATCACCAACTCCACCGCGAAGCACCAAGTTGTTCAGTCCTCGCGGTAACCCCTATAGTGGTCGTGGACAGTAGCCAAGGAGATGATCTCTTTCGCCTTTCCCTTGAGGTCGCCGCTGGGGAGGCCAGTCTCCAGCTCGACCTATCGACGGACACGCTTTAATATGTGTCTAGACGTCCGCACGGCTGTAGAGGCTTGTCCATTAGGTACTCTAAACAGATGCCGGAGATGATTCTGGTGTTGACGGCAAGAGAGATGGATACTGCTGTCATTCGGCAGCAAGAGAGTCCAGATCTGGGGGCTACCAAGGGTATATTGAGATGACTTGGCCAGGTCCTTTCAACAACAAAGGCACTTTGGCCTAGTGGCGGTTCAATCTAAGATTCGGTCGACAGTCTGTCCCGTCTTGCGGTACTAGTTCCCCACTTGGAGCCACACTCGAGCCTCTCTTTTTTGGTTTTCTTTCCTCCGAAAGGACTACTCCCAGCCGTAGATAAACCCACTGCCAAAAGTCCTGCTGCAATAGACAAATATGCTGAAATCTTTTTTTGCTTTTGAGCTGACTTCTATAGATGCCCACTTCATTCGATTGGACTCTCATCCAGTTGAATACGTCCCAGCTGACTGTTATAAAGCAGAACGTCCTTATGGATGACTGATAAAGACAATTGATTCGGGGAAAGCTAGGTAGGTGCCGAGTGGGGATGAACTGGCTACAATAGAAAAAGCAGAGATGGTGGGTTAGCTGGCAGCCACCGAAGGCAGAACACAATTTCTATGCTTCTGAGTTGCCTGCACTTGATCACCAATAGTTGGCATTGGTACTGAGGGAGCCCTCCGGGTGCCCAGAGTATCAGGTGCATCTGTTTTATTCTGTAACGCAACACCAACCCTACATCTCGTCGTTGCTAGTCAAGGGACATGGTTGTTACCCAGTCTCCCTGTCCATACCACCTTCTCTCCTTGGAGTCAGCAAGCGCCCGTGGGCACACAACCTCCGACGTCTCATTGGGTAAAAATTTGAAGAACTCTTTTGGAAGGCTGGGGGAAAATAGAAATCGTCAGTACCCTTCGACGACCTCAGACCAATACACACGGAGCAGGGGGATGCGGAGCTCATACCTCTTCCTCGTTTACTATAGAGCCTCCTTCTTGGCCTTGTGTGTTTTGAACCATTGTTGTTTCAAAACATAGCGGGAGAAATCCCCCTCTGCCACTTCCACCAGGTCATAAATAAGATACTCAATAGCCAGAGCCCAAGTCGTTCTGTCCCGTCGATAGCCTCTGTACCGGTCCATGACCATGTCGCTTGCGGCGTGATTCTTGAGTTTTCCCTTCAGGTCACGGTTCTTCAGGCCAGTCTGCTGTTTGACTTCCTGGAGCACCACCGTGTAGACACGGCTGTTTGCGCGGTTGTAGAGCTTCTTCCAGTAGCCGGAGCGCACGAAGGGAGGGACCGGATTGGCTTGGCCATCCCAGCCGTCGATCGGGCCCGACTGTTGGGGAGGCTGAGGTCGTCGGTCAGGAACTGGAGAAGGAACTCGAGATTAGTACAGCCGTATGCTCGAGCCTTGATGTGCACATACCTGAGGGGAATTGATCGGGGCGCTAGCGAGCGCCTTTGTAGGAGAATCGGTGGCGGAGGGCTTCCCACCTGCGATGGCGTCGCGAGCAGATCGAGCCCTCGCGTCCGTGTTGGCGGAGAGTCTCATCGAGTGTTCGATCAAGTCCGAGCCGTGGGTTTTCTTCCACAAAGAACGTTTGCGGGGGAAGGTGTCATCATTTGCGGCCATTTTTGCGGTGGTGTGTGTAGAAATTTTCTGCTGTGTTGTTTCTCAGTGGAGGCGGTTGTTGCTCCAGCTGCAGGTGGTTGAGAAGTGGGGTCAACACTCGCTGGTGAGCGACCAGGGCAATGTTTCTTTTGCGGGAGGAACACACGGGACATTGCCACACTTCTGGGAATAAAATCATTTGTGAGCAATTTACAGCTCAGGCCTGATAATTCCACCTAAAAGAGGGCTAGGCGAGCGAGTGCCAAAGACGCCGGCAGATTGAACTCCATGGGATGTTAGTACTAACAACCCTCACTTCAAAATGGAGAAGGGGAGCAAGAAGCCACGGTCCTACGGACCGGCCCGTCCTCAGCCGACCGTATCACCAGGATATCATTACCCCATCTCACGATACCGGCCTCCCCGCGGCGGATGGGGGAAACCCTCTGGAAAACCATAGGGGCGAACGGGTGTCAACTACCTACCTAGAGACACGGGGGGCTGGTTTTTATTGTCTTTGTTTTCACCAGGCTCCAGACCGGGTTTCCCGTCTTCTTTGCAGAAAAAGAGCAAAAAAGGCCGCGGTAGCATTACGCGCAATAGAGACTAGAGATATTCTAGATGAGTAGTTTAGGCATCGGGTCTCATGTATAGCTCAGCATTTGTCGCTCGGGGCTGATTCGAGGGTCATTCATGATGAATTCCGATTCAGTTTCTAGATTTGACGTGCGGTGTTATCTGCCGTATAGACACTGCCATTATCAGCCCTCCAGTCCCGACACACAAAATCTTATAACTATTTGTGAGCACACTTTCAAGCAGAACAGGCCTACTCTAGGTTTTATCCTGGAGAGACCAGTGAAAGCAACCGCGTTTGCCTCGCCAATGGAGTCATCCGTGGCCCGTCATTCGTCATATCCCATTTGGTGCGCGCTGAATTGAAAACAATGCTATTGTTGCTGTTTGTCTTGGGACACTGGGAGCCACAAGCATTTGCACAACAATCATCCTTGGGCGGCCGTTAAAGAAAGAATGTCCACTTTAGGAGAAGAAAGATGACCAATGCACGTCCCTGGCCCTGATAGCTCCTTCCAAGTCTCTGTGGTGTTTTTGATTGGACACCAGTGAAGCCCATGGTACACCATGAGACCTGTGGGTCCAAGAGATCAATTCAGGCAGACGGGTCTCTTACCCCGCTTTCCAACCACAGGTTCCTTCCTCGTCAATTTGTCAAATACCGTCCTTTCGACATGCGGCTGATTGACACCCAGAGCGATCCACTCCGTGTCGTCGAGTTTCTTGAGGCTGACATTCCCCCATATGTGATACTTTCCCACTGTTGGGGCTCAGAAGAAGTGTCCCTCTCTGACCTTGCAACGCGCTACGACGATGCGAAGGAGAAAAAAGGCTTCGCAAAGTTGGTGTCTTCTGTCCGGCAAGCAAATAGGGACGGTTATGGATATGTTTGGATCGACACGTGTTGGTAAGTGGCTGCAATGTTCCGTTCCGTTTAAGGCCGTCGTCTTCTGACATCTGTCCGACAGCATCGACAAAACCAGCAGCGCAGAGTTGTCTGAGGCTATCAACTCCATGTACAAGTGGTACAGGAACGCCGAGATCTGCTACGCCTACCTGGAAGATATTCCCACCAAATGGGACGTCATCTCTCGGTCAGACAATGTGTTCGACCCAAATGGATGTTTCAGAAACAGCAGGTGGTTTACCCGCGGCTGGACCCTCCAGGAGCTGATCGCCCCACCTGTGCTTGACTTCTTCTCGGCAGATTGGCACCATCTCGGCACCAAGGTTACCTTCCTCTCTCAGATCTCGTCCATCACAAGTATCCCCGACAAGATCCTTTCCGGCACCAAGTATCTCTCTGAATGCAGCGCCGCCGAGCGCATGTCGTGGGCGGCAACGAGAAACACGACGAGGCCCGAAGACGCAGCATACTCTCTGATGGGGATATTTGACATCCACATGCCGCTCATCTACGGTGAGGGGGGCAAGAAGGCCTTCTTACGTCTCCAATCTGAGATATTGAGCACCTCATCAGTGGACTTCTCTCTGTTTGCATATGACTTGTGGCAGCCACCGCAGAGCATCCATGGACTGCACGCCAACAAAAGCGAAAAGCGCAGGGGGTGGATCCACTCACCGTGTCACCCTCTTGCCAACTCCCCAAGACAGTTCCGGAACGACAAAGTGGCTGGATTGACATATTCTAATGTCAAATCTGATTCGAAACTGCTTGTCAGTGTCCAAAACCGAAACTCGCTCAATGTCAGGGTCTTGGCAACGGGGCAAGGGGTTGAGGCCTGCCTCCCAACGAAACAAGCAATCATCCACAATCTGGAACACTGTCTCGTATTCACAGGCTGCACAATTGGTGGGAAACTTCTATGCATCGGTCGCGACGCGGGCGCTAGACGGACCTGCGCAGAAAGTCGGCTCACAGGCGGTTTTTACATGTACTGGCTTGTTGACCGTCAAGACATCTCCCAGTTCAGCATGACGCGCCTCTTCTTTCAGTTTCTAAAACCAATCCAGGACGCTCCGGTGAGCCGCGCCCCTCGCCTTCGGAGTTTCAGTACCGACAATGATACCTGTCTCATATCTCTGGACGTGAAGGAGCTTGAGCACTGTTCCACATGGAGGACAGCTTACTTGCAGTCGCAAGGCGATCAAGAACATGGAAACGATGGTCCAGAGCAGATCACGATAGCCTGGCTCGCGGCGCGGAAGGGTAGACACGAGTGGGAGGGCAAATACGTCTACACTGCCTACGCCCTGCCGTGCATTACAGATTCCCAAGATGTCTTCTGCCTATTCCTGAACGAGGTTGGAGTAGCCATCTGGCCATCATCAGCAAAGGAGCTTGGAGTGGAGATTGCTGCCGTCGAACAGATGGCGCCGGCTGTCATAGCGACTGGGAAGGAGCTGAATACGAGCTCGCAGATTTGGGGCGAGGTTTGCCCAAATATTGACAAAGATGTCGACGTGATGAGATTCGGAAGTTGTGCTGTCGCAGCCACTTACAAGCAGTGCCACGGAGGCGCAAGGGTGATGCTAAGTTCATGGGCTATTGAGCGGCAGAGGTGATGCGGAATTGGGAAGTAGTCCGTGGCCTATTTTTTGGTTCCGGTTAGATCCCGCCGTGCTGCAAATCTAAACATCCTCGAAAACAATTTCCTCCCCAGATTTGGCCAGCCTCACCGTTCAGGGGCTCACCTCGGGGTGCCCAAACAAACCAAGCCAATGATATCCTGCGCAGAAACCATGTGGGGCAACCCCACACCCCAGGAATCCCAGCTGCCAGCGCGCCGGGACGGTCTTCAGGGTTCGTCCGGCAGGCATCACGGCCCTGTAGCCCTTACGTCATTTTTGTTGACACGCCCAAAACGCGGTGTCGCGACTAGGACCTGTCGCGAACGACAAATCTGACATCTCCAAAGCTTCACCAGTACGCCCAGCGCAGCCCAGAGACGAAGAAACAATGCCTCCAAAACGGGCCGATGGCCGAGAAAAACTCCTAACCAAGCTCCAGAAACACGCTGGAGCATGGATTCCCGACATAGAGTGCATCAAGGATTCCATCGTCGCGTCCTATTACCTGTCCCTTCCCAATTACTGCGGCGCAGCCATCGGTCCATCTTCCCAACGCTATTATCTCGACACCGGAGAGGAGATCACCTTCAAGGATGTACCACTTATCCGGATCGTGAGGGACATCGCGTCCCAGATCGGGAAGCACGTTCCTGCCGACCGCCGTAACGATGTGTACCACAGCGTCCTCGTCGGAATGACCGGCTACAGAAAGGTCCCAGAATGGGACAAGAATCCCGCCCCACAAAGCGAGACACCGTCAGCTCCAGAATCAGACGAGGACAGCGGCACAGCCAGCGTCAACGCAAAGCCTTTAACACCCTTCTCAGCCCCCCGCGATGGCAAAACATCCAAGCAGCTCTTCGACGCCCTCGCTTCGGCAGGCGGCATCGCTCGCTCCGAAATCCCGTACCACGCGTCCGCCATCATCATCAGGGACGGCCAGTGCGACGGCAAACACGCCTGCACCCTAAAACCCGGCGGGAAGTGGGAAGTCTCTGGCGGCCGGCTCGGCCGCGACCACACTCTCGAAGATGTCCCTGTCCATTTCGTCCGTGACTGTCTGATGGACCAGATCGGGCGGTTCATGATCAGTGCGAGTGAGGGCAGGAAACAGGCCTGGCGCAAGGCGTTGTGTTCGGACCTGACGGATGATGAAATTGCTGAGTATGCGCGTGTTATTGACAAGGATAGGGTACGGACCTTCCAGCCTGGCTTCTCGCGCGCGCGGGATGAGGAGGCGAAGCGAGTTTTGGCTGCGAATAAGGGGAATAAGTCGGTTAGGTCGTACAAACAGGCGATGGAAGTGGTGATGCTGAATGAGGCGTTTGATGGGGTTGATGGGACGGTTGACTACAAGACGTCGAAGAAGGGGGGACACACGGTGGAGCGACAGTTCGAGGGCGCGCCGAAGACGATTTCGCGATCGGTGGTTTTGCCACGCTCTGCACCTCTCGAAGTCGAGAAGGTGGCTGTTCCAAGGGCTGTGGTCGACAAGGATTGCGACCAGGTGCGCGCCATGATCAAGACCTTCTGCTCCTCGGGAGACTGGACGCTAGACTACTTCCGGGAAGCACTTGGGCCGCCGGCAATAACGAGAGAGAAGTTGGCCACCTTTCTCAGCAAGCGGGGGGACGACTTCCACCAGCAACAGTCAGCAGCGTACTTGATGGGCTGGGAATTCTTCGAGCGCCGCCAGAAACTCGGACTGGAGGTTGCTGACGTTGCTTTTCGTGAGGATGAAAAGACTGTTACAGAGAACGCGGAAAGTATTTGCAAGCAGGTTATAGCGAATGAGAGGCGGAAGACAGCATTGTTTAAGAGGCATCGGAGGGAGATGCAGGCAGTTCTTGAAGACCAAGAGAGGGCGTTGGCGATCCTGGAGGAGGCTCAAGAAAAGGAGTATATGGAGCTGAGGTACTCCCAGATGAGGGATATGTCTGATCTGGAAGACACCCAGAAGAAAGAGATATGGGCTCTAGAAGATGCCCCGCCTGTGAAGGTCAACAAGAGGGCCTCGAGCGGCAGAGGTGGAGGTCGCAAGAAGAAGGCCCGAAGCTGAATCTGCTGTGGGGCCGGGATTGTGTACTATACTGGAAAGTTGGGATTAGATGTTGGTTGGAGATTGAGTGTAGGCTCACGCTATATATGATTGTTTTGGGCGAGGAAGAGCGGAGATAGGCGGGATGGGTTTTCATATGAGAGGGGAGAGGCGCATAGAAGCCTTGTAGGATATAATAGGTACTAGATTAGAGGCAGAAGTCCCACGTACTGTGAATATCTGGTTAATAGAACAGCGCCGATCAGTTTACAAGAGGCCCGCTCACTCCCCTCGTAGGAGCACGATGCTCTGAGCAGGTACGGTCAAAGCCCGCTCAGGGGTTCACGCCTCGACGACCAAAACAAAGCAAGCCAATGAAATCCTTATGAGCGATGTGGGGCGAACTTGCACCAGGGAATTCCCGGCGCCCTGGGGGCCCAATTTTAGAGGGGCACCTCCCTGTAATCTTTACGTCATGTTTTCCAGCAGCAAATTAACGCGACGAGACGCGCCACAACCACGACAGCTCACACCTTCGCCAACACGCCAACACACGAGAAAGATAATGCCTCGAGCAAAGACTACAAGACACTCAAAAGCCGCAACCGCCGCGAAGGCTGCGAAGGCTGCGAAGACCGTGAAGGCCCCAGAGGTTACAAAGCCTGCGGAGGTCGCCAAACCTAATGATGGAGAATCGGTCTTCTCGCTGCTCCGGGAGCATGCGGGTGTCTGGATCTCCGACCGTGAGATTGAGGTCCTCAAGGATTCCATCACTGTGCGCTATTACCGCTCCCTCCCCAACAGCAACTTCGCTTCGCCCATCGGCCCAGGCGAGCGCTACTTCCTCGCCGACGGAAAAGAGATCGCCTTCAAGGACGTGCCACTAGCCAAAGAAGTTGTTCCAGCAATTGAAGTAGTTATCGGGTGCCGCGTTCCCACCGCCAACCGCACCGATGTCTACCACAAGGTCCTTAGCGGGATGCCAGGCCACAAAGAGATTCCAGAATGGGACACCAAAATTCCCAGCGCCTTTGTGAAGCCAATGACGCCCTTTTCGCAACCCCGCGACGCCACCGTCTCCAACAAGGAGCTCCTCGATGCTCTCGTTTCCGCTGCCGGTCTTGATGAAGAAACTGCAAAGGCCATCGGCGGTCAAATCACATGGTGGGACGCCATGGGCGACGGCTCGGTCGGCTGCTCGCTCAGCGGCGGCAGCTGGGACGTCTCGGGCGGCCGCCTCGGTCGCAACCATACCATTATCGACGTGCCGATCAATTACTTTCGCGATCGGCTGATGGACTGGATTGCAGAAAGTATCAAAGACGAAGACCAGCGCTCAGTTGCGCGCAAGGCCATCTGCCCTGACCTGACCGACACCGAACTCGCCGAGTACGCACGTCTCATTGCCGAAGACCGCGTAAGGATGGACGAAGAGGCGGCGCGCCCTCTCCCGCCCCTGACGCGCGAAGAGCAGGTTCAACGAATGCTAGACGCTAGGGTCGTCCAAACGCGCGGTCAAGCGATGAAGATCGTGTTGATGAATGAGGCGGTTCGTGAGATCGACTCCTCCATCGATTACGAGACGCCGAAACCCATGGGTATCTTCCGGGACTATGGGCGCGGGCCAAAGCAGATCGAAGGCTCCGTGGTCACGCCGCACTGGGCGCCTCTTCACTATGAGACGGAACTTGCCACGGACATGGAAGTGGACCGGGATTGCGACCAAGTGCGCGCCATGATCAACATACTTTGTGCCGGCTTCAGCGACTGGTCTGCGGAGACGTTCCGGGAAGCACTAGGATCGACCGTGACAAGGGAGAGACTTACCGCCTTTCTCAAGAAACGCGGAACTGATGCTCACCAGCTAAAGTCCGCGGCATATCTGCTGAGCTGGGAGTTCTTCAACCGGCGCGAACAGTTGGGTCTTTCGATCGTTGAAGTGGACTTTCGGGACGATCTGGAAACTCTCAAGGAGCGCTTGCAAATCACGACGGAACAGCGGGAATTGAACGAATCCCACAAGGAGGCAAAACTTAATATGATGAAGGCCCTTCTGGCAAAAAAGAAATCTCTGGACGAGGTGCACGAGAAGCGGACGAAAGCCATGTTAGAGGCTCACGACGAGAGGTTTGCCGCCCTGGAGGCGGCCCAAGCGAAGGAGATGAGAGCTCTTAGGCTGCGGGTGGCTGAAGCGAGGAGGTTGGGGAAGAATATAAGGGACTCCTCGGTCAGTGAGGAGGATGAAGCTGACGCAGCAGACGAGGGAATCCTGTCGGCTGGCGAAGAAGCTGAAGCTAAGGCAGCAGACGCGGCAGTCCTGGCGGAGGCCTCGCCGAAGAGGCTGAACAAGAAGAGAGCCTCAGACGGCATAAATGGTGGTCCGACGAAGAGGAGAACGCGCAGTTCGATGAAGGCCGCCCCGCAGGACACGGATTGAGCGCAGTTGAACACCACTTGAGAAGCTGTGCGATGAAGAGACTCGCAATTAATATTTTTAGAATTCCAGTAGACGGCGGAGAATGGTTGTTTCAATTTTATTTTCGAAATCGGACGGCCACCCCTAACAAGATCGCCTCCCATTGAGTTGAGTGGTCAAGTTCCTGTCCTTATTTCTGCTATCTGGGGACAGCTTTCTTGTTGGGTCGCCGCTGTCATGGAGGTGGTGACATCTGTCAGCAATGGATTCCGGATCGGGCCGTTTACCGATTCCTGCAGCGCTTACTACCCACCCCTGGCTTGGGAGGAGTTATCTACAGTGTATATCATCAGTAGCACGGCACAATAATCCCCGGTCAGCCCAGCAATCACGTTTCACCGCATAATCCTTCGGTTCGGGTAAAAGAACAAAAGTGCGAGGCAAGACAAGGAGCCAATCCTGCAGAATACATAAGCAAACGGTGCCCAGCAGCGCAACTCACAGCTCACAATCCCCACGACAACATCCCAACATCCCAAACATGGCTTCCCCCAAGCGAACCGTCCTCATCACAGGCTGCTCCGACGGCGGCCTCGGTTCCGCCCTCGCCATCGCCTTCCACAAAACCGGCAACTGGCGCGTGTTCGCCTCCGCGCGCAACCCCTCCAAGCTCACGGCCCTCGCACCCTTCGGCATCGAAACCGTCCCCCTCGACGTCGTCTCCCCCTCCTCCATCGCCTCCGCCGTCGCCTACATCTCCTCACTCACCACCAACCCCTCCCTCGACTGCCTCCTCCACAACGCCGGCGCAGGCTTCACCATGCCCCTCATGGACATCGACCCCGCCCTGTTGTCCGAAGCTAAATCTCTCTTCGACCTGAACGTCTGGTCCCTCCTGACCGTCACCCAAGCCTTCCTCCCCCTCCTGCGCAACGCCGCACCCGGCGCTCTCCTCGTGGTGAACACCTCCCTGTCATCTCAAACAGCAGGAATGGCGCCCTTCGCAGGGGTATACAACGCGTCCAAGGCCGCGGCGGCAGCTATTACCGAGACACTCCGTATCGAGCTCGCCGTATTCGGTATCAGGACGATTAACCTTGTCACCGGGGCGGTGAAGACAAACTTCGGCCCGAATCGCGCGGTGGAAGCGACGCTGTCAGCGGGGTCGATCTATGGACTTGCAAGGGAGGAGGCGCAGAAAGTGATGGATAACACGGTTGTGGAGGAGGGGAGTGATGCAACGGAGTGGGCGGGGCAGGTGGTGAGGGAGCTGAGTGGGGGGAGGCCGGGGTTTTGGATTTGGAAGGGGAAGTTGGCGGTGGTGGTGTGGATTGCGGGGTTCTTTCCGGTGGGGAGTCTGGATTGGGTGATGAAGGGGATTTCGGGGCTGGGGGCGATGGAGAAGAGGATTAGAGAGGCGGTGGGCCCCGGAGGGGTTGCGGGGAAGGATAAGGCTGTGTAGGGGGGAGGGAGAGAGAATGGTGGAAGGAATGAAGTTGAATCATCTTTGTTTGGTGATGCGCGGTCGCTGTGTGGAAGATGGGCGTGCACACTTGCCACACACGAGTGTGTGGGGAGCAGTTAGAAGTGCAACGTATTGTGGCGATGAGACGAGACTGCGAAGAAAGGGAATTGCTAAGAGAGGAATTTTATTACGAGACGCTTGAAATCTTTTGATGCGCCTCGAAAAGACAAGGGTCATGTCACGTCGAAGGTGATGTTTGAGGTGGAGGCAGAAGAGAGTGAATTGGAGTGAGTAGACGGCGCAGCGGAAAGATACGAGCTGGGAACCACCGTTGAACAACGAATGTATAAATTACTACCGTGCGCATTGGCGAGGGGTCTAGAAACACAAAGAATGATACATGTCCTGCGGTGGTTAGTGTGCTGCGCTGTTGTGAACGACAACTACAATAACACCCACTGGATCAAGATGTAGCCGAGGCACGTCAGTGGGGGCCTTGGGGAGACCGGATTACTGCGGGCGATGAGGGAGGATAAATTCACCGAGGGACAAAGTGGACTAGGAATGGAGACGGCCAATGTTTATTACACAATTCAAGAGGCGCGGACGTGTTCTTAAACTTGTCATTACCCATCCGGCCCTCGAGAGGCAGTCTATGTTGTGAATCTTAAAAAGGTATGAAAAACGGCGTATTGCCAAAGTAAAGTGTAGCGAGCGGAAGAGAACCAAGCCCTAATGATGCCGTCTTTGTAGATGGGCAGAAGAAATACAAAAAAAAAGAATCCCTAAGAAACCACCCAATTCATCCAAACACTCCACATCCGTAAACATTTCGATCATTACAGCCTAATAACGCGCCGAGCCGAAGGGGAGCAGGCCCCAGCGAGCAGATCGGGGTTGTAGAAGACAGAGGCAACCATGTAGTTGCACAGCACGCTGGTGTTGATGTTGAGGATCAGCGCCGCGGCCGGGTTCTCTCCGATCTCAGTAGCGTTGTCGTTCACAACATTGGTGACGGCCGCCTTGCAGGTGGATGTTGCCTCTTGGGTAACCTCAGCAGTCATCACAGTTCCAGGAGGCGAGTTGGCGAGAAGATCGCAGGCAGCGCCAAACACGCTGGCGACGAGATCGGTGGCGAGCGCGGACCCAGGGACGAGGGTCTGGAACTGCTGGACCATCTGGTCGGCGACAGCAGCGGCGCCGGTGGCGACAGGGGCAGTTGATGTAGTAGTCGACGGCGCCGCGGAAGAAACCGGGACCGATGCGGAAGGTGTGATAGAGCCGGCAGACTCAGACGGAAGAGCCGAGGAGGGAGCAGCGGAAACAACTGACGAAGGCGCGGCGGAGACGACTGAAGATGGGACAACAGTAGATCCGGAGGCGCTGGAGGGGACCGGGACAGAAGCAGCGGTCGAAGACACGGGGGCAGCAGAGCTAGGGACACCCGAGACGCTCGAGGGGCCTGAGGGACCAAGAGGCGTGGAGGCCGAGGCAGGGGGGCCAGAAATCGAGGGCTGTGCCGAGGAGGCAGGGGCGCTAGAGACAGCCGGCACAGTTGAAGAGGCAGCCGAGGGGCCAGCAGGTGTGGACGCAACATCGGACTCAGTGGCAGGGACGCTGGAAGCAGGGGGGCCTGGAATGGAGGGTCCGGCGGAGGACACAGGAGCGGCGGAAGAAACGACGGGTGCGGACGAGCCAGCGGGGACCGACGAAGCGGGCACAGAGGCCGACGAAACCGGTGCGGAGGGGACAGCCGGGGCCGAAGAGTTAGCTGGCACAGAGAAAACAGGCGCAGACGAAGCAGCAGGAGCCGATGAGGCTGGTGCGGAGGACACAGCAGGAGCCGAAGAGTTAGCTGGCACAGAGAAAACAGGCGCAGACGAAGCAGCAGGAGCCGATGAGACTGGTGTAGAAGATATAACTGGTGCCGACGAAGCGACGGTGGCCGACGAGACTGGTGTGGAGATAGCCGGAGCCGAAGAATTAGCTGGCACAGAGAAAGCAGGCGCAGACGAAGCGACAGGGGCCGACGACACAGGGGCGGAGGACACAGCCGGGGCGGATGATGCAGCGGGAGCCGAGGAAGCAGGTGCTGAGGAGGCTACTGGTGCCGATGAGCTAACGACAGCCGACGAAGCAACCGGTGTAGAGGAAGCGGGGGCGGATGAGACAACCGGGGCTGATGAAACGGCGGAAGAAACAACCGGGGCCGAAGAGACTGCGGACGCAGAAGAAACAGGTGCGGACGAGGCGACCGGGGCGGACGAAGCTGGGGCAGATGAGATAGCCGGAGCCGGAGTCGATGAAGCAACTGAGGAAGCAGCAGGGGCCGAGGATGCCGCAGACGCAGAAGACGCGGGCGCAGATGAAGGGGTAGGGGCCGATGAGGCTACTGAAGAAGCAACGGGTGCGGAGGAGGCCGGAGCAGAGGACACGGCGGGCGCAGAGGAAGCAACCGAGGAAGCAACCGGAGCGGAAGAGCCAGCCGATGCCGCGGGGGCGGAGGAACCAGCCGAAGAGACGGCTGAGGCAGATGAAGCCGGTGCAGACGAGGGAGCCGGGGCCGATGAGCCGCTTGCAGCCGATGAAACAGGGGGTGCAGAAGAAGCGGCCGGGGCCGATGAAGCGCTGGAGACAACGGCAGCGGAAGAAACAGCGGATGAAGCCGCGACAGAGCTGGCGGAAACGGCTGACAAGGCTGAAGGTGCGGCTGAGGACGCGGGGGCACTTGAGGACACTGAGACAGCAGAGGAGACGGCTGAAGCAGAGACTGAAGAAGCCGACACAGCGCTGGAGGCAACCGGGGCGGAGGACGAAACCGAGGGTCCAGCGACGGAAGAGACAGCCGAGGCCGAGGAAGGCGCAGCCGATGCAGCAGAGGATCCAGACAAGGCCGGGGCAGACGATGAGGCTACCACAGCGCTTGAAGAAGCGGGGATGGGAGACGCGATGGAGGATGCGACTGAGGCAGAAGCTGAGGAAACCGCCGATGAGGCCGACGAGGCCACGACAGAGGATGCGGAAGATCCAACCTCAGAAGCCGAAGGCGCAGCTGAGGATACCGACGAGGGCGCGACGGAGCCCGAGGGTGCAGCGGACGAGGCAGAGGACGACACAGCAGATGAAATAACGGAGGATGCCGATGGCTCAGCGGGGATGACGCTGGACGAAGCCGACGCAGCTGCAGAAGAGGCCGCTGCGGAAGATACCGAGGAAGCCGACACGGCCGATGCCGATGAAACGGAAACGACGGAAGCAGACGAGATCGATGCGACTGATGAGGCGGAGACAGAAGAAGCCGAAGCAGCTGATGACGCAGAGGACTCAGAAGCCACAGATACAGCTGAAGAGACGGAAGACTCTGCGGCAGCAGATGAAACCGATGCAGCCGATGACACAGAGGACTCCGCGACAGCAGACGAAACTGAAGCAGCCGACGAGATAGAGGACTCAGAAGCAACCGATGCGGCGGAAGACGCCGAAGACTCCGCAACAGCAGAAGACACCGATGCAATGGAAGAAACAGACGCTACCGACGATGCGGAGGCCACCGAAGAGGATGAGGCCGCGGCAGCAGCCGACGAGCTGGGAACAGCTGACGAGAAGACAGTCGAGGATGCAAGTGAGGCTGAGGGAGCCGAGGCTTGCGAGGCGGCGGAAGAAGCCGATGCAGCCGACGAGACGGACGCAACCGAAGCCGACGAAGCGGAGGACACCGACTCAACGGAAGAAACCGAAGCAGCAGATGACACGGAGGACTCAGAAGCAGCCGACTCCGACGAGACTGACACCACCGAGGAGACTGACTCCACGGAAGCAGAAGAAACCGACGACTCAGAGACAACCGATGCCGAGGAGATAGAGGCGACCGACGATGCCGAGA
>Ga0247780_1000468_pt1 | contig 38064 bp, 19 predicted proteins | sample UWRJL079202R5_FD_179927 | JGI IMG/M metagenome (GOLD analysis project Ga0247780, IMG submission 179927) | Plant litter microbial communities from Arlington Agricultural Research Station in Wisconsin, United States - UWRJ-L079-202R-5 | ecosystem: Environmental > Terrestrial > Plant litter >...
CTCGTATTCAGTCAGCCAACCTCGCTTCGCAGAAGCGAGTGTGGCCAATGCACTCCGTGCACTGGCCACCCTCACGGCTATAATAACACGGCTTCCACTCTCAAAGATAGAAAGAATTAATCACCTTCAACACACACTACTTTCCAATGCCTTAACCCCTTTTGCATTTCAACAAAGTATTTAAAGAAATTCACCTTAAACCCAGGTGTTACACGTTAAATGACCCTAACACTTAAAGTAGCACCGCAGCTTACCAAATCTCAGTAGCTCCAGTAAGAGCTTGTTAAGGTTCACCCTAGCGAACCTTATTTACGTTAATTAAGCAGATATAAGGCTACGAGGCTAGGAAGGTTCCGTATTAAACTAGGAAGGTTAGGCTAATAAGCACCTACTGGTCATCATTTAGAAAGACAGAGAACTTTAGTCTACAGAGGACCTTAGTATTTAGAATAACCATTAGGCCCCGTATATATCTCAAAAGGCAAGGACCTTCGGCTATAGTTAATTATTGTACGTGATTAGAATAGATTTATTTAACGCCTATAAGGCCACATACTATTCCAAGCCGCACCTACAGCACTTTTTAGTTGCCCCTTATCACACCTAAGCATTTAGTCAGTTCGCTAACTAGATGCCTGGTACTACCAGAGCGCTAGTTAGCCTGAGCTACCACAGTTACAACAATTAAATTCTACAAAGAAGTCTATAAAAGAAAGGGTTTCTAGCCTCTGGCTAGACCCTTTAGGAGAAGTAATTTAATTAAGCAGTTATAACCCCTTTAATTTTATAAGATTCCAGTACGAGAATATCTATTTGCACTATACTTATATAATCATAATATAACCTGATATGCTTTACTTCGATAGGACGCTTTACTTTAATGATATGCTCCACTCTGATAAGATGCTTTATTTAATAATATGCTGTAACGTAGGTTAACGAGGGTAGGCACTATAAGTAGCAAAACGGTGCCTGTATTCTAAGATTTTTATTGCTAATTATTAAAGTGACTTAAATGAGCAAAAGATGCGACGATCAGTAGAGAATTGCCTATGTTACTTTTACACTACTATTGTAAAGTGAGAGAAAGGAGTGAGGAATGTAAGTGGTTAAAGCTACCTAATCTAGCAGTATCTACTACCTCTATTGTGTTTCCTGAGCTAACTACTCTTCTACAGCCTTTTAATCTAATAGATCCTGTGCCTCTTATATAGTAAGTGACCTTTTAAGCTATATATATGTTTTTTTTAACTCTCTGTTACTTATTAAGCTCCTTATTAGTCTTTCATAATGCTAACACCTTAGTATGTAAAGAGCCACCTTATATATTATAACTATTATACTTTCAGCTAGTTAATTAACAGTAGTAAATATTAAGGTTAAAGAGCTGCCCTAATAGTTAAAAATTCGAGCTTTAATAAGTATTAACTGTAAAGTGCCCTCTTAAGGGTTATGTAGCGTTTAGAAGACCTAAGGTAATGTAGTAGCTTAGCTTAATGCTAGGGGTATTAAGGTTCGAATATATATATCTAGTTTTGATATTACTTTATCTAAGTCGTACGGTATAAGGCTGGCTCTAGTAAAGCCTCTTTAGATATTCTTTTTCGTAATTAAAGTAAAAAAACGCTTTTTTAAACGAATGGAAAAATTCTAGCTTACTAATATACATAATACTTATTCACATTAACTACTTAATCTAATAGCTGTACGCCTTCTTTAACAGTATAAAATAACTAACATCTAAAGGCTGAATTATATGTGAGGAACGTAATGGTATAGAAAGTGTTTTAATATTAAGTGCCTGGTAGTAAGTCTATACGGCCTGCTTCTAATACACCGTAATGACTAAGGTAAAGACAGATCGCAGTAGCGGACAAGGTCCCAGACCGAGGCTAATTGCTACAAAATGGTTAGGGGCAAGATGATTAAATGAAGGCTAGCACAACTTCCAAAGGCAGTATACTGTTAAGCAGATCGTTAGACCAGAGGTTCCTGTCACGACCCAGGACATAACCTAACGGAGGGAGCACGGATCACATGTATCTAGCCAATCATTAGGCCCAGGGTGCGATGACCCACAAAGCCCTGCAGGAACCAATCAGAGAGGACCCGGCTCCAAGTCCTAAGGTCTCAGGTCCTAGGACACAACTACTCACAGGGGACCCAGCCCTCTTAGACCTGGCGAGGAAGAGAAAATTGTGGTATAAGATACCATTGTCGTGCCCACGACGGAGTGAGGGACCCTTCTGGTTCCTCACGCTAGCAATACATGTTTATCTAGGGTATTACACTGGTATCCACGACTTACTTAACAGTGATCATGTATTACTCAGAGAGTTCTGCTAGCTTACATTCAGCCCTCCTTGCCCATTCCCCTAGAGTAATTGGTCCTTGACCGCTCTTGCGATCTGTCTTTACCTTAAGTACCCCGGTACTCTACGTGCACGCTTACGAGCTACGTAAAGCCACTGCTCCAGCTACCTATCCACGGCTGAATAAGGCTTAGCTCCGTTCTGGAAAAGGATTAGTTCTTACCTCTTCAAAATTATTACTTTCCAGGGTTGAAATTCTGCCAGCTCCATCCCCCTACTGCTGGCACCCTTCCAATTAGCCTTCTTTAGAGTAATCAACGCCTTCGCTTAACGCTAATAATTCTTTCTGTTTCTAGTCAAGGATTTACGTGAATGGCCTCGTTTTCTCGCGAAGAATGCGCGCCTTCACGGCCTTTAGTTAGCTACAGCACTCCCAGCGGTCTCTGGGGCGGTTGATCCAGCCCGGGTAAGGGTGTGCCGGTACTACAGTCAGCCTCCGGCGCGCTGTAAGAGCTTCACAGCAGTAAGCAGTCTTCCTTCCTCTCTAGCCCTCACGCTTTGTAAAAAGCTTCGTTCCTAATAATTTACTTACATAATAGCTTCACAAGCAGCTCCTCTACCTGTAAAACCAGTCTTAACACCTACACGTGCACCTTTTACTAAGCTTTTAGTTAACATTTTCTATAACCTCCTTATTTATTAGTAGAATAAATAAGGTTATAAACCGAAAGATTAGAAGGAACATAAAGTTAGTTATACTGAATAACCTGACGTTATATACTTAGAACGTTCCTATTCCAGAAGGTAATAAATCCGTGTGTTTAACTACTTAATATTCCACTATGTTAACTGTAATAAAGTGTGGAAACACCGCTACATTAAAGAAGATAAGTACAAGCTAGTTTTTATTATAAAAGCTAGGTCTTAACACCTTTTAACGTACGTTAAGGCCGCTGCTAAGTTTAAGATATAATCTTTAAATACTGTTAGTGACTGGTAAAGGTGTAAAGACACGATTTTAAACAGTCACAAGTTAATCTTTCGCCTTAAATGGCTACATTTAGAAGAGGCCTTACACTAAGAATTTATCAACACACGGAAGCTCGGTAAACTGGTTAAAATCGGCTAGTTTCAACGTATTACACGTAAATTATACTTTGAATTTTATCCAGATTCTAAGGTATAATTTGGCTTTAGTAAAGGTTAGTTCTACAGCTTCTTTCAGAGGTGGAATATCTCGCTCCGGCGGCTTACAAATCAAGCTACTAAACGGCTAGAGGACTGTGTTAACATCACTAATACCTTCCTCCGTTACATCTGCCAAATCAGCCAGCCGAAGCCAGTCGCTGGAGCTGCCCTTAAATCGGCCCCTAAATCGGCCCCTAAGCTAGCCTTTAAGCTAGCCCTTAAATTAACCCCCAAACCAGCAGTTAATAACAACCTTCTACTAGCAGTTAATAATAACCTTCCTTTAGCTGCTAGAGAGCTTATACTAACTGGCCCCCTTTTATTATCAGCTGTTAAAATACTTACGTTACTTATACTTAACTGTATTAAAGTTAAGGTGCTAGCTAATAAAGCTCTGAAAGCTTATAAACTACTACCGCCTTACTTAACTGACTACCTTTATTATTTTACTAACGCCTTACAGCCGCAACTACTATCATTACCACTACTACTTATAACTGCTAAGAGCTCTCTATTAGCTGCTAACTAGGTGCTATAATGCCGATTTTAGCTGTCACATATCATTAATATTAATAAAACCCCTATACCTTTCAAGTACCCTAACGGCTAAACTTATAATAAAGTGGAGAATAAGACTATCAGGGCACGTGTTATAAAAGGGGGGTAGTTTAAGCATATAGCTACGTTAATACTATATCCTTCGGCTGATAGAATTCTTCGTGTAAAGGTTACATTGATTTTTAAGGGTAAGGGTTACGTGACGCCAGAAGAGGTCTAAGCTTAAAGCCTTAAGGTAACCACGTTATTCAATCTAACCGCTTATAATACAGAAGCCTTTTATATATAGTTAATTAAATAGGTTATTATTCTATTAGTAAATAAAGCCTCTTTTTTATTAGTATAGGACTTTGTACAGTTCTATGTGACTGATAATATTAAGGCTTTACTCTGGCACTACAGTATCGATCTTACAGCTATACTGGCCGGTATAACCCTTAAATTGCAGCCTTTAGATACACACATTAATAAGTGGATTAAGGTGGTTGTGGAAGAGGTTACAGATCGCATAAAGGCCGAATGGGAGGCACGTGCTGATTTTAAGGGGTGGTCTCTCAGTATTTAGCAGATTTTCACCACCTACGTTATTATAAAGGTTATGCGGCTCCTAGTGAAAAGGGGTAACTTTATTTAGAAGTCTTTTATCGATACCGGTATTATTATCGCCCCTGACGGGTTTAAGGACCATTTGATTAAGATTAAGTGTCTTCAGGAGGCGAATATTAGGCCTGATTTTACTGGTTGGGAGATAACAACTTACGCCCTGGAGGAATACGAGCCAGACCTTGTTGACGGCGACCCCCTATTCGAAAATCTCTGCGTAGACTACTGGAAGCTCACAAAACGTGACTTGTTGGTTATTGCTAAGGCACGTGGTTTGGCGGTGAAATCCAGGGATATAAAACAACGGCTTATGGATCTTCTAAAGGAGCAAGATGCCGAGAATTTTGTGGATTCAGAGGTTGACGACGAAGAGGTGGATTACGAAGAATGAGGAGTGCCAGGAGCAGCGAGTTTATAAGCAGTTTTGTACTAGAATCAGCTACTCAATCCACCAGCCAGTCTCTCATTTCTACCATTACCGTACTACCCCAGCACAAAGAACAGCGCTCCAAAACACCAAGATCCACGGAATCCACGCAAATCCACAGAATCCACGCAATTCAGGGTCCCTGGTTCTGTGGGGGGAGCTAGTCTTACCGCCTTTAGGGGGTTGGCTTCCACTAAGCCAAATCTAGCGATTTTAAAAGGGTCGCTTACTCAGAATCCAGAGGCTGGAGCGGTGGCTTTGCGTGGCTCGTGAGCGTGCACGTTTACCAAGTAAAACCGGATTTTATAGAAAAATACGGTATCTATAGTACAGAATCCGGGAAGTAACTTGTACTGGCCTCTGTCCTCCGTGGCCTCTGTGCGCAGAGGCTGCCAAAGCCACAGAGGCCCCTGTGCAGTGAACAGTGTCGCACTGTTCTCCCTACTGTAGATCACACGGGGATTCTGTTAGGCCGGGCCGCCCCTCAGGCGACCTGCGAGTCGTCACAGTTTTTAAGTACAAAAGGTAGTTTCAGTCGTATGTTAAAAGGTTATTAATATTACTAACGTTTTCTTATACCACTTTTTCCTTATCGGGAAATCTAGCATTATAACGTAAAGCTTATATTTAAGTTAAGCAAAATATCCTATAGTGGAGGATTTATTATTCTGATTTCCACTGCTGGGGTCTTATGTTCTATCGCTACCTTTCTACACAATAACGGCAGACGAAAAAGAGAGATGAGCTCCTTGACGGAAATGGCGCACGACCGCACGTCAAGCTCCTTGAGACGCTTCATCCTGAAGGTCTCTGAGGGATCAGGGCCGCTTCCCTGCTGCAACACGAAAGTCTTGAGGTTTTGAGGGCTCCTGTGTTCAGCAAAAGAGGGTTGGTGGACGACGATTTGACCCACCATGGCCGTCGTGGTTTTATTCTTGGCTATTGCGGAGCAATCAACGGAGTTGGGATTCGATGGCCCCAGGCAGAAGCCGGGAGTCATTGGTTGGCAGGGGGCATCTGCGAGGAACCATTCTACCCAGGAGTTCCACAGATGCAGAGTAGAGGCACGACATATACTGTTCGACGCCGATCTGGCGGTGCATTAGATCACGACCAACATTGACTGTTGTGGTCGCCGTGACACTCTATTCCAACTTGATTGGCATACGAACAGTGTGGGAATGGTAAAGTGGGGTCTTGCCGGTGTCCCGATGTGGGATCGCGGAAATGCACAGCAGCGGCGCAGCGACGTCGAAACAGCACGGCTGCGTCGTCGCAGCTTCTCCGATTTCGGGCTTCGTCAGGCAGCATCGCAGAATCGCATGTCTTGGGCATCGCTCCCGCCCCAAAAATTGCCAAGCATCCGACTTTGCACTGCTCTTCCATCTCAATCAACGCCAAGCCCGACCCACTTGCAACCTCAGCTTGGCTTCCAAGAAGCAAAAAGAACAAGGCTTCATTAATGGCTCCTATCAACAACTCATTCCTTCTGCCAAAGCGCCAAGACCCAAACCTCGATTGCTCACCCGCAACACCATGGTCCCTCTTCATCTTCTTCGCCTCCAACTACTTCGCCCACTGTGCAACAGTCAAAATGTACCCCGGCTCATCAGCATTAGGAACAATAGTCGCAACTGCTCTGGCGCTCTTCTTTCCTACGTCTGGAATCACGAGGGCTGTGCACTCAATATCACGCAATTCCTGGTTCAGGGAGAAGAACCCGCTGGAGAAGGCCGCCATGGCTGGTGCCTTACTCATGGTCGTGCGGAATAGTTCGTGGAAGCCCGAGGAGGGAGACTGCATCAGATCAGTTGACCTAGGTTCGGGGGAAAGTGGTCTGTTCCCCCCTCAGGGGATGGTACCCACACATCTTCCCCCGGCCTCACCGAGCCTGCCAGTGTACGACACCATCGAGCCAGCCACCATCAACACGTCCGCCGAAAAGAACAATGCTTACCCACCCGAGAAGTGTGTGAAGCAAACGACCAAGCCACTCCAGCCACCATCACTGCAAGACCCTCCCACATTCCACGTCAGTGTCAAAGGCTTCTCGAAGGATGACCTCTCAGCCCCCATCTCATCCCTCTTCCACACCGAGCAAGGCCAGCCCGCCCTACACGGGTACTACGAACTCCCCGCCGGCTACTCCTGGGAGATAGTCCCCGCCGAGGCCAAGATCTCCAAAACTACAACATCGGAGTCCGTCCCAGCAGCAACCTGCGGCAGAACATTCCCCCCCTCCCCAACTATCTGCTCAAATTACAACTGGGTCCACGCCCTGGTCGGTCTCTTCCAAGCCGGCAGCGCTGGTCTTACCCTCTATCGCTCTCGAGGAAGGCAGATCGAGCACTACGGCTACGCTGCCTTTGGTCTGACCGTTATTCCGTATCTCATCATGAGCATGATCAACCTGATTTCACAAATGGCAACAGCCGAGTACCCGCTTTACTACATGGTCAGCTCGTCTGAGATGGAGGAGGCCTGCGGAAGCCGACGAGGAGGAGTGTTTGTTGGCGTCGTTGGCGCCGTGGTAGCTTCAGATGTTGACGAGCTAGATGGCAAGACTGGCGAGGGAGAAGCTCTCTACAAGGCCAAATTCACCGGCTGCGAAGATACAGCTCGTGTTGAGTTGACAAGATGGTACAAGGACAACTCGATTCCCCCTGTCACTATCAAAGGGCGGTGGACTCTCGAAGAGGTCGAGGGGGCCGTTGGGTTGAGCTTCCCTAAGTACGAGACTGTCAAGCTCCATCAACCCTCATTCTCCTCCGCCCCATCTCCCCACACCCCCCCAGCCCCCCGATCGTCTCGGTTACGAAATTTTTTGCCTCAACCTTCGAATTTCTTCACCATAGCCCTGTCAGAAATCTTCCAAAATGACGGCTTCCTAAAGTGGAGCATGTTGTACTTTGTCCTTCCGATATTGCTGGGTTGTCTTTCCCTTCTCATCGTCGGTGCTCTGACTCATTTCGAGAATGGAGAGAGTTCAAAAACGCAAAGAGCATGGATTATGAGCTGGCTGATCGTTGGCATTGCTTGTGGCTGGTGGGCTGACCTCACCAGTTGGCTTTTGATTCCCCAGAAGGAGCGAGACGGGAGTATCAATAAGTGTTCCTACGTCTGTATGTTACTCATAGGCGTTGTGCTGTTGAGTGCATTTTGCGTACCGGCTATTGGTGGGTTTGTGGTTGTGGCAGAGATGTTGAAGGAGTACGGGATCTGTGAGTCCGGCTAGAGATCTCCACCGATGAGCAGGTGAGCAGGGATTCACTTTCAATGGTATGTGCGAAAGACAGTGCCACGTTGCCACGACAACTCTTGGATAGTTTTTACGTTTCAAGCATAATGGATGGGCTACAATTAACTCACTGTTGCACCTTGCTGTCCTCCACTTCAACCTCCGCCACGGGGGTCCAACCGCTCAGCTCCTTGCTCCCCACGAAGCAGTACTCCTCCGCAACCCCCCCGAGTCGAATCCCGTCGCCCCGGTTTCCAACTAAATGGCGAACTCCTGTATGATCCCAGTTTGAATAGAGGAGCTGCGCACTTCTCGTGTCGCCTTCTTCTGCTCGTGGCACATCAAGGTTCTTTCACTGACTTCTTAGACGTGCCCCCGCCAGATCGTCCCAAGGTCTACATACTACAGAGAACAAAGAAAGAAAAGGCTCTTTGATTGACCATCTCTTTCAGGTGGTATCGATATAAGGCCGTCGTCTGGTAGTGAGGGAAAGTCATCATCTCTGGATTATTCACTGGTATGAAGTCATGTAGCGATGCAGAAAAGCAGAGGTAGCAGATAAGGGGTAGCCATTCCCTAATTAGGAGTACCTCGCATCAGACAGTGACTGGGAAAGTCATCATCTCTGGATTATTCACTGGTATGAAGTCATGTAGCGATGCAGAAAAGCAGAGGTAGCAGATAAGGGGTAGCCATTCCCTAATTAGGAGTACCTCGCATCAGACAGTGACTGGACTAGCCACTCACTTGGCACTGACAAATAAGTAGTCAGTACGTTAGCTTACTTACGGTTATAGGAGGGATACCCTATTCCTTATAACTACTACACACACCTACACCTATAAAAATAATAACATCTATTTTATAATCCCATTAGTCTCAGTTTTGTAGCCTTCCTCGCCGAGTTAAGTGGTATGAAAAGCGTTAATTAACTTGAGATTTGTTTTTACTTTTTATTATTAAAAGCTATTATTAAGCAATTGCTTTTTAAACTTATAATTCTTTATTAAAGCTTATACGTAACTATATAGTTTTTCTATCTATAGCCTTAGCAATTTAATAATATTAAGGTTTTTCACAGCATATATCGTTAAAATAAAATTTTAAAGCATTAGCTATATGTGACACTTTCTTAAACTTTGATATCATAAGGTTTTAAGGCGTTTGTAAGTGTCCGCTATAACAGAGTGGATTAATAGTGACAGTGATAGCGAAAGTGACAGTAACAGCGATTAAGAAAATTAGTACAAGGTAAAGCGTTTTTTTTTTTTTTAAAAAAAAAAACCAAAAAAAACCAGACCTAACCTTTGGCTCGCGTTTGTTTACACTTATAACTCAAGGTTTAAGTGTTTATAAGCGTCGGCTATAACAGAGTCGATTAATAGTGATAGGGTTGGGTTTTAAAACCCTAACCCTACAGGTGCGGCCAAAGCCAGCCGGCCGGAGCAAAGCGGCCGGATCCACGCAGCCGCAGAGCGGCTGGCTCCGTGGATCTGCACTGCTAAGAACGCCAGGCTCCGCAACCAACCTCGTATTCAGTCAGCCAACCTCGCTTCGCAAAAACGAGTGTGGCCAGTGCACTCCGTGCACAGGCCACCCTCACGGCTATAATACCACGGCTCCCGCTCTCGAAGATAGAAATAATTAATCACCTTGAATACTCACTTTCCAATGACTTGTGCTCACCTTCATGCCTTTTAACAATAAAAAATCTTATACTTAAATTGTTACTAAATTAAAGGGGCAAGTCTCCTTTATAACCGTATAGCAGATTCTGTAAAAGGCTGGTATAAAGATAAAGCTTACTTATAAGCTTAGGTTAATAAAGGAAATGTAAGCAGTAAGATTAAAGTGGTGCTTTAATTATAAAGATTAAACTCTTAAGGATTAGATAAAGGTAATTTAAACTGATAAAATTACTGGTATTATTAACTATTACTGTAAATGGTATTAAGTATAAAGGACTTTAATAAAGTAATATCTGTAAAGCTGTATTTATAAAAGGTAAAAAGGATTTACAAAGTTTATATTCTAAGCTTCCTTTTATTATAATTTTAAAAGTCCTTATTATATCTAAAAGCTAGAAACTACTATAGAGAGGAAATTAGCTGATAAAGATTTAAAGAAGATAAATAAGGTATTTAAACCTATTTGTAAAATTAAATAAGAGCTAAATAACCTAATATCTCACCTTTAGATTAATTAGAAAAACCTTAACTAAGTTCTATAGTGGTGATAGATTAAGGTTAATAATAAGCTAACGAGAGGAAACAGGAAAGGGATTAACTAATATTAATACTAAACATAAGTGTTAGTACTAAAGTTAATTCCCTTTACGTAACGGTATAGCTTTAAGTTTCTTATAATAAAAGATAATATACTTATACACATATACTGTACTAATATTATAATAATAAACTTATCGAAGGTGTTACGTTTATTATAATACCTTAACTCTCCAGATCTTAACATAATTAAGCTTTTATAGTTTTATCTAAAAAGGTAAATAATTAAAAAAGGTACTTTACAGAATTAAAGGGAAGTGGAGGAAGCTTAGCTAAAGGTTTAGAAAGAGTTATCACACGAGAAGATTCGTAAATAGATTTAACAGATTATATACCACATACAGGAGGTCATTCGTTATAAGGGAGGAAACGAATATAAAGAGAGTTAACCGAGTTAGATAAAGAGTCGTAAGGTTAGCCACGTCGTTAAAGTCTTAGGAGAGATAATAGTAGAGGATGAGGACTTGGAATTGGTAGATTCGGCTCTATAGCAACAGTCAGAAGTATATTTAGAAGATGTAGAGTTAGAAGGATTTGGAGAAGAAGTCTGGGAGGAAGTAGTGGAAGTGGTGGCGCCAGAACCGTCACCATCGCCAGCGCCAGCGCCACTGCGGCGGTCAAACAGAAGAAAGTAGATAGTTACCCTGCGATTGACGTTGACTGCGCGTAATTACGGTTAACGGCGCGCAACCGAGGCCGATAGAAGGTAGTGGTGGCGATGAGGGTGATGGCGATGGTGGGGTTTGGTGGAAGCGCTGTATTTCCAGGGGGTTATAGTGGGTAAGCCCTATAATGGCTAAAATGCCAAGAAGGCGGTGAGCGGATTCTTTTGGTAGGCGCTTCCGTACGCCTTCACACACTGCTACATGCGTTGGCGCGCCGGGATCGCAAGTATACAGGTCAGCTGTGGAGTATAACATCCAACCAAGCCTTTGTAAAACAAGTGCGCCTGTGCTCTTAGACCAATGTGTCCGTGCCCTTGAACTGGTCATTTCAACATGGAACCGTTGTACAAGGGCTTGGCGTCGGGGTGGACAGCAAGAAGCCAGGCTCTTGTTGCATTGTCGCAGCAGAGACTGCAGGCCGCAGGCGGGGCGGCTGAATACTGGCCCTGTGGAGAGATTGGCACTTTGGTTAGTGTCAGCACCTGCAAACAATTGACACCAGAGCTGAGGAGAAAGTATGCATAATTTCAACTCAACTGATGATCCTCAATGGCCTCAAAGTCCTTCATCCCAATTCTGGTTATACTCGCACTCTCGGTCTCCATAGCTTTCCTGTTAATTAGCAGCTAGCTTCCCGAAAGTCAGGTAAAGAGGCTTAATAACAGCCCAATTAGTCAGCATCTCCAGCCAACAGCGTTTCAACTTGTCGCTGATTAGCCCCAGAGACTGGGACCTTGCGAAAAGTTGCCATTCAAACTACCTATAGGTACAGAGCCCCTACTGCCTACATAGGTACTTGTCTAAACCATGTTTGGCGATTTATCTGATCATTCCCTGAGCAGGGCCTGAATAGCAAAGAGTATAAAAGCAGGAATGCAGAGAAAAAAACGATTAAGAACAGTCCACTAGAAACTTCCTCGTCTGGCTCTGTCCATCATGCCTCTAGCAAAGGCTGCGGAAAACCTCTGCTTGGATCCGGGACAGTGATGAGCTCGGTCTCGGGCTCCTCGTCGGCGTACCTTCCGGTAGCCAAGATGGGCCGGTCGGGGTCGAGCTGCGACAATGGTGGGCGCAGCCAGCTGAGAGAGGGGCAGGCCTTGCCGTCTGCCTCGGCATTGGGAGGCTCTCGCCAGTAGCCTGGCAAAGCGATGGGATGGGGAGCGTCGCATGGCAGGGGCCCGTCTCGGCGCTTGATGGTCCAGGCTATGAGAGTGTCGTACAAGACCAAGATATCGGCATCCAGCTCGACATCAGCATGTCGGACCCATAACTCTCGATTCCTGAGCCGTCTGCCCATCTCATTTCTCTCAGCGAGGCAGCGAGGGCGCAGAGAGGGGTCTCTGACAATGTGGCTGGCAACGGCCCAGGTGGCATGCTCAACATCGCTCTGGGCCGCCTTTTGCATGTCCTCTGGGCTGAGAACTGACAATGATGTTACACTGCTGGGGCATATCGCGTAACCCTTACCACCAGTGCGCCACGTCGCGGTCTGTGAAGCTGAGCCAAGATCAAGTAGCACAAGCGAGTTAGTTGCCGTGTTGATAAATATGTTCTGCGTACTGATATCGTTGTGCTGGATGCCGCCCTGTAAATTGAGAAAGTCGACGGCTCCTATCAGCTCGTGGAGCCATATCTGAGGGAAAGACCACGGAGCCTGCTGATGTAATAAGGTATAGCCGCACATAAAGGGCATGGTGAAGCCGGCAATACCAAGACCACTGATCTCTTCCACCACTAGCGAAAGCAGCGATACGATGTTAGGGTGTGGCGGAAGGCATCCAAGAGCTTGTATATCTGTCCAGAGACCGCCGCCGACCACGTCCCGCTTAAAGGCAGACTTTAAGGTGGCTAGCTTCCTCTTGCCCGACGAAGGGTCCACGTAGGACACCTGGTCGATCCCGTGTGCTATGCGCTTGACCACGGTGAGCTTCGACCGGAGGACGACAGGGATTGTGGGCTGGCGCGACGGAAGCCCGTATTCTGTAACGGATGGAAGGTACGGCGGGTCAAAATCAACAACACCCTCATCGGTTGTGGTGTGTAGGATCTCTCCCGACTTGGAAATCCAGACGCCGCGAATATCGGGAGCGAGGTTAGCCATACTTCGAGGCGGGAAAAGTGCCAAGATCTTTTTGGCCATATACCACTCATCGTCGTAGTCCTTCGGCCCCCCGTCGTCGTCGCCGTGATCGAGTGTAATGTTGAGTAAGCGGAGGGAGTCGGAGTCTCTGAAAGTCATCGACGTCATACCTGGACCGCGGGATTGAGCAAGGCTCATCCAGGTAAGGGCAGGCACCGCCGGTTCGCGTTTGGCTGTCATAGTGGCAGGTAGAGCGAGACAAGTATCGAATTGGCAATCGGAAGGCAAAAGCGGCCAAATTGGCAAAAGGAGGTGCGAGAAATTTGGGGAGCGGTGTAGCTGGATGGTTGTGTGGGACTTTGAGAGCAGGCGAGGAGAAGGGGAGAGAAGGGAACAGAAGGGAACAGAAGGAAACAGCAGTCGGGAGGACAAAGGAGGGCAGCGCGTGCGCCCACAAGTAATTCCCCTATTCCGGCACTAGACTACAATTTCCTTTCTTTGTTCCCATAATATGACCAAACCACCCGTCACGAAACTCTCTGGCGACACAGCCCACGGCGCTAGTTTCCAGTAGGAGGCCACTTTGCCGGTCATTACAGGGGAACTGTCATCTTTGCAGGGCCTAATTGCGTACATGGGTAAGGGGGTGTCCAGACATCCATCTCTAGCCTTTCAGGTAGGTGAAGCTCCGCAGGCGGCAAACGAAACCAGGAAGACGTAACAATAATGTGTGTGTGTGAGATCGCTGGCACCAATTTTTCCCTCGTTTCAGCCCACCTTCGGACCTGAGTCTCTTTGACCACCTCAGGCAGTCATCAACGGGCAGACAGTAGATATAGAAAGGCTCGCTCCTCCTCCATCAAAGTCCTCACTACTTTCAGCCTTCACGGCACACAAGTTCAGCATAAACTCAGCCCGTTCTCCCAAGTGTGAGCCACCTCGAAGCGAACAACATATCCAACACTACCATCCATCTACAAAGCTCACCATGTCGAACCAACACTTCACTATGAGCCGGCGACAAGCCAGCAACCGTGTTCGGGAGTGGGCTCCAATTCAGCATTACACCGGCAACCGCATAGCTTGCTACTGTGGCAGGTACTCCTTATATTTTTTTTGCGGCCATTCCGTCGAGGTCACAATTCCCTGCGGCCACACCATTGTAACTGGTGACATTGACTTTTGTTACCGACCTCTCAATGTTACCGAGGTTACGAATGTGACGCTTGTCGGCTATTGCCGGTTTTGCCAGCGCCAGGTTGGCAGTATGTGTGCACCCCTTCTTTGTGGTTCTGAGGCTGACCAACTGATAGGGTAAATTGTGTCTCGGACAGACTGGAGTGAAGGTTGTGTGATGGGACCGGTTCCTTTCATCGCCTTGGGGAATCTTAGGTGCGATCTCGGGAAAATGCGGATGCCGCTAGGTAGAGATGGGAGGAAGAAGGGAACAAACAGTGCGGGGACGATTGCTGAATTGTGGCAACTAGGTTAAGAAATCGAACTCGGTAGCTTGGCAGTCTTTGTCTTTGGTTCTCTTCACTCCTGTCTTGCAGCGTGAAGCCGGAGCTAGGACGAGAGGAAAAAGAAACATGCTTTCCGATATCACATCATGGTCCCTCAGGTTTCCTGCTTAATGTGATTATGATTGGCGGTGGAAAGAGCTCGACTCCCATAGGTCTCCAATTCTCCCCCATCACAAATCGCAACAGTGGTCATTCTGGCAGACTGTTTCCCAACTGTGAGCTGATGAGCAACGAAGTCGGCCAGACTCACGTAGATGCCGATTCCAGCAGGCAAACAGGCCTAGTAAGTTAGCTGGGGGACATGTTAGAGAATAGACGCGTACTGTTCAACGATTTTCACTCGCTTATTGCTAAGATGAATGAAATGGTAAACCTTTTTTCCCTGCGCCGGAAGAAGGCCGACACAATCGATGCAGCACATGGTCGATATCTTTCCCGATCGGAAAGTGTGCCGTCTCGGGAAGGGGGACAGAAGCGGTGACAAAGGTCCGAGTGCAGTCGAGAACAGCGTATGGTGGTTAGCGTTGAGATTGGTGTCCTCCTTTTTGACGGGATTCAGGTACTGGTTGCCAGGGTCACGTGTCGGATCCAGGACCGGTTACAAGGAAACTATTTGCCGAAACCGGTTGTAAGGTACATTAGGAAGATAGAAATCCAGGACCCGGAGATAGGTGCCGGGTAGGTATAAGGTGTAGGAAACTGAGCTCTATGGCGGGAATCATGTGTGTATATTGGTAAGATCTGGTCAGCTTAGCTGGGCCAGATCATTTATCTATCTATCTGATTGCCTGGTAACAGCTTCATTTCTTTGCTCTGCAAGTCAAAAAAGAGGTAAATGAAGAGCTGTAAGACAGTCTGGCTTTATCAGCAACCCTAGCGACCTTTCTTCCCGTCAGGGTACCTAAATCCTCACAAGGCAGATGCCAGGGAGCTATAAGTACGTGCCAGGTGTCGAAAAGGAGGGTACGATCCACTGCGTGGATCGTGCCCTCCTTTTTAACAGTATGTAATGCAACCCGGGGGTAGGAAGCGCCGCGCCAACTAGTCCAAAATATCTGTTAATGCAAAGCACTTTATAACCGGCTAAGGTGACGTGTTGCAACTAGCTGAACTTTCTTAATGAAGACGCGAAATGTGAAGAAGAAAGGAAGTGAAAAAGGATATGGTCGGCGAAGCCCATCCTATATACACGATGATGTGTGTCTGAGCAGAGGGAGGTAGAAGGTTCTAGAGACGTCAGTGCGAATCGGTTGACGTACGCGTTATACGCGAAGTGGGAATAGCTTTATCAGGGGTTTATTACGGGGCGCCCCTGCCCTATAACGACGTTAGCGGTGCCACGGCCGAGGATCTCCGAGGCCACCACAGGGTTCAGCCCGTCACACTGGCTCCCCGATGTAGCTCCTGGCTTCCTGATGTAGCCTGCAGCTGCAGAGGCGCGGCCGCAGTGGTGTCAGCGGCGGTGCAGGCCAGCTGTTAACAATCCGCGCGAGGGACTACGAGAGAGCCAGCTCCGTGACTATTTGGGCCTCTAGCCGGAACTTTAACAGTTCCACTTGATGATACGCCCCACTTGATGACATGGTAGAAAAAAAAAGGGGTGTGAAAATAGCCGGACATCATGACGTAAAGAGCAATGCGGGACGTACAGGGGTTAATTACCACTTTTGATGCCGCCTGACTTGGTGAGGAAGGCCGCGACACTGAGATTATAATAAATAAGTTAAGGGACTAACTTTTTAAAAGGGGGATTACGTCTACCTTTTTTTATAAAACCTATATTTAAAACAACTTAGTAAGAAGCTTAACTTTAAAAGGTACAGACTGTTCCAAGTTAAGAAAAAGGTTGTTACCTTTAATTATAAATTAGACTTACCCATTAGTATAAAGGTGCGGATTAAGGTTTTTCACGTCTCACTTTTAAAACCCACCTTAAAGGGAGTTCCTTTAAAAAAGAAGATTAAGATCGATGTTAATAAGGACAAGTACGATGTTAAAGAAGTTATAGATTTACAAAAAGGAAAGAATACGTTTAAATATCTTATTAAATAGCTAAATTACAGCCCTGAAAATAACTTATAGGAACTAGTTAAAAATCTTAAGTACTTAAACCTAATTATAAAGTTCTACTAAAAAAATCTAAACTAATTAAAACTAATAATAAAAACTAGAAATAAGATAAGATTTAATATTTAAACTATTATACTGAAGAGTAAGACCACTGTAAGACTTAAAGCTTAAAAAGTAGTAGGAAACTTCTTAATAAGTATAAAAGGATATTTATTAAAACTTTTAATTATAAGTTATAAAAACCTTAAACCTAATAAGGAGGCTGGGTTTCCGGAGCTCTTAGTAAGCTTTATACAAAACTACACGTGTAGTAACATAAAGAATTAAAACGTTATAGACTAGTAGCTTATGGGACGACTTACCCCCCTGTAGCTAGAGGATTTAAGTTTCGTTACGGGTTTAAGGAAGGAGTTAGAAAGTAAAAAGCGATTTAATATACCTTAAGGTCTCCCAAACTAGTTATATAACAGTGTGTGGTAAAGAAGTGTGTTTATAAGAATAAGCGTTATCAAGAAAGGAAGTTGATAAAAGAAAAATAATAAAAAAAGTTATAACACGTGTTACAGTCTTTAGATTATAACCTATGTTATAAAGACCCTTATAGGACTTAAACCCACGACCTCTCACTAAAGGAAGTAAATACACTACCATTACGCTAAAAAGCCATTTTCGTTTATTAAAGAAAGGAAGCCACAAACCAGGTTAAGAAGACGTCGTAGGTTAAGGCGACCCTTTAAAAGGAAAACCGGTAAGAAAAAAGTCCTAGTTCCAGGAGACTGGTTTAGCACAAATAGGGTCTACTACCTCTACCCACTCTTAAAAGGACAAAACCTTAACCTTATAAGAAAACACTTTCATTACTTTTACTTTAATAACGTACCGTTAAGTTTTAACACGTTATAACTTTATAAGGGAGTTATAATACTTAGTAACCACTTAATCGTATAAGGTGTTTAACTCCTTTTTCTTATTTACTAAGCCTTTAATAAACTTATTAAAGTAACTAAACACGTTACATAAAGAAGGTATATTAGTGGATTAACACTTACTATAACTGTTAGATTACATTACAACTTAACACAGTAAGGATTTAATTTAATAATAAATACAGGGAGACATCTGTAAATTAAAGGTGTTAAGGGATTCCGTAAAACAAATATGACAGTTATAAGGAGCTTTTTCCTGTTTTCTCTATCTCTTACATTTTTTAACGTGGTTAAAAGATATAACAAAAGTGGGGAAAGAAGGAACTAACCTAACGATTCTTTATAAAAAAAGAATATTAAAAAGGGGGAATTATATAACGACCTTACAGGCTGTCACTTAGGCCGGGGCAGCCTGATAAATCCCCTGTAAGAGGAATAGTGAAGAGAACAGTACACACCATCTAAACGCACTAAGCTAGGGGTATAAAGACCTAAAGCCCCTATAACCAGTAAGAAAGTGCTTAGTGACCTACAAGGACTGATAACACTAAACACCACTCAGTTAACCGTTTAACCGTAACTATATAATACACTACTAAATATAACAGATTAAGCAGGGTATAAGGTACCTCCTGTTAGCTAATATAAATAATTATAGTTATACCTACAACCATCGTAAGGGACTCTAGTTCCTTACACTAATATTCAATTATTCATTTATATCCTACTGTTCAGACTCACCTCTGTGCATTATAGTGACAACGACCTATAGTGACATTAAACCCCCCGTCTAAGAGTGCCAGCTTAATAAGCCGTCTTCGGAACGCCCCTTACCTGTTAGCGTCCTGCTATACGTTCTGTCTTAACCCACACCAATCCTCTTAAAGCCTGTATTAAGTGCAGGTTATAATAATCTACTATCAGGGCGTAATTAGGGCGTTTCCACCCTACCTACTCTTCTATTTATCTTACTAAAATACATATAGTTTAGTTTTAACTACTAAACGCGGTGATAGGTTATAAGGTTAATACCTTATACTAGTGTATGTTATAAGTAAGATAGGGGTATAAGCAGGTTATTCTCAGTTTTACTATACTTATACCTTTTAACTATAATAGCTTAAAGGTCTTACGTTACCTCCTTTTTCGTCTAAAGTAAAAAGGGAGACCCTTTCAGCTTAAGGTAGCTCCTTAGGGTTTAACTGGGATTAAGGTGCTAACAGCTTAAAGGTAATTCCGTAATATCTCCCCCTTTTAATCTAATCTTCTTTACACTACTTTAACTATTACTAGTTTATAGTTCTTTATTTATTATAACTTTCAGTTCTGTACTTTACTAACTTATTTCTTTCAGGCCGTTATCACTTCATTCCTTCTATCCAGGGTCGTTAGCGTGGCCGGCTAACCTCCGTATGCCTCTTTTAGTAACCTTATAACTTCTATCTAACCTTTTTATTAAGGCTGGCTAGCCTTTACAGTTACAGTTCCACTCTCTAACCTTTATAAATTCTTCCTTCCTTTTTAACCTTCCTTTAAAACTTTTCTTCCTTTAATTACTAACTTCCTCCTCTTAAGCTTCAAGCCTTACACACCTTACAATTACCTCTTTATACCTTTACTCGTTTACTTCTACTATTATTATATCTATCTTAAGCCCTTATAAGCGTAATTCTAATAGCTTTAATTACGACCCTTTTATTACCGTTACCTGTAACTGCCCTATTAATACCTTATTAATTATCTATGTTATCCCCTCTTTATCGTGTTATTAATATGTTATTAGTAATAACGCTAATAAGTTACCCTACCTAACTTATATTAACTTATTAAATAACTATACTTATTTAAACTCCCCTTTAAACTATTATAAGTGTTATCTTATTTAGAGTAAGTAACTGCTCTTACTATTTACAGGGCGCTTATTAACTGATTATAGACTTAACTTATTATTAGAAGTATAGTAATAGTTATAATAATAATTTTTATGTAATAAGTTCTTATATCGCTTATATTCTATTTACTATCTGTTAAACTATTTAAGGTTTAAGCTTTACTTACACCTTAAAGTGTTACGTTACTATTATAGTAATCTGTACGTCTTATAAGTTAGCTGCTGCTTTAGTTTACTAAGATATAAGTAATTTCTTCTATTAAGTTACCTACAGGTTATTAACAGTGCGATAGCTAATCGATTAGTTTGATACAGTTTAATAAGTTTAGCTGTCTCTCTACCTTAATGTCAGGATAACTAAATAATAAGCTGTTAAGCGTTTAAGCTATAGTTAAAGCGTCCCTTTTACTCCCTGTAGCTTAAATTCGTCTGTTATAATTTAAAGCAGTCTTAGTAACAGTCTTATAACGCTAGTTTAGGCTGCCTAAGTACTTTTACCTACTACTTTTACAGGTAGCTTACAGGTTGATATTACTCTACCTACTTAAACCTAATGTCTTAAAATGTATTTAGACTTTATTTAATGTTATTTAATTATATTTAGCAGTCTTATTAGTTTAGAAAGCTAAATTACTTAGCAGTAAGTTAATTAAGATGTAAGTACACGTTAATTACAGTTTATTTGCAGTTTGTTCGTTATTAACTATTGTTATAAGTTAGTATTAATAATATTTAGGATTAGAACTGTCCTCTTCTTAACAGTCTTTAAGTTAGTAATAATAGCTGCGTTTAATTAATGTATAATCTCAGTGTTACAGCCTTCCCCACCAGGTTAAGCGGCATTAAAACAGTAATCGACCCCTATACGCCCCACATTACTCTTTACGTCATAGTATCCAGCTAGTTTTACACCCTCCCCCTTATTCTCACCCACACCTTCACTAAAATATATCTAGAGAATGTTAATTTTATAACTTATTCATTTAATGACTTATCTATAAGACACCCACACCGTTTAAGAAATCTGGTTGATATAGTGGCAGTTTATTATTAAAAAGGAGGGTACAATCCACTACGTGGATCGTAGCCGTAGCTGGCAGTTGTGGCAATTAAACTAGCGATCAGCCATAATCTAGCGATTTAGTTTATACACGTAGCCAAATAAAGGCTGGCCCTCTGGCTTCGCCAGAGAGCCAGAGAACAGACCTAATTATAACTATCTTTCTTCTGATCGCTCTAGTAGTGATCACAGCAGTAATGCAGCGTTTCTGACATTTATAATACACTTACATCTAAGCCAGAGATAGAAATCCTACTATTACATAGGTGTTTATACTCCATATTAAGCGCCTTCTATTAAGAATTTATAACGGGTAAGGTAATATATTATAACTAAGTAGCCTTCTTGACGAAAATGTGAAACGTAAGAAAAAAGGGAGGGAAGAAGGGTGTAATAGGTAAAGCCTATCCTATATATATAATAGTGTTCGTCTAACTAGAGGGAGTTAGAAGGTTCTGGAGTTATTAATACGTCGCTAAGGTCGCACGCGTTACGCGTAAAGTGGGAATAGTTTTATTAGGGGTTTATTGTAGGTCACCCCCTCCCCTAATATGACGTTAGTGCCACGGCCGAGGGTTGCTGAGGCTAACTATAAGGCTTATCCTGTTATAGAATTAGAGTACGTTGAAGCTAAATAAGTAATAAGATATTATTTATATTTTAAAATAGATCATGCTTTTATGTAAAAGCTTAGCTGGATAACTATAGGTACACTGCTTGGTTCTAGCTCACCACCTTTAGGTAGCAGTATCTGCCTGTCTATGTTAACAGGGAAAGGGATTAGCAGCTGGTGTATAGAAGGCAATGTATATAATAATGTATATTAAAGGACATGTATAGAGCACGATCTGGATGTGCCGCACGGGGAGTTGGGGATATATATTAATAAACTCAGAGAGCGTGTCAAGATTGTCAGGTATCCGCCTCCGGCCCCATATATGCCTGCACCTGCTCCGTATAATCATCACGTCAGCCATAACCCTTAGCATAACCGCAGCAGCCATTATAATAACTTAAGGCCTCGCAATCAGTTCGGTAGCGATAAAAGTGAGCATTCCAAGCGAGTGAGCAGCTTTAACAGGATTCGGTAACCTCTATATAATAAAACGCTAGTAAATTGTTAATAACATACATAATTATAATTTTAGCTTTGCTTATTTATAGTAAGTGTCAGAACTGTAACACTAATATTGTAATTCCTACCAGAGCGATTAAAAATATAAAGGTTGTAATTGCTTCCCTCTAGTAGCTCTCTAGCGAAACCAGAGGGCCATCTTTAGTGTATTAATGTATGAAATAGATTGCCACGCTTGCCAGCCAAGGCTACAGTCCACTCTATAGATCGTACCTTCCTTTTTGATAAGAGCGAAAGAAAGGAAAGAAGCGCCCCGTAGCGCAGCTGAGGGCTGCGCGACCGACGAACGAAGCGACATCTGTAAATTTTAAGATAGGATTGTAGCAGTTAGATGCTAAAGTATTTCCTAAAACGTAACTGTAAATATAACTTTAATATTTTTAAAAAAGAAACTTTTATTAATATTACTAACTTTTATCACTATCATTTTATTTAATAATATATATTTAATATAGCTTAAAGTCCTGCAATACCTCCTTTCTTTCTCACAGTAGTTCGAGTTTATGTATAGATACTAATAGTTCTCTCACTGTAAGGCTTTCCAGTTTACACTACAAAACACACAAACTATATCTTTTCCAGACAGTCTCAGCCCTTTTTATAAGGCTTTACTTGCCTCTAAGTAGCTTTACTTTTACTTACTTAGACGGCTAATAAAGGATAACACTTAGGACTAGATATCTCTTAAACCATCTCTCCCCTAACCAGACTGTCTGGGCTAGGGCACGCCGACTAATTACTTATATCGTTTTTAGATCTAACTGTTATAAAAGCGTCTTAGAGAGCATTAAGATTAAAAGGTAAAACGACACATCCTATTTTCCTAAGTTCCCAGTAAGTGTGCATTTATATTAATCGTAACTCAACTCCTAAGTAATAATAACCGTCCTGTAAGTTAAAAGTTCAGTTTATATGATAAGCCAACCCCTAATAGAAATATACTGACTGAAGATAAAAGACAGATCTAACGACTCCTATACCTCTTTAAGTGCTAGCAAACCTAGAATTTCCAAAATGCAAAGCTTAGATAGTTTACTATTTTTAAATTCCAATACTATTAAGGATAAGTTAAGTTTAGAAATTAATCTTAAGGAGAGGTAAATTAAAAAATCTAAACCTACTTAAATTTGCCGTTTGTTACTATAATACTTTAAAAATATTTCCTATCTTTAGAATTCCACCGTCCTAGACTAACTAGCTTATAACCAGGAGGGAAAGTAATTGTTACGCTGCTTAAAAAGGTACCCAAAAGTATCAATATAGCTCCAGCCGGTAATTATATCCTCTAAATAAGTTTTCGAGATAAAAACGCGTCTTGTAAGAAGGAGAACTTTTCCCATATTTTCGGACGAATTCTTAATAACCAGGAGCCTGTAATAAGTAAATAAACCATAACTGTTAAAAATCCCACTAAATATATATAGTTTATCTAAGGGGTAGCTTAAGGTTTTTACACTATACTGTAATATCTACTCTTTTAAAATCTAGATATAGTTAGGATATATACTTCTAAAACTTAACACACCATGTAAGTTATTAAAGTAAAAAGGGTTAAAATATTACCAGCTATCCAATAAACCAGGTTTCAAGATATCTTAAAACTACATACCACTAATTTCGTACAGCACTAGAAGGTCAAGCTTTATACCCTTATAACACAGCATACCGTTACACTTATAATAAACTTTATAGTCTGTAAAGACTAAGCATCGCTAAGTGTGACGACCCTGCAGGCCGTCACTTAGGCCGGAGCGGCCTGACGGATCCCCTGTAAAAGGAACAGTGCAGGAAGACAGTACGTACAGTACTGCGCACTGGGCTAGGGGTGTAAAGACCCGAAGCCCTTACGACTAACCAGTAGTTACTCAGTCTTAGTAAAAGTGCTTACCTATTAAGTATCTGTAAGACCTTTGAGCAGGAGGTGCTTAGCGGCAGGGTGCTCAGTTTCCTATTAAGTGGCAGACCACTAAGTAAGGTATAAAGTACCTCCTAGTCGGTTAGTATAAATAACTGTGGTTATACCCATAACTACCGTAAGGGACTTTAATTCCTCACACTAGTATTTAATTATTTATTTATGTCTTACTGTTCAGACTCACCTTTATATATTATAATAACAGTAACCTACAGTGATATTAAACCCCTTATTTAAAAGTGTTAGTTTAATAAGCCGTTTTCAGAACACCCTTTACTTGTTAACGTCCTGTTATACGTTCTGTCTTAACCTACATTAGTCCTTTTAAGGCCTATATTAGGTGCAGGTTATAATATAATATTAGCGTCTTAGTCTTAAACACTGTTTATTAAATTCCCAGACATTTCCTCCCTCTTACTACTAATATATTAACCTTTAGAAAAGGTAAGGAGCTTAAAGAAGTGTAAGCTTAGCCTTAGCTTCCTATAATTAACAAGTTAGCCGTATGACTTAAAGAGTTAAACCTTAACTAGTAGGGGCTGGTTAAGGAGCTTAATAAAGCCTTCTCTGAAGATATTAAGAGCCGTATTAGTCTTATTAAAAAACTTTAGGTTTAACTTAACACTGTTAAGCTGGAAAATGATAACCTTAAGGGCTTATAAAAGAAACAAGTAAAGCTCCCCCTATTATCACACTTTAAAGGAGACTTTACGCAGTTAGAGTCTTAAATAGCCTAGTTTTAGAGTTATATCACTTATTATAATAAGCAGTTCTTTAAAGAAAAAGGAAAGGTAAGGTTTATTAGAGCCTTATTAAATAAAGTAGCTGTTTAATAGTATAAACTTTATGTAAAGATAATTAATAACCTCTTTATAAATAGAGCACGTAAGGAGGCCCTTAAGACTTAGGCCCTTTTTAATAACTTTAACGTTTTTATTAACTAACTCCAGACTGAGTTTAAAAAACTAAACGCCTTAAGATGGGTTAAGTAACGGCTTATAGCCTTAAGGTAAACGTCTTTAATCTTTAAGTTCTCCACACATTTTAAGCTGGAAGTTGTTAAAACTAAACTTAGTTAAAAAGCTCTAGTAATACTGTTCTGGAGTAGCTTAAAGGAGCACGTTACGGGAGACCTTTATTAAGAATACTGACCGGACTGCCTTTAGGAGCTAGTTAAGATGGCTATTAAGGTCGATAATTAGTATTATAATCACTACTATTAAAAGAACTTTTAAAAGGAACGGACCCCTTATAAGCCTAAAAAGGGGAACTAATTAACTGTAATAGGTTATCACCCTAGGTTAATAAATATTAGTATAGTAAACTGCCAGAACTAACTTAATTACGATAAATTATAATAATAACAGTAATAAAAGCAGCTTAAAGACCTGTCTTAGGTTTAATGCTTTAATTACGGTAAAAAAGGCTATATAACACAGTAATGCCCGTTATTAAAGTAAGTTAGTTAGAAACCTATCTTAAATAAAGGAAAGAATATTAAGTTTAACTTAAAAGACATCTACGTCAGGATAGTAGGTAATAAAGAAGATTACACTTAGATAAATAAGTGTAACTTAGGAGATAAGGAAGAAGAAGCGGAAGAACCTTAAGATATGGTGTACCTAGTCTTTAAGGGTGTTTTAAAAGAGTTAGCTATAAAGATGCAGGTTATAAAAGACCGACTTTAAGGTGGAAACTTAAAACTGCTAAAGGTGTAGGTTATAAAAGACTAACTTTAAGAAAAGATGTTCTAGTTAGCTATTATAGGCCTTAAAAACCTCACCTTATAAGCTTAAGAATTAAGGAAATCTAAGAAGGACCCTAACTTAGACCTTATTAAAATGGTGGAGGGAGTTAAAAAGCTAGCTTTTTAGGCCACTTAAATGGTGAAACAGGTACTGGAAAGTGAGAAAAAGTAAACTGAAAGAGTTAAGTTAGAAAAATAGAAGTTTTTCTTAACTGTACCCCTTAAGACTTTTAAACACTTTAAGTACGTTAAGTGGATTAACACCCTCACCTCCCTAAAAAAAGGATAGCTTAGATAACTGCTCTATATTAAAGTTAATATGCCTTAAACTAATACTTTAAAGGTCCCCTAGGAAGGCATTAAGTAAGTATATTAATAAAGGGTCTAGGAGTTAAAGGAGAAACATTAAGAGTTAGTAAATAAAGTGGAGGACTTATAAGTTAAAGGCCTTATAGTAATAATTAAAGATAAAGTAATAAAAATTAGGTTATAACTTTATAATAAAGTTCACTTTACTAACTAACTTAAACACTAACTTATTAAAGAGGGCCATTTTATAAAAGAATAAGCTGGGTTATTATTACTTAAGTTCTGGGAAAAAATATAGGAAAAACAACACACTTAAAGGTAAGTGGATAAAGAAAAGAAATAAAACACCACTTCCCCTATCTTATACTTTATAACTATAACACCTGTAGTTAATATTAACCACCTTAATTATAAAGATATATTATAAATTGACTATATATATAATAACTACACTCTTAACTAATATAGCAGGCCTAAAGCCCTTTATAACCACTTCCCTAACGCTTAAAAACAGGATTATACCGTTATAAGGGTAGAGTTAAAACTAACCTATTACTAAGTTTCCTACTCCCTAATAAGAGAGTTTAGCAGTAAATGGAAGGTTACTGTGGTTAACTAAGCCCCCACTATATGCTAGTAAGGAGGGGTATTTAATAACTGCCTAATTATAACGTGCTCGCTACACCTTAATAGAAAGGTTAGAGAATGGTAAAAGCGAGAGGACTATTAATAGATTTAAGAATAAAAGAACATCGCTGTAATCCAGTCCTGTAAAGTGTATTATCGACTTATTAAGGACTTTAAAAACATTAAACCCTTTAAAGTTAACTGGACGTTAAGGTGTGAAAACTTAAGAAAGGTTAATCACTAGGTTTATTAAAGCTGCCTGTTTTTCCAGAAAGAATTGGGAAAAGGCTGTAGGCCCTTTAAAAGGGCTGAAAACCAGTAGTTAAAGGAGTATAAGTATTATTCCGTTAGTGTTAACTTAACAGACAGAAAGGGGAGGTTATTTAAGGTAAAAGTAGTGATTAATAATAAAAATGCTTTTAACCTAATATACCCTTTATTAGTTAACTAAAGAAAACTCCTTAATAAAGAATATAAAAAGGTTATTCCTATTTAAAATAAAGAAGGAGGCTTATACTAATATAATAACGGTAAAGTCACCTATTACTTACCACTTTTAATTAAAGTGGATAAGGATAAATAATAAGTAGACTTTAACGTTATATTAATTATAAGGTATAATATAATCTTAAGTCTACCCTAACTGGAAAAGTATAACCTTGTAATTAATTAAAGGAGTAGCCACCTTACCTTTAGTAAGTCCCTTAGTAATAATTACTGTTTAAAGGAAGCTAAGAAGGTATTACACTACTTTAAAGATGTACGAAGTACTTAAAAGTATATTAAACCCTTAAAATTAAATATAGTTTAAGTTAGGTTTATTAAGATGGTTAAAGGACTAGAAGGTTTATTATATTACCTAAATGACAATTTAAAAGGTGGAAAAAAGTAAAAAGTTAATCTATAGATAAATAAAGAAGTTAACTTATTTAAGGTACTTATAGAGTATAGGAAGTTTACCTTATTTTAAAAAAAGATACTATAATTACCAGATTATAAACTGTAAGATTATAAAATTAAGTTAAAGTTGGGAGTAAAACTTTATAACTTCTAGCCTTACTACTTAAACCCTTAGTAAGTTAAGGCCTTATAAGAGTATATTAATAAAAACTTAAAGAATAGATTTATTATAAAGTCCTAATCCTTAACAGGGTACTTAATACTATTTATTTTAAAAAAGGGAGATAGTAAGTTACATATAGTTATTAATTACTAAACGTTAAACGAAAATATAATTAAAAATCGTTACTTATTACTATTTATTATAGAAATATAAAAACGGATTATTAAGGTAAACTGGTTCTTTAACCTTAATTTCTCTATAAGATTTAATTACATTAAAGTGAAGGAAAAGGATAAGTATAAAACGGCTTTTTAGACTTATAATAGGTATTACCAGTATTATATTATGCTAATAAGATTAATAAACACCTTTATAACCTTTTAAGGCCTTATTAATAATATTCTCCACCCCTTCCTTAATAAGTTTATCTTTATATATTTAAATAACGTTTTAATTTATTCTGAAACTTTAGAAGAATATTATTATTATTATTATTATTATTATTTCCTACACCGATATGCCCGCAGGCGCACCGGTCCTTCTACTGCTATGTACAAAGGAAACCATGCCGTATAGGCCGGATAAAAACCTTCGTCAACTCCTTCAAAGCCACTAACTATGCGAGTCCATCTTGTTACAAACGAACGGAGGCCCTTATCGGCCTCCGGCCCCACTAGCCCTCCTCTCCTGTTTCCAGCTCTAGCCGTCTGGCTAGTCTGTACTCTAATAGCCGGCTAGAGTCTATCAGCTAGCTAAGGACCTTCTAAACAAGCCTTCCGCTCCGGGCGTTTATTACTTGTAATATAACCTGTAAGTCCCTTTATAATCGAATCTCTCAGCGGTCCCACGGCCTTTATAACGGTAGGTTAAAGCATTAAACCATTAAATGCTCCACTATTTCCCTACTTTCCCTATATCTATAGTAAGGAGTATAGACCTTTAGAACCTTTACCTTAAATAAGTAATCCTTAAGGCCTATATCCTCTGTCTAAGCTTAGGAAAAGAGGTTACTTTAGGCCTTTATAAAGCCCTTATGTCGCTTTAAAGCCTTATTAGTAAATAAAAGGGAAGGGGGGTCTTTATTTACCAGCCTTTCCACCAGCTGGCCAGCTTTTTAGCTCTCCTACCAGGCCTGTTAGGCTAATTTTATAACTTTATCTGTTTTTAACTCTTTATCTTTCTTTTCCCCTATTTTCTACCTTTAGCTAGCTTACTAAGTTACTGTAACTATAACCTGTTTAGTAGGTGTTAGGCTTTATAGTCCTTATTAAGGCTTTTATCCCCAGTTTCTTATTTTCCTTCTAAACCACTAACTGATTTTATTATAAGCTTTTATAATTAAGTGTGTTATTAAAGCTTATTTGGTTTCTAGCCTTTTTCTAGTTTGTAAGGCTTTCTCCTGTAACCGGTCTTTAAAGTTAGCTAATTGTTTATTAAGGTAAAGGTTTAGTAGTAAGACCTAGGCCTCTGTTTCTAAACACCTTACAGGGGCTGTTTAGTAAGCTTTAACCATAATATAAAGGCTCCTGTTCTGGGCCTTTAATAGGGCCTTTACTAGCCCTCTTAGCTTACTAGTACCTTTTAAGGCCGTTAGCTGGTGGAAGCTAGAAGCCCTGTAGGTTATAACGTTACAGATACACTTAATATAAACCTCCCTGGCACGGGTAAGGCTTAGGCCCTATATTTTAGCTGCGATCCTTAATAGTGTAAAGTCTTAAGTCTTTAACTTCTATTTAACTGCTTAGTAATAAGCTTTCCATAATAGTTTCCAGTTTAGCCAGACCCTTAAGAACTAGGCTAAGCCTACTAGTTTAATTAAGCTATAGCCCTCCTAGCCCCTTATATTAGTGAGAGTTACAGGGTTCTTCCATTACCTTTAGCTTTTATTAAAGTGGATTAGTTCGCACTTCTAAGCTGTAAAAGCTATCCCGTAAGTGCTTACCTACTGTAAGTATATTTTCCAGGCTTTCTTTAGTTACTTAGTGTTAACTTTAGGGCTTCTTTTAAATATTAACAGGTTTATATTATTAATAAAGCTTATTATACTGATAAGTAGGTAATCCTCTTTTAAAGCTTTATATAGTAAGGTTATATAAAGGATAAAGAGAATAGGGGAGAGTAGGGAGCCTTAAGGTACCCTTACGGCTATTAGAATATCCTCTATTTTCTAGCCGTTAAAGTAGAGGATTGTAACTCTGTTGCTTAACTAAGCCTGTACCTACAGTATTATTTACTGTAAAAAGCCCTGTTACTAGAGGGTAGACAGTAGCCGTTTATAGTTAATAGTATTGAACACTCCTATAATATCTAATTATAAAAGGGAGGCTACTGCTTTCTATCTCTAGGCCTCTTAAACTTGTGTAACTACTAACTATACGGTTAGTTTAGTAGACCGATACTCTTTATTACTTATCTGTTTAACTAGTAGTAAGCTGTAAGTTTCTGCAGCCTTTATAACCCTTTAAGTAATTAAAGCTTTTATTACCTTCTTAACAGTAAGTAAGAGGGCTATTAGTCTGTAGCCTTTTAGGGTCTGGTAGGTTTTTAGGGTTTTTCCTGGCTTTTATAAAACTACTATCTTTACCCTTTTAAACCTCCTAGGGAACCACTTAAGCTGTAGGTACACCTTTATAAGCATTGTTAATACCTTAAATAACAGCTAGCTATAAGCCTTTAATAAGCCTGTAAGTAGGTAGTCTTCACTTAGAGCCTTTTAGGGGCTAATTTTTAATAAGATAGCTTTAATCTCCTTTACTATAACCTTTTCCTTTATACTAAACTTTAGCTCCTACTCTTCTAGTAAGTCTGGGTCTTGTATGTTAGAAAGGTTAGCCTCTGGGCAGGGGAAAAACCTCCCTGCTAAGGCTTTAGCTTTTTTATGGTGTGTAGAGAGGTCTGGGTGGCCTGGGGGGCCTGTGAAGGCAAGTAGTTTTAAGGGGTCTAAGGGGTTAAAGCTCTTATAGTAAGCCTACCGTTTAAGGCTCTAAAGTAGGTCTTAGCGATAGGTGGCTTTTTAAAGTATTAGCCTCTAGGCTTTTGTTTTTTCCTTATTAATGGCTACTTTAAAGGCCTGTAAACTTTAGCGTAGCCTCTCTTTATTATATGTTGTTAGGGCTGTTCTAAACTCCCTTTCAGCTCTCCTAGCCTCCTTTTAGGCCTTTTATACCGCCACTAACTACTATAAGGACCCCTAGCCCCTGTTAGCTTTCTTCTAGGGGGTGGCTGTTTTAGCTATCCTTTATAACTCTCTGATCAGCTATTTGAAGGCCTCTTTTAAGCCCTCTCGCTCCCTGATACAGGCTTAAAGGCCTTATAGCCTTGTGTCTCCTAGCCTTATCGTTATTAGGAGGAGGGCTACTTTAGCCTTTACCTGGCTTTAATTTATTATCTTCTAATTCCATCCCTCTAGCTTAGCTTATTATAATGGTAATCCGCTTATGTAAACCTTTAGTACCTATAGGTAATAGTCTGACTTCCCCTTATACTCTAGGCTGTAATAAGCTGTTTAGAGGTTAGTTATTACCTAGAAGTAGTTGATAGTTAAAACTCGTCTCCGCTAAGCTCCTTAAGGTGCTTTAGTTATAGTGCTGGCTGGGGTTTAGAGGTTAAGGTCCCACTGTAGGGCCAGTTCTAATAAGGCCTTAGCCTTCCTTTTATACTGGTTATGTTAGTTTTACTATAAATAGTAGAGGTTAAAGTCCCTTGTTAGCACTGTTAGGTGGGCTAGGGCTTATTAGTTTAAAAGACCTTGTAAAAGAGCCTTATCCTCTTAAGGGTTGTAGATCGACTAAAGCTCTAACCCCCTGTCCCTTATCTTTAGGAACTATATTTTGCAGTAGTCACCTGTAGCTTCGTACTCCTATTACCTAACTTTGAACCTTTGACTGATAAATATAGCTGCACTGCCCTCTTATAAGTAAATAAGGTAGTATTTTGAGCCTTTAGGGCAGTAGGTTGATTTGGTTTACCGGTTAATCTAGGGCTCCTGTATTATAAGGAGGTTGTACTATACCTCCTCTAGTAGGGCCTTAAGTGCCTTTTTATTACCTTTAGTGTTCTAAAGTAGGATTTTAATCTTTATTAATATCTATCTCAGTAATCTTCAGGGCTTAGGCAGGCTGGGTAGGCTGGGCAGGCTGGGTAGGTTAGCTGGTGCTTAGTGTGGGTCCCTTTAGGCTGAGGCTGATACGGCTTTGAGAGGGGTCTCTGCCAGCTACTGAAATTAATGTTAGCCAGCCCCGTTGTAGTAGCCGGGGTCTTTTTGTTCCAACCCTTTGAAAGCCATCTTCATCTTCATGTAGCTGGGCTCTTCTAAAGGTGAATGCTGGCCTTAAAAGGGGGCTAGTTGCTCTAGTTATTGTCTCTGCTGCTGGTCCTGGTTTGAAAGTCCTTGGTCGGTGTTAGTAGGCCTCCTTAGCTTCCTTTCTGGCTTTAATCCTTCCTGGGCACTCCTTGGCCCAGGCTGTGTGGGCTCCTCCGCAATAAGGGCACCTGCATGGCGCTTGGCCCCCCTGGGTAGGGCAGAGGGCCTCCCCAGCCCTCCCTCCCTCCCCGTGGGCCCCTGTACCACATCTTCCACACAAGGCTTCCTTGCGGCAATGCCTCTGTATGTGGCCTCATTTCCAGCACCTATTTTAGAAGAATATTAAAAACATATGTGACAGGTCTTAACAGCTTTTAAAAAGGTAAAGTTAATAGTAAACTTAAAGAAGAGCTATTTCCACATTTAGGAATTAAACTATTTAAGGTTTAAAGTAACCTTTAAAAAGCTTAAAATGTAAAAGGAGAAAATAAAGGTAGTTAGGGATTAGCCTACTTTAAAGAATTAAACAGAGTTATAAACCTTTATTAACTTTATAAACTTTTATTAATACTTTATTAGGTATTTTATAAAGATTGTAAAACCACTATATAAACTCACTAAAATAGGTAAACCGTTTAAGTAGATTAATAAATAGTAAAAGGCGTTTAAAGACCTTAAGCACACCTTTATTACAGTATTAGTCCTAGCTCTCCTTGATTTTTTAAAGCCTTTTTAAGTTAAGATAGACTCTTTAAAGTTTACAATTAATAAAGAACTTAGCTAAGTCTAAGACGATAGGAAACGCCATTTAATTACCTTCTTATTAAAAGGAATCTATAACCTAACCTTATAATACCTAATTTATAATAAGGAACTGATAATAATTATTTAATACTTTATAAAGTAAACACTATACTTAAATAGTATAAAGGAACTAGTTTAAATCTTTTTAAACTATAATCTCAGTGCCGCAGCCTTCCCCGCCAGGTTAAGCGGCATCCAATGCGGTAATTGACCCTGTTAGCTACGTATTACTCTTTACGTCATAGTATCCGGCTAGTTTCACGCCCTCTCCCTTATCACCCACATCTCCACTAAAATATATCCACTATTAACATCACTGCTCTATGCCTCTACCAGGTGTCTGTGGAGAATGCTAGTTCTGCGACTCATTTAATGACTCATTTATGTCAAAAAGGAGGGTACGATTCACTCCGTAGGTCGTGGCCGTGGTTGCAGTTATAGCGATCAGACTGACGATCAGCCACGGTCTGACGATCTACATAGTAGTTCATGCACGTAGCTACATAAAAGATGGCCCTCAAGCCTGAGCCAGAGAACAGACAAAATTGCAACCATCTTTCTTCTGATTGCTCTTGCAGTGATCACAGCAGTGGTGCAGCGTTTCTGACAATTTACAAGACACCCATACAGTCTAAGAAATCCAGTTTAGTGGAAATCCGGTTTAGCGGGAACTTATGATGCGCGCTTGCGTCTGAGCCAGAGACAGATATCGTACCATTGAATGGGCGTTTATATGTAATCACGATCCTCCTAGTCAACACTGTGCCTCAGTGTCAGCGTTATAGCCAAAGCGGAGCCATTATTGTCACTGTCAGCGTTGTAGTCAACAGGGAAACCCAACACTCATTTGCCACGCGTCAGCAAAGGAGCCTGTGGTAACCAAACTTATGTAGAGTATAGTATCACAAGTGGGGTACGATCCACGCAATGGATCGTGGCCGTGGCTAGCAGTTGTGCGATCATACTGGCGATCTAGTCCATGCATCAGATAAACTAAAAGATGGTCTTCGGGCTTCGCCAGAGAGCTAGCAGGAAAAAAAAAACAATTACAATCTTTTTCTTTCTGATCGCTCTGGTAGTAATCACAGCAGTGATGCAGTGTTTCTGACATATAGTAATTCTAACCATAGAGACGGAATGCAGGTTATGATACTTACAGCTTCTCTTAAAGCTGTCACAGGATAGATTCATACGACTATCTTACATGAGGACCTGAGTAACTTCGTGCGACGGTCCCAACAGATTTTTGCTTACTGTTAAAAAAGAAGCTACGATCTATAGAGTGGACCTTAACCTTAACTGGCAAGCGTGGCAATTTACTTCATGCATTAAATACACTAAAACATGACGCTCTTTGCCAGAGAGCCACTAAAGGAAATCACTTACAACCCTTACCTTTTTGATCACTTTTGTGACGGCACAAGATAGCAAGGCTTATAACCACCACACCACCAAAAGTAAAACGTCATACAGCTAGGCGACTGTACTGTAAGCCATTGCTATATAGGCCGGAACGGTACCGTGACAGCATTAGTAGTGATTACAGTGCTGTGGAAGTGTCCTTTGTGGAAGGTGAAAGGGTTAAATTAGAGCCGGGGAGGAGAAATGCCAAGCCGACCTATCGTACATTATGTGTGGCCTGGTTGTACTCCTGTGTGAACTATCCCGTGTGACAGCTTACGTGAAAGCTGGACGGCGGATTTACCTAGCGCGAGTTAACACTACCTGCTGACCCGACGTCATCCTCTAATAACAGGGAAAATGTCAGCCACTTCTCGGCACATCATCGTACCCTGATGTTCTTAAAGTACAGCTGGCCAGTGCCAACCTCTTCAAAAGAGTGGAGAGCGGACACCGATTTCGCTCCTAGCTGTACAATAACTACATTGCCGCTTATGTACCAGCCACCAATCCCTTTCCCTGCTAGCATGGACAGGCAGATGCTGCTGCTTAAAGGCGGTGAGCCAGGACCGAGCAGCTTGCCCATGGTTATTCAGCCAAGCCTTTGCGTAGAAGCATGATCTATGTTAAAATGGGATTAAAATCCTATCGCTTATTTATCTTTTTGTCAGACGCTGCACTGCTGCTGTGATTACTGCCAGAGCGATCAGAAAGAGAAAGATGATTGTTATTTCTGTGTTCTGTAAGATGGCCGAAGGCTATCTTTTGAGTGCTGTAGTGTATGAACTGGATCCTGATCGACAGTTTGATTACCGGCACCGTCAGCTATAGTGCCGGGAAAAAGGCTTCTGATAGGGGGGCACCTCCATTTTTGATACGGGGGCATCCTCCACCCAATTTTGATAGAGGGGCACCCTTGGTGCACGGTTGCAGCCACAACCAACACAATAGCCCAATACAATCAATCTTTTTTCCTACTGTTTCTTTGCAAAACAAGATATCGTCCAATACTTTTTATATATGTTCTAATCTCTACGATGCCTAAGGGCCGTCAAATCGCCGCCCTTGAATGCTTACAACGTTCCAGGGAGCCTGCAAACTTCCATTACCAATGCAATCACTCCCTAAACTTTACAGGCATTTAGCACCTCACGCAGCGGTTGTATTACCGGTCCTCTGGTCTCTAGCGGCTTCGGAGGACTCTGGGGCGTGAAATCGCTATAATAGAACGCTTCGTCGTCGCTGCATTGGCTGCCCGCGTTGCTGGGTAGGCCATCACTGCTGGCCATGATCTCGGATGCGCGACTGGTGCGCGCGCGACGGCAAATGGGCGTACGGAGCTGGAAAAAGCAGCAATGGCCTGGAATCAATCGAATTAGCTATGCGAAACGTATTAGATTGTTGCGACGAACCGTTGATGTTGTGTTGTTGCCCTGTTGCATGTTCAAAGTTTGCAGTGGTGGAGCCACTAAGGTTTGGGGTGCCCCCCTAGTAATTTTGGTGGAGGATGCCCCCCGATCAAAAAGGGGGGTGCCCCCCTATCAGAAGCCGGGAAAAACCCATGGGTGGGTTTTTCCCGGCACTAGTCAGCTACGTACAGCCACTTCGTGGCTAGCACCCTCCAATCTGACAAGTTGCACTAACAGATCTACCGATCTCTGCCCACAGTTTGTTCACGGCGCTTCGATATCTTTTCCCTTCTCTTTTTTCTTCTGCTTTTATATTTGTTCCTTTCTTTCAAAAACTCGCAACGACCTCGATAATTATTAGCAGGATGTCTGTACTTGTTTTCTAATTTTTAAATGTTAGTTTTAGGGTATAATTGCATGGCTGGCGTACTTGGTGAGGTGATGGAAAATGGAAGAAATCCTAAGCCACTGTTAATACAGGGTCTCGTGCTAGATTTCGAGAGTCCGTGTTTTTCTGTCAACCGCTTGGCTAGCAATCTTGGTAGTGTGGCGACTAATAGGCGGCTGAGAAACTATTCTTGAAAATCTACTATGGTGTGATGGGTAAAAAGAACGCCTCAGACTGGTAACGACAGGGGTTTGCGTGAGGACCACACAGGGCAGACAGAGGGTCATAAGGCCGGAAAAACTTCTTGTGGGCCGCCCCCCAGGTACCTGACATGGGTGTTTTTATTTTGGCAAGAAACCACAGCCTGGTAGTCTGCGACGAATCTGGGCACACGAAATTTCCTTTTTCGTCTGTCCTCCCGAGCTGGGGTGGGCTGTGGCTGATTTGTCTTGAGCTTCCCCTGATTCTCCCCTGAGTGAAGGTGATCGATCTGTTACGGCCTGCTCCAGAGTACCAGGGTACTCAAGGTGAAGACAGATCGCAAGAGCGGTCAGAGACCAATTGCTCAAGGGGGTTGGGGTGCAAGGGGACTGAATGTAGCTAGCAGAACTCTCACTGGAATAACACTGTCACACAGGTCGTGGTCCAAAGTATATGAACCGAACAATAGTGATACTGAACAGGTGTTATTGCTAGCGTGAGGAACTAAGAAGTTCCCTTACCCATCGTGGGCACGATGATAGTATTTATACTACGTGAACTTCGAGACCTGAGGACCCGGCGGTTTGGTCTCGGCAGCCCGGGTCCTGTCTCATAGGTTCGGGGACCCGTGGACCCGAGCTCTGCGCTCCGGGTCGCCGGGTCCTTCCTGATTGGTTCGTCAGGACACGGGGGTTGCCGTGCCCTGAGTCCCAGTGATTGGCTATCTACAGTTGGTCCGAGCTCCCTCCTTGAGGTCATGACCTGGGTCGTGACACGATCCCCTCCGCCGCTGCCCCACAGCCTCAGAGGCCCCTTTTCAGTCCCCGTCGGCTAAAGTTTCCTATCCGATGGAAAGCAGATGGCGTGTAAAATCCATAAGGATATCCCCCGGACAATAATTTCCATTTATGACGTATATGTATGTGTATTAGGTGTGTATGTGACTTGTCCCGAAAAGCCCATGTTGTCAAAAGTTGAGCAGCCCATACCTTACCAAAGATATCAGAAACCAAAAGGATCCTGTCACACCAATTTCGAAACTATAGCGTCACTATGATATGCCTCCAGAAACACCATTAAATCCCGGACCCCGCCGTCCCCATCATCCAAGACGCCCTACTGTCCTTAGCAGCTCTTCAAGCACCTCCAAGAGCGACACCTAGACTAAAGCCTTATTATAATCGGCTGCACCTTCAGCTCCGACTATACCACATCAGCGCTGCCGCCGCCGACAGCGGCTCTGGCCCCGGTTTTCGGGACAAGACCCCTCGCCAGCTTCGTCAAGCGATCGGCCCGCGAAGTAATGATCCGTGCCGCCTTGCTGGATCACCTTGAGCTGGCTGAGTACGTCAACCTCGATGGCGAGCGCTGCCTTGATGGCATCTCGCAGTAGTTTTCGCGGCCGCGGAGCGGGTGTTGGGAGGCCGCGTGTGCGTACTCTTTCCTGCATGCCTCTAGCTGGAAGACCACGCTGATTCCCGCAGGTTTTCTCTCCTTGGAGAATCCTGCCACCCTACGGTGATTGAAGACAGCTCGCGTCTGTCGAGAGCACCAAGTGATGCGGACCGAAATCTAGACGTAGGGTTTGTCTTGCGTCTTGAGCATAAAATCGCCGTGAAACTGCTGTGGTAACGCCAGCTTAGCATCTACTACCCTATGAGAGGGGATAGGACTAGGAGTAATAGGAGGGGGTTGCGCCTTTAGGGATAGATTCAAAGTTTGTTGTTTTTTCTGTTGCTGTTGCCTTTTTTATTCTTCTTCTTCTTCTGCTGCAGCTGTTATTGTTGATGCTGTTGCTCTGGTGGTGGTGGAGATGGCTGTTTTTCTTGTGGCTGGTTTTACTTCTGTTGCTGCTGTTGTGAGAAGGTTGGACCTTCTGTGGTTGTTTATTCAGGGATGGCTGCTGTGTAGGAGACTGCTTCTTTGCGCCGGGGGG
>Ga0247780_1000470_pt1 | contig 37924 bp, 46 predicted proteins | sample UWRJL079202R5_FD_179927 | JGI IMG/M metagenome (GOLD analysis project Ga0247780, IMG submission 179927) | Plant litter microbial communities from Arlington Agricultural Research Station in Wisconsin, United States - UWRJ-L079-202R-5 | ecosystem: Environmental > Terrestrial > Plant litter >...
AAGGAAGCGGCAAAGGGGGGGGGGATTGGGAGTAAAAGGGTTGTTGATTTCAAGTTCACTCACCGAGACTTCCATGTCTGCGAGAGGGTGGGAGCTTCTCACAGATGCGGGGTTGGTCCTCCGGGGCGGCAGAGGCGAGCTAGCAAGCCTCACCGCGGCGACGCATTCGGCTCCGCGTGCATCGACAGAAGCGCGAAGGCCAAGGCCAATGATTCTGGCACCGATAAGCGAACCGATGGGCGCCACCGGGAGGGCGACCGCCAGAATGTTGGCGTGACGCGTTCGTTGCCCAATCCGTCGCAAAACCTTCCACACAGCTGTGTAATACTGGAGGATGCGGTGGTTGCCCGACGGTTGCCTTTGCGGCCAGGCGTGATGTGGTTCGCAACTTGAGACTTGGTTGCCCACGGCGCCCTTCGGCCCTCAGTGCCTCATTTCTCCAGCCATCATCTCAAAAAGCCGTGACTTCTCACTCCGTTCCGTTCCGTAGCATGCCGATTGATCCCGCTCCAGTTGCCCCGTGTTTGAGGAGGACATGTGATGTGCAGAGCAACTGCAGAAACTGTCCGAGATGGAGGGGATTGGCGAGAGAAGTGTTTCCTAGATAGCGCTAAGTGTCTCACGGTCCGTCGTCGCGTGAACTGAGAAGTTCAAGTTTCCTTGGTAGATGGGGTCGGGGATCGTGTAAAGGGAATGTTCCTGGAGGGCACCGAAAGTTAGTTGTGAGCCCGTGTTGAAGTTGGCTGGCAGGAGGAAGTGTACAAACCTACCTAGAGAAACACATGACAGCAACACTGCGAGGAACAAACAGTATCAATATAAGCTACGGCTAGGGGGAGATTCTCGCGCAGTTGCGCTGGTACCATCAGAAGTGCTTGGCCAGAATTAAGATACAAAGCACAGCGGTGCTGAGGATGGCTGGGCGACGCTGGTTCCTGAGATATTTAACTCCGATAACGCAGCTGCCGGTCATAGGCCAATTGGGTGCATGATTCCGAGGCAGCTGCAGTCTTCTGGCGCCATCTCTTCACCGACACAGCATATGTGTGGGCGGAAAATCCAAGGATTGGTCAATCAGGAACACGCGCCACCCCAATACGGATATCCGATGGACACAGCGTTGCACATCGTAGTATATTCTACATCCAGACCATCCTGACCAGTCGAGGCAAAGTAAGACAAGAGATCCATCCACCCAGTGACATTGTGGCCTGGGAGCAAAACAGAATAATATAATTACTGACAAAAACACAAGTAAATGCCCACTGCCAGAATTGAACTGACGACCTTGTCATTACTAGTGACACGCTCTACCACTGAGCCAAGCGGGCGGGGACAGAATCAGAAGAGAATGTCGTGGTTGCGTCAGCCGCGAATCGAACGCGGGGCCCATCGATAGCAACGATGGATTTTACCACTAAACCACTGACGCTTTTATTTGATGTTTGTTCTGGTGGGTACGATGCGTTGTGCACGTCCCGAGGATGGTGCAGTGAGTTGGGCATAGTTGGGTCTAGATTACAACTTCGCATGGATAAAATTCTGATGGGAGGTAACAGCATGGTAATCTGCGACGAATCTGGGCACACAAAATTTCCTTTTCGTTCATGGTCCTAAGCTGGGGTAAGCTGTGGCTAATTTATCCTAAGCTTTCCCTAATTCTTCCCTAAGCTAAGGTGATCCCATACACAGCTGTCACACAGCCTCAGAAGCCCGTTTTCAGTCCCCCGGGCTAAAGGTTCCTTATCGATAAAAATTAAATAACAGGTAATCTGTAAGGATAGCTTCCAGGCAACAATCCCAATTACAGCGTACAAGCGTACTAGGTTTACGTGTAACTTGTATCATGTGTACAAAAGAGTCCTTCTGTTTTACCCTAAAGTTGCCCTTACCCATCTCTAGTTACCCACACCACCCCTTGCGACCTTGCTCAGGCGCTGCTCAGGCACTACTTAGGACATGATCAGGGAAACCGCCGATCATGGTTTAGACAAGTTAGCATCAAATTGCAACTTCTCGCAAGGGAACAGTTTTAGGCTACCTGTGTCTTAAAACTGGGACTACCTAACTACCCTCCCTTTTCCCCTCTTTCCTCCTAGAGTACTGTAAAACCCAGTTTACATCCCAAATTAAGTCTCCATTCCGTCTTCTCAGTTACGAGAGTGAGTAAATGTTACTATTTTTAAACACTTAAATCAAGATATTCCCGAAGTGGATGACTCGTCTTTGTTAGCTTAGTCGCTAAACTTGGCTCTCCTATCTTAACTTATTGGCAGCCGACTCCGAAAATGGGTAAGAAAAGAACGGCATCAGAGAGAAGGAGATGTGCTGAGGAGAATGGCATTAATGACGCGTCGCGCGGAGCTCCGGAATCGAATGCCATTGTGCATGGGGCAATTGCGACGTGGGTGATCCTAATACATGGCCACTGGCACAGCCGCAGAGGCCCGTTTTCTGTCCCCTGACAGCATCATAGCCAGGCGGTCCAAGTTTTGGGTCTTGCGTATATACTACCGGTATTTTCTTTTTCTGGTGGCTGACTTCGATCTAGCCGTAAACCTCATTTGGTAGGCGGTGAGCGAGCTGGATTAGCATGGGGCGTTATCTCCCAGCCTCCTCCTCCGGCTGAATTGAACTTCACCAAAGCGGCCTCAGACGCTCACTGCCAACTTCATCCTCTAACCCACCATCGACGAAAAGACCTCCTGCTATGGCGCCCTTTATCTATCGTGCTCTTGACCAGACAACTCAAGAGATCCGTCTAGTTGACATTCTCCCAAGCACGGATTCCAGCGCCCCAATTAAGCTGATCATCTCTCACGCAGCATTTGTGCCACCACCCGATGAAGTGTTCAAGGACCGCCGAGCCCCGCTTGAAGAGATCCAAAAGACTCTTCTACCAGACTGGTATGTGGATAAGACGAGGGAGGGTCGCTTTTTGTACGAAGATGAGATCGGGGCCACCACTTGGGTCCATCCCGGAGGACTCGACTTTGGAGACCCGCCTCCGTGTCCACCTGCGGGCTTCGAGCCGCACTACGAGGCACTATCCTACGCCTGGGGCGATTTGAGAGATACAGAGGCGGTCTCGGTGTGGCTAGATCAAAAGTCGGATGGTCCGCAGCAAGGCAGTCTTCAGGTCACCTATCCTCTCGCTGTTGCGTTGCGTCATCTTCGCCAGTCGGACAAGCCCCGGAGGATGTGGATCGACGCCATCTGCATCAATCAGCAGGATCATGCCGAGCGTAGCCGCCAGGTTCTCAGAATGAGAGACATCTTCCGGCTTGCTATACGCGTTATTGTCTGGCTGGGCCTCGCAGATAACCACTCGAATTTGGCCATCAGAGTGCTCCGAACGATTGGGCAGCGGGCACAGTGGGGGGCTAGAATATTCAAGCCCTGTCCTGATCATCTTGTGAGTCCACAAGACTTCGAAGATCCTACATACGGGACGCCATGGAACGTCTGGGTGGAAGAGGCGATATACCACCTTGGCGCTCGATCTTGGTTTTCTCGCGTCTGGACGGTACAAGAATTCCAGCTCGGCAACAAGGATTGCGTCGTCCAGTGTGGAAACGCGAGCATCTCGCGAAGATGCTTCAGAATGGCTTGCACACGGCTTATGGACCGTAGTTTTTGGTTTCACAACCATGATTTCCAGAACAGGCTTGCTCGGATGGTCCAATCCATCGCCGACATGTCGTTGGACCCGTGGGGACGCATCTTGGGCCGAGCATCTGAGAAGTACTGCACAGACTCTCGCGACAAGATTTACGGCACTCTTGGTCTGCTTCGACAAAGTATCCTCGACATCCAGCCCGACTACACAGCTCCGGTTGCAGAGATCTACAAGACAGCCATGCTTCAGCACGTGAAAGCTGTGGGTCGGTTAGCTCTCTTGGACCACTGCTATATCGGTACTAAGCTACGCGGTTCACCGTCGTGGGTTCCTAACTGGGAAGTGGGAAGCGACGGCATGTTTATGTCGCATAACGGATGGTCTGCTAGCGGGTTCTCATCCAGCTCCTGGACGCAGCCTGATGCTAACACACTGTGTGTCGAGGGTGTTCGGCTGGGGGCCGTCACCGCCATTTCTCCGCTCCTGCCAACTGAAAAGGCCTTTGTTGATTTTGTGCGGGGGGCAGTCTACGGGCACAATAACGACCCGTGGATACCCAAATGCACCTATGACTATCTGCAGCAGTTTGTGTACCTGTTTAACGGCGGGTACATCCGAGAGCATTATCCGGCCCACGATTATTTGCCGTCGTGGCGTGAATGCCGCGCACATCTCTGGGATCATATTGAACAAATTCCAGATGTTCACTACCCCAAAAGTTCCCCTGTTAAATCCCGCGCCTTAAGGATGCCGCCACCGAGGCTATTCTACGGCTCGGACGGCCGAATCGGATCAGGGCCCGCCGACACTGAGCCCGGCGACGTGCTCGCAGTTTTCCCCGGTTGTCCTCTTCCGAAAATCCTTCGCCCCACAGAAAACTCGGCTTACGAGATCGTTGGGTCTTACAAGGTCTGCGGTCTAACTCATGCCGAAGCATTCTTGGGACGAGTCTCTGAAACACATTACCCTGTGTTCGGGGTGGACAACTGCAAGCTGGAACAAGCAATGATTTTGGACTTGGAAACCGATGAAAGTCGTGAAATGATTGACGATCCTCGGTTGGAAAAACTGTCTGTAGATTGGGTCGTGAGACCTCTAAGTGTCGAGGGGGGTGAGCGTAACGACGGGATGCCGCTGTTTGAGTTCACCAATACAAAGACTGGCGAGGTTAGGAGGACGGATCCACGCATGTCCATTGAGGCTTTGAGGGCTAGGGGCGTGCCTTTCGAGACGTTTACGCTTGTATGAGTTATGTATTACATACGGGAAAGCCAAACCAAGATGCCCAAGCTCACTCTGTCCCTGCTAGGATCGGACAAACTAGGAGTCCCGACCCAGACATTGGAGATGCCTCATCATCATGATGCAAGCTAACCTCACCTATATGTCATACCTTAAACAGTAAGAGCTTCGGGGCGAGTTGATACAACGCTTGAAACAGCGCCAGCGGACATCGCCATCGGATATCAGCCCCAGGTATTCCAAAACGGATTCAGCTACAAGAACGCATATCAAGCAGACTCTTCACCCGAGCTGGATCACCTCTGGAGGGAACTCTATTACAGTGAGCGTGTTAATCCCGGCGAACTGCCCCCGTTCTTACCCCTCCAGGAGTTTCCATCCTCAGCATCTCCAAAGCCGACGCCGAGCGTCTCCCAACAAAACAGTCCCCTATCCCGGGATCGAAGGCCACTACACCGCGAACCTCGCAGTTTTCCACCAGCTTCACTGCCTTGTAAGCCCCCACCGTTCAAAACTCACTAGCCACAAAAACTCGATTATCAAACTCGACATCCGACCTCCATTCCAACCCCCACTCCCAAATCTTCTCGAAATTCCTACAAGTATGCAACACATCACTATGTCCCGCCGACGCATGCATCTCTTCATGCCATTTCTACACCAGCACAGTAGTGTCAGACGCGCACACCAAACGTCTCGCGGAGGGCTTCAATGCAGTGTGTGATGTGCTTTGCGCCGTAGGGGCCGGTGACGAGTGACGGGGTGGAATTTTGGGGAGAGAGGGGGTAGTAGTGGGTTTTGTGGAGGGCGATGCGGATTGAGTTCTGAGGAGAGCAGGGCATTTAGTGTTGTGGAGGGGGGAGAGGGGTGGAGGGGTTGATTGGCGAGAGGTAGTGAGGTGGTTGAGGTGGTAGTTTAGGTTTTGGGTTGAAGTAGGTACCTAGGTAGGAAGGTGTTGTTACATTTTGATCCCGGCGGTATCATGGAAGTGGGCGGCGCCAGTGACGTGTTATCAATTAGTGGTGGATGTGACAGCAGGCCCGTGAGTGCGGTGCGGTACCAGTATGCAGTTACTTCTAGCTAAATGTACGGTTTAATATATGACCTCCGACCCCCCTTTGCGGGTGTGTGCAAAAGTGGGAGCTACAAGAAGAAACGGGTATCATCGCGCGAAATACGCTTCACGATTTTAGAGTGTATATTGTTCCATAACATCACGACCTGTTCTGTCCCACCACAAGCCTTAGCTGAACAAGGTATCAAAAGGCCTCTGGGGAACGTAGGCTCCCTGAACGTATCGAGATTGGTCTTGATTGCATCGGGACAGGTTGTTGAGAAATGCGTGAGACCTTTTAGAAGTCGATGCGTAATGCTGAATTCCGCCCCAAGCGGAAAGTGAGTCGGGCTGCTCGACGGGTAAGTGCTTACAGCTCAAGTACAAACTCCATCGAACCTAGTAGGCGGGGTCTCTGGCACCTCCTTCCTTCGGAGAAGCCTTCCACCCCACCTCAGGTGGCCAGCGTTGGCAGGCGGGCTCTGACAGCTTGCACAGCTTGAATAATGGTCGCACAAGAGAGGCTAACTCAACCAGATATTACCGCCAAGGATGGAATGCGGGGCATCTTTCATGCATGTCTGACACACACCCAACGATGACCACAGCACGCGAAGCATCTCTATCTGCTTCCCTGCCCCGTCTCTTGCACTGATTAAGAGCGACTACAGGCACAGCTCTTTGTTTTGAGACCGAGCCTTGAAACTTGACACCTTTCCACAAGGACGTTCCTCGGCGCTGGCTCGCTATTTATTGAGTACTACCCGATGACGTCGCAGACAGTCGAGCGATGGCCTGGCAACCTACCGTGCTGCCACGGGCCGAAGGATGGTTGCGACGCACACAACTCCGGCCGCGTTCCGATCTTCTGGAACCCCTCGCTCCCATCGACCGTCAGGCCCGTCACTGGCGGTCTTTTCCAGGCACTTTTTCGAGCGACCAAGACCGACCGTGACGAATGCCAAGAAGCGCCTCTCCCCACGCCCACGATCACATCCACGCTATCGCGCGATGCGCTTACCTGCACGCCACTCCCGCTCGTCCACCCGTCCGTGCCTTATACGCTCTCCTTCTACCACGTCTTCGCCGTCATGAGCCTCGCCGCAACGGGTCACGATCCGCAGCCGCTCACCAGCGCGCTGACTTGCCGAGGCATACACGGTCTCAGGCCGCAGATCACCTGGTCCGTTACGCCCAAGGTCGTCGACGGCCGCTTTTTTATCGAGCACGCGTACGCTTTTTCGATCGGTGTCGAGCACCTACCCCAGAGCAAAACGCGTGGCTACTACAGCAAGAATTGGCTCGTCTCCCGCGGCTTCAAATCGTTCGCGCCCTGCACGCACTGCACGCGAGTCTTCCGCACCATGCGCGAGAAGGTCGACTCCCGCGGGGTCCGCTTCCTCAAGGTAGCGTATTCACTCCGCAACGTCCTCGGACAGGAATTTCGCGACGAGTGGCGGAGCGAAGTGGGCCGCCAGCCGAACAACATGTCGTGCGGGATGTGCTACACCGACTTCAGCATGTCGTTCGAGGAAGAGCCGGGCCAGAGCTCTATCCGCGTGCGGCTCTGGTCACACAAGGATTTGGGATGCGATGGTACGAGTCAGGTTCCGGACGAGCGGTGGAATGCGGCAGCCGGTTCGACTTTTCAACGGCCTACAAGCGATTTCGGGACGATTCGTCGAGCATTTCAACTGCCTGCGGGCGCCTATCGGTCGACCGGATGAGAGCGAAGGAGCAGGGCGGGCCGCCTATGATCTCTAACACTGAAAAAAAAAATTGCTACCTGTATTGACCTAACTCCCGCAACTCCCCGTCTCCCCTCCCGACGGACATCTCGGCCGCCACTGGCTGATACACAAATGTGGGTTGGGTTTGGGGCCCGTACGTGACCGTTTGGTGCTGCGCCAAAACCTGCTGCTGCTGCATCTGCTGGGACCGCGCATACGCCGGCAACTCAATGTGCTGGGAAGCGTGGGAATCCTGCGGGAACATGCTGTGTCTGCTCTGCCTGTGCTGCTGTGGATGGGCATGGGCATTGCCGGAGAGTTCCGCCCCGGCGTGGTGATTTTGGATGTGGGGACTAGACATGGGCTGTGGAGGGGGATATACCGAGCCACGTTGGTGCTGATGAACCGGAGAAATGGGACTCGCTGGCGCGGCCGCATACACGGCGGCGCTGGTCCGAGAAAACTCATGCTCGTCCATTTGCAGCTGGGGACTGGCCGTCGAGCTCGGCGGTGTTGGCGATGGCTTAGGAGGGAAAGCAGCAACCTCCAACCCGGTAGGGTAGATACTGTAGCGCTGTGCTTGCTGGTGCAGAAGTGTACCTGTGTCGCCCGTCATGGCCGAAGGAGGAGGGCTGCCGGGTAGGGAATGTTGCTGCTTCTGCTTCCCTCGTCGGATGACGATGAAAAATGCGAGAGCTATCAAACCAATAACAGCTATGACGGAATGTGAGCGGGTGCAACAATAGTTTGCTAGGACAAAAGAAAAATGAAAAAAAAAACTTACCGACACCTCCAAGGGCGCCACCAATGACGGCTGTTGTGGGGAAACCTGATGATGCTGACCCATTTTCGCTGCTTTGAGACGACGCCGCCGGGGTGCCTGATGCCACACTCCCGAGGGAACCATCCTTGGAATTACTGCCCTCGCTTTTCGAGGGGGCATTGCCGCCCCTCGCCGCCCCTCCACCTCCACCACCATCACCGCCGCCGCCGCCCTGGGCTACCGCCGCTGTTTGTGAGGCAAGCACCGTAACTGTTCCGCCTTCTTGGGCCTTTGTCCCCTGGCTCTGGACAACCGTGCTTGTCTTTGCGCTCTGAGTGACCGTCTTTGTTTCTCCATCCTTGGTGGTGATCGATACGACGACGACGGGGGGTGCTTGGGATGGATAAGACATTGGGTAATTGCCTCCAATAGTGTGGCAAAAGACGTTGGTGTAGCCGCCGTATGCATCGTCCGTGTATGTGCCCGTCGCACAGTACGGATTGGCGTTAAAGTTGCTGTTCCCATGATCATAAGCAACCGGCATACATCGGCGACCTAACTTCTCGAGACTCACCACCAAAGGGTGCGATGCTCGTCGGCGACGGTCGTCACAGCATCCCAGTCGTAGCACACGGTTTGGAAGCTCCCGACCTGGCCAGGCTTGGAGCAGCCAAAGTACTTTCCGCCAAGCTCCGGCATGCAGGTCCAATCCGGACCGCAGGCGACGGCCGACTCTGTTTCCCCAGAGTTAGGACCCTCTCATGCCTTCTCACAGATAAAGCCGCTCACCATAGGTCTTGACACCGCTGATATATCCACAGATGGAATCGTCGCCGGCTCGTTTGAACAGCTCAGGATCAGCCTTCGGAGCCGCTGTCGGCATTGGACTAGCCATGGCGAGGGGCATCGCTAAACTCGCTAACGGCAGACTCTCATCCCGAAGGGAACCGTGGGTAGTGCACAGACCCAGACCCGGTAATTGGAAGAGGACGGACGAAACGAAGAAGAATGGGAACTTCATTCTGTTAGAATTAAGGCCGGCCGCTTTACCGGAGAGAAAATGACGAGCCTAAAATCGCGGCAAGTCAAAGATGAGAAAAGTGAGAAAACCCTGCCACAAAGTGGGAGCACCAACCACGACATTTTGTCGTCAACGGGAAAAAGGGCATGGTATGATCCGACCGCTTGACGCGGTGCTGGCGTTCTTCCCTGCCCAAGATGTCAATATTCTCAAGCCTCACCACAAGCCTTTATCGAAAGTGGCTGTGATTCGGGCTCCCGGTATTGCCAGATTTGGCACCGTGGCGCTCTCAGCCGTTCTCAGCCGCATTGGGACACCTCTCGCACAAATGCGAGTCTTCGGTCCCAGAGCTTTGCGACCTCTTTGGGATTGCCATCGTTATCTTCAGCAGCACGAGTGACGCCCTGAGTGCGCAATCCGGGTGTAGATTTGACGTTCTTTAATCGCACACCTTTAAGGCAGCCGAAACTGGTAGAGAATTTGCAGGGGAACCGATATTTCGGCAGTGAGCCTACCTTTGAGGACTCGATGATACAAAAAGTCCGGTGATGGTCGCAAAGCCGTGAAGTTGGCCCCTCTCCAACGGTAGGCGAGGCTTGCCTTGCCTGTTTTGCTCTAGTGCAAACCTCTTATGAGCAAGGTTGTTGTGATGGGATGTGTGATGACCTGGTACTTTCCCCCGTGGTTCGACAAGTCCCGGCGCCGCCGCAGTGATGCAGGGGGGCATCCCGGTTGAAGCAACCAACAGCATCAAGTGCAAGTGCGATGTTTGAATGCAAGGCCTCAGGTTTCTGTACGCACGGCCCGTTGGCAACTGCAAGGGGCTTTCAGCTTTGGGTCCGAGGTGAGGGGAGGGCAGGTGATATGGCTTGAGTTTACCCCCACGGTGCGCCACGATCAGCCTTGCTAAGCTGAAAGTAGTGCAGCGCGTCATCGTAGTGAGGCGTTTATCTTCAAGTATTGTGTTTGGTGGGAATGGAATGGTCAACACTTCCCCCCATTCACAATGTGCCCCACGTAGGTATACATAACGTTACAATCAGAACCAACTGCATGTGCAGGTCGGAGACTGGCGTGCGAGCAAGCAAGTTGCGGAGTTTGAGCTGCTTCCCCTATTTTAGCAGATGCCTGCACACTGGCAATTCAGCAACGCCACCTATCCACATATAAGAAGTGGTAATGGCTTCGAGTTTTCAGAGGTTGACTGGGTGACCGGTTCGTACCATATCGCCTCCCTGACGACAACATGTCATGCCTCTAACAAACTACCCAATACATGGACCCAGGACAGGCCAAGTTGTCTTAATGACCCGCTGTGACAGTGAATTTCCATCCGCACTGAACGAAAGCTCTCCGTAGCTCTGCATATCCAACAGATTCGCATACAACTTGGCGCTAATCATGTCGGTCAGCAGGTTAAACACCCGCAAGATGACATAAACCGAGTCTGAGTCTTCCTCGGCGCATGATTGCATCTGTCATCGCAATTAGTCAGTTTCAGCAAGCTTCCCTAGCATGGCATGGTGCCCACCCGACACACTCCGGGGTGAGATTAATATGGTGGGCCAGCTGGGGAGACTTACCGTATCACACTGCCGCCCGCTCATGAAGAAAGGAGAGTTACATTCCGTTGCTGTCGTTTTGACGTCGAGGTAGTACATCGGCGTCCGACCACTCCATGTTTCGTAGGGGAGGTATCCATCCACGATGAGTTTTACGGTGAGCTTACCAGTGTCGTCTCGGTACTGGATGTCGGAGGTTTCTGGACCGGGATAGGCTGTGAGGTTTTTATAGCTTGGGTGGGTGTTCACAAGGTGCCGGATGCTGCTTTTCCAGTTGCTGTGATAGACAGAGGGGGTGGAGCGGCAGAGGAGTTCGAAGACCTGTGTTGGGGATGTTAACTCGATCTTGGATGGGAATAAGGATGCAATTGACTTACAAAAAGCTCGCCCGCGGCCCCAACCTTATTATCGCGATCATCACTCTCGCTTGGCTCTCAGAGCTCTTGCTGGACCTCTAAGGGGAGTCTGGACAGAATACCACTGAGCGGCGACGTGGCGCAGCTTGGACTTGGGAACGAGATTTTGCGCGCAACGGAAATCACATGAGACAGAATCCTGCTGTAGTTCTCGCGAGCCAGGCGACGATGGATGGCGTAAGCTTTGTAGGAATCGTTTATCACCGTCCGTGCAGTTTGTCGCGTTGGTGAGAAATGATTTCGAAGGATGGTTGATTGTTCTAAACTGCGAGGAGCCGCGGCCGCGCCTAAGAATATTCTCAGGGCACACGGTTCTCCCACGCTAGTCCTAATCTAGTAACAACCTAATAGTGGGGCGCAACTCCCACGCTACATTGGTGAGGAGTCTCTCCGCGGGGCATTGACGGCATAGCTGGCTGTGCTCGGGGCGCTGGATGTGTTTGGGGTTAGGATGACAGAGTCCTCGGTATCCGTCGTGGCAGAGCTGGGGCATGGAGGATGTCGATCGGGATCTTACTCCGCAAGTCCGCCGGCGCCCCCATGACATAGGAATCATCCAGTGCATGCCATCGTCGGGGAGACATTTCCTTGCTGTCACGCGAGGGGATGAAGATGACAGACTCATCGCGGAAAACTGCCTGACGAAATCAGTCTGCTCCCTGGGGCCCGTCATACACTGAAGATTGATATCTCCATAGAGCTGGCAGAGCCCCACGGGATCAACCGCGCCGGTGCCACGAGACAGAGAAGCGAGGACGGCCATGTAGATCTCCAGAGTTTCCGCCTGGATAATACCGAATTCACGAAGAAACCCCCAGCTTCCGAGGTCGTTGCCCGCGAGCAGAGTAGGAAGCGAGAGAAGCGGAATGCGTTCAATCTGTTTCGTGTACCTTGCACTTAGCTGCTTCGGAAGCGGGAGGATGGTGTCTTGCAGCGGGACCATTTGGCCGCCCCCACACAAGCCTTTCATCTCCTTGAGAGCCTGAGCAGCTTTGGCAAGATTCCAGCCCCCCGCTCCGGCCAGAGCGCGTGCAGCATGCCAAGGAACCTGTGCGGCATGCCTTCTCCAACGAGGCGGGCGGATTGGGAGAGGGAGTTGGATGTCGGGGAGAGTAGTCTGAGATTCCTGCGGATTTAGATTGACCGGTGCAACCACTGCTCCCATGCGTCTACCATTATTCCCCTATCGTAACATCGTATCATACTATCAGCGAGCAACATCAAAGCCAGAAAATCTATGATCAACGCCGTGCCATGTTCATACACACATCAACTCCTCCTCTCCCCCTAATAATTACACCACACACCCAACTACGCCATGCCCTCCACAGCCTTATATCGCTTCCCCTTCGCCACCCTCCTCCTTCTCAACCACACTAACCCCCCATCACCACCGGCCCGACCGCCGGGAACCACTGGAAGTTCCTTGTAATCCACGGAACCATCACATTCTCAATATAGCTGACAAGTGATTGTCCCAATTATCCCAGCTCCCTCCCCTCCCCTCCCCTGCGTAAATAATAGCCACCTGTCCGCTCCCTCGCCCATATCCATCCAAGCTTTGGGAGAGACGGAAAATGCCAAACGGGGCTGAATTGTTGGGATCCACTTGGTGCATGGCTATAACTATGCGCCCGAGTGTCTGCCCATGCTGCGCCAGCTGGCGAGGTGCAGACCAAACAAACGCCCAATACCCAGCCTAATCGACACTTTTGGCTAGTGCTATATGTATGCCGACCGGTTGAGACGCTGAATGGACAAGCTCAGGCTGAGACCTGCCACAGCCGCCGAACACTTCCAGCACAAGAGGCAAGGTACTGGGTGACGTGGCATTCGCACCCGATCACCAGCTCGAGCTGCCCTAGACCTCAAAACATCATCAAAGAACGAGAACGAGTGCGAACAACACGGGGTCGAACACTGGGCAGCCATTAGCTATGGCCAGGCAATGGATCTTCGTCTTTTGCGCCGGCACATTTGTCCTCGGTGTCTGCGCCGACGACCTATCCGACTTCTCCAACAATCTGGCCACAGATATTGGTCCTCTCCTCGTCCTATTCGGCGATTCCATGACCAAACAGTACCTCAGCGAGAGCACGACCTTTCTGGACTACTTTATCTTTGCCATGGCCCCGATTGGCATCCTCACCGCCATCATCTCCACCATTCGAGTCTGCGGGCATTCATCACTCTGAGCCTTTATCGGTCGGTCTCAGGAAGGCGACGGCACGGTTGAAGCCGAATTATGCACGTCTACCAGCCGCGATGTATGCGAGTTATTCAACAGGGGCGGCATCACCCGTGTCCTCGGCAAGCCTGAGATCCTCGAACTCATCTACCTCCCCCAAAACCGATCGCTCGACCTACTCCAAGAGTATCTAAGCAAGTCAGAAACGGCGGCGGAGAAGGGTGTGTGTTCGTGGTGGCAGAGGGAGGGTGGTTCTTCACCCACGAAAGCCAACAAAGACCCGCACGGGAAAGGCCCCTTGTTCGCCCCAAATCCGAACCTTTCTCTCAACGTCGGCATCGTAAAGCCACCGGACTAGGTCTTATACGCAATTGCAACTACGGGTTTAATCCTCCAAGCCGGCGTCCTGGCGCTGGCTGGGACTGGCGTTTGGATTCTCGGCTGGAACCTCAATGGGGTTTTAGAATCGTCAGCATCGAGAGACTACGCTCCCATCATGTTTATCACGGGGACAATCCTGATGTGCGGCGGAATGTGGAGCTGTGCAGCTCTCATAGGCCAGACCACACATGAAGTGCGCTTCAGGCGCGTGAAGCCTCTGGATCCGGCAATACCCGCAAACCCACCACGTCTCCTCTGGCTCCAGCCGGGGCCCCAAAAGATCGGCGACCAGAGCTTTGATCCGTTTGCGTATTTCGAAGACACAGCTTCGAATCCTCTCCATACATGGACTTCGTCGAGGAAGGACTTGGACCAGAGATTCGAGACGTACACCTTTTTCGCCGTCTTAGCCGTGCTGATCGGATATCTCATGCGGTTTATCGGCCTCCGCGGCATGAAGGCCTGGGTTTCTCCCGCGCAATTAGGCATTACGTTAATCATGAGCATCCTGCGCGGATGTCTTCGCATGCAGCGCCTTGGCCGGAACGATAACATGTTGCTTACCACGCCTGATATGGTTGCAGGTTACGAACTTGACTGGCTTTCCTGTGAGATTGTCGGAGCGGACAAGAGGGCGGAAGGAAGGGGAAAGGGTAAAGGGAAAAAGACGGGACGAAAATGGAGGGAAAAGGGGGTAGGGGAGAAGAAAAAGAAGAAGGGAAGGCGCTGTCGTGGCACGTTACTGGCCAGTTCGGGGATGCCTTATACATTGAGACGCAGGCAAGCAGTTGTCGAAGCGGCTCAGAGTCCCTTGAACCGCCATCCGAGACAAAGGAGATCCAGGTCAGGGTTGACACTCACTCAGCTCCGGCAGGGCCCCAGGATGTGTCGGAAGAAGGGCTAGAGTTTCTCTCGATCCGAAGGCAACTTGCTCACCTAACGGGGAATATCGCCTTCGGCACGGTATCGGGGCACCAGGAGTGGAATAATGAACTGGTCAAGGTCCGCGCAAAGGCCGTGGAGCTCTGCAATGCTACCTGCCAAGCGGCAGAAGGCCTCTGGAAAGGACGGCGATGGAAGCACCAATCCAAGGACAACCCCCAGATGGAACAACAAATGAAGGACATTACACTTCAAATCCAAGCGGTCACATCGCCTGGTGCGACACAGGCAACTTCTCATGGGCAGCTCATCGACATTCTTCTGAAGCCGCCCAACGTGCTCAGGCCAGGTTGGAAAATGGACTCGGCGCAAATGGAGGCAATCCTAGGCCTCTGGATGTGGACTCTGGTTTCTGATGAGCGTGTTGTGAGTCAAAATGACTCTCTTCGGGAAAGCTCTCGTGCTGAAAAGGTCCAATGCATGAGGCTTGCTTCAGCGGGCCTAGACGACGATAATTTAGACCGTGAAGCCAACAAGCAGGGCGAAATGGACCTTTGGCTTGGGTCAAACGCGGTGGCGCTTCTTGAAAATACCCTCACCCTCACGAAGCAGAGCCTCCTTGGCATCGCTACTTTGTGGACTTCCCATGACAACAACAACTGGAAGCCAATATCTGAGGTTTTGGAACGTGACACGAACCATATGCGACGATTTTGTGGCTGGAATTCCACACAAAAACTACCCAGGCCTGTTGCCGCAGATTCGGCAAGCATGGTGGGCCAGCAAGAAAACCAGCCGGTCAAGCTGCGAGTCCAGTTTACCCCAGCTGGAGGTTCACTGCTGGACTTTTGCGCCCAGGAGCTCTTCGCCTCCCTGATGATGTCATTAATGGGTGTTTTAAACGTTGAAAAGACGAGTATTGTTGAGAACGCCGGTTTGATGCAGCTAACCCTAACCCTAACATCTAGGCTTTTGATGCTGTCAACGTAGTCCACCAAATTTGTGGGTACAATAGGGTCAGAGTAATTTATTGCACCATTCTTGAAGAGGCTAATCTCGCCGTTTAGAATCTGAGTTGTAATGTGAGGTTCGGAGGTGGAAAGACTTACAATGACTTCTTACGTCATCCACTGGCAGCCCCTCTATAAGCTTGTCCCAGAGCTTGCTGTCCAATTTCGCAGCAGATATCTTTTCCATTATTGCCAGCCGTACCTGGACATCTACATGCAAGTCGGATGTCGAGAATGGAAGCAATTCTCCGGTAACCAGCTCAATCAGAATACAACCAAGGCTCCAAATATCATTTGAAAGGTTGGTCGTGTCGGTCAGTATAGCCTCTGGGGCCCGGTGCCCTATACTATCCCCAACATCAGTCGAACACCGGCGGGGATGTGATGGGAGTGAAGGGTATTTAGAGCTGTATGATAGCTGAATGGTAGGATCTCGCAATATTATCCCCCGAGGTGAGTGGGTCCCCGGATAGTAAAACCTTGAGACCGTGAAAGTTTGCACGGAAGCTGGGGGTATCAATTGAGTGTAAGTGTGGTCTGCGAGAAGGACACTTTTGCGTTGAAGGTTGTCGTGAATAAAGCCTAGGTTGTGGAGAACTGTCGGTCGATTTCGATGGATTAGCTTTATAAACATGATGACCTCATCATTCGTGGTCAACTGAAAGAAACAGAAGCTGGCACCTACACAATATAGAGCATAACAGCTGCTTGGCAATGGTCCGAATCTGATCCGGTGGAAGTATCGGTCGACCAAAGTAGACAGATTCGGTATTGGTAAAATCCAAGAGGTTTTCGCCACGGGAGTCTGCGACGAGAAATCGATACCCTCCAGTGCTGAACGAATCAAGAACTGGACGGAAAAATCGAAACTTATTCCATCGGTCCTGTTCTTCTATCTTCGTTGAAATATGTGTTGGGAAATGCCAGGTCTTACGCGGCGCCCTCTCGCGGCGTACCAGACACTTCAAGACGACAAACCGTTCAGCATCCAGGTCGTACGCCTTCACAATCTCAGGGCCTCCGTCGGAATAACTCAACACGTCGAAGACACGGTCTTTCTATCTGTTAGAGCAAAAACAATGCGACGTGGAAGATGTGAGACTCACACCTATCTGCGAGGATGGCCCCCTTTTCCAGATCAATTGTTTTGAGGCTCATGAATTCCTCGTAGGGCATGAAAGAATAACTTTTCTCCTCTTCGGTTTCAGGACTTCCAGGATTTACCCCTTCTTTTTCTTGGGTATTATGAAACGGTGCCGGGTTGGTCATGCTTCCTTGGTGTCTGAATTCGGACCTCTCGGGACGTTGGGTATTTTCCATCTCACTACCATCCGTGCTGGGTGTGAACTCATCGGTAGCTTTGCCGCCAAGTGTGGATTGAGCAAAAATGCTCTTGGTGGCTGGCTGTAGAGGGGGCAGGCCAGGAGTTGAAAAACCCGACGAAGAGGGACCTTCCCCTGACGGCAAAACCTGGAAAACTTTGATCCTTTTTCGGCGAGATACCACCGTGACGCGCATAAGGCCGCCACGTCTTCATCATCAGACTCAATCTCTTCGTTTTCGTCATCGTCATGATAGCCCCTCTTTTTGTTGTGGGACTCCGAGTCGTATCGTGACTTTTTCAAGGGTCTGGCATTGCCACTACTATTCCTCCTCTTCCCTTTTCGTTTAGCCGCCCAATCAGGGGGCAGTTGTACATTGAAAGATGGCTGACCAAATAAGGGTGTTTGGCGAGAGCTGGATGGTTGCTGTGGAAGTGACAGGTCGTCCAATTCCACGACACGGGTAAACAACATGTTACAGCCCTGGCATTGGACCTGTGTGCTGGTGTTGCTGTCTGACTTTGTCTTGCACCACGGACAGGTGGCAAGATCGTTAGTGCTCGCTAAGGGGGCTTTTGCGTCCTTGCAGAGAAGGCTCATAACGACTTTCTAATGTAGCAGAAACTACCTCCCCCACTGCTTACTTTAGTCGATTTGCGACGTGTTGCTTGCTCAATAAGCCTATACCGTCTATTTTGAACTCGACGAGCACCCCTTAAGCCTCGAAACTTCTCACTCAGAACAAAGGCGAAGGCTTCCCATGATGTGATGGTGCTGAGATGAATTGGAAAGGTCCGTCCAAGTGCGTCTTTGACAGTGAAGAAGTATTCGTCAACGGGTCCTCGTTGCAGCGTCATTAGCAGGACCCGAAAGCTTAAGAGCTCCAGCGATATTAAAAGAACAGTTGAAACAATCTGGGATGCTGATCGATTGACGTCCAAGGTTGCCTGTGTCAGAAAAGAGAGTTTCTCAATGACCTGGCGCCCGACTCCGGCCACACAATCCATGATGGTTCGACTAGCCGCTTTAACGCCCCTCCTGGTCTTCTTAGCTTCGCTATCGATATTTGTCAGGATTTGAGTTATCTCTTTATAATTTTGATCTAGGGAATGCCCGCATGCAGATTAGCTTAAACATTTAAAATTCAATTACCAAACACGGTTAGCTCACATGGTCATAGCATCCATCAACATCTTCAATGCCACCGTGTACCCCGTGACCTCCCCCCTGAACTTGGCGATGTCTTTCTCATCCAACTTAAACTGAATCTTCCTCGCGATATCCTTAATGCGATTCCCGGAGCCAACTGGCCCAAGACTTAGACGAAACTTCTGCAACTTCTCATTAAAGACTTTCAACGTCTCTTGAATTTGGTGGATGCTCTTCAAGGCCGTCTCGCACAAGCGCTGGGCAGCGCTCAGTCGCCGGGGATCGCGGAAGACGCGGTTAACTTCTCGCAAAGCGTCGCCGAGAATGACGAGGCTCTGGGCCAAATCTTGGTATTCCTTCGATGAACCGCGGCAGTCATCAAGGCATACAATGATGTCCTTGATTAACACGCTGAGCGCAAGCAGATCGCCAAAGGCGCCGAATGTTAGGGCCAGCTCCATGGCAGTGGGTAGCGGCACGGTGAGTGGACTGCATGGGCGAAAGGTGGCAGAACGAAGTTCTCGAACTTGGCACGCGAGGGGTGGTGCGTCAGATCATACAAGAAGCTCAAGGCAGGTTTTGCGGGCGGCCTCTTGGGGTGGCTGCTTGACCAATCATGACTCTAGACGCCCCGACGATGCATTTACCCCGCACTGGAAGTGAGACAACAGATAACGCTAAACCCCTTTTGGGTCACTACCTACCTGCACCTGGGCACCTTCCCTGAGTCTTCTTCACTCATTCTTACTGTCCGTAAAGGCTCAACAGAAACTCAGCTGTAAACTAAGCCGGGTACCCAGGTCGTAAATGTTAAACTTCCTGCTGGCGACGAAACTGCATTAACTCAACAGGATTTTTAATATTTAACCGGAGATGTTACCTTGGAAATGCCCCACAGCATCCAGGACTCACGCCCCTATGCAACCTTCAAAAACTGCTCCAATTCCACGGCCTCCTCGCCCACAGCCTCAAACTCCTCCAGCGCCAACCTCGCATACTTCTTCGCATTGACCATATCCTTGGTCGCCGCCAACAACCTCGTCATTACCTCGTAGTAATCGCCCATGTGCGGGGCCAGGGCCTCGTCCTGGATGATCTCCATCATGGTGCGGTGGGTCTTGATGGCCGTCTTCCAGTCGCCAGTGTCAACGTGCTTGATGACTTTCTTTCCAAGCGAGGCGATCTTATCGCGGCGGGCGTCGGAGGCGGCGATTTCGGCAGGGGAGGCGCTGCAGAGGACGCAGGTGCAGTCGAAGCCCCATTTGGATTTGAGGGTTTGTTGGCGGGCGTGGTAGTTTAGGCCGAAGTCTGAGTCTGTAGTTCAAGGCAAAGCGTTAGCTGGAAGAGCGAATGTGTGAAATCATTAGGGGAGGGCGGACTTACAGCTCAGCGTCACCTCCTCACCGGGCTCAATGTCTTGCATTGCCCGCACAGTCATCGACAGCGTCTGCTCATCGAAGCGAGTGAGCGCACTACACACCGTTGTCAGCCCCTTTCCACTCCCTCCAACACAGTACCACCCCTAAACTCACCTCGGCCGACAGGCATGATTAATCCTCGCCACCCTCGGGAAAAGCGCCATGTGACTCTTCCCCTTCACATCGACCGTAAACGAATTCGTCCGCATCAAGTCCTCCGCCGCCGGGACCCCCTCCCCTCCACTCCGCGCTAACTCCAATATCGCCCGTTCCCTATCCTCTCCCAACCGTGCCATCGCCCGCTGCAGCATCTCCCTCCCCACCACCTTCTTGACCCGTGATGGGAATGCACTATCCGCAATGACAGCCGCATGCTCGACGATCAGCACCGTCCCCCGGGGGATATGCTCCGTCGCAACCACCCCCTTCCCCTTCCCAGGCAAATCCCTGACCTCATATGGTTTTCTCTTCGGCTCAACCGCCTTCTTCTTGTTCTCGCCGCCGCCGCCAGACTCGGAAGAACCGCCTTGCTTCTTCACTAGCGCCTCGGAGGCCAGCAGCACCTCCACGAAGCGGACGGAGGTAGTTTCGTTCAGCTCGGCCGCCTTGGAGTGCGGGATGGCGATGTAGCTGACGCCGTGCTTGCGGTATCGGGAGGAAGTGTGCACGCAGTAGGAGGTGTTGGGGGGGCAGTAAGGGCGGTGCGTCCAGGGTTGGTGTGTTTTGGGGTCAAATGCTGTGTTTTCATCGTCGTTGTCGTCGTCGTCATTGTGGGTGGATGCCGCGGCCAGGCAGGAGGGGTGGTGGGTGTGGGAGAGCGGGCCGGGGAGGCAATCTCCGTCCCAGGCGAGGACTTGTTGGTGGTTGTGATCGCTGCTCGCGGATGCGAGGCTGTTGCCGGTGAGGACTGCTGCTGCTAGGAGCGTGGTAGTCAAGCGGGGGTGGGACATGGTGATGTGTGCGATGGATGCAAACTTGGAACCTGTGGAAATGAAGACGAAGGGGAACGCATGGGTTTGAATTCGGGATTCGAGGTCAAAATAAATCAAGAACAGGAAGGTACGGAGGCATATCTGGCCTTCGTCGTTTCTGAGCCATTTCCCATTGCTGCTTCTTGCCATTCTCCACCGCAGAGTCTTGGTGCGGCTGCCCAGCCCGTCTTGTCGTTTGACCTTGACGGCGGCCGAGTGCGCGTTGGGCAACGATCAACTGGCGCAAAGCTTGGTATCAACATTAGCCGACTTAGCGTGCTCCTTTGAGTCTTGTTTTCTTTACAGAAGCCTCTGTTCGGAAAACCCGGCACGCTGCCAAGTCCTCGGCGCCAATGCTGGGCGCGGAAACCCTCCGTCAGCCCCGGAAGGGGCAATTTCCCCAACCCTGCTCTCGGATTGGAGTAAAAGCTTGTCCTGACATCTCAGAGCTTGGGCCTTCACTTGGGGTGTGAGCGGCAGTCTTAAATTCGAAGTCTGTGTCACAAAGCAGCCATCGACAACGCTGCAGTTGGGTGACTTGACAGAATGGGTGGTGGTTACGTCGATGCACCGGGTCGGTGATATTGTACCATTTACGTAAGGTTGCGATTTAGCCAGTTAAGGCTTTATATGAATCGCGGGAAGACATATTGCGCCCAGCCCGGCAGCCCGGTTCGACCATGGACATGCGCCGCGCTCTGATTGGCCTGCAGATTCGCGAGTCCAGATCTCGACCCACGTCTCGGACACCCAGAAAGTAAACGGCATCGTGATGTTTTGGTCAGTTGCAAAGTCGCAGATACTTTCAGACTCAAGTGGGTTCATCTTTTTGCTCCAAAGATAAGATGGTTAGGAAGTATGAGCATTTTACGACAGAAGGACACAACCTCCTGAGCGATGGCACTCTGTGGACGTGCAAAGTGTATTCAGGTTGTTTCTCTCCAGTCTTTATGGGCAGGACATGATGCCCATCAGAATGGTGAACGAGGGCTTCCGAGTTGGGATCGCAATTGCTCATTTCCCATTGCTGACGAAAATGTCCGCCGCAAATAGTCAGCATCACGAAACCGACCCCTGTCGAGATACGCGGTTGCTTATTCATCCCCCCAACAAAGTGGTGAAGATGATTCCTCGCGTTGAGGACAACCCAACTTCCGAATTCCCGTCGGGTTCTCTCTCTCCCAAAAGAACCATTTAGAGCTGAAACAGCGAGGCTGCCCTTCCACCGTTACCCCCACGGGCACCGCCTCAAAGTCACAGGCACCACCTGCGCCAACCTCCAATTTACCCCTATGTAGATTCCGAAAGGGCCACTTACCTTGCCTATCCGTCAACAACAAGCGGTCGCGATGGCGTCAAAATACCCCAAGTTCCAGTCTACCCTTCCTCTATCACAAGCCGAGACCGAAGCCGAGCCGCAACATCCCGCCGTGGCTGCTTTCCAGGGCACCTTCGCCCCCGAGGCCCGCCCGGTATTACTATCCGGGAAACTCACACCCTATTACCGTGACCGCAAATACTGGACCGCTGGCTGGACGCATCCGGCCGTATGGAGGTCAGCAGTGAGTTTTCCCGGTTTCTGCCATCCCTGATTCATATCAGAAAGCGGGCAACCTCGCTAACTCAGACTGTGTGACAGGTGGTTGAAGCCTTCGCGACGGCCGCACTAGTCTTTGTATCGGGGCAGATCGGCGCAACGCTCATGAGCTACGGGACGAACCAGATCGGCATTTACATTATTGTTGTCAATACCCTTTTGCTGTCGGTCTTCATCTACGCTACGGCCCCGGCATCAGGTGGCCATGTCAACCCGATGATAACTTTTACCACCATGCTGGCAGGGCTGTGTCCCCTTCCAAGAGGTAACACCCTTTTTCGATCCCATCCCTTCACATGCCCCCCAACACCTAATTGTTTATTCCTGACTTATTCCACACCAACATGACAACGGGGCAGGTCCACTCTCAGGCACTCACCATCCTTCCTACATCCCTTCCCCTTCCTCCCTCACCTCCTACAAGTCTCCATCTCTACCCCGTCTCCCTACCTTCCTCCCCCCTACCCCCACCCTAGCCAACCTCGGACCCAAGACAGCACAAGCCAACCAAGCTAACCCCCTCCCTCCCCTCCCCAACAGCAACAATCTACCTCCTCGCCCAAACCCTCGGCGCCACCACCGCCGGATTCCTCCTCCTCTCCATCCTCGGCCACGACCGCGCCGTCCTCCTCCATGGGACAGGGTGCTTCTACTCCCCCGCCTCTCTCACCGCAGGCCAAGTCTTCCTCAACGAAGCGTGCTCCTCCTTCGCGCTACTATACCTAGCTTTCGGCGTCGGTCTCGATCCCCGCCAGGCGCTGCTGTTTGGCCCGAAGCTGGGGCCGTTGCTGGTTGCGGCGGGGTTGGCGGTGGTGAGCTTTGCGAGTAGTGGCATGGTGGAGGGGTATTCGGGCGCGGGGATGAATCCGGCGAGGTGTTTGGGGTTGGGGATTTTGAGGGGGGATTTGTCTGGTAAGTGCTCCCGAAAGTAGTCTTTTGCTGGTGGGGATTGGGGAGGGTAAAGGGGAGGGGAAGGAGGGAGGGTGAAGAGAGAAGGGGGGCGAAGAGTGGATGGGATAAAGTGCTAACGGATTTCTAGACCAGTGGATTTGGTGGTTTGGCCCCGCGGCGGCGGGGGTTTTGCTGGCGGTCATGTATAACCTCGTGCCGCCGCATCATGCGGAAGGTGCACCAACTGGGGCCGAGTGCGCGTCGCCGAGGGAGATGTTGCAGGGCCGCAATGAGAGTCCAGCATGATGAGAATGGGGGTTGTTTCAGGCACAAAACTCACAAGGTGGGGGTCCAAAACGAGGCGAGAAGAATCAGGCGAAAGATTTAAAATAACTGCCGCCGTTCGGGTATATACTCCACCCCCATAAATACATCACACCGAGTCAAGACATTAAACAAAGTATTACCTGTCCCACCTGAACTAGTCTCCAATCATCCAAAACGAAATCTCCCACAACCAGGCGGTATCCAAAGTATTTTCTCCCAAAATATGCGTACAGCAAATTAAAACACCATACCCTTGACCTGTTGAATCTTGGAGACGTTGATGTTCTTGATGAGAAGAACGCACACGAACGCAAGACCCATGAGAGCCGTGCCGGCAGCAAGCATTCTGGTCTGGGAGTATCCGTATGCCTCCTGGATCGCAAGTCTCGCATCACTGCCGACCTCAAAGCCAAGCTGCACCTCGATATCAGAGTAGATGCTATCCAGGTCGGGCTTGAGCTCCTCGGGGAGGTACTCGCCGAGGACCCTGGAGAAAGTGTTGGTCCAGATGGCACCTGAGACGGTACCGCCGATGGCACCGCCGGTGGTGCCGACGACGAAGAGCAGGGCAAGTGCCGCGGCGACGTGCTGATGGTCGACGGCAGCTAGGATGGCGACTTGCATGATGATGATGAAGATGCTACCGCCGAACGAGGTGAAGACCTGGCACATGATGAGGTACCCGACCGACTGCCCAGGGCGACGGAAGTGAATCATCAGGCCCTGGGCCAGGATGTATATGGGTACGGCAATGTACAGGAGCCACTTGTAGTAGCCGGTGCGGCGGATCAGGTAGCCGACGATCAGAAGGAGGACGCCCGAGACAACGTTGAAGGTGTTGCTGATGTAGCCGGCCTGCGAAATGGACACGTCGTTGACAACCATGAGGAAGGACGTGAAGTAGTTGGCCCAGCAATAGTACGAGACCATGTACACGAGATCGAGACCGCACGCGCCGATGACAGTGCGGTTGGTGAGGATCTGGAAGTTCAACATCGGCACGGGTGCGAGGAAGGACTCCCAAAGGCCGAAGGCGACAAGGGCCACGAAGCCAACAACGATCATGGCAATGATGTAACCGGTCGACCAGCCCTCCGGCGCCTCGTACGCGAGGGTGAAGGGGAGGAGGAACACGGTTAGGCCCCCAGCAAAGAGGAAAACGCCAACAGCTGTAATAGGTCAGCATGTGCTCGGGTTGGCTCGCTTGGCTCGCTCAGGAACGTTGGAACACTCACCGTCAAACTGCACGGCATAGTGCCAAATGTTCTGCACCAGCGAGCGACCGTTCTTCTCATCGACGAGAATGGCCTTCTGTTTGGCCGCCTTGACGTACTTCCTGAGAGTGAAGTACAGCGGGGCGGCAACGATTGGCAAGATAATGGAGAAGATGCCAAAGCCCCATCTCCAGCTGATGTTCTCGCTAAGCACGAAGTCTTCAGCCGCTCTCGGGCCAGCGAACGCGGTGATGATGTAGGGCGAAGAGGTAAAGGCATATGCGAGACCCCTGTTCCTCAGCTTGGAGATATCAGCGGTGATGACATCGACGCAGAAGGTCATGCCGCCAAAGCCGATGCTGTAAAAGACCTGTGGCGAAATGTTAGCGCGCCTGACTTGGGATTCAGGGGTGGCTCAGGGGCCCGGGGTATCCGTACGTAGGCCGCGCAGAAGGTCGGCAGGTTGTGGCACGCAGCCATCATGATCATGCCCAGTGTTGCGAAGCACGTCATGACGAGGAAACCCTCAGCTCTACCCCAGAGATCGAGGATCTTGGAGAGAGGAATGTAAATGGCAGCCGTCATGGCGTCGGCGACAATGTAGATAACATTGAGCTGCGAGTGCGACTCGAACTCGCTCGTGACGAAGGGCACCAAGCTGTACAGGATGGACGATTGGAAGGCATTGACGAGGTAAAGGAACCAGATGCTGCACGACAGGGAATCAGCATGCGCGACAAGGAGAGAAGATTGCACAGATTCTCATGGCAACGTACTTGACAAAGACAAAGATGAGGGCCTTCTTGGACCACGCAAGCGTCACGGCCTCGACTTTCTGCACACCGTGCTGCGCATTGTGGCTCGGGTGATCGGGATCCGACTCGCTGCCGTCGTCATTGACGGTCGCGATGCCATCAACCTTGGTGTCCTTCTTCTCCTCGTCCTGGATGGTTTCCGGCGCGGGAGATGCGTTGCCCGCGTCGGTGCCCGTGGCAATCGAGTCGGACTTCTTCCCACCGAAGGCGGTTTGGAGCCGCGAAAACGCCCTGGTCGCCATGGTGAGCCAAAATAGGTAGGCAAGAACGACGGCCAATGGGGACCAAAAGACAAGAGACGGTAAAAAGTGTTGGAGACAGACAAACAGTCCGACGACCCGGATTCCGCAATGTCAAGGTCGGGTAGTGGGATGAGAGGTGGGTGCTCAATGCAACTCAGATAGTGCCGAAAAGCTGCATCTAAAGTGGCATCACCTCAAGTTAATTGCGCTCGCTGGGAGTCGGGGGGCTCCCCTGTGGAGCTGTGACCTGAGGTCGGCATCCATCTGATAAGATTAGATCACGCAATACCAAGAGTTCCCAAGACCGTGACGAGCCTGCATCTCCCGAGTTCGGGGTCAAACCCGCGCGAGGTATACGGTGTGCCCAGACGCCAAGCTGGCACTGTGGCATGTTTTGTGCGTGGAAATCCAATATTTCTGCCGCACTTGTCAGTTCCCTGACCTCCAGCTCGGTAGGCGGGCAAAATTTGCTCGACCATCCACGCTTGGCGAACACCAGGAGCGGGGAAGGGCTTCGTTGGTTCCTGCCCCGAGCGGTCGGCAGGTGAGTCCAGCCCGTCAAATTTTCGAGGCAGGCGCGCGGAGTGGAGCGGTGTCGGCCTTGGACCGCAGGGTGTCCATCTTGGTGGAGGAGAGCATCCGACGAACACGCAAAGGGGTTAGCGGATGGTCCCGACAGGGGACACATGCGGATGTGAGTCAATCTAATCAATCTGATTAGATAAAATCTCTTGTGATGATTCGCCACGATGCGGAGCGGCCTTGGCGTCGCTTAGAGCTCCGCCAGATTGGCCAAGCGTTTTTATCAGATGGAACAGAGCCCTTCCTCCAAGCTCCAAGACTTCCAGGATGGAGCCGGGCATGTGGGGGTGACCAATCACGTCTGCCTCGCGTGCATTTTCTGCATTCTCTCTGCATTTTGTGCTGTCTACAGTTTCGAATCCAGCCACCTGGGTTCGCGCTTCTCCACAAACGCCCTCACGCCCTCGGCGAAGTTAGGACCGGCCATGAGGCGAGGGTACCACTGATCTGCCAGGGCCGTGACCGCGCCCTCCACACTGCCGTTCTCCCAGCTCATCCGCACGCCCACGCGGCCGACAATTAGCGCGTCAGGGCTGTTGCTGCACATCTCCTTGGCGACCCCGAGCGCCGCCACGGCCACATCGCCGCCCGCCTCCACCACGCGCGACACCAGGCCCCAGTCGCTGAGCGTCTGCGCGCCCACCCGCCTGCTGGTCAGAACCAGGTCCATGGTGCGCTGCAGCCCGAGGGTGCGAGTGAGCCGCGGCAAGCTCCCGGCCACGGCCACGATGCCCCGCTTCGCCTCGGGCAGCGAGAACACGGCCGATGCGGACGCGATCACGACATCGCAGTTGGCCACCATCTCGAATCCGCCGCCCATGCACAGCCCATTCACCGCCGCGATGATGGGCTTCTTGCCGTCTCGACGCGGCAACCCTGCCAGGCCCGGCGCCCCCATGTCGTTGACGACCCCTGCCGCGTTCATCGCGCTCCACTCTGGTTGACGCCGCGTATCAGTTAACAGTTGCTACTCCAGCAGGAACGAGGTGGTGGGGAGGCCCTACCGTGGAGATCCGCTCCAGTGCAAAACGCCCGGCCGACACCCGTGATGATACCAACCCAGAGGCTCTCATCTTGGTCGAGCCACTCCCAGATCTGCGCGATCTCTCGGCTGGTGGCCTTGTCGATGCAGTTCAGCTTCACCTGTCGGTCCAGCGTAACCTGGACCACGTGCTCATCGGGGAAGGAGACACGGAAGTGCTCGTAACTGAGGGGGCGGATCGTAGCGACATTGTGAAAGATGCCGGCGCTGCAGATTGGACGGAACCAGCCAAATGCAGCCCCACACTCACCTTTCACTGCATCTTTATATGTTGGGGATGTGACAACATTTGGGTGACAATATCTAGCGTCGTTTCACGGAGAAGCATGTGCTCCGGGGTGCGTCGTGGGCTGAGAAAGGGCAATGCGACATCGGTACCGCAAATCCCACCCAAGTTGGGCAGTTCGTCGCAGCGCCGGCAGAACGGCGGCTCGGATTCCAGACGGCCCATACCAGGCCATCCCGGGTAACAGAAGGCCCACTGGTGCGCGCATGCCACTCGGACCCACGAGAGCTTTCTGCCGCTGTACCTTGAGAGCGTCACAGGTTGCCGCTGAAGACATCGACACCCAATTCTAGCAATTCTAGCATTGAAGCTTCATATCGACCAGACCATCATGACAATGGCCTCTAAGACGTCCCCCATACCCAATTACCCCCCGGTGAAGCTGCCGCACCCCTTCCTCACCGCATATCGCGTGCGAACGGTCGCCGGAACGACACCAGCCAAGCTTGTCTTGACATTGGAGCAGCAGCCCTCCGAGGGGCGACCGACTCCTGAACCCCTTCACTCCGACGCACTCTTCTGGCAAGACCTCGCCGTCCCTAACAAAGAAGAATGCCCTCCTCTTTCTGACAACAGCCCCTGGGCGCGAGCTCGTTGCAGCCCCTCGACTGTCTTCAACTGGGCTGGCGCCAGCGCGCCCTCGTTGGGCCAGATATGGAACGTCGTCCACGCCATCTACCTCGCCCACCCCAAACTTGAGTATTTCCGGCTCACACTCGACGGGCAGGGCAACGCTGTCATCCGGGATGAGCTCCTCACCACAGGCCTCGCAGCCGAGCACCCCAAGCAGAGGAGCCCCAAAGCATGGCATCCTGTGAAGGAAGAGACTGCCAATGCACACGATTCTGAGCTCCTCATATTTCGGGGTGCCTTTTGGCAAGGAGCCGCATCGCCTACAGGCCCTCGGCCGATCTGGGTGGCGGGCGATGGCACCGACAAGCAAATGCGGAAGGCGCTGGCCGGGTACCCCATCAACCCTGAGAGATACCAGATCACCAACAGGTTCCCAGACGAGCCTGTCTACACACGCCATCCGACAAGGCGGGCCAAGCCATTCCCGGGATCCATTGCCTACAGCCGCTATGTTCCAGAGATTGACGCGCACTTCTCGCTTGAGGTGGTGAACTGGGAAGACGCAGAGCACCTGAAGCTCTTTAACTCGTGGCAAAATGACCCGCGCGTTGCGGCGGGATGGAATGAGACCGGGACACTGGATCAGCATAGGGAGTACCTCAGGAAGCTGCACGTGGACCCTCACGTTCTGTGCCTCTTTGGGCGGTTCGACAGCACCCGCTTTGCGTATTTCGAGCTGTACTGGTCAAAGGTGAGCTTCCACAGTCCTTGGTCCCTGAGCGCACTGCTCTCGTTGATATTTGGCCACTAATCTCCGTCTTCACACATGTAGGAAGATCACTACGGAGCTCATTACGATGCTGGTGATTATGACCGCGGCCGCCACTCTCTCGTTGGTGACGCGTCATTCCGCGGCGCGCAGCGTGTCAACGCGTGGTACTCCAGCTGCATCCACTACTGCTTCCTGGACGAGCCGCGAACAGTAAACGTAGTGGGTGAGCCAAAGGCATCAGGGGCAATCATCTTGTCCTACGAGAACGCTCAAGGTCTAACCATTGGGAGTTACGCCGACTTTGGGCACAAGAGGTCGGTGCATTCGATCTGTAGCCGGGAGAAGTGGTTCCAGCTGTGCCCGATCTTCTGGGATGGGCGGGAGCGCCCGCTCGAGTCCGCAGACCGAGCAGCATGGAATGCGAAGCTGTAAAGTTGTAGACAATACGATACCAAAAGTATTTTCATGTTAGCCAATCTTCGACCTCGCACACCATCGGACCCGAGTGCACCAAAGCCGAGAGTTTCTCCTCCGAGCGGCTCGGACGTGACCACCTCGGCATGCGCCGGGTCTATCCAGGCGGAAGAGGCCTGAATGTGCCAAGAGCTGTGAGAGAAATTTTTCGCCATTGACCCGGTGGCAGTTCGGAAGCCCACACCCTCAACCCTCCCAATCTGTGGCAGCGTTCCATTACGCAAGTCGCGCCTAGTGCACCCCACTACGGAGACGGTTAGGTTGGCCCCCCCTTCCCCTGGTCGTCCAGGGTGCAGACCCACAAACAATCAGGCCGCAAATACCCCTGTCCACAACAGGGGGGACCGCCCGATGTCGGCTCCGGTGCACTAATCCCCTTTCGGCACATCCACATCTGGACCTCCCTGCCCTTGTAAGTCATGTTACGGTAGCCGGGGGATCCTCCGGGGACCCTCCATAGGGCTCCAGACGCTACTAGCACCCCAACAGCCCTCTCCAACGCGGGTATGCGATCTCCAGTCTACCGCAGTGACGCAGGGCAAGTCCAACAACACCCTCTATAAGTCAATCCGACCTTGAGTACCGACTTCCACGCCGGCTCTCGTAATCTCTTAGCCCGAAACCACACCGGACGAGCCTACGGATGCCGTTGTCACCATGGGGGTCTTCAACATCGCAACCAGCTACGTGCGGCTGCTCCTCGCCGGCGGCCCGCCCAAGCGCGACCTGTGCATGCTCGCCGGCGCCGTGATCTTCGCCATCGCCTCCGGCGTCCCCTTCCCCATCATCGGCGTCTTCTTCGGCCAGCTGCTCAACGACTTCAACTCGGTATCATGTGAACTCGAGACCGCCGACGCCCCCCTCACCTCGTCCGAGGCCGACGAATACCAGCATGACGTCAACCAAAAGGTCCTCATGATCGTCTACCTCGCCATCGCTCAGTTCGCCACCATCTACCTGCACCTCCTCTGCTGGAGCATGTACGGCGCGCGCCTCGCCCAGCGCCTGCGCGAGATGTACCTCTCCCGCCTGCTCCGCCAGGAACCCTCATATTTCGACGAGCTCCCCCCCGGCGAGGTCGCCTCCCGCCTGAGCACCGACATCCAGACCATCCGCTCGGGCACGTCCGAGAAGATGGGCATCGTCCTGTCGAGCGTGTCCTTCTTCGTCACGGCGTACATCGTCGCCTTCGTGCTGCACTACGAACTCGCCGCCACGCTGGTCTGGCTGGTGCCGGCGTACTTTGTCATGTCCTTCGTGGGCAGCCACTACATCGAGAAGTACGCCGGGCTCATGACCGACTATGCGGCCTCGGCGGCGGGGATTGCCTCCGAGGCGCTGTCGAATGTGGTCGTGGTGCAGGCGTTTGGCGCGAATGCGAGACTGGAGGGTAAATTTGCCAAGATGCTGGGCCAGTCAAGGAGGGAGGGCCTGAAGAAGGCGACGGCCGTGGGGGTGCAGACGGGTGTGCTGTATTTTATTGCGTATGCGGCGAACGGTCTGGCGTTTTGGAGGGGGAGTGAGTATATTGCGAAGGCGGCGGCTGGGGAGGGGGGGACGACGGTGGGAGCGACGTTTACGGTGATCTTTATTCTGGTTGAGGGTGAGTTCTCTGCTGCGGGTGGGGTTGGTTGTTGTGGTGTTGCTGACGTGGTTCTTTAGCTACACTGATGCTCAGTCAGGTTGCGCCGTTTACGCATTTGTTTATCGCGGCGGTGGCCTCGTTCCGGAAACTCGGCGGGGAGATTGATCGCGAGTCCATGATTGACGGGACGAGCGACGCGGGCGTCCGGATCGAGAGGCCTGAGAGTGGCTTTGAGTTCAGGGATGTTTCGTTTACCTATCCCAGCAGGCCAGAGGTTCCCGTTCTGGACAAGATCAACATTCAGATTCCGTTGGCAAGGCACACCGCTATTGTTGGTCTCTCGGGGAGCGGAAAGTCGACGGTTGCGAGTCTTATCACGAGGCTTTATGATCCCACAGAGGGAGCGATCTTCTTTGCGGGGCACGATATCAAGGAGCTCAATGTCCGGGACTTGCGGAGCCAGCTCAGTCTGGTCCAGCAGGAACCGTCTCTTCTCGATCGATCTCTTTTGGAGAACATCGCACATGGCCTAGTGAACTCTAGCAACCCGAGCCATTCCCATCTCAAGCCGATTATTCTCAGCTCTGAACTCGCGGATTTGGCGAAGGATGTTGTGGAAGGCAAGGACCTCATGTCGGCGGCAGAGGCGCGAGGCGAGCATGTTGTTGAGATTGCGAAGTTGGCTCAACACGCCGCGGCGCTTGCCGATGTGCATCATTTCATCAGTCGTCTGCCCCATGGCTACGCAACATCGGTTGGTTCAAGCGGTCGGCTCATAAGCGGCGGGCAGAAGCAAAGGGTGTCTCTTGCCAGAGCGCTGGTTAAGGATCCGGCCGTGCTCGTCATGGACGAAGCCACTGCTGCTCTGGATTCGCGCAGTGAGGAACGCATCAAGCAGGCCATCGCCAACATCTCAAGCGGCAGGACTATTCTCACCATTGCTCATCGCCTGTCGACCATCACTAGTGCAGATAACATCATCGTCATGCACAAGGGTGTCGTGGTCGAAGAGGGCGACCACGCGACGCTGATGGCCAAGAACGGAACCTACGCCGATCTCATCAGGATGCAGGGCCTTGGATCTGCCTCTGCCTCTGCCTCTGTGAATGGAGACGCGGCCGAGAGTATCAACAGCGTCAGCAAGTCGGAGACGGCGGTAGAGACTGAGATTTCCGAGAAAGCTCCCGTCGTGGCGGCCGAGGTCGCGGCCTCGTCTACGGATGACGATGAAGAGCCCGAGCCGGAAACTCCACCAAAGTCGCTCTGGGCTCTGTTACGCGGCTATGCACCGGCTCTGCGGCCACATCTCATCATGATCCTCTTGGCCTTGATTGGTGCAACGGTGGTAGGAGGAGCCTTCTCTGGTGAGGCGGTGATCTTTGGCAACACTGTTGGCACCCTGAATGTGTGCAAGACACCGGAAAGCATCCGGGAGCGCGGTAGCTTCTTTGGTCTCATGTTCTTCATACTGGCCATCATCGAGCTGTTTGCGAATATTGTGAGCTGGGTCGGTTTCGGGTGGGTCACGGAGCGCATCGTGTACTCTGTGCGCGTCCTCTCGTTCCGCTCTCTGTTTGAGCAAGACATCCAGTGGCACCAGTCGAGTGGCCGGACACCCGCCATGCTGCTGTCCTACATTACCCGCGACGGCAATGCCCTCGCTGGCCTTAGCGGCTCTGTCATCGGCACGCTGTTTGCCATCAGCGTCAACCTCATCGCCGCCATCGTCCTCACGCACATCATCTCGTGGCGCATCGCCCTGGTCTGTCTCGCTTTGGTGCCCCTCCTCCTGGGCGCCGGCCTTTTGGAGCTCCATGTCCTCGGCAAGTTCGAAGACCGGCACGAAAACGCCTACACCACTTCGGTCGACATCGGCTCCGAGGCCATCGCCTCCATCAAGACCATCGCGGCCCTGTCCCTCGAGCAAAACACGCTCAACACCTACCGCCGCTCCCTCGGCGCCCCCCGCAAGGAGACCCTCCAGGTCACCATCCAGGCCAGTCTCTGCCAGGCCGCGACCTACTTCCTGGGCAACTGTGTCAACGCGCTCGCGTACTGGTGGGGTGGCAAGGAGATCGCCGCCGGCCACGTCACCACCACGGAGTTCCTCATCGTCGTCTTCTCCCTGCTCGTTTCGGCTCTCCTCTGGAGTCAGATGTTCGCCCTGGCCCCTGAACTCTCCAGCGCGCGCAACTCCATGGCCCGCATCCTCGGCCTCACCGAGCTCGGCTCTACGCCCATGAAAGGCCACATCGACCCTCTCCCTCTCGACACGCCCTCCTCCCTCGAAAAAACTATCCCCTCCCACTCCCCAACCTCCTCCTCCGCATCCGCCATCCGCTTCAACAACGTACACTTCTCCTACCCCGCGCGCCCCGACGCCCCCGTCCTGCGCGGCCTCAACCTCGACATCAAGCCCGGCACCTTCTGCGCGCTCGTTGGCCCTAGCGGCGCCGGCAAATCCACCATCATCTCCCTCATCGAGCGCCTGTACACGCCCTCGTCGGGCTCCATCACCATCGACGCCCTCGACATCACCCAGCTCACGCGTGACGTCTCCTTTCGCGACGATATCGCCCTCGTGCCGCAGGAGAGCATGCTCTTCGAGGGGAGCATCGCCTTCAATATCGGCCTGGGCGCGCGCCCCGGGGTGGAGGCGTCGCAGGCCGAGATCGAAGAGGCATGCAAATTAGCGAATATCCACGATGTTATCGCTGCCCTGCCGGAGGGGTATGAGACACTTTGCGGACCGAACGGGACGCGCTTCTCGGGCGGGCAGAAGCAGCGGCTGTCGATTGCGCGGGCGTTGCTGAGGAAGCCGAAGCTGTTGATATTGGACGAGCCGACGAGCGCGCTGGATGCCGAGTCGGAGAGGCTGTTGCAGGATGGGCTGGAGAAGGCGGCGAGGGGGATTACGGTCATTGCGATTGCGCATCGGCTGCATACGATTAGGAAGGCGGATTGTATTTATCTGATTGAGGAGGGGAGGTGTGTGGATTCGGGGAGGCATGAGGAGCTGGTGGAGAGGAGTGAGAGTTATCGGGCGAATGTGGTTAGTCAGACTGTTGCTGTGTGAGGTATCACCACTCCTAGGCTGGCAGGTAAAAGGAATAAGGTAATTAAAGGTATATTGTGCTACAGTTTGAGGTTTTAAGACTAGCTATGTCAGTCTCAACTCATCCAGCTTGCCGAACTCGAACTCCCTCCAGCCACAATCTCAACAAGGTGCTCACGGATTAACATATGGCTCTCCCAGTAGAGCCCCCTTGGTAGCTTGCTCCGGCTTCTTGATCTCGGCGACATTGTATCCATTCAGCACCCGCAAGTTCAACGGAGTTCGCGTTTTGGCCCGCTGGTGCATCCCCTTCCAGGGATCGCCCAGCTTCGAGACCTGCTCCTCGTCCAAGTCGGCGGCAACGTTGGACACGTTGACCCCGCACGTCTTGCAGAACAGCTTGACCACGCATTTAGTGCCGAAGGAGTATCTGCCAATGTTGGCGTCCTCGCCGTGGATGACGACTTGTTCTTTGTTGGGGTAGACCCAGACGTAGCCGTTCTATTCCGGCCAAGTCAACAGTTGTAGGCGGAGATGATAGGAAGGGGGGATTCAATTCACTTACGCGATTGCAGATGCTGCAGTTGCACTCGATCACAGTCCCCGGATAGTCCTTGTCGAGTAGGGGTGTTTTGAACGCCACTGGGATGGCACCGCAATGGCAGCTGCCGTGGTACAACTTTGCATTGTCAAGCTCGGCAGATGGTTCTGGGCCGGAGTAGACTGGCGGCTGGTATGGGGATCCCAGTGCCGCGCCATTGACTCTGTGCATAAGAACGAACATATCAGCGGATCCTAGACATGTGTGTGATGAAGCAGTGATATCTTACGGGACGCGCTCCAACTCCCGAATATTCAGCCCCTGAATCGCTCTTGCCTGCACTTGTCAGCTTCAAACAATACAACCCTGTGCCCCCCTCAAACAGGTAGAAAAACTCACATTTATCCCCCTCCTTCCTCCCTCTTCATTCACAACCATCAACGGCGTGGCACAAATCCCACAGAACTTATGCACCCATTTCCCACTACCAAAGGTATACGCCGTCAGGGCCGCCTCGTCGCCCTTCACCACACGGTAGCTCCCCGCAGAGGGAGACACCCAGAGATATCCCTTTTTGTAGCAGATGCTGCAGTTGCACTCGCGCGCGGTTTGGATCTCGGGGGACTCGAACTCGTACACGAAGGTGGTGCAGTGGCAGTTGCCGCGGTAGGTCTTGAGGGGAGGTTCGACTGTCTCGGCCATGGTAGTTGTGTAGGGTGGTGGACTTTGGGCTGTCGGATGTTGTTTGAGGTTAGAGTGGGATGAAGTTGAGGGGGGGATGGGTTGGATGAGGTTCAAGTTGGTGACTGGTGAGCCCCTCATTGTGTAACGTTTGATCGGGTCAACCAGCTCCTTGCAATCCGATTGGCTTGGAGGTTGGTAGCTGTTGCGCGCTGTGGATCGAATGCTCTGTCATGGAAAAACGAGTGTGTTGATTGCTTCCACCGTTGGAAGCCGAGGGCTTCCAACAGCTATTCTAAATACTGCGTACAATGGGGTAGTTCCATTCCTCCGTTGTTGTGGCCTGGAACGGACCACGCAGTAATTCGATAGAATACCAGCGATCGGTCCGATCGCTGGTATGGAGGCTATTCAGGGATAGGATTCGTGTGACAGTAGCTTTAGTGGCACATTGGATCAACATTTATAGGGTAATATGTGGGTTCGGTTTCAGATATAAAAACAGACACTACGAATTATCAACAAGTTGGAGAAACATGGCTGTGCCATCTGCCTTGGCGTCCATCTCTGCACTGAGCCTACGGGGTGGATGTGCATGATTTTCAATCTACCATCACACAGGGCAAAAAGGCAGATGCTGCCAGGGCCTAGAATGGAATCAAGATCATCCCTAGATATCTAAGCTGGCAAAAAGCGAATCAATGCCCACACTCGGAATCGAACCAAGGATCTTCTCATTACCACTCGAATACGAGTGAGACACTCGACCACTGAGCCATGTGGGCCAATCAGATACAAGGATTCGTGAACAGTCCTGCTATGCATCAAGGGGATCACAAACCTGGGGAGCCGGATAAGCGTGTACGGTTTGTGTAAATGATCTTATGGGTGATAGTGGGTTCAGATCCGCCGGTCTGCAGACTCACAAACCGCGGCTCCCTTCCCTTCCCTAGCGGAATAGCGAGGGTGAGATTGAGGTCTAGGGTTAGGGTCATATAGACATTGAATCCCTTGCTGGGGCTAAAATTGCAGTGTACGTAGGCCTCGACGAGATAATCGGAATTGACATCTTCAGTCAGTTTCTGCCTCACCATGAATTCAGAAACTAAGAACATGCTTTTTTGCCCCGAGGATTTTTAGAATAGCTGTAAACTATATGGCTTTGAGACGTGCGGGCTGGCTGTTCTAACTTCTGTATTCCATCATCAGAAACTGGAACTGTAGTTGAGTCTTTTTATAATGCCAATATCTCATATCGACCTGAGACGCTCATGGAATGACTGGGTTAACCAGAAACGGTAGTTTATATCTAGGACTCTAAATCTAGACTCCCACACCTCAGCTGCTCACCAACTCATACTCCGTCGGCTCAGCAACCGTCCCCAAATACCCCAACACCCTCTTCACCAACCACTGCCTCGCCTCGGCCTGGTCATCATTGCTCAACGCATGCGACGCCCCCGGAATAATCCCACTAAACTCCCCATCCCACACCTCCCTGCCCTCCCCCCCATCCGCCACCGCCCTCCACCGCTTCATCAGCCCCTCCTTATCCACCCACTCCGGCACCGACTGATCCGCCCCCGACATCAACACCGCCAGCTTCCCCCTCAGCAGCCCCCTCTCCCTGACCATCCCAAACGTCCTGCCCAGCTGCTCATCATCCAGGTCCGAGCTAAACATATCATCCTCCCCCGGCTCCTCCGGACTGCCGGGACTCACCAGGCTCAAGAACCTTCTGCAGCTCACCGGCGAGTTCGGCGCATACCCAAACTGTGACGTCAATGCAATGGGCAGCATGCTATCATATGGGCTATCGCTCGCAAGGCCCTCCTTCGCAAGGGCAATCAGCTTATCATAACTTTCCCTCATCTGCGGGGGCGTGCGACCCAAGAACCCATCGCGCATGATGTACATGACCGCCTCGCGGTCCGACACCGGTGCCTGCATGACCGCGCCGTCCAGCACCGGGCGGAGGACATGCTCCAAATACGGATCAAATGGCGGCGAGCCCGTGTGCGGGTTGGGCCGCGACAGGTAGTGCAGCACGCACTGGGAGCCGGTGGAGTGGCCGAACAGGATGATCTTGCCGGGGGAGCCGAATTTGGCGGTCTTGTACGCCTGGATAAAGCGGATGCACGAGGCGATCTCGTCGGTGTCGCGGTCCAGCGAGCCGAAGCCCCAGCCTTGGTAGGAGGAGGTGAGGGTTAGCGAGAAGAGGGACCACTCGGTGGGGGCGAGGCCGGCGACGACGTCGGAGACGTAGGAGGTGGTGGCGAGGCCGTCGCCGAGCCCGCCGAGGAAGAGGATGGAGTGCGGCTGGGAGGGGGTGGTGGCCGAGGTGAATTCGAAGGTGGTGAGGGTTTCGGTCTGGAAGGGGGTTAGTGAGGGGCGCAATTGGGGTGAGTTGGGCGTCAATCGCGGATTGGTGAGGGGTGAGATCTCAAACTGAGCGAGATGAGTCTCGGGGAGGAAGAGAGACGCACGTAGTGGTGCAGGATGCCCGGCGACCCCCGCTT
>Ga0247780_1000471_pt1 | contig 37883 bp, 45 predicted proteins | sample UWRJL079202R5_FD_179927 | JGI IMG/M metagenome (GOLD analysis project Ga0247780, IMG submission 179927) | Plant litter microbial communities from Arlington Agricultural Research Station in Wisconsin, United States - UWRJ-L079-202R-5 | ecosystem: Environmental > Terrestrial > Plant litter >...
CCTATCATCACCCCCCGTGCTCTCACCCTCTACGCCCGTCATCTCACAACCATCACCGCCGTTGCACCTCCCTTTTCCACCCTATTTTCTACCGGAAAATGGCACCTACTTTTTGACTTCGTTTCCCAGAACCCACGCCCCGACCCCAGCACCCTCAAACGAGGCCAGGTCCTCTGGCGTGTCCTGACCGCGACCCCACCACCTCCCACGGGAAAAGCCCCCGCAGGGTTAGATCTCGACGACGAGTTCCACGCCTGGTGCATCTCCCTCGTTTCGTCAGTTGCAAATACCAACCTTCGGATGGCCGATCCAATCACCGCGGAAACCACGCTTCGATCCCTTGAGCTCGATGACATGGAATTTGACGTGCTCGCCTTTGGCGAGGATGCTCGTAACATGGTGGCACCCGAGGGAGAGGTGGTTGATGACGTGCTCAAGAGGTCGGAGTTGATGTTTGATTACATGGAAAGACGGATGATTGACGAGGGTGTTAGGGATGATGGAGCGTTGGCTAGGCAGTTGGAGATTGCTTTGGATAGAGTATGGAATGAAGGGGATGTGTTTCCGGGGAGGGCGGAGGTGAGAAGGGGGAGGGAGATGTTGGATACTTTGAATGGGGATGTAGGGGAGGAGGGAAGGGTGTTGAGGGGGAAAGCGGATGTTTTTCGGGCGCAGATGGGGGGGAAGTTGGAGGGTAGGAGAGTGTTTTGTACGGGGGATGGACGATTAGGTTTAGGAGGGCAGTCGGTGGAAGAGGGGGATGAAGTTTGGGAGTTGGACGGGGCGGGTAGGGCGGTTATACGTAGATATGAGGGAGGGAGAAGGTTTGTAGGTCTGGTGTTTGTTTTTGGAGATGATGGAAGAGGAAGGGGTTTTGAGGAGTTGGTGTTGGAATGACTGAAGATAATTCGTGATTCGTGGGATGGAAGGAATCAAAGCTATCACAACAGGCCGTGGACTCTCGAGGGAAAGCTTCCTTTTTTTTGCTCCCCTAAGTCATCATTCGCATCAGCCAGCCCTCGATCTTATCATATCCGCCCCCACAAGGCGCCCTCAGAGTGGCACGAGCGCATCTATTTGCCTCCCGTTTTGCAAAAAAAAGCGGCCAGAACGACAGGCTCCAGATGTTACATTATGAATTAGATGTTTATGTTTATCAACTCGGGGTGAGGATTGACAGAAGCGTCCTAATAGGTTTGAGGCCTGCAGATGCCTGCGGATGCCTGGCCTGGAGCTGACCAATGAAGGTTATCATGGGCGGGGTTTGACGAACCCCTCACCAAATCTGAACCCCGTTTGAGCTCTCAGAGACTGAGGAAGGTACGCTAACTCTAGGAACGCCCGGCATGTCTTTGCGCAATGCTCCCATCTTAGGCATTTACTAGCCCCTCCGGAAGGCTGCTCAAGAGATCCGACTCCTAACTATCGCGGCGAGCGGGGATGAGGCTAATCCCATTGAAATGCGCCATGGAGAGCGTAGCGCTTGCTCAAGCACCTCGCTTCCTTGCACTCTCGTATCTGTGGGGAGACGCGAGTACGGCGCACGAGATTGTACTGAACGGCAACAAGCTTCCTGTCGCGACGAACCTACACCTGGCACTTGTAGCCCTGCGCCGCCGAGTTTTCGGAGATAGCGTCCTCCAAGCCCTGGGAAACAGACTGAATGGCAACGCTCACACATCTCACCACGCTGGCTTGTGTGGGCATCTTGATGGAACTTCCTTACATCGTTCTGTTCTCCCCTGGCGGATGAATCCCACGCCGGCCATGCCGAAATGGTTGCAAGCTTAACCTCGCGTCGGGAGAGAGCCCGGCTCTGGGCACTTGAGGACTGCACGACTGGAGGAGCGGCAAAGCTTCAACCTGCGCAGATGTTGATCCTTCAGTGTTCATTCGCACCAAGCAATCCGAGCCTCAAATCAATGCGCTCTAGCCTGCACGGAAACCTTCCACGCGTCCAACAGCATGAATCCTCTCCTGTTTTGTATCAATATCCGGCGTCAAGGTGGAACGTGCAAATACGAACCTTACATTAAAGTGAGTTCAGTCGACTGAAATCGAAGGCAATTCAGCGCATGTTTAGGCTTCTAAGCGGTGCTTGCGGATTCTTCTCGATGCCGAAATCCAGCGACTGGAGATGGACCGGTGGATCACTCCATGTTCGAGGTCGAGTGTTTGAACTCGCCTTGACTGGGACTGACGACTGGGTGCTCCGGAGAAATGGCCGCACTGAACTAGTGTAACGCGTACGGGTTGGACAGCAACTGTCGCGAGTGACGATACTCTAAAAACTGGGCGAAAGAATGCTTGATTGAACCGAAGCTCTATAACTGCGTGGCTGCCTGAAATACTGGTTTGAATAGTGAATAGTTGAACCACCTTCCAATCTGTGCCTGAGGCTTCCTTGCAGCCTCACCACGCACTGTTCCCAGTGTTAGGGGGTCATGGTTAGGTACCTGGTACGCGGGGCATCTGTGGTGGGGAGCATCTTCAGGACCTGTGGGACGTACTCCACACCGTTCCTGAATTGGAACCCGAACAGGAAACACCTTACGTCATCTTGCCGTCATACCTTTTGGGCAGCGTACCCTTATTTCGGACGACAAAACCGACCCTTCTATAGCACCAAAAAGCAGACCAAAATCCTTCTCGGCGCGCTTCACCATCTCGCAAATCTCCAAACAAACGAGATACACCAACTGCCCATCATGCCTCCAACAAGAACTCTCGCATCCCTTGCGCCCCTCGCAAGAGCACCATTCCGGCAAATCAACACCCGTCTTCCGCCAGTCACATACCAAGTACAGCAATGTCGCAACCTTCGCAACGACTTCACCGATCACAGCGATTTGGGCGGACCGGGAGGGTCTGAACCCCCATCACCCGTTCCGAACAAGCACAACTGGTATTGACGACGCAGCCTTTCCCGCCGAGACTCGCACTAACATTGCACTCCAGGATTGCGGGGACCATCACAGTGACAGCGGTACTTTTGATCGGGTGGAGGATGAGGATCGCGAAAGTGAAGCAGCACGAGGAGGGGAAGGCGTGAGGTTGAAGAAATTAAGAATTTGATATGTGGTTCGTGTCGTCGTTTGAGGAGAAATAGCAATAGCATAAAGAATCGTAATAGACACAGCCAACCCATCACTCCACCACCCTACTCACATCCCCGAAGCCCCCAATGAGAGTATACACCACCGGCTTCTTACCCCACTGCTCAGAGACATCCGTAGGAGCTTTCTCTAGTTGGTGCTACAAGATGTTAGCATTGGCCCACCTCTGTCAACACAACAAAAATGCAGAGAGACTCACAATGACCAGGTACTCCTCTCCCGTAAACAACCCCCCATTTCCACCCTCAGACTTACCCGGCCGCGTCCCTGCCGGCGAGTAGTCCCATTGTAACAGCGTCGAAAGCCCATCCAACTCCTTTAGCCCAAGCGATCGGTACGACTCCGAGAGCAACTCCTCGTGCCCCTTCCCCTTGACCGTCTCCTCCTCCAGCGGGACAACAACAAGATGCTTCGGTGCGCCTAGTATCAAGTTAGTATCTCCCCTTTCTCCCTTCCCTCCCTTCCCCCTCTCCTACCCCTTCCCCCCTCCCCCCCACACACTGTCATGAAGAAAGAAAGAGACAGGTACATACCCTCAACCCCTCTCCCGTCCCTCCTACTCCCCAGAACCTCATACCCCCCCATCCCAAAATCAATCGAGTCCAACACAAACCCTGTCGGGCCCGGCAGCATCTCACTATGCAACGGGACCCTCATAAACCCACATGTCTCCGACCGCAACCACTCCCCGCTCAACCTCGGATACACCGCCAGGTACGGGAACCCTTCGCCATCCTTTGCGTCGTCGTCGTCGGCGGCGTTGGCATTGGCGATGACATACCGGAAGGCAGACTCCACCTCCGGCAGGGCAAGGATATCAGGGATATGCACATCGTTGTACCAGGCATTGTACGTCGTGGGGAGCAGTTCCGTGGGGGAGCGGATGCGGGATTGGACGAGGATGTGGGCTGAGTCGGGCCGAGGGGGGGCTGTCTCGGGCCGGGGTTGGACGATCAGGCCAGAGGAGCGGGGGGAGATCCAAGTTGGCAGCAGGACGAGAAGCTTGCTGAGGAGAGCCCAGAATGGCGCACGGAGCTCATGAAGGATGCTGGTGTGTGCCGAGGAGGTGGGGGGTGATTGGGCGATGGCCATGGTGGAAGTGAAAGTTGTGGATGTGGATGTGGATGTGGATGTGGTGGAAGGGGAAAAAGATGAAACGACCTGCGAGGGTGGGAGGGGGTTGCTGGGGGTTTTATACCTACCTATCTATCTATCCCGATGGACGGACGTGACTCGAGATAGTGAGTGCAGAACGGCGTGCAGTGCAGTTGCGAGATGTGGGCACTGGGTTTGTGCATGTGTTTCGACGACTCGGATCGAAGCAGCACCAGTCGGCCAGACTAGGTGTTTAGCCGCTGCCGACGTGGCGTATCGAGTGGCACGAAGTTGCACGACCGGGATACCCCGTGCAGCTCCGACCCGGGGGGATTGTATGTGCATCTGCGGCTGCCGGGAGACTGGCGAGACTGGATACAAGTCTGCAGCGAAGCGGAGCAATCGCCTATGCGTTATTGTTAGCGAACAGGAGCCACGCATGTCCTGCAAGATAGCAAAACGGTACGACCGTTGATCGGCGGGGCATGCCCCGGGCTTGCCGAGTGCCGGACTTGCCGGAATTCTGGGGAGGCGTACCCGTGTCGCCGACTTGACGCTCCGCAACTCCGGCCCGCTCCGGACGCTAGCGATCGTTGAAAGTGACGACAACCGTCCCCCCGATTTTCGATGGCGCACGTGGCAGTCCTCTCACCGCCATCTGCGTTCTGAGGTAGTTGAATGGTTGTTGATTCCTGTGTGATTGGGTCAGTAGAACCGCAGCACCCAATCACGCATTTTTGCTAAACCCTCAGTGCATGGATGGTGTCAGCCGTCTGGGAAACAACAATCATGTCTAAGAATGTCATATATTCAAAAAAAGGCCATAAGGCAACTAGGAGTCACCTCTTTGCACCCGGGCGCTCAACTCCTCTAGGATTGGTCTGCGTCAGATCGTTCCGGGCGCATAGAAACAACTCCGGAAACTCCGAGGTACCACTAAATAATCGGCGGGTTTAGCGGTACATTGTTGTCGTGCCACTATTTGCCAGTCAGCTTGCATTCCCCGAATTTGATTTTACCTCTCGTATATGAATTTCAAATCCACATTGCGAAGGCTCGCCATGTTCCTCGCCAGTGGTCGTGCAGGGCGGACAGACTGTGTCTCCATCCACGCACGCATAGCGGGGGCCCTCTCTGTAGGCGGCCATTGCCTCTTGATGGCATGATCGATCTCGTCTATGAGAGCTCCAGGGTCAGGTCTGTCCGCTGGCGCATGGCACAGGCACTGCTGAACCAGGGCTATCAAACGTGGGCTGAGATGTTCGAAATTGGGGTCGTCCAGGTAGCCACTGTGGGTGAATCCTTCCGAGTCTGGATGGCCCCGGCAGAGTTCCTATTCCAGAGGGGAAAATATTCAGGATGGGGCGCTCCTTTGGGGGTCGGCGCAAGGTGATGGCGCAGAACATTATCTATTCGGTCATCAGCTCTTTCAGAACACGGAGCTACAGAAGCGGTACGAACCAGGCCGACTTGGTAGAGATTTGTCAAGTTTGAGTAATTGCCGGCCACAGTGTGGACAGCAGGGTTTGGGGTGAGGCCTACGTAGTCCCACTCCTCAGTGAATTGCTTCTGTTCGCCTGTCAGCGTCGTTACGGGTCTGTATGAGACCATGCTAACTTGCAGGAGAACGGAAGGACCCTTTTCCAACGTAACGGGAATATTGCCACATCCACATTCTGCGAGCAGGCAATCATAGACTGTAAGCCAACAATAACAGGGCCATGGATATCAAGCGCAATCCTTACGGGTCGTCGCGAAGTGCCTGACTCATCTGTCTGGCGCTGCCGAAATCTGTGATTTTAAGGACTGGAGCCACATTGTGAGGGTCTCTTCGTGGGCCACAGTCAAAGTCCCCAACTAGCACTAAGTAGCCAAATCATTAGCCATCCCTCTCGCCTTAAACATACTAGAGAGCATGTTGAGACCTCAGACATACCATTTTTCGGGTCGAGATCGAAATGTACCAGATCCATGTCAACCCTAGTGGCAATCGTACCTCTGGGAGTTTTTTCAGAGATTGAGGGCCCGTCACTACCCCTGACCTTCTAATCATAGGCTCGTTCTCCGGCTGCATGAAGGGCGGATTCTGCAAACCGATGACGCCCCTCACCACTGAAACCGTACACCGTCAGCTGCTAATCTAGTCACGGCGCCCAAGGTCCAAATGGATGATAATGCTCACAGCAGCCGAAAATATGCTACAGAACTGGCTCAGGTATGCTGTTCCCCGGTGTTGCAGCGATGTTGGCGAGAAGCGTGTCCATGTCGCCCCGGGGCAGATACTCCAGCAGTAAAACTCCGGGCAATAGATGCGCGCCTCGGAGCGGATGGGGGCGTCTTGTCGATCTTCTGTCATGGGCTTCCGTCCTTCTTCGGAGAGTTTGAACAATGTGCGTGGCGCGAACATAGTAACTCTGGATAGGGCCGTTGTGTAGTTAGCCTCTGGCGGCTGTAGGTGTGGAATGTCCGGAGAGTGAATACCTCTAGCATGCGTTTTTCTCTTCTAAAAGCCCTCCGTAAAGCGTTTGCGTCGGCAATAGGCTGACCCTCAGTCACAATGCCCTTGACGACGAAGAACCTCTCGTTATTTCCAAACTGGTCCCTTGAGTCGAAAAGGGCAACGACCCCTTCGCCGCCCCAAGCCAACAATCTAACGAAGTTCGCGGAGAATGGATGTATGCTCAGGATGAGGGGCCGGACTGCACGGACAGCTCTTGCCTGTCGATTGTTACTGTTGGCAGATGGAGGATAGGGATTGGCAAAAGCACGTCCTCTCAGTTTCGAGGTCGGGGCCGGGTCATCCTCCTGGAGTCCCGGCCATTGGCCGTGTCGGGGGCGGGTGTACGTTGGGTGCAAAAACACAGGGGCACGAGTTTGCCTGTCCCAGGGATTGCATTCCCGAGAGTGCAAGAATTCGTCTGATGACTCCCGCCGGAAAACATTGACATCGCGACGGTCCAGTAGAGTTAGGCTGTTCACATTAAAACGTGGTGACTGGGCCATCTTGGTGACCTTCGGGAAATACCAAATAGAGTGGCGATTGGTTGTTGAGTTTAGGATCGCGAGATTCTGAAGATCAAATCCCTTAAGTGCTGCACCTGGGAGGGAATGAGCACAAAGAAGAGCCGGAATAGGAATACCGGTTAGATGCATATAAGTCAACAAAGTCTGCCATTAACAGTCCCCCTGCTGCCTAGCACAATGGCCACTCATATGCGAGACGACAGATGTCCAGCAACCCGCAACAAAACAACTTTCTTTTGTCTGACGATTTCCATCATCTCCGGCCCACAATCGCGATCTTTCGATCCCACATTTAACTATGTTCAGTCAGCGGCCTGGGACAAACGGGCTGGACGCTCTGCTCTTTCGGCATCGTGAAAGCGCTTGGTAATAGTTTCGGCAGCGACCCGTAATCTTCCTCACCCGCAAACTCTTTTGCTGGCAGCTCGGATTTGCTCCCGGCGCGTATCCGCCAGGCAATGACGACGCCATTTCGATCGTCTGCATTTCCGATACGCACAACAGCCAGCCAGAGCTTCCCGACGGAGACATTTTGATCCACGCTGGCGATCTGACAGAGGGCGGGACGCTTTCCGAGCTGCAGGCCACGCTCGACTGGCTGCACTCGCAACCTCATCGGCACAAAATCGTCATCGCTGGGAACCATGACCTCCTTCTTGATAGCGCGTACAGCAACAAATCCGATCAAAGCGGTCTGGGGGAGAAGAATGCCGAGAGAGCCCAACTCAATTGGGGCGACATCGTGTATCTGCAGGACAGCTCCACCGCCGTCGTCTGCGCCAACAAAAGGTGTCTAAAGGTGTACGGCAGTCCCAGGACTCCCAAGATGGGGAACTGGGCGTTCCAGTATCCGCGCGGGGAGAACGTGTGGGGGAACGCCATTCCAGACGATACCGATGTGCTTGTGACACATGGCCCACCGCGTGCGTACCTCGACCTGCTGAATATTGGATACGATCATTTACTACAGGAGATCTGGCGCGTCCGCCCGCGAATACATGTGTTCGGGCACGTGCATGCAGGGCGCGGGCAGGAATGGCTGCCGTACAGCCCATCGCAGGCAGCGTTTGAGCGGGCGGTCATTGAGCGGGGCGGGATTTGGAACTTGGCGCTGGCATTTTGGGGGTTCGTGAGCTCGCTCTGGACGGCTGGAACTGGTGTTGGCACTCGGCTCATCAATGCAGCGATGGTTGGCGGGATGCGCAATGACGAGAGGAGGAAGCCGATCAAAGTGTATATCTGAAGAGGCCGAGATGAATTGACGATTCAAGCCAGAGGTTGGACTGAAAGGCATCAGAACCCAATTCGGATTGTATTTTATCCCGTCTAACCCTAACCCTTTTCAAGCTTAGTGTGGCTCAGATAATTTTGGTGGATCCGATGACGCGTTTCTTCAGCAGAAGGCGGGGTGGCAACCCCACGTTGAGAGTGGGTGACCAGCCGTTATTCCGAATTTCAGCGCAGGCAGGTGCCATTGGACAGGCTGGGAAGGAGGAGCAGTAAGGAGCAACTGACAATCTTGAGGTGGTCACGCCATTCAATATTGTTACCAACAGGAAAATCTCATGGCTCGTGCTTCAATTGTCGTGATTGCATCCGTTCGTCCAAGCCCTCACCTTCGAGCTGATGATTGTCACCGAAGAGTCACTTCATCCCATGAGAGGCCGCCTGAACCCCCTTGTAGCGCACACCTCAGCGGGTCTGGCGCCCTCCCAGGCTTCGGCTACAGACGGACGGTGGAGCTCCCACGGGATGCAAGGTCTCTGCGCGCGCTCCGACGCAGAACCGCAAAGTGGCGCTTATCGGCCGACGCCCAGCCATCCCGCGCCGGAGCCCTCGTATGCAGACACTGGGACTCGTCGGACGCCCTCCTGCGGTTCCACATGCCAGGCGCGGTGTGTCGTAATTGTACCTCTGGCCGCGCAGAGGGAGGCAACAGAAATGCCGCGGCCTGGACCACTGGGGCGATGCTTGGGGTGACAATTCGGATCAGCTGCGCCGGCCAGTGGGATAGGTGCAGCTGGACTCTCACGGGAGATCGCGGGATGCAACAGGTGAGGCCTTTAAGAACCTGCACCCCAGGTCCCGCTCATTCGCGAGCAGTCCATCCAGTTCGATCCACCTCGTTTTTGCGACACTCTACAGGTTGTACCCGCTGCACATCGCTGCACATCGCTGCACCAAAACGTCAGTCTAGCCCGCATTGGAGCTGCCTCCCCTTTTTGACGTAACCGCATTTGATTCTCGTGCCGTTGTGGCCTGATATTTATTCCCCGATCAGTCGCTTGATCCGCGCCCCCTACTACAAGTACAGGGACCCCTCTCGGCTATCTCCTTTCCCCTGTTCAACAATACTTTGGACTTACACGCATCGCAACAACCCACCAGCAATGCCCACGAGACAAACTCGCAAGAAAGATCCCTTCCAGCGCATCCACAGCTGGGACGACGGCTACGAATACGTCCGCGACATGCCACCACCACCTCCCGACTCCCGGAACGCGCCGTTCTACTCTCCGCTCGGCACCAACCGGGATTACTACGAGCCCGAGCCTCCTCGTCGCTCAAAATCCAGACGAGACGACGAAGGGTACCCAAGACGGACCTACCCCGACGACCGGGACCGCGACCAACCCCGGCGTCACCAACAAAGCCCCCCGCCTTACCGCGAAGCTCGCTCCCCTTCTCCTCGCCGCCGTGATGCCTGGCAACCAGAACCCAGCTCCCGGCACCACCAGCGCCGCCACTCTATAGACTCGCGCGACGCGGGCCCCTCGCGGAGCAGACCCACGCGCTCTCCCTCCCCGCCCCGCCACCGACACCGCGACGATGACTACCGGCGCTCCGACCGCGACCTCCGGGACGAGAGAGACCGGCCCCGCGATCGCGAGCACTACGACAGAGAAAGAGAGAGGCGGCACACGCACTCGCCCCCCTCCGACCGGCCCCGTCACCGGCACCGCTCCCCCTCCCCACCACTCAAGTTTTCGCATACCCGCCATGAAGGCAGCGATCGCCCACCATTAGCCCGCTCCAAAACCACCACCGCCGCGGGCGCAGCCCACGCCGCAAAAGAGCGCTTCGACAACCTCAGCCCACAATGGAAATCCGCTGCTATGGCGGCCTTCCAGGCCGGTTCCATGGCAGCAATCAGCATGCGGTCGCAGCCTGGCGCGTGGAACGGCGAGAAGGGCGCCAAAATTGCCAAGGCGGCGCTCGGCGCGGCGGCAATGGGTGCGCTTAAGGGTGATGCAGGGAAGAAGAAGAGCGGCGGTGGAGGCGGTAGTGGTGGAGAGGGGAAGAAGAAGAGCAGTGCCATGGATGGAATACCGGGGATGGTGGGCGGGTTTTTAGTTGATCAGCTGTCTAAGCAGAGGGAGAAGAAGAAGCATTAGTTCTAGGTCTTTAGATGAGATAGGGTGGGATGACATGAGGGTCGCCTTTTTTGCGTTGGCGTTAGGAGACAGGATAAGACAAAGGTCTGCTGTTTGTGAACGAGAGTTAATGATGGATATGAACAAAGGGGCAAACACACGAGGGAATGATTGAAGGAAATGCAGACCAGGCACGCACATGTAACGGCCGCGGCCATGACGAAACTCAAGCTCAATTGCTAGAAAGACAACGATCACTCGACCAAATAGATCGATATGATGTGAGAAAGCAAACGTCCCGGAACGCCAGTGCAATGTAAACCCCAGGTGGAAAAGCAACCAGCCCTTCGCTCATAAATACATCACCGCATTCGTACATCCCTTCGTCAACCATGCTGACCCGACCTTGCGTGATTGAACCAGCTTTCGGTTCATGGTAAGCCCAAGCCAATATGCCGCCTCCCGTCTATACCCAGGCGATCAACCGATGAAAGGGTCGTATATGTTCTCATTCATTCGTCCCGTAGAGGATTTCGTCCGATTTGCCGAATTACCTGTTGGGATCGGCGCCATTCTCAATGAAGAAGATGACGGCGTCCTCCATGCCCTTCTCCACAGCCATGTGAAGCGGGCTGATTCCCTTTGCATCCAGCCGCGTGACATCAGCGCCACGCTCCACCAAGGTTTTGATGACGTCCATGCGAACACCCTCGACGGCGCAGTGCAGCGGGGTACGACCTGTTCCGTCCAGCGCGTTGATATCGGCGCCCTTGTCGAGGAGAATGGCCAGAATCTTAACCTGTCCCTTGAGGGCGGCCATGTGCAACGGGCCGGTCGGCGCGGTGGGAGGCTGCTCGCCAAGGCCACCGGTCTGGTGGAACTTCGGAGGCGGCACGGGAGGAATGGTCTTGGGCTTCCGAGTGCGATCGTGGCGCTCCTTTAAGGGCTCCGTCGAGGGTCCGCCGGCCTGAACACGACGCCAACGACGGTAGCTGGCGATGAGGTGCATGTTTCTTGGGTCGAGATCATGATTGTGCTCCTCGCAGCGGATGTCGATGAACCATTTGGACGCCTCGCGCTTGCGGCAGACCAGTTTGATACGGGTAGGACAGCCAAGCTTATGAGTGGGACGCTTGCGCTTCCCTGTGCCAATGTTTTTGCAGACGCCGCCGCGGTCGCACATCAGGTCGACGCGCACAACTTCCGTCTGGGGCGTGTATTTTCCGCCGGGCGTCTTCTGCTTCGCGCAGCCGGACTGGACCAGGCAGTAGCCCTGGGTGATGGCATACTCCTGGACGATGTTCATCGCCTCCTCGCGGGTCTCGTAGGGGCCGAGCTTAAGGGTGGGCCGGACCTTCGGCAGTTGAAGCGGGGTGATCGGCTGGACAAGCGGCGCAACATAGCCCTCGGCATTCGGATCGGTGGTATTCACGGTAGTGTCGGTAGTGTTGCCGTCCACGTTGCTCTCGTCGCCATCTCCCTCAGAGTCCATGTCATATTCCTGCTCCTCTAGGTCTTGCATCGATTCATCCTGCGATTGGGCGGGGGTCTGCTGCGGCGTCTGCTGCAGAAACTGCTGCTGCTGCGCCTGTTGCTGGCCATGGTCCTGGCGGGCCTGCTGCAGCGCCTGATGGGCAATGGCAGTGTCGAACTGGTAGGAGATGTGCTGGATCGGGTCGCCAGCGCGGTGGTAGTTCGGCTGGGTCTGCTGTGGCTGCTGGGTCTGCTGCGGCTGCTGGGTCGGGAAGGTCGGCTGCTGCGGCGAAGCCCGCACCGGAGGGACCTGGGGAGGGAGGATCGGAGTCTCGACTCGGCGATTCGGGCGGAGCGACGAGCGGCCCTGCTGGCTTTGGGTCTGCGGCTGCGATGCCACCTGGATAAATTAGCGATCACATCGACAGAGCCGGGATCAATTGGTAGCGCACAAACTGAGGCGCCGGCTGGAACGACTGGTTCAGATAGTTGCTCATCTCGAAAGAGTCGCGCTTGGCGACGAGGGGCCCCCAAAGTGGATTTTGGTCAAGACTCTCGCTGTAGGGGCGCGGCCCAAAACAGACAGGCCAGAGGTGGTGAGGCTGGTGGGATGACTAGCACGGTAGAAAGCTGGAGGTCTGCGGTTAGGCTTTGAGGTCCCGTTGGTGCTCGGGGCGGTCCGTGAGCCGGTATGCACGGTGTATCATGGGGCTCGTGCACGATGTGTTGCAACAATGCCAACGAATGCAGGCAAGTGCAATGCATTTTTGCCGCACAATAACTTTCCCGGCTTTTAACAGGGGCAACGTCGAAATAAACGACGGACAACAGACACTCGAGACAACCAAAACATGGGTTCATCGTCCAGACGAACAACCACAAAATGCTGATTACCAAACACGGCGTTTCCATAACCCACCCCCATTTTGCAGTATCATCCCAGCCCAAGTGAGAATCCAAGCCAAGAACATCGGCTCAACAATCTATGCTACACCCGATGCCCAGACTACCGAATTCCACAGCCGTTGCGTCAAGAAAGGGAGCGTCTGCGCCCACAATCTGGGTTGCTGCATCGGGACACTTGAATGACAGCTTCAGCAATGTTCAGCCGAGTGTTTCTCTTGGCTCCTGGTAGCCTGCTAACATTGATGAAGCAACATGTTTGCGCCCCTGCGGTGACCCCAAAACGGCACGCTAGTTCTAGGTACTGGTATGTCCCCAAGCCCAGCAGACTACCGTTTTTCGACGAGAGGCATCAGGCAGCAATTGGTTCCGCCCAGAGCAATCCCGCATCGACCAAAACGTCAAGATCCTGCCACCATCAAACACTTTCCCCATGACCTCCCATTTCAACGCAAAGAATTTCACATTATGGACGACAGCCCTCCTACCACTGCTGCGCGTGGGCCGACCATCCTAAACGATTGGCTGTGCAGTCCCTGCAAAGAGCTTACAACGTACGAAGAACTTTACAAAATCAGCCAGGGAGAATATTTCGAACATCGCCAGTTCGGGGAGATTTGTGAGAGCTTGAAGGGTGATTCGCCTTGCCCAGTTTGCGCAACCATCAAGAGACTTATTGAGGGTCCCAAAGTTAAACCCATACGGAATACCATGTCGGCGGCATTGTCTGGGCTCCTGGATCCTCGTCTTCAAAAGACGCGCCGATACGCTGACGGTAAGACCGATTGAATCTCCACACATGTTTGCCTGAGGTCACATGGATAAAGTAAGGCTTTTTGAGCATGGTCTGTCATTTCAAGTTGTTGAAGTTGCAAATATAGCGCAGGCTTCAACATGAAGTTTCGGCGATTCCGACACGCCACTTCAATTAACTAGGAGAGATTGCCTCTAGCATATCGTCGATATGCACCTTACAGACTGGAGATAGTGTACTGCCAGATAGCAGTGCACTCTTAGATTCGGTGGATTTGAAGAGGTTGCAACTGCTTGATTGTGTTGCTTGTGTTCTTTGGCTTTGCCAGAGAGCCTCTATTTATCGCTGTGAATTGTGGCAAGCTATTGCGCGTAGGCTTGCGCTGCTGTGGCCATTTCTGACAAACCCACAGTTCTGACACCTTGCAGAGTCTTCGTTTCCAACGCTGGAAGGCTGGCGTTCTGGCACTGCGTGGCTAGAACCTCCTTTCTTTCTGACAGCAGCCAGTGGCTCCTTAAACGGCTTCGCAGGACTGGGACTGGCATTAGGGCCAGAGAATCCGCGCCGAGAGAGACAATGAGATAGCTAAGGATAGACTGAACCCAGGGTGATGGATTGGGTGGGGCATTGGGGCTGCTCTAGCGTTGAATGCAGTACCCCCCGTGTCCTTGCTTGACGTTGTCCCGGGACGTCCAATTTTGACCTCTCCACATAACCTCCCTTTACTATCCTTTCCACGTGTAAATATGTTAAGGGATAAGTTGAGTTTCCCTAGCCTGGAATAAGAGATCCGTCTGCCGATGACCTCGTTGGTAATGTGGGGGCACTCTGACATTTGCTGGGTTTCCGTTGCCTAATCCCTCCACGGTCTGGTAAAGCTTGTATTGGACAGGGGTTATGGGTTTCTATTTATGTGTAAAAAGTTGGTGTGGTTGTTAGCTGGGCTTGGACCTTAAACAGCTAAAGTTGGGGCGTAATTGGCGCCACCTCCTTATAACGTGACGGTTTCCTGCCGTGCCCATAAACTCCCCCTGCGACCGAACCAGTATGGTTTCCCTTTCGGAACATGGTCGATTGGCCTATCTTATGAAATATGCTGATTTGTTAGTAATTCCGCAGTCGTTTAGTTAATTCTGGACTGGTGAATGAGGGGAAGCAGTGGTGTTGGCCTGCCAATGGATGAACCAGAGACAACTACGCCCTTGTGGGCGCGGGAAGAGCTCCCGACAATGGAAGGGAAGTACACGATTGGAACATACATCAATTAACGAAGCGACGCTTTGGCGGCGTCCGGAATTGGTTATCTTTTACCTCGATGTCGACGAACACTGAAACATCAGTTCCTCCAAGCCTCCTTGACGGGCCGCTTGTCGGCAACGTCTCTCCTGTCGAGTAGCGGGTGATGGCGAACGGTTGCGGCGGGGTTTCTGGTTGTTCTCGGAACGTTAGCGGGGTTGTGATCGCTGTGATTCGGCGGCAGACGGAATTCCGCGGTGATCGGTGCATAGCTCTGCCCACCTGGAGACCCTGGTTGCCGGCCCGAACGACAGGACAGCATCTGTGTCATGGTTTTCAAGTCGATAACCCATGCGCCGCTGCTCATCTGTGTCGCATCAGGGGAAATGAACAAAGCCCACCTTTCAGCGCGATGGCACGTGATCTGATCTGCAGCGGTTGACTATCCAGGAGGCCACTAACCAACAAGATCCTCTCCGGTTCCTTCATCTTTCACCGGACGCAACAGCACCCGAACTGGCGCATCACTGCTGCTCGGGGGAGAGCAACCTGGTCGAGGGGGGCGAATTATTGCGCGGGACACGCCCACAAGGATAAACAGAACGCATTGCTCAAATCCAGCCTCATCACGTCATGGCTTTCTCTTGGCCTAAAACGTGGGTTCATATTTCGCCCCTTCGCGCCCCAGGCAACCAATATCTGGCGCCCCTGACGCCCGCGCTTCCGTTTTGGGCGGCCAGACCAGTCTTTGGGGACACCCCACAACTCGCACACAAAGTTTTGTCCCGCCAGCTCGGTCGCGGCGCGCTCGCCCTGTCAATGTACCCGCTTCTTCATCCCTAAATCGACACCCAGGCTTTTCCTTACACCCCTTATAATATTTGTTGAAAAAGCTACCCAGGAAGCACCAAAGTCCAAGACTGTGCACCATTCTTCTTGCGACAAACCTGATATTCTAACTTCTTTGCTCGACTTCTCGTCTCGTCGCATCCTCCCGCAGACAGCAAAGATGGGGCGCTCCGAAAAGCTCGTCTTGATCACTGGCGCAACGGGACACATTGGCTCACGCACGCTTCTCTACCTCCTCCAGGCTGGATACAATGTGCGGGCGGCCGTCCGCTCCAAAGAAAAAGCCGTTGCTGTCGCCGCCCGGCCCCAAGTCAGAAGATCAATACAACTCGGGGCCCAGCTCACCTTCATCATCGTCCCCGACCTTACGATCCCTGGCGCCTACAACCGCGCCGTCGAGGGCGTGACGCATATCGTTCATATTGCATCCCCGCTAGCATCGGGTAGCGACAGCATACCGCCCGACGAACACGAGCAGCATTTCATCCAGCCAGCAGTCCAGGGGACGCTGAACCTACTGGAAGCCGCCAACATGATCGGGACGGTACGGCGCATCGTCATCACTAGTTCCATCGTCGCCCTCGCACCAATTGAAGAGCTAGAGGGAAGAAGACGGCGGGATCCGTCCACCCCCGTCACGCCCAACGACCGCCCACCCTTCGTGCCTGGTCCTTACCCCTCCGAGTTCGCGGCCTATGCCGCCTCCAAAGTCGCAGCGCTACATCACGCAGATGCCTGGGTAAAGCGGGAGCGGCCTGCCTTTGACGTGGTCCATCTGCACCCCGGGTTCGTCCTGGGACGAAACGACGCCGTCACATTATCAACACAGGCTAAGCAGGGCACAAATGGCGTTGTCTTGGCGCTGCTCTTGGGCAAGAGGCTTGGGCCGTACGTTGGGGTTACCGTCAGCGTCGAGGACGTAGCGAGGGCACACGTCACCTCGTTGAATCAACGGGTGTTGGGGGGCCAGAGCTACATACTTGGTGAGCCAGTACGGTGGAACGACGCGCACAACATTGCAAAGAGCGAGTTTGCCGAGGCTGTCGAGAACAATCTCCTGGTCATGGGCGGGAGGGTCAAGACGATATTCCTGCCTATCGACACGAGTCTCACCCATGAGACATTCAGTTTCGCGTTCGCCAGTTATAGGGAGCAGGTCAGGAATGTCGTCCGTGACTTCCTCGATCTGCGCCTACGGAAGAAAAAGCCCCTCGTTCGTCCGGCGCCGTCCGCCATCAGTGCGAGCCCAGCGTACCAGGATGTTCTCCCATGCGCTATGGCGTGTTGAATTGTGGGGGAAAATATCCGTATTTTGGAGCTATAGAGAATGAAGGAAAGCGCCATCGTGCTGGCCGGCTTGTGGCTTAAAAGATCGGTGCCGTGATGGCTCCCTGGTTGGTGCATTAGCGTGGCGGGACTTAAGGAGGGGTCGGTTCTTTCACCTTGTAATTAGCTAATTTTAGCATCGGATTTTTAGCTGATGTGGGGGGTTTGGCTTCTTGTGGGGGATTAACTAACCTAATAAAGCGCCTTGGCTTTACGCCACTTTTTCATCAAAGGTCTAGACCTTCTCCCCTGTCAAGCCAACATCCAAGTCCGGACAGCCAGTCCAATATTTATTACGGCCACCTGCTGATGGGAACTCAGCTCCCAGACCGGCTTTGGACATCCAAAAGTTTGGGTTCGTCCGATCTCTGCGACTCCGATCCTCGTGCTCACATCGGATCGTGCTCGCGAATCGGATCTCGCCCACCACACCGAGGCTGACCCACTTCTGTTCCGACTATTTTGGGAAGACGCTGGTAGCGTTGTTGGTGACAGGGATTTGGTTGTAAAACACGCTGAGGACAGCCGGGTACCGACTCGAGGAAAATGGGGGGGGGGGAAACCGGTATTGAAATGCCCCGACGTTGTTGCAAACCTCATTAGTTTCACACCATTCCAGATTCAGTGTTTCTGACAGCTACCTTCAGCCCAGCGCAGTATGATACAGATTCTGGCGTGACTCAATTCTACTCTCCCTACGGTTCCGCCCCTGTCTGCTTAGCTCCTGGCAGTGGGTCGGCCCGCTCAACGCCGCGCTAAATGTGTGTCCAGAGCTCGTTGGGGTGGCAGAACATGCGTTTTGCGTGATACCTCATTTTCCCGGATATCGGCGTAGACACTCAACTCGCCGTCGCTCCACCGCACCAGGAAGTCCTTGTCCATGCCAAGTCTGCTCGTATAACACCCGGATGAGATGGCCCACGCGTGCGCCCCACACGCTGTTCGGGGCGACGAGCTGGTGCTCTGGTTACCATCTTCCTTGCTCAGCTCATATTTTTTCCCCCCGTCGTTAGTCTTGAATACCCCCAAAGAAGACAGTTCAAACACCGTCTTGGTTTCAGCGCTTGGTTCATCCTTAGAGCTTTGCATGCAGGTCGAGATCCTAACCATGGCGTTCCTTCTATCATAGCATGCCACAGGGGGGCCAGCTTGGCGGATTTGGCGCCGGTGATGGCCATCTTGCCCGTAGCGAAGACGAGCGTGGTGGTTTTGGGGTCGCGGATGCGCATGATGAGGGCGTGGAATTTCTTGCGCAAGTATTCGACGTTGCAGGTGTGTTGTGAGAAATGTCGTGATAACAGCGGCATTGTCACGGGAGAGCTGCAGCACCTCGGGTGGAATAGAGGCCGGAGCATTCCTCTTTGTTGGGTTGCGAGACAAAAGAGGCTAACAATAGAACATTGTAATTCTTGCCAAAACGATAAGTGGAAACGTTGTATTTGGGATCCATGTCATTATCTACGTGTCGGGCCTCATGACATCCAGGGCAACGGACGGTGGTCCTGAAGTTCCAATTTCTCGAACACTGCAGCGACAAGCAAACTCAAACACCAGAAACCTTGAGGCACATGCAATGTGTTATATATTGAACTTTATACAAAAGAAAACTGAGAAACCTAGACATTTCTCTCGAAGATCCTCCAGGTTGGCGTTGCCCGGGTTTCGGTCGCCAGGATACCATGCAATGATCCCGGATTGTTTGAAGCAAGGAGCAAGCAGGATATGATGGCGAGGAAGGGTACGGTCATCCACCCTGGTGGCCGGTGTCAGCAAGTCTAGCTGGCTACCTTATCGATGGGGTCAACTTGAACTCACACATCCCGAAAGCCAGCGCATGCGCCGTGTCGTTATCCCCGAGGCGAGCTTGGATATCGACCATGTTGTAGACGAAGGCGCCAAGAAAAAACACCACCGGTGCTCCAACAGCAGACCCGAAACTAATATCAAAACGTGCCAGCTCATGCCAGCCGAAGAGCCGAGGCATGGAAACCCGGGCCGCACGTGTTTTGGCTGGAACATAGCGCCAGCAGCTTTGACTTGACTTGGACCATATTTTCGGGTTGGTTGCGGTCTCCGCGCTCCAGGCCTCGAACGACTTTCAGAACTTCTGGGTACACCCCCTGAGTTTCTGTCGACGCGGGTTAGCCCTCGAACCCGCACAGCCGCTAGTGAACTAGGGTCAGGCTTACCGGGCGAGATGATGTCGATGTTTCCTACTGTACCACGACCAGCAGAAGTAGCTGGGCACGCAACTTCATCGTCAACACCCTGATTTGTCTGGAGGTCATCCTTCATCTCGCGGTCAAAGATTATCTCCTTCCACAGGGACCGCAGTAGTCTCATATCGAGCCATGTTTCGTACACACCGCTCAGCAGCATCGGCCCCGCGAGCGCGAAGCAGATGCAAAGACATCCGATGGCATCAACCGCCGCAAAGGCGAAAGCGACGAGGAGACGGATCGGATACAGCAAAAAGTCGAGCAACCGGTCGGGCGACGGGCTGAAGACCCATGGTGGGATAGAAAGCTTCCGTTTCCGTGGGATGTTCAAACAGAAGGCTAGGCATGGCAAGATGAAACCGACCAGGGGCCCGATCCACTGGGTGAGATTGCCGCGGTGAGACAGTTGCCAGCCAGCCATTGCAGGAATCCCGGCACCACGAGTAGGGAACGCGAACGGTGGGTGCCCCGCTCATGTTCCCGTCGAGCTGCGCGCCGCACGGGAAAGCGCCGGCTCCTTTGGCGGCGTAGCTGGCGAAATCGAAAGGGGTAACCGCTGTTGCGTTGAGAAATGGTCGCGAGCTGTATTCGAGCGTGCCATTGTCGCGGCGGCCGACTTGAAAGAAGGCATTGAGCCAATCTGGTCAACCACTCTGCCGGATCTGGACACAAGGCTCTGACACCCCAGACAGACACCAGATGTGTGGAGGCTTGACGCTTGAGCCCATATCTGGTTCAGCCGCAAATTGACGTTTTTCCCCCGAAATTGGCTCTTCATTGGCCATGTTCCGCCACATTTGTCGTTGTGGCGCCCCATCTCCTTGCAGCTCATCGCTAGTTCCCCCTCTGGGGTTGCATTCATGCGGCTCTGCAACTGCAAGCTATCACGTTTGTGATGCAGTGTCTGTTCGAAGGGGGAAGCGTGGTGACGCTTTTGGGAACAGAGCTGATTTTCGTTCCAGAAGATGTCGGTCTCCTTTCTTATTGCAGTTTGTTATTCCAGTACTACATGGCAACAACGAAATGAAGAATCAGGGCTCGTTGGGAGGCTACTATAGAGGTGTCAATCCAACCCACTATCAATGAGATCAACGGACCACATCCTATTCATTTCCAAGATGCCATTGACCACCTATTTGGGGAAATAGGGAAACTAGTATTCTCAAAGGCCCTGGAGATGGAATCGCGCCGGACGAGAAGATTCTCTCCAACATCGGTCTTTCCCGAGAACGCATTCTCGAGCGACAAAGCCCATAATGCCAGCACCGGATATAATAACTCGCACCCGGAAATGCTCTCACGACGGTATGAAATAAGGTTGCTCATGATCGGAAGCTACAATGGAGCGGCGAAAACATCCAAAAGGTCCACCGGTCCGGCACCCTGACTCACACCACCTCCTGGTACAAAGATCTTCCCCTCCACCGCAACTGCGTAGGTCCCATGTCTCGGCACCTTCATGGGCGCGAGTACCTCCCAAGTATCCTTAGCGGCATCAAACACCTCGACCTGGTTAAAGACCCCTTTCGAGCCCTCGACCGGGTTTCCTTCCCCGCCAAATACATACACCTTCCTGCCTAGCTTCGCAGAGGCCACCCCTCCTCTCGGTGTTGGCATCGCCCCCTTCATCGTCCTCCAACCGATATCAAGCCTCCCTAAACTCAGCGCCAGCACGCTCCCCTTGACGTTTTCCTGTCCGTGATCCCGTCCGCCCAGAACATACAGCCGCGTATCCACAACAGCCGCGCCAGCATGATCTCTCCGTTCCGGCATCCGCTTCGCAGTCTCGGGCAAGGTGGTGACCCACTTCCCCGACACCGTATCGAATGCAGAAACCGTATCCACCGTTTCTTGCTTCCCGCCTGCCACCGGCTCGAGAACAGACATCCCCCCCGCCAAAACGATCAGCTTGTTGTAGACACCAACCGCTGCGCTACCTCGCGCTTCCGAGGCGGGCATCGGCTCGAGCGCTGACCATGTATTAGAAGCGGGATCGTACACCCACGACTGCGGAGTCCCCTGCCAGGCACCGTTTGCTGCAACCTCTAATCCTCCCAAGACGTAGATCTTGCCGTCAATAGAGGCCGCGTTGGGATGATTTAGAGCCACGGGCAAGGGGGCTAGCGTTGTCCAGGTGTTGCTGGGGATGTTGTACAGCTGAACCAGGGAGGTGGTGTTGGTAACTACTCGACCGATTTCTGTGGCGGTAGGGATCACACCTCCGATGATGGCGAAGCAGGAGGAGTTTAGCACCACTGTGGAATGCTCCTGGCGTGGAAACAGGGGTATTGGTGCCAGGGTTGACCAGGTCCCGACATCTGGCTGGCGGGCGTGGAGCGAGAGTGAGAGGGCTGACGAGGTCAGGATTAGAGGCAATGGAAGAAGCTTCATCATGGGATGGATGGAGCTTTGGTAGGGTGGGTTTTACTTGAAGCGTCAAGTTGCTGACAGTCCAAAAGTCGTCTTGGATACAGCGAATAAAGATGTAGATGGGACGAAGGGTGCAACATTCTGTAACGGTATTGACATACATATTAATACTACCTAGGTTTTTGGAAGAACGGTACAATCATCGGGTTTGCAGCGGGGCTTGGCCTGGCGGAGGCCGAAGGGACGGATGAAGCGAAGCCGGGCGGGTATTGCGAATCCCTGTGACTCTTCTTGGCTGCAATTCAGATGGTCATTTTCCCACTTTCAGCAGTTAGGCGTGTTGTGTGGGCTCAGCAAAACCACGAATACATTTTGTACCTTGCGTGCATGGAGGTGTGTCTTTTTGCTGTTTGGTCCTTGATCAGCTAGAACCGCACGACATATTGGACGCCTATAAATTTGGCTTTCAGGGCCGTCCTAAGTTTTTCTCCCAGCTTACGTGCATTCCCACCGGCCGACATAAAAATGGAGTTGATGATTGGCGCGGAATCAGCCGCTTAAACGAGAGGTTGCTGGAAAATAGGCAAATCCGTCTATAAATGCAAATTACATTACCATTGCTTGGCCCTGCAGGGTGAAGTCCGAAGCTCTCCACTAGTTTCCAAAGGAAGAAGAATAGATCGTCCCCGGACACCCACCGAGCACAACAGAGCTTTAGAAAAGGCTGAGTTACGATGCACGGTGCTTATTCTCCTTCGCAATCATACGCCCCGATGACCGCCGTATGCATGGCGAGACTTCATGGTCATGAAATCAATTTCGACAAGACACAAAGCAAGAGCATGGGCCCCCCAGAGCGACCCTCCTGTCGTTTTTTTCTCACCAACTCTACCTAGCACCTTCATCGACCTAAGCCACACTTCCCATTACGCCAAAACATCAAGAAGGGTTATGTGTTGGGAGACAACATCGGCATTTGGGTTTCCGCATGGGACTTGAATCGTCCGGAATCGTAACTGTGACAAAAATCCCTGGCCGGTTCGAGTCTTCCCAGGATAGGGAGTTCCTGTGCTACGGCCGAATAGTTGACACGGATTCAAATGAAGGGAGACGAACCGAACAATACGCGATCCACTCACCCAGATCAAAAGCCTTGCCGGGACCAGTGCTAGCCGTACCTGTCGAGTTGGGGCTAAGTAGATATTGAGGCATAGCTATTACCTTTCAAGACAGCTTGAAAGAACTTGAACATGTCGTAATAGTTTATAGTTTGCGTAGCGTACTTGAGTATCACTGTGCCACAAGTCTTTAAAATCTTAGACATCTGCCTGTTATCCCGCTAAATTGGAATTACATTCTAACAGCATCTGTCAGATAAACAGCAACTACCACTGCATAAGAATAATGAACGTTCTGCGTTTTTTAGTGCAGCGGTAGTTTGTAACAGCATCCCTTCAGGTGGCAGTCTGCCGTTTGTGTTATGGGGACGTTAAGAAAGGGTCAAATGGAAAATATTGGACACAAATACAATGTAGAAATTAAATCAGGCATCCGTGGCTCTGCCACCTTGATTTATCAGCTTTACACTCACCCTAATTTCAGTTTACCACCGATTTTGTCCTCCTTTGACTACACGTCCTGAGAAGGCACTTTCGCCTAAACCTACATTCCATAACCTCGCGCGATGTCGTGACGAGCACGTCGTCAAGCTGCATGATGATGTCGGAGCCGATTGAGCTCTGCAGGCTAATGGAGTGTTCGGGCGTCAGTAGCATGGGCGTGCCATCGTGCGGCGAGAGGAAGCGCACGCCCTCCTCTGTGATAGTGGCCAGCTTGAGCAACGAGACCACCTGGAAGCCGCCGCTGTCAGTTAGGTTGTGCTTCCGCCCTATAGCTTGTGGGCGGCGCTGAACGCAAAAATATAGCAGCCGAGGCCAGCATCTGACTGATACGGGTGAATCGAGCTTAAGGAAAGAACATGAGAGGGAGCTGCTCGTACATGGCTCGTCGTTTTCTCTGGACGAGAGCTTACCCGCTCAGCATCGCCTCGGTGATGCGCTTCCGCTCCCCGCCAGACGTCAGCACCTCCTTCCCCGGAGTGACGCGGGTCGACGGCAGAATACACAAGACTCTCAGCTTTGAGGCCCAGTTCTCGTCCCTTGTGCCAAGTTTTGGTCCCGAAGAGTTCCACAAAGCCCGACCATTCTCGACACGGCCTTTCGAGGCTGCGTCCCTACGGACTTTGAGCAAGCCGGCCCCCAGCACCGACTCGCCACAACACACAATGGCGTCATGGCCAGAAAGCTGGGCTGCGCCAGATCGAGGTCCACGAGGTCAGGAGGGACAGTTACTTCCGGCCACTATCCGTCTGCTTGGGGGACATGCGGCCCGAGTCCCCGCTCGCCGCCCTGAGCGCTGTAGTTTTGTGATCTTGTACCAGGTAGCGGTCCGTGGTGAGCAGAGGTTACGATCATGGGCTGTTGGATCGGGTGGTCAGTCATTGTAGTGAAGAGAAGAGGGGGGAAGGGGGTTTGTGCTCCAACTATCATGACAAACATCTCGTCATGCATCGCCACACTAAGCATCGAGGTAGCGGTGCAGGCGATGACGGCGAAGCTCTCAGAACTTGACGAGTTTCATAGGTGACTGCTGGCTGGTCGCGCTCTCGAATGCCTTGTTGGATGTGGATGTCGGTTGTCTCGGTATTCTCCTTGGTGATAATTATCCGTCTCGAGCAAAACAGCTTACAGCTGCCTTATAGTGACGATAGACGGCACCGACCACAGTTACACCGGTGACTCTGAGTTTCGTGGGGAGGCCGTCCAAGAGGCATCTTATTTCGGCAGCTTGGGTAATGGTACCTAGTATTCCACAATCCACAGCGATGCATGGACGCACGCTGACAAAACCGAAGAGCCATAATTACAGATAGAGGGAGCAATAATTGACAGTCAAGAAATTACACACCGACTCCAACACCTTTAAATCCACAAAGTCCACCATGCAGTGCTTCTGACATTATCCTCAAGATGTCCGACAACATGAGGGTCTCGACAAGAAGCATCGTTCCCGAACGCATCCTCCTACCAGGCTGCTGACTTTCTCCGGCTATACCATTGACCTCGTTTCCAAAACTGTTTCATCTTGCCCCTGGTGATTCTGCCAAGGCGACGTCGACGACGGGGGAAAGTATCCCGTCGGTTGCGGCGATGCCACCAAAGGAAATTCTTCTTCCCCATCCAGTCTGAGCCGTAGGCCTAACCCGTCGTGATCGTCCTTTAAGACGGCTTTTAACCTCTTGCCCGCGACCTCCATGGCGGTAACCGTGTCCAAATTCCCATGGCAACCGGTGCCTCCCGCGAACCCATGATACAGCCCAGATGGCCGATTTCTGATCATCGACTAATGCTTAATCGCATGTTGCCGCTACTCCTAATGTCGCCACATCAGTCCAGGTGCAGTTACCAGTGGAGCATTTGACATTGACAGAGCTACCACGTATCTCTGCGGATGATAGCCAATAGAACCATCCCGACTTAATTGAAGTAATCATGCGAGGAGATGCTTCAAGGTAGTCTGAGACGCTTTCCTGGTCCGCCTCGATGAAGTAATCGTACCGATTCGCAACGGGAAATTAACCGTCTGGCCGCGCTTCCCTGGTCTCTCCTTGTGCCGCTAACAGCTCCTCCGTGGTCCGGGAGCTTGCTCTGATCTCGTGGCTGATTCCATTCTGGAAAAAGGGGTCTGAGAAAAGTGTGGCGAGGATGATGACCGCACCAAGCGTGACATGACGGCTGCCAAAAGAGAGTTAGCATGGCCCCTTTGAGAGTTGAGTTCGTAAAAGACATTGACAAAACCCCTTTGGACATTAGCAACCCAGTGGCGCCAGAAAATCCCCACGTTCCTCGGTCAATAGTCTCGAGTTGCTTGATCTTCTGTCCACGGCGAAAGTAGTGCCACTTCAGCTGGCCCATGGCCGCCGCAGTCGGAACTATGATCAAACTTCTCACCGCGACGGCGATGAACGCGATGAATGGCGGAATGTTGGCGAAAATGAGGCTCAACCGCAAGGCGAGGTTGTTCATTTTCAAAATGAGGACCAATTTTGGCCATCTTTATATCTGGGATCAATTCTGGGCCCACTTGGCTAGAGTTGAAGCAATTGAGCATGCTGCGGCGTAGCGTGCCGAAAATGGTACTTAGCCTGAGCAAAGGTGAGCAACCCTGAGCAAAGACTGAGCCGAGCCTGAGCCGGGGTGAGCAACGTCACGTGCGCGAGGTACGAAAAAGGGAATATTTTGTGCCCAGATTCGTCTCCTGTAACATAATTTATTTGAAGTCGGGCCAAGAAGGGTTCGAGTTGAAAGGTATGTGGAGCAAATAAGCCTTCCTTATATCATTTGTTTTTTAATCCAACATCGTGTGTCCCTCATTTCTGACATTAATAATAGGTAATTCGCGGCATGTCGAGCCGAACATGCATACATCAACATTGATCCGTATGCGTAATGATAGGCGGAATTCAGCAATCTTGACATGGTGATAAAAAAGGGGTCTCCCCTGCTCGGAGGAGGTCACCTTGCTACGGGATAAGATCTGTCATCCAAACTTCTCGTTCAGTCACTGACGATCAGCAGTGCCATCGTCATATTACCCTCCAACTAGAATAGTCCCCTACCTTACCCTCCCCCTTCCCCCAAAAATCAACTAGGACTAGAATTCCACTTAACCCCCTTAACACAAGCATCATCCACCTCCGCCGCACTCACATTCCTCTGCACAACTCCCCCCGCCCCAAACCTCACCAAATTCCTCCCCTCCCCATCCCCATACGCCGGCCACCCCCTCCTCCTCAACCCCTCCTCCGGATCCTGCATAAAAGCCAACACATGATCCTGCAGCGCCTCCGCCACCCTCCGCTCAAACCCCGTCACCCCCTCCACCATGGCCTTGACCCTCCCCGGCGTCGGCGTGTCATACGTCCCAAAGATCAGCGGGATGTCCGCGGCGTGGTACGCGCCCATCCACGGCAGGGGGGTGATGCTGCTGAAGTTGCCAGCGAATTCATACCGGTAGGTGGTGAGGCCGCGCTTTTTGCGCAGCGCGGTGGTGTTGCTTGCGAGGCAGACGAAGATGGATACCGTCCCGGCGTCGATGGTGGGTTGGTAGGGTCCGTCGGTGATGTTGGAGAGGGGGTAGCGGGAGAGGGTGGAGACTTCGTTGGAGGTGGTGGACACCAGGGCGGGGATGGACGGGAGATGGCCCCCCAGGTCGCGCGTGGTGTAGTTGAAAAAGACGATTTTCTCGTCTGGGGCTGGCTTGAATTGCATGGTCGGCTTGGTGGCGTTGTCTTTGTACTGGCCGACGAAATTCTGGATGAGGGACATGGGCACCTGGCGCATGCACTCTACCTCTGCGAGGGGGTCGGAGGGGAAATCGCAGCCGAGGTTTTTGGCGACGAAGGTAAAGTTGCTGTGGGTGGGGTCTGCGGCGGAGATGTTCACCATGGCCGTGCCGGACTGCATGAATAGCGATGCGGCGAGGGGTTCCTCGGGGAACGCGTGCGCGACCATGTCGACGGCGACGCCGCCTGCGGACTGGCCCCAGAGCATGATGCGGGAGGGGTCGCCGCCGAAGGAGGCGATGTTGGCGTAGACCCACTCAAGCGCCATGCGCGCGTCGAGGATGCCGAAGTTCTGGGTGTCGAGGCCGGCGGCCCAGGGGAACCCGCCGATGTTGACGCGGTAGTTGGCGGTGACCACGATGTGGGACTGGGTGCGCTCAACCCAGTTCGCGGGCTGCTGGTAGGGGACGTCGACGCCGCCACCGACGAAGTCTCCGCCGGGGAGGAAGAGGGCGACGGGGAGCTTGCGGGTCTCAGGGGCGGAGAGGTTGGCTTTAGTGGGGGTCCAGATGGCGAGGTACAGGCAGTCTTCGGAGGAGGCTTGGGCCATGGCGCCGTCGGTGAAGGGCTGGCCGTAGGTGCGGATGGCAAAGTCGGTGATGTTGGTGGTCCACACGGTGAAGTTCTTGGACATGTACTGCGGGCAGGACGGCGGGAAGCGCAGGGAGAAGGAGTGCCGCGCCGAGGGCGTCACGGCGACGGGGGGCATCCATCGCCGCTTGCCGATGGGGGGCTGCGCGTAGGGGATGCTGCGGAATTGGCGGACGTGGGGGAAAAGGGTGGCGTCGATGAGCCCGGTGTAGATGCCCGAGGAGGTTTTGACCGTGAGCTGGTCCTTGGCGCTGTCGGCGGCGAGGACGCTGACGGAGAAGCAGAGGAGCAGCTGAAGGAGATATCGGAGGGATGCCATTGTTGCGGTTTGGGAGGCGGATGCGCAACTCGGACGGTCAGGGAGGAGGAGGAGGAGGTCGACGACGCACGCCGAGGGGCATTGCCGCGGCGTGGGCAGAGTGTGTTCTTATTATCGCGAGAGTGGTCATATTACATGCCCTTTTGAGAAGCGCCGGTAAGCTTTCCGGTGGTGTGTCCATCTGCCATGTGGACGGTCTTCGCCAAGCCGAGAGAAGAAGGTCGACAAGCTTCGCTGGGCCGCATCTGCGGTAGCACGTATCACGCGCTGGTAGGGCCCGGCTGCACGGATGGCTGGCGAGATGCGGGCAGAGTCGCCATTGGTTTTGGCCTCCAACGGTATTCGAGCCCGGCGCACCTGGGGTTGGATTGCTGGTATCTGTCATACCTTGTGCCGCCGATCGGCTCCTCTTCCGGCTAATATGCGACGACTAATATGCGTCGTAATGAGGAGCATCCTGGTCGCATTCGAGACCGAGGACCTATTTTGCGAGGGTCTTAATACTGATTTTTATGGGAGTTGGACCGGGTATTGGTCTCCGGAGAGGCGGAGAGTAGAATGAAGCTGGGAACTGGGGGGCTGGGGAGAGTGTCGATCTGTTGTGTTACGTCCCGAGGCCGGCTTGCTGGTGACGGTTTGATTGTGAGTTGCCCCTTTCGGCGAAAGGGACTTCTATGTATAATTTCCTTCCCATACCGCAAAACGGATATTGGCAGGCCGACCAATAATTCCCATGTTGCAGCAGACGCGATGGGTGTCTCCGACCCAAGTACACCAAACTCTCACACGGTGAGTCTCAAGGGCCAGCAACCTCCCCACTAAAACTCACGATAGTTTCAACCACTTCCTCAGGGATGCTCAAGAACGGCGAATGCCCCGAGTCAAGCCGAATCACCCTGTCGAACTTTCCGACCTGCACCATCGCTTCCTGAAATGCAGGCGCCAGAGTCTGGTCCTTCTCACAAAGGAGATACAGCTTGGGCACTGTGATATCCGACTCCAGAAAGGTCGGAGCTGTGCTGAGACTCTTGTGCGAGTGGAATTTGCAAAGCGAGGCGAATGCTGCGTCCGCCTTCTCCGCGGGGAGGTCGCTGTAAAACAAGGGTTTTACTATGCTTTCGGTGAGGGAGATAAGTCCGTCCTACCAAGTCGGTCAGCTTCTGTGTCGTTGGATTATGTCGTCCCTCTAGTCCAGGCCAGCCGTGGGAGGTACGACAGGTGAGTTGATGCAAGCTTAGCATGAGATGAATGTCAGAGACAAACCTTTGCAATCCTCCCCTCCATCAACTGTAGATCTCCCTCGCCCCCCTGAATGTTCTTGCCCCTCACTGGAAACGCAAACCCTGCTACCCAAATCGCCCCGACAACACCCCCGGCAAGATTTCTCGCGACGCGCTCCGTAGTAGTCTGTCCCTGAATACACGCCGTCGCGACCATGGAGCCGTAACTATGCGCGACGATGATCGCTTCATTCCCGGCATCTAGGAGCGGGAGGAGCTGTGCGTGGATGGCTTGGACGTCATCAAGTGGTGTCGAGTCACGGGAGACTGGTGTCGCCGCAGACGACGAGCGGGACGCTGAGGACTGTATAGCCGCCGGATTGAAGGGGATTGATGATATCGGCATAGTGGCTTGGTCGGTGGAAGGCACCGGGGATGATGACGATGATGGATTTGGGTGTCTGAGGCGTCATTTTGGGACGGTGACTCGAATGATTTCGTGACAGAAGTGAAAGGTTTCCTCGACGCCGTCAAGTTAGGGAGCGACGATCAATTCCTGAGTGGGTCCGGCGGTGTGCGTATTCGTGTGACGCCTACTATTTCTAAGCCGGCGAATGAAACCGTCGGAAGCGGCGGATACACCGGACGGAGATCACTAGCGTCGTGCATATTTCTGCTGTGTAACTTCATCTGACTGCGACGTGCCGCCCAAGAAGAAACCTTGATCCAAGTAAACGGAGCGTCTATTCAATGAGAGACAGTCTTGTGTCCAAATCGGTTGCGCCAGGTAAACTCAGAACTCTACGAAACTTACCTACCTTAGCCAACTAACCATTTCCCTTCCCCTTCCTACTTCCCACCCTTTGGTTTCCTAACCTTGCACTCATGACAAAGAACCTGCACCGTCTTTGCCACACTAGGAGTACCATCTTTGTTGAGCACGAAAAGCATCCAGTACCCGGGGATTGCAACCCCGGCGCTCTTTGGGATCTCCACCGAGTACTGGAACTTGATCTTGGAGTCCTTGGCGGGCGTGACTTTCAGCTTGATCCGTCTCTGGTCATTGTTGACCGTGTGCGTGGCCCCACCGTAGCGAATCAGACTCGCATCTGTGACTTCGCTGTCGGCGGTGAATGTAAGACGGGAGCCAAGGTGGACTGTTTTCTCGACTTGGATGATGACTGGTCGCAGCCGGGGACGGCCATTGCGGAGCAGGTACGGCGGGGTGTAAATCTGCGCGTCAAAGTGGTTCACACTGAGCGCCGTCGAGGTCGTGAGACCGCCGCCGCCAACGAGGACTGTGGCGTCCTGCAGGAGGAGCGCAAAAGAGTGGTAGGTACGCGGGATAGAGTTTGGAGCCATGGGGGTCCAAGTTCTCGAGACGGGTGACCATGTCTCTGGAGTGAAGACGGCCGTATCGTCGCTCCAGGGCTCGCCTTTCTCCATTCCCCCCGCGACAAATGTTTCGCCGTTGGGGAGAACGACAGCGTTGAGGAAGGTGCGTGCCTTGTTGAGTTTCTGCACAGGGGTGACGGTGGCATTCTTGTTGGTTTCGTTGAGTGTGATGATAAATGCATTGCGGGATGCGGGCTTGCCGTAGGGTATGGAATGATCATTGCGACAATAGTATTCGTACTGGGGCGCACCGCCAGCCGTCAGGATCTCGCCTGCCTCCGCATCGTACATGACGGCGATACCGCACATGGCTGCCTGTTTCTCGCGTACTCCGGCAGGGTTGAGTGCGCCGCCCTTAACGGTGGTGTTGATCCAATGCATATCCGGCGCGGGCCCGGCGTGGAATACGGTGTTGTCCTTCCAGCCCAGCAGCCAGACGTGGTTGTCACCGCGGTATTTGGGGTAGCCGTCCCCCTCTGACCGGATCCTTTCGGAAAGGCAATTATCGAGCCTGTCCCATGTGTCGCGGGATGGATCGTACAGCTCGGCAGGCCGTGGTCCGGGCTCGTCCTCTGGGCCGTTCCAGCTACCACCGATGACAAAGATGCGGCCATCAGCGGTGGTGGTCGAGCCCTGGTAACCTCGCCCACTGTTCATCGTTCCGAGGCTGTTCCATGTCTTGTCCCTAGCGTTGAATGTGCTTGTCTTCGTGGATGACGGTCCACCTCCACCCGTGATTATCATGCTGCCATTGACGTCGAAGGCCATGCCCGGGCAGAACATGTTGTGCTGTGTCTCATTGACGTTCCTCTCGCTCACGGTCTCGCTACCTTGTTCCCAAGTCGCAGTCCAGGTTGTATTCTCTACTGGGGCTGACCCACCATCATGCGAGTCCGAGGAGAAGCTGACGACGATGTTGGTGAAAGGGTCGATGAACACGCCCACGGGCACGGTGGGGAAGTCGATGGTGGGTCCCCATACACCAAGGCTGCCGTCGTTGGGCCTGATCGACGGCACAACCCAGAAATCGACCTCTGCTATGCTGATGAATAGCTTGTCCTGGGCTGCAGATTTAGCCTCGAGACGTACGTAACGGGCTGTTTGCGGCTCGAAAATGGCGAATTTGGCTGCGGCACTGGTCAGATTATTTCCTCTTGTCGCAACCCTCGCCCTCTATTTCCATCTCATCCGGTGTAGCAAAAATACTGACGTGATTGATCGTCATGCCATGTGCCGAATGCCACAGAAGAACCCCAGTTACGGCCGTCTGAGCTAAGGGTAATCCTGTGAGCGGCAACAGAGCCTCCGTTTCTCCACCCAGGGGAGGGAACCATGCGAAGTGCGTGCACATTGAATTTCTCTCGCAAGTCAATTGTTATGTTGTGATATCGAGTTTCGCTGGACTTGCTCTTCCAAGACGTGTCTCCCTTGCGATCGACCGCCTTCTTGCAGTTTTTATCGTCTTTGGAGCCGTCGCATTCCACTGACCATTCAAACTCTTGACCTATCGGGTTGAGGAACGGTGCGCCGAAGGACGGGGCTGCTGCTTCCATTGCTCGGATGGGATTATGTGTTGCCGGACCCAGGACGGCCTGGATGTCTCCATGGTATTGGCCACTGCGGCGCCCAGCTGGACAACCCGACGGCGCAGCGTCGTCGTCGATGCCAACAGCGGAAAGCACGAACAGGGCAAGGGCTAGACCTAAAGTCTGGACAGATTTCCAAGCCATCTTGCTCAGCGCAGGTAGGATTGAACCAAGATAAAGATACTCCCGGCTTCAATGCTGCAATACTTGTTGAAAATTGACTGGCGAGGCGGGCGGCGGACAGAGCATATGACTGAAGGTCTGCTCTTGCCGCTTGGGAAGGCTCCCGTCTTATTATTATGTTGTTCCTTCCACTTCCCCGCTCACGTTCGCATGGAATCTGCCGGCCTTTACCTGCTTCCTCTGGCTGCCTCTGTCTATCGAATCATTAGGTACACCTGCTATCCTTTTGCCCATCGGCCGGAGAGAAACATCCGCGTGAGGCGGGCAGCCTGGGCATTCCTTCGGAAGTGACTAACCACACAAACATAGGAGCGCCAATCGCGCAACACCGCATTCTCGGCGCTTATTGGACAATGAGAAGGGAAATCACCCTGCAGCTGGGCTCAAAGCGCGGTGGCTTGTTTCAACTGCCAAGATCGGCAATGGATGAGGCATTTTTGCCAAGCCACCGCTCCGGAGCCTGCTGAACCGGAGGTTCTAGCCAAGTCTCCGACCCGGATCGGGCCAGTGAGAAGCCAAGGCTTGGCACCCCGCCCAACGGTTGGATTCGCTTGACCGCATTGACATGCCGGAAGCCAACGAGAGCCGCAGTTATGTCAGCTGCCGTGCAGGTGTCGAAGGGCCTAGACCTGTCAGAGCCTACATCCAACCTCCAATATTCGTGTACATGCAGTTTGTGGCTTGCTGAGCTCTGCGAGTTTCGGCAGACGTGCTTATTGATGGTTGGAATAAATGGTCCTTAAGAGCTTGAAGTTTTGTGCTCGAGTATGTAGACATTAAGATGGTCAAGGAAACTTGCCCCGTCTTTGAGAGCCGGGCCTGCCATCCTTATGCAACCTTCGGAGAAGTCTGCAGCGTTTCTCATCTCACAAAGGCTGGGTTTTTGGCTACATGCTCTGCTAACCGGGCCGGATGAGCCCCGGGTTTAGTTCAGCCCACCCAGGCAGGAGTAACCCCTCCGCGACCTCGAGTTTTGGTACGTGCCCTGGAACCTAAGTGGCTCGTTCCGCGCTTTGGCTGCGGCATCTGCTGTGCATTTCAGGTTACTCGAAAGAGAAACGCATTTGGAAAGAACTTTGATCTGTTCAGGCGCCTGGTTCGGTTCTTATAGCCACGCATCATCTTTCTTTCTCTTTTTTCTTTTTTGGAAGACATGCACCCTGTGGATGCTTCAACAGGATGCTGGTTTGGCAGCACTGAGTGCAGTCAATGTCCGTCAATCTATGACCCATCATCGCACTCGTGTCTGCCGAACTCTTATCAACCTACTCTCAGATTCCAATGATCTTGTGCGAAATCGAGCGCAGGGACCTGGAGGCCAACCCCGATTTTCCAAGGCTACCTGCCAATCCGCCGGGTTACTAGATCAGAAGTGATAACCTTCATCTGTGACGAGAAACGGCTGGACAACGTTCTACCGGTTGTCTGTGAAGCCTTGCCTACTTTTCTTATCCCTAGCAAACATTCCATGTGTCATACAATGTGCAACCCACGGTGTCTGCAAGTATTGAACGGGGCGTTCATGCATGGTGACGTCGGCTGGTCTCCGTCAAACGCTGAAAGAGGTCGTCTCTGACAACGAGAATGGACAGTTTATAGGTAGTTAGGTACCTGTAAGACTCGAGGGATGACAAAGAAAGCTATCGAAGCGCCAAAATTTTTAAGATGCCGAGGTAGATAGATTAAGTGTAGAAGTGAAACCATGCTAGAAACGGGAATGATGTACATGATACTGTAAACCCGAACCCTGCTCCTATAACACTATCATGGAAACCACTCCCCCGTGCTAGACTCGGCGCCTAGGCTCTCCGAGTCAACTTTCAACAACTCCATACCGTGTCATCGGCGGATCCAACACCTCAATCTTGAACCCCATGTACTTCCTCGCAGTGAACTTATAGAAGCACCTGAGTTCAGCTATATCCTGCGTTCGAACCCGGCACTTCCAAGCTTTCTCGAACCAATTCATGATAGATCGAGGGTTCCTCTTGCCCCAGCGCACCGAGCCGTCTCTCCTTGTCTCAAACTCATGCCTCAGTCCTTGAATGTGGCCCAGCTCGTGGGCAAGGACGCCAGAAAGGTGCTCTCTGTTGTCACCTGCCAGTGCCGGGCTGTATATAACCAGCGTGCGTTCATCGGCGTGATTTTCGTTTGGAAATAAGGCCATTGCTAGGACATCTGGACCATACAGTGCGTTGCTGTAAACGACTCTAAAGGTCGCCCTTTCGTTGCGGTGGACGAGCTTGAACCGGACGGCGCTATTCTCCCACATCTGTGCAGCTTCGGCGAACTTTCCAGCAGCATATGTGGCGAGGTGAGGGTCTAGAAATGTTTCGGCGCAGATGATGTACCGGATTTTAGAGTAGTGCGTCCATCTGGTAATGTTCCTGTTGTGTCCAACCCGAATCTGGGTTCCGCTCATGTGGTTTGTGTAACAATTCGGTGAAGAAAAACTTTGTTTTTCAACGTTACACTCGACGTTAGGAGAACTTTCTTTAAGGGTTTGCATGCGTGTCATACCGACACGCCGTTTAAAGTCATACCGCCATACCTTACGGTGAAAAGAAGGTTTAGGCTGGTGAAATAAGCCGACTGATAAACTGGTGCGGTGACGCAACAGGGAAAAAACCACAAAGAGAACCACACCCACAGAACGTCGCAGTCGGCCTAGAAGACCGACTCCCAGACTACTGGTCCTCCGATCGGAGGGACATAAATGCAATTGACATAGAAAAACAGATACGTACCTTGTATGGAATAAGACCTAGTTAGTGATAGTGCCTAGTATGAAACGGAGCCTAGCATGGAATAATAAAGGAAACGTGACTGTGGGTTAGGCTATCTTCCTTCGATTAGAGGGCCAGAATGTCACTAGTCTTCTAATAGGAGGTTTTTATGGTGAAATCGTCGGATAATGAATTTAAGACAGCACGGTTTAAAAAACCGTATGGCGCGGCCCCTTTTTAACAGTAGCACGCGCTAGAGAATGTATCACTATGTTAGTTGTTTTAGGCCATTAAAGAAGGCGTATAGCTGTTAAATTAAGTAGTTTATACGGATAACCATTATATATATTAGTAAGTTAGAGTTTCTTTATGCATTTAGAGAGGCGTTTTTTACTTTAATTACAGAAAAGACATCCAGGGGAGCTTTGCTAGAGCTGGCCTTGTGCTGTACGACCTAGAGAGGGTGATATTGAAGCTTGATGTACGTATTCGAACCCTAATACCCCTAGTCTTAAGCCTAACCACAGCATTACATTGGGTCTCCTAAACACCACACAACCCTTGAGAGGCCACCTCGCAGTCAGCGTTTATCAAAACTCGAATTTCCAACCATTAGGGCAGCTCTCCAACCTTAATGCTTACTGTTGTGGATCGATTAGCTAAAGGTACGATGGCTGTAATGCATGAAGTGGCCCTTTTACGCACAGAGGTCTCAGCACTACGAAAGGCTAATGAGGGCCTTATTAAGCGACGGAGAGCTAAAAAAAACAAGTCTGCGGCTTGGAGGGTCCCTTACTGTACAAGAGACACAGAATTTACTGGATTAGAGGGCTGTGGCGTGTGCGGTAAGCCTGGCCATAATGCACGCACGTGTAAGTAGGCTGCAGAATCGTCTGATTCATCTGTTTCTGATTCAGTTATTGTTATTTCCTAATGTTGTGGTTGTGTAATTGAGGATAGTTGTGGTAGGGTAGTGGAAAATGCACCGTTCGCTTATCGGCACCGCTCGCTTATCATGTACGTTATCCTTCACACTCATTTTCATCTTCCAATCGGCAAGTTCGACAGTGCTATTCTCTTCAAAGGAGACGCTCGACTTCAGCAGCGCGTTAGATTCCCAAGTTACTCTTAGGCAGGGTGGATCGGGCCTCTTGACCGTTTTGCATTCACCTTGGAGCGATGCAGCCATGGACATGACATGGCTGGATAAGAGAACCTGGATTATCTGGTACATCCGAAGTCCATAGGGAACAAACAAGCTGGTTTGGGACCCAAAGGCAGCTTCCAGGACCTACGATAGCGCGATGAACTATGAAAAGCGAGCATCATTTTCCCACCCTGAGCTCGATTTCCCGACCGTACTAACAGCCCTCACGATAATACTGCCAGAGAAACTCAAGCCACCCGTCGATTACCACCTCCTCCAATTCTGGACCATATCATGCTTCTTCAAGATTGCCGAAATTGACGCAACCGAGAGAACCGGAACCCTCATTGGGATGAACGGCGAAACCTGCGGTAGGATACTACTAGACGGATTCGAAAATCTATCGCTTCTAGAGCTAGAGACGCCCTCCTACGAAATCATACTCCTCTCGGAATGTCAGAAGCTCTGGCCTTCTTCGGACCACGCCTTGTATGGACACGAGGGCTGGGACTTTACATCATGTTGCTAGATCGGCAGGGCAAGGGGGAGGTGGCTGAGCGTCGGGGCGTGGGGAGTATATCCAAAGACGCCATCACGAAGGGGTTTCAGCCAGGACCAGTATGGAAGGAGATTTTACTAGCCTGAGAGCCTGTCTTCTCGTCGCTAGAGTACAAAGACTCAAGTGGGTCAGAAAAGCCCGGATCAAGAAGGCAGTTCATCCGCTGCGTCTAAGAGTTAACCCTATTATCAGGATAGTCACACGTATTGTTTTCGACCCAGGTTAAGTAAATATCTGAAGAAGTTTGGTAGGATGTCGAAGAAGAGTCTGAAAAAACCTAGCACAGTCTGGATTCTATTTCTACCTAAGCAATTCCCCATATGCTCTCCTTCACTCATACCAAAACAACCTCCTGGTCCACCTCATTGTCAAATGTTGTAACCTCCATATCGAAAAATACAACACCGAGGCGTCGATATACCCCATCTCCGCGCCGTTCCAAGGCCAACGTAATTATATCTTTCTGCAAACCATCAGGGCGACGAGAGCTATGATACCCACAGAGGAGGTAGAACATCTCATTATTTTTATAGTTCATGACGAAGTTGGTGCGTGGCAGTTCTGGCGAAAGTATATCCCATGTTGCCGAGATCAACCCGTTCCGGTCTTCCTCCGTCATGTCGTGTCCTCTTTTTAGCTTTCCAGTCAAGACAGCCTTGTTGTCCGCGACAACTTTCCAATGTTCTTGTCCTTTCCCACACGGCTCGAAATCTTTCTGAAATTTGACAGGGAAAGTGCGCGACGCCCATGACCATTCCGGCGCACAAGACAAAACCTCTTGCCATTTCTTGTCTCCTGGGTTGGTTTCTATATAGTTGCGGTGCCAGACAACTTGTCGGAGGAAATTCTTATGCCAAATGCCAAAGGCACAATCGTCCTGAAATAGAGGTTTCAGAGAGTCAATGACACCCGTCACCGCAGCAAGCCGGTCCTCCGACAACGACAGCGCCCGTTTTGTATACTCGGATACGAGGTCCTCCCAGAGGTTTTGAGCTTCCCCGACCGACAGGATAT